>Ga0247822_10001944_pt1 | contig 12966 bp, 10 predicted proteins | sample 13C_Cellulose_Da_FD_192423 | JGI IMG/M metagenome (GOLD analysis project Ga0247822, IMG submission 192423) | Soil microbial communities from agricultural site in Penn Yan, New York, United States - 13C_Cellulose_Day30 | ecosystem: Environmental > Terrestrial > Soil > Agricultural land | place...
GGGCCGAACGGAGTGAGGCCCGACGTCGAAGGGCCACACGCTGGAGCCGACGGAGCCGACGGAGCCGTCCTTCGACGTCGGGCTCGCTGGCGCTCGCCCTCGCTCAGGACGAACGGAATCTCATGCGTTCCTGATCGGTTGCGCCTATCCGATCGGCCTTGGGGCTAGCGGGGGGCGCGGGCGGTGGCGCCGAGCCGCGTCGGCCCGGCCAGGCCGGCGCGGATCGCCTCGTTGACGAGATCGATGCGGACCTTGGACAGCGGGTCCTCGTCGGTGGTCGCGACACCGCCGTACCTGCCGTCGCGGGTGGTGTGGACCAGGGTCACGTCGGTGTTGGAGGCCGACACCGTCGCGCCGCACACGAAGGCCCCGGCGCTGCGATCCCACAGCACCAGCCGGCCCTCGAGCTGGCCGACCGCGAACCGAGCGGGCGCCTCGACGTCCTTCGGCACGATCGGGTCGATCCAGCGGTCGATGATCAGCGTCGCGGTCGGCGCGCCGAACGCCTCGCGCGTGAACGGCGCGCCGCTGGACGGCGCGGCGGCGACGCCGACGTCGGAGCCGATGTTGCGCAGGTAGACCAGCAGGTACGAGGTGGTCTCGGCGCCGGCCTCACCGCCGCGCTGGTCACCCGGCCACGTCAGCGACATGTCGCCGAGCTTCATCGGCGGCCTCGGCGCGGCGATCGGGCACGGCTCGCCGGTCGGCGCCAGGTTCGACGCGATCATCGCGTCGAGCGCGTGGGTGTAGCGCTCGGTCGCCTCGCGCTCGGCCTGGGCCTTGGCCTCGGCGGCGGCGCGCTCCTCGGCCGACGGCTGGCGCGGCGGCGCGTGTCGCCGGCGCTGCTGCCGCAGGTAGCCGAACGTCGCGATCCCGAGCACCGCGACGGCGACCACGAGGATCGTCGCCTTGTCCTTACCCAGCTTCCCCATGCCGCCTCGGCCTCGCGCGCTACTTCACGACCTCGACCGTCTCGGCCGCCTTGGTGCGGTACGTCCGGTCGATGTGGTCCATCAGCTCGAGCAGGTTGGTCTCCATCCGCGCCTGGCCCCCGGCGGGCGCGTCCATGTAGAACGTGCCGCCTTCGCAGCCGTCGCCGCCGGCCGGCACCGGCACGCCGTCGACGTTGGGCCGGCACCGGCCGTCGACGTACACGATGATGAACTTCTGGAAGCGCAGCTCCTCGGGCAGCCCCGAGTCGAGCATGTACGACTCGAACACCGCCGACAGCACGACCAGGTCGTCGGGCTCCTGGCCGTAGCCGTGGAGGAAGTACACCACCGGGTAGCGGCGGTCGGCGTTGGCGGCGCGGTCGTAGCCGGGCGGCAGGAAGATGGCGTACGGCGTCGGCCGCCCGGTGGTCGGCGGCGTGAACATCTGGCTGGTCAGGATCCGGCCGGCGCCGAGCTCGGGATCGCGGTCGCCGCGCGGCCAGCGGCGATCGAGCCAGGCGAACACCGACGACACCCGGTTGATCACCTGGACCGCGCCGCCGACGTGGCGGCCGTCGCCCAGCTCGATCGCGCGCGCGGTCGCGTCGGGATCGCCGTAGCGGACGTAGACGTTGTCGGGCAGATCCGCCCACGGCACGTGGGTGAACTCGTAGCCGGCCTCGGCGTCGCCGCTGAGCGCGCCGAAGCCGTCGTACACGCCGCCGGCCAGGCCGAAGCGGCCCATGAGCTGGCCCCAGCCGGCGTTGGCCGACACGCTGGCGTTGAGGAAGTCGCGGATGCCGGCGTCCATCCAGATGCCGACCCGGCGGCGCTCGGCGTCGTCGAGCCCGCCGAGCAGCACCGCGAGGTCGTGCTGGTACCAGCGGGCGACGTTGGGCGACAGCGTCCACGCGCCGTCGCCCTCGCCGTGGTCGTAGCAGGTCGGCGTCGCCGCCGACCACTGGCAGGTCCCGGCCACGCCGTCGAGCCCGACGTCCTCGTACGGCTCGCCGTCGTCGCGGTCGTCGTTGCCTTCGGTGCCGCGCGGGTTGCGCAGGGCGTGGAAGTCGTCGCCGGCCGGATCCGGGTTGGTCACCGGGTCGTAGCCAGGCTCGTCGGCGCTGGCGACGCCGTCGGCGCCGACGTCGGCGAACGGCTCGAACGCGTTGGTGATCACCGGCTCGCCGCTGTCGCGCCGGCCGTTGCCGTCGACGTCGACCGCGAGCAGGACCTCGGCCGGGTTGGTCTGCGGCAGCGCCGGATCGAACACGCCCAGGCCGAGCGCGTCGGAGTCGCCGCCGTCGCAGAACGTGATCACCGGCTTCGACCCGTCGGGGTTGAGCTCGCGATCGTAGAAGTTGCTCAGCACGAGCGGGTTGGCGCAGCGGTCGGCGGCGGCGCGGGCCAGGTAGGCGGCGTCGACCCCGGGCGGGGCGTAGCCGGCGGCGGCCGGATCGGGGTTGTACACGGCCGGGTTGCCGAGCGCGCGCGACAGGTCGCGCGACGCCTTCATGTAGAGGTTGCGGCGCAGGGTCAGGCCGACCCCGTCGCCGTCCTGGTAGATCATCCGCTCGAAGTCGGCGCCGATCTCGAACTGATCGGTGCGCAGCGGGCGCTGGTCGTCGCGGCACAGCTGGCCGACCTCGCCGCCGTCGTCGGGCGACGCGGTGCAGAACCCGCCGAACAGGAAGTCGCGGAACATCGCCAGCGAGTACCGCATCGACGGCCCGGGCTCGCCGCCGAGGTCGCCGATGAAGTCGAAGCGATCGCGGTGGCGCAGGCCGATCGACAGCGCCGCGTTGCCACCCATCGAGATGCCGACGATGCTGCGGTAGGTGAACCGCCGCGCCTCGGTCGCGCCGGCGTCGGCCGGGGCCACGACCTGGTAGGTGACCAGCTCGCCGGCGCGGAAGGTGATCCGCGACGCGTAGCGGTCGGCGTCGTCGATGGCGCGGTTGGCGACCGGCGGGAAGAACGGGGTGCCGTCGCCGACGTGGCGCACCGCGGCGATCCGCACGTGCCGGCGCAGGCCACCGGCCGGCAGGCGGGCGGCCTTGAACGGCAGGGTCAGCTCGAACGCGCGATCGGACGCCGCCCCGGCCGGGCCGAAGGTCACCGCCGGCCCGAGCGCGACGTAGCCGTCGGGCACGATGTCGGGGGCGCAGGCGATCGACACCGCGGCTGCCGGCACGGTGGTCGCGGCCTGGGCGCGGACCGCCGCGCCGCGCAGATCGGCGCCCGCGGCGTCGGTGACCTCGACGGTCGCGCCGGCGGTCAGCGCCGCCGTCACGCCGTCGCCACAGGTGATCTCCGTGGTGCCGGAGGAGTCGCCGCCACACGCGGTCGCGAGCGCGATCCCCCCGGCGAGCAGGGCTCGCCTCATGGCCGCGACCCTACCACCCGGCGCCATCCGGAGACGAGCGCTATCTGGAGCACATCCGCGCACTTGTGATCGCAGCCGGGATCGCCGCCGGCCGCGGCTGGAAAGTTGCCCGCGCGCGCGGCCGGTCCGTAAATCGCACGAGGTGTCCAAGGTCCTGGCCGACATGCACGTCCCCCCGGCGATCCGCCGGTGGAGCATCCGCCTCGTGCTCGCGCTGATCGTCGCGGGCGCGATCGCCTGGATCCCCCAGGGCGGCGACGCGCGCGCCGACCGCCTGCGCCGCCAGCTCGACGACCTGCGCACCGAGGCGGCCGCGCTGCGCGCCGGCAACGCCGATCTCGCCGGCGAGGTCGACGCGCTGCGCACCGATCGCCGCGCCATCGAGGATCACGCCCGCGACGAGCTGGGCATGGTGTACCCCGGCGAGATGGTGCTGAAGCTGGAGGCCGCGGAGGCGTCGCCGTGAGGATGCGGACCCTGCGCCGCGCGTTCGCGGTGGCGTCGCCGGCGATGGTGGCGGCCGCCGCGTGCGTGCTGGTCGCCGCCGGCGGCATCGGCCCGCTCCACCTCGCCGACATGCGGCCCGAGCCGCGCGACGTGCTCGCCCTCGCCGCGGTCGCGACGGTGCTGGTGATCGCGATCCTGCGCCGGCTGCGCTACCAGCCGCCGAGCGCGCGCGCCCAGCGGGTGTCGTGGTGGCTGTCGATCGCGCCCGACCTGGTCGATATCGAGCTGGCGCTGGCCATGACCGCCGGCGCCTACGCGGTGCTCGCGGTCACCGGCGGCGTGCTGTCGCCGGTCCACCCGCTGGTCTACGGCGTGGTCGCGTTCGGCCTGACCCTGCTGTCGCGGCCGGGCGCGGCGATGACGCTGCTCGCGCCGGCGGCGATCGAGGCGGCGTGGGTGGCGCGGGCGCCGACGCCGTGGGACCTGGCGGTGCCGGTCGCGATCCACGCCGTCTTCCTGGTCGCCGCCGCCGCCGCCCACGCGCTGTTCCTGCGCGGCCTGGTCAGCAGCCACCGCCGCCGCCGCGCCCTCCGCCTCGACCGCGAGGCGCGCGCGATCACCGAGAGCGCCCGCGACTACCGCCTGATCTCCGCCGCGCTCGGGCCGGCCAGCCGGGCGCCGCGCGGGCGCGAGGACGAGGAGCGCCTGCTCGCCGCCGGCGGGGTGTCGCTGATCAGCGACGCGTGCGCGTGGGTGCTGACCACGGTCAAGCGCTCGCTCGACGCCCGCACGGTGGCGCTGGCCTGGCTCGACGACGACGGCGAGCGGCTCAAGCTCAAGGAGATCGTCAGCGACCGCGACGACCTCGCCGCGGCGCGGCTGTCGTCGACCGGCCTGCTCGGCGCGGTGGTCCGCGACCGCAAGCCGCTGGTGCTGGCCGCGGCCAAGTCGGGCCAGCTGCCGTACTACGACGCGCCCGGCACCGGCGCCGGCGCCGCCGTGGTCGCGGTCCCGGTGCTCGAGGGCGCCCACCTGCGCGGCGTGCTGTGCGCCGACCGCGCCCACCCGTTCGACGACGGCGCCGCCGACCTGCTCGCCGACGCCGCCCTCCAGCTGGTGCGCGCGGTCCAGTCGGAGCAGGTGTTCCGCGCCGTCGAGCGCGCCAAGTACGAGCACGAGCGGTTCTTCCAGGCGACGGCGCTGCTCGGCCGCGCGCTCACCCCCGAGCAGGTCATGGAGACCGCGTTCGACGCCGCCGCCGCGATCGTCGAGTACGACGCCGCCGCGGTGACGCTCTACGATCGCGACAAGGGCCGGCACCGGGTCGCCGGCGTGCGGGTGCGCCCGGGCAGCGAGCCGCTGCTCGACGCCGCCGGGCTGTCGGGGCTCGAGTTCAAGGACAACGCCGGCCTGGCCGCGATGGTGGTCAAGAACCGCCACTACCTGCCCGCCGGCGGCGAGCCGCGCGAGGTCACCGCGCCGATCTACACCCGCAAGATCAAGCTCGACGACGCCCGCTCGCTGCTGGTCCTGCCGCTGTGCGCCGCCGACGAGGCGATCGGCACGCTCATGCTCGCCGCCCGGGCCGAGAAGCGGTTCGGCGCCGACGTGCGCGAGATGCTGTCGGTGATCGCGACCCAGGTCGCGGTCTCGCTGCAGAACGGCCTGCTCTACAAGCGCATGGAGACGATGGCGACCACGGACGGCCTGACCGGGCTGACCAACCACCGCACGTTCCAGGATCGCTTCGCCCAGCTGCTCGAGCGGGCCGGCCGCCACGGCCACCACGCGTCGCTGCTCTTGTGCGACGTCGACTTCTTCAAGAAGGTCAACGACGGCTACGGCCACCCGGTCGGCGACGAGGTGCTGCGCCGGGTCGCCCGGGTGCTGGCCGAGGTCGCCCGCAAGATCGACATCACCGCCCGCTACGGCGGCGAAGAGTTCGCGGTCGTGCTCGAGAGCTCCAACGCCGAGCAGGCCCGCCAGGTCGGCGAGCGCATCCGCCAGGAGGTCGGCAAGCTGGTGGTCGACACCGAGAAGGGGCCGCTCAAGGTGACGATGTCGGTCGGCATCGCCTCGTTCCCCGACGACACCCGCGAGCGCGCGGTCTTGATCGAGCGCGCCGACCTCGCGCTCTATCACGCCAAGCACTCGGGCCGGAACCAGGTGGTCACGTACCAGCAGTTCCAGGCCGCGCGGTCGAAGAAGGCGTCGTAGCCGCTGCGGGCCGGTACGACATCGCTGTCGTGATCGGGTGGCAAACGTCGCCCGCGCGCGGCGCAAGCCGGCGGATTCGCTCGCCGCGGCGGTGGAACGCGCCCTGCGATAAGGGCTGGTCATGCGCTCCCCCGTCCTGCTGTTCGCCGCCGCCGGCGCCGTCCTGCTCACCGCCGGCTCGGCCAGCGCCAACCAGCCGTGCCGGTACGACCGCTGGTCGGCGGCATGGTCCCCGTACGAGACCGTGGTCCCGGCCGGGTGCCCGATCGAGGTCGCGGTGATCGCGGACGAGGTCGACGGCAGCTACGAGACGCGAGTCGACGGCCAGCTCGTGACCCACACCGCGACCGAGCTGCAGCGCTTCACCGTCGACGTCGACCGCATCACCTGCGCGCCCGGCGAGAGCTGTGGGGTCGACGTGTACCTCCACCCGCAGGTCGCGGTGCTCCGCTTCGAGCTGGCCAGCGCGACGGTCGAGGGCCAGTCGATCCAGGTCGGCGGCGGCGCGGGCGCGACCGCCTTCCCGATCACCGTCACGGTCGGCCCGGCCGGGGCATGCCCGGCGCCGGAGCCGTGGAGCTTCGAGCTGTGCGGCGACCCCAACTGCAACGTCGGGCTGTGCGACGCCGGCCCGGACCGCGACGCCGGCTTCCTGTGCGACGGCGGCCCCTACGGGTTCGACGCCGGCCTGGCCGCGACCGACGGTGACCACGGCGGCGGCTGCTCGGCCGGCGGCGCGTCCGGCGCGAGCGCGCTGGTGGCGGTCGCCGGCGCGGTCGCGGCGATCGCCGCCCGCCGGCGGCGGGCCACGCGAACCGGAGCGTGAGCGCCGGCCGTCAGCGATAGCCGCTGGGACCGCCCTGCGGGCCGATGCCGATGCCGTTCTCGCGCCGCGAGCCGGCGTCGCGGCCGATCTCGCGTGCGGTCTCGGCGGCCGACTCGAAGCCCCGTTCGCCCCGGCGCGCCGCCCGGTGCCTGAGGTCGTCGGCGCGCGTCTTCATCCGATCGAGGAGATCGCGCGCCTGCCCGAGCGCCTGCTCGCGGCGGTGCTTGTTCTGGAAGTAAGCAGCGGCCGCAAGGACGCCGCCGAGGAGCAAGAGGTGCTTGAGCTTCATGGCGGGAGCCACAGCAACCACCATGCCGCGACGGTGACCGCGCACTCCGCGTTTCGGCCGCGGGGCTCGCGCTCGCCCGCACGGCTGGTGCGCAGGCGCTCGCCGCGGAGATCGCGTCGGCCGCCCGCCGAGGCCGATCCACGCACGCGAAGGTCTCGGACCGGCGGGGGCAGGAGCCTAGCGCGGTTCGTAGCGGCGCGCTGCGTCGTACCGGCCGGTGCGCTCCCGGGTCGGGTTCTGCCGACGTTCGGCGCACGGGCGGTTTGACGGCGCGATCGGGGACCGGGAACATCGACGTGTGGCGGTCAAGAACTATGTCCTCGACACCAACGTGCTCCTCCACGACGCGAGGGCCATCTACTCGTTCGCGGACAACAACGTCGTCATCCCGATCTTCGTGATCGAGGAGATCGACAGCTTCAAGAAGGACCAGACCGAGCTGGGACGCAACGCGCGCCAGATCGCGCGCCTGCTCGACGCCCACCGCACCGACGGTGGCCTGTCGCACCCGCAGCCGCTCGGCAACGGCGGCTCGGTGCGGGTCGCGCTGGCCAAGAACCCGCCGAAGAACCCGAGCTACGACTCGCGCACGATGGACCAGCGCATCCTCGAGCTGGCCATCGAGGTCCGCGAGGAGGACCGGCAGATCCCGACGATCCTGGTCACCAAGGACGTCAACATGCGCGTCCGCGGCGACGCGCTCGGCCTCCACACCGTCGACTACGAGCCGGAGGCGGTGTCGATCGAGGAGCTGTACCCGGGCAACCGCGAGGTCACGGTCGAGCCGGGGACGATCGACGCGCTGTTCGCCGAGGGCGGGGTGACCGTCGACCTCGACGGCGGCCTGTACCCCAACGAGTACGTGCTGCTCAAGGACGAGGCCGGCGGCAAGAGCGCGCTCGGCCGCAACGACAAGGCGTCGGGCAAGGTGGTCGGGGTCAAGAAGCTGCGCGACGGCGTGTGGGGCATCCGCCCGCGCAACAAGGAGCAGCACTACGCCCTCGACCTCCTGCTCAACGACGACATCAAGCTGGTGACCCTGGTCGGCAAGGCCGGCACCGGCAAGACCCTGCTCGCGCTCGCCGCCGGCCTGCAGAAGGTGACCGAGGAGGAGACCTACCAGAAGCTGCTGGTCAGCCGGCCGATCTTCCCGCTCGGCCGCGACATCGGCTTCCTGCCCGGCGACATCGAGGAGAAGCTCAACCCCTGGATGCAGCCGATCTACGACAACCTCGAGCTGCTGCTCGGCCTCAACCGCAGCGACAAGAAGGAGGGCCGGTCGTACGCCGAGCTGATGGACCTCGGCTTCGTCGAGATCGAGCCGTTGACCTACATCCGCGGCCGGTCGCTGCCCAACGTGTTCATGATCGTCGACGAGGCCCAGAACCTGACCCCGCACGAGGTCAAGACGATCGTCACCCGCGCCGGCGAGGGCACCAAGATCATCCTGACCGGCGACCCGTATCAGATCGATCACCCGTACCTCGACTCGTCGAACAACGGCCTGACCACGGTCGCCGAGCGGTTCAAGCCCGAGGCGATCGCCGGCCACGTCACGCTCAGCAAGGGCGAGCGCAGCGCGCTGGCCGAGCTGGCCACCCAGATCCTGTGATCGGTCGGCGCGCCATGGCCGCGGCGGTCGCGGCGGTGGCCGCCGTGCTGGCGGCCGGCGTGGCCGCGTGCGGGCCGGCCCGCGCCGACGAGGACGCGGGCTACGAGATCCGGGTCGCCACCGCGACCACCGTGCCGCTCGGCGTGTCGTCGGCGCTGTCGGTGACGATCGCGCCGTCCGGAAGCCGGACGATCTCGGCCGACGGCCCGGTCCGGGTGAGCGTCGACGCACCGGCGGCGCTCGGCCTGCCGCGGCGACGCTACGCCCGCCGGGACGCCGCCGACCCCGCCGCCGAGGCGCCGCGCTTCGACGTCAAGGTCAAGGCGAAGGAGGCGGGCGACCACCCGGTGAGCCTCGACCTCCGCTTCTGGCTGTGCGGCCCGCGGGTGTGCCGCCCGATCGCGACCCGCCGGACCGTGGTCGTGCACGTGCCGGCCCCCGCGCCGCCGCCCGAGGTGGACGCCGGCGTGCCGGTCGACGCCGGCGCACCGATCGACGCGGGGCGGACGCGGCGGGGCCGCTAGGCGCAACGCCGGCCACGCGGCGCCCACCCTGTTCGCGTCCCTCCTCTCCCGTTCGCCCTGAGCGAATCGGAGGGCGGCGCAGCGGCCGACGATGACGTCGAAGGGCGGCGCGGCGGCGCAACCTGTGCTCGCCTGCACCGCGGGCGCCGTCAGCGCCGTCGCGGTGTCGCGGTGTCCTTCGACGTCGGCCTCCCTCCTTCGTCGGTCGGCCTCGCTCAGGACGAACGGAACATATGGTTCTGGGGTCTTGGTGCTGACATTCGCAGCAGACGCGGTGAACCCGCGGCTCACCGGGGGCGATGAAATTCGTGGCGCGTCCCCCTCTCCCGTTCGGCCTGAGCGAATCGGAGGGAGCGCAGCGACCGACGATGACGTCGAAGGGCGGCGCAACCTGTGCTCGCCTGCACCGCGGGCGCCGTCAGCGCCGTCGCGCCATCCTCAGATTCTCGATTGTCCGGCTCCTGATCGATCCGAGCGACGACGCGGTCGACCGCCCGCCGACAGCTCTCCTCGGTCTCGCCGAACACACGAACCAGGTCGGGCGTCTCGTCGTTGTAGCCCATGGCCGGCGACCGCTTCAGGTGTGGGAGCGCCTGCTCGTCGATGGACCCGATCGCGCGGAACCCCGCTTCCGTGAGATCGACGTCGTTCGCGCCGAGCGCGATCCACAGCCCAGCTCACCGGCAGGGTTTCAGCGCGCCAGCGCGCGAGGTCGGCTTCGATGTCCTCGGCCGTGAGCTCGACGAGCAGCCCCCACCGGATGAGCGCACGGTCGCCTCGAGGCAGTCGTCGAGGCTGATGTCGGATGGAACGTTGTTGGGCAAGTTGTCCGCCACCCCGGCGGAGAGCACGTCACGTGGCCGAACGACCGTGTCCCGCACGTGCCACAGCACGGCGTATTCGGCGGGCGAGATCCCGGCTCTCTGGAGAATCGTTAGCATCACGGGCCGCCGTCGACGACGAAGCTGTCGGACGGCAGCTCGACGCCGAGCTCGAACCGGTAGGTCTCGTCGACGACCATGTCGCCCTGGTCGAAGTGCACGGTGATGCGCCGGTGGGTGAGCACCGGGCCGTGCGGGCCGGTGGGATCGACGGTCACGACCACGTCGGCGGCCTCCTTGCCGTCGACGGCGAGGCGGTAGGCGATCTCGCCGCCCGGCCGCGGCTGCGGATCGACGGCGGTGACCCACGCGCCCACGCCGCCCTCGGCATGATCGGGGAGCCCGCCGGTGGCGAGCCGGGCCAGGTTGTGGAGCAGGCCCATGCGCACCAGGCCGATCACGATGGCCTCGTTCACCGCGGGCGGCGTCGGCGCGCCGGCCGAGGTCCGGGTGCCGTCGGAGGTCCAGTTGACCTTGCCGGGCGCGCCCATCAGCTCGCCCTCGGCGGTGACGTGGACCCGGCCGCCGGCGGCGGCGAGCACGGTCGCGTCGAGGTGGGCGGTGAGCGCCCCCGACGCGGTGATCGTCACGTGGGCGCGCCACGCCGGCGCGGCCAGGAGCGCGGCCTCGACGTCGGCGAGGGTCGGCGCCGCGGCCGGCGCGGTCGGCGCGGCGGGGCCGGTCGCCGGGCGACCACCGCAGGCGGCCGCGAGCAGCGCACACGAGAGCAGGGCAGGGAGGAGCAGGAGGCGCACGCCGGCAGTCTAGCCGGAAGCGCTAACCCGCATCCCTCCCAGGGCAAGCGGGACGCGCGTTAGCGCCAGCTGGTCACGACCTCGCGCAGCTCGCCGACCCGCGCCTTCGACAGCGCGCCGACCGCGGCCAGCACCAGCTCGCTCGGCGTCAGCACCCGGCGGGCGGACTCGACGATGTCGTCGGCGGTCACCCGCGCCATCGCGGCCAGGCGCTCCGACAGGCTCTGGGGCGGGTAGTACAGCGCGGTGCCGCCGAACCAGCCGGTCATCGCCGCCGGATCGTCGAGCGACGCCAGGGTCTCGTAGCGATAGCGGGTGCGGATCTTGGCCAGCTCGTCGTCGGTGATCCGGTCGGCGCGCAGCCCGCCGAGCAGGCCGAGGATCTCGGCGACCAGGGTCGGCAGCTTGGCGTTGGCGGTCGCGCCGGTGACCTCGAACAGCGCGGCGTCGGCGAGCGGCTCGATGCCGGCGCCGATCGAGTAGGCCAGGCCCTTCTGATCGGCGAGCTGGTAGTGCAGCCGGGTCGACATGCCGTCGTCGAGCGCGCGCAGCAGGCCGACGAACGCCGGGTAGCCGGGGTCGAGCTCGGGCACGCCGCGGAACAGCATGGCCAGGTTGGTCTGCGCGCCCGAGTCGCGGACGTGCTTCCAGCGCGGCCCGCCCGGCGACGCCGGCGCCGCGGCCGGGATCGCGGGCGCGCCCGCCGGCACCGCGGCCAGGTGGCGCGCGGCCTGCTCGACGACGTCGCCGTGGCGGACCGGGCCGGCCACGCACAGGATCGTGTTGCGGGCGCCGTAGTAGCGCGCGAAGTGGGCGCGGACGTCGGCGTCGGAGAAGCCCTCGACGTTCTCGCGGGGGCCGATGATGCGCTGGCCGAGCGGGTGGGCGTCGAACATCAGGCCGCGCGCGATGTCGTCGGCGTTGATCTCGATGTCGTCCTCGTCGTAGTCCTCGTTGATCTCCTCGAGGACCAGCGCGCGCTCGAGCTCGATGTCGGCGAACCGCGGCCGGGTCAGCAGCTCGCCGAGCAGCTCGAGGCCGGCCGGCACCAGCTCGGGCTCGAACCCCATCGACAGGAGCGTGTAGTCGCGGCCGGTCTCGGCGTGCAGGGTCGAGCCGAGCCGCTCGATCGCGGTGTTGAGCGCCAGCGAGCTGGGGAACCGCTCGGTGCCGCGGAACAGCATGTGCTCGACGAAGTGCGACAGCCCGTTGTCGTCCTCGCCCTCGAAGCGCGACCCGACCTTGATGAACGCCGCCACCGTCGCGGTGTGCAGGTGGGGCAGTGCCACGGTCGTGACCCGCAGGCCATTGTCGAGCGTGGTGGTCTCGACCTCGGGATCGACGGGAGCTGGCACGAAGGGGATGCTTATCCCACCCGGGCGCGGGCGTCGAGGACCTCGCGCGGATGGGGGCCCGATCGGATCCCGCCATTGACGGAGTGTCCTCGCAGGGTTATCACCATCGAGGGCCCGGCATGTTCAAAAAGATCGTGGTCGCGGAGGACGATGACGCCATCGCCCACATGGTCAACATGGCCCTGGGGGACGCCGGCTACCTGTGCCTGCGTGCCGTCGACGGCGAGGAGGCCCTGCGGCTGGTTCGCTACCACGACCCCGACCTGCTCATCCTCGACGTGATGATGCCGCGGGTCGACGGGCTCGAGGTCGCGCGCCGGCTCAAGGCCGACGTCATGTGGTCGCGGACGCCGATCCTCATGCTGACCGCGCTCGCCTCGGTCGATCATCAGGTCGAGGGCCTCGAGGCCGGCGCCGACGCCTACATGTCGAAGCCGTTCGACCTGCGCGAGTTCTCGGCGCGGGTCAAGGCGCTCATCCGCGCCACCCGGCGCGAGCGCGACCGTAACCCGACCACCGATCTGCCGGGTTCGCGGGCGATCGACGGCCACCTCGACGAGCTGCTGCGCGGCGGCAAGCCGGTGGCGGTGCTGCACTTCGACGTCCTCAACTTCGACGAGTACGCCGATCAGGTCGGCTTCAACACCTCGGAGGACGCGGTCCGCGCCCTGGCCAAGCTGATCCTCGACGAGGCCCGCCTGGTCAGCGACGGCAGCGCGTTCGTCGGCCATCTCGGCGGCTCGGC
>Ga0247822_10001945_pt1 | contig 12966 bp, 13 predicted proteins | sample 13C_Cellulose_Da_FD_192423 | JGI IMG/M metagenome (GOLD analysis project Ga0247822, IMG submission 192423) | Soil microbial communities from agricultural site in Penn Yan, New York, United States - 13C_Cellulose_Day30 | ecosystem: Environmental > Terrestrial > Soil > Agricultural land | place...
CAGCAGGTCTTCACGGATGATGGCCAGGACGTTGGCGCGGTCCGACAGGATGGTCAGGTGGCCCTGGATAGTGTCGGCCAGGCCGCGCGCCTCGCCGAAGATGTCGTCGCGACCCAGACCGGTCAGACGCGACAGGGTCAGGGCCAGGATGGCGCGAGCCTGCTCGTCGGTCAGCCTGATCTTGTCGCCGTCGACCAGAACCGTGCGCGGGTCGGCGATCAGCTCGACCAGAGCCATCATGTCACCGACGGGCCAGGCCTTGGCCTGCAGCCGCTCGCGCGCCTCGGCCGGATCAGCCGACGAACGGATGATGTGGATGACCTCGTCGATGTTGGCCACGGCGACGGCCAGACCGACCAGGACGTGGCCCCGGTCGCGAGCCTTGGCCAGCTCGAACTTGACGCGACGGACGACCACTTCCTCACGGAATTCGAGGAAGAGCTCCAGCAGCTTGCGCAGGCCCATCTGCTCGGGGCGGCCGTGGTTCAGCGCCAGCATGTTGACGCCGAACGAGCTTTGCAGCGCCGTGTAGCGGAACAGCTGGTTCAGGATGACGTCGCCCGAAGCGTCACGCTTCAGCTCGATGACGATCCGCATGCCCAGCCGGTCGGATTCGTCGCGAACGTCGGAAATCCCCTCCAGACGCTTCTCGCGCACCATTTCGGCGATGCGCTCGATCAGGGTCTGCTTGTTCACCTGGAACGGCAGTTCCGTGATGACGATGGCCTCGCGATCCTTGCGAATCTCCTCGACCGAGGCGCGACCGCGCACGATGACCGAACCGCGACCGTCGCGCAGGGCGTTGCGCGGTGCGGTGCGGCCCATGATCTCGCCGCCCGTGGGGAAGTCGGGGCCGGGCACAATGTCCAGCAGGGCCTCGTCGCCCATGTCGGGGTTGTCCAGCAGCGCCACCGCCGCGTCGACGACCTCGCCCAGGTTGTGCGGCGGGATATTGGTCGCCATGCCGACGGCGATGCCGCCGGCGCCGTTGACCAGCAGGTTCGGAATCCGCGCCGGCAGGACGGCGGGCTCCAGTTCCTTCTCATCATAGTTCGGCTGGAAATCGACCGTGTCCTTGTCGATATCGGTCAGCAGGGCCACCGCCGCCGGGGCCATCCGGGCCTCAGTGTAACGCATGGAGGCCGGCATATCGCCGTCGACCGAGCCGAAGTTGCCCTGACCGTCGACCAGCATCAGCCCCATCGAGAAGGGCTGCGCCATCCGCACCAGAGCCATGTAGACTGAGGCGTCGCCGTGCGGGTGGAAGCGACCCAGGACGTCACCGACGACGCGCGCGCACTTCGAATAGGCGCGCTCGGGCGTCATGTTCAGGTCGTGCATCGAATAGAGGATGCGGCGGTGAACCGGTTTCAGACCGTCGCGTGCGTCCGGCAGGGCGCGGCTGACGATCACGCTCATGGCGTAGTCGAGATAGGAGCGTTTCAGCTCGTCTTCGATCGTGATGACGGAGATGTCGCCGGGCGCCGAAGGTGCGGCGTTGTCGTAGCTGTCGTCGGTCAAGGAAATCGGGCTTTAAATGGCCGGAATCGGAACGTGATCCGCTGTTCCGGTTTCTAGCATCCAGGGGGCGTTGTGGCAAAGAAACGCCGCTGATATCCCCATGCCGAAAAGGACAGGAAAACCATGCGTCTGACCCTAGCCACTGTTACCGCAGTCGCGGCGACCTCGCTGATCGCCGCCGACGCTTCGTCTCAGAGCCGCGACCACGCCGCGATGGACCACGGCGCTCACGGTCAGGCCGCCGCCATGGACCACTCCGCCATGATCCCGCGCGCTACGCCGGGCCAGACCGGTCAGGCGTCGATCATCAATGGACAGGGCGCTGAAATCGGCAAGGCGACCCTGACGCAGGGCGCCACCGGCCTGCTGATCAAGGTCGAGGCGACGGGCCTGACGCCCGGCTGGCACGGCATCCATATCCACGCCACGGGCCAGTGCGCCGCCCCCTTCACCTCGGCGGGCGCCCACATCAATCACACCGATCCCAAGACCCCGCACGGCCTGCTGAACGCGCAAGGCCCGGACGACGGCGACCTGCCCAACCTCTACGCCGCCGCCGACGGCTCGGCCCACGGCGAGTTCTTCACCACCAAGGCCCGCATCAGCCAGGACGGCCCCGGCCAGTGGCTGTGGGACGCCGACGGCTCGGCCCTGGTGATCCACGCCAATCCCGACGACCACAACAGCCAGCCCATCGGCGGCGCGGGCGACCGCGTAGCCTGCGCCGTCCTCAGCGCACAGTAACGAGCGTCAAACCTTGGCGGGGGCGCCGGCGCGCAAACCGCGCTCCCCCAGGGCGACCGTCACCACGCCGACAAGCGCGATGACCACCCCGGTCAGGATCTGCGGCGTCAGCACGTCGCCCATCCACAGCCAGCCGATCAGGATGGAGACCAGCGGCGAGCCAAGCAGATAGGGCGTCACCCGTCCGGCCTCACGCCGCTGCACCAGCCAGAAGACCAGGCTCGTCGCGAACACCGACGAAATCACCCCCGCCCAGACCACCGTGCCCCAGACGACGGGCGGCGCAACCTGCGCGGCCTCCCACTGCCCCGTCTCGAACAGCAGCGAGCCGGCCGTCAGCACCGGGAAGGCCATCAGGGCCAGCAGGCCCTGCATCTTCAGCGGCGGAATGGAGGTGGTGCGCCGCGCGACAACCGTCGTCAGCGCCCAGGCCGAGGCCCCCAAGGCTCCGACGGTGATCGCCTTCCAGTCCTGCAGGGCGTGCGGATCCAGCGTCATCCAGGCCACTCCGGCGAAGGCAATGATCAGGCCCGTCGTCGCTACGCGCGAAATTCGCTCGCCCAGCATCAGGAAGGCGAATAGCGAGGTCAGCGGAATCCAGAGCTGGGTCGCCACCGTCACCGGGCTGACATCGTGCGCCAGCCAGAAGGCCAGATAAATCAAACCATAGTGGATCGGCCCGCCCACCACGGCGATGATCAGCAGACTCTTCCAGTTCGGGAAGGGCGGTCGCACGAACCAGATCAGGCAGGCCCCGGCGATGGCGAACCGCAGGGCGCCGACCATCAACGGCGGCATAACCTCGGTGGCGATCTTGGCGGCGGCGTTGTTGATGCCCCAGATCAGCATCACCGCGATGATGGCGGCGATCTCGAGCAGGCTCAGCGGGGAATGACGTTGGCTGGACACCGTGACCTGATGCCACAGGCGGACAGGAAAGGCCCGTCACGTTCGATGACCGCTCTTTTCCATCGCCCCTGCCCTGCTATTCGCCGGGCGGGATGCTATGCCCCGCCCCTTCGCGAACCCGAGGCAGACATGAACCGCACCCTGGCCGCCCTGATGATGACCCTTGCGGCTGTCAGCGCCGCCCCCGCGCTGGCGCAGGCCGCCAGGGGACCAACGGCCGTCGTCTCGCCCCAGCCCCTGCCCATCGACGACAGCCGTCCGCGCGTCTTTTTGGGCGGCAGCATCGACATGGGCGGCGCGCCCGACTGGCAGGCGGCGATGACCTCGGCCTTGACCGACATGGACGTCGTGATCCTGAACCCGCGCCGTCCCGACTGGAACCCGAACTGGCGTCCCGAGGCCGACGAGCCCGAGTTCCGCCGTCAGGTCGAGTGGGAACTGGCCGCGCTGGAATCCGCCGACGTCATCGTCATGTATTTCGCGCCGGGCACGCAAAGCCCCATCAGCCTGCTGGAAATGGGCCTGCACGCGCGCGGCGGAAAGCTGATCGTCTTGGCCCCGGATGGCTTCTGGCGCAAAGGCAACGTCGACATCACGGCGCAGGCCTATGGCGTCAAACAGGTCCAGTCCCTGCCTGAACTGACCGCCGCCGTCCGCCAAGCCCTCAGCGACGCCGCCGCCAGGGGCCGCTTCGCGCGCTAGAAGACCGGCCTAGAAGACGGGCTTGGCCACCATCAGGAGATAGATGCCGATCACGCCTGCAAAGGCCGGCCAGCCCAGGATGAACCAGGCCCGGAACAGGCGGTGATAGGCGGGCGGCAGGGGCGCTCCCGCCGCGACCGCGCCCTCGGCCAGTTGGACCATCCGCCACTGGAACCAGACCACCGGCAGCCAGCAAATGCCGATCAGGACATAGAGGGCGTAGGCCGCCATCAGCCAGGGCTCGGTCAGGGCGTATCCCTGCAGGTGGATCAGGGCCAGACCGCTGAGCGGCTGGACCACCACGGCGCTGGCGGTGAAGACGAAATCGGCCAGAACCACGATCCGCCCGACCGAGGCGACGGTGCGCGGGTCTTTCGTGGCGTGAGCTCTCAGCATGAAGAAGGCGATGCCCGCCCCGGTCCCGAACAGGACCGCGCCCGACAGGATGTGGATCACCTTGAGGATCAGATAGGTCATCAACGCCTCGCGTCCGTCGCCGCCACGAACAGGCACAGCGCCATCATCGGCAGGACCTTGAGCCACGGCCCGAGCGGATCGACCCAGTAGTGCGGCAGGCTGAGCGTTCCGGCGATCAGATAGCCGACGGTCGACAGGCACATCAGGATGGCCACCCGCGCCGTCCACGGCCGCACGAAGAGGGCCAGACCCAGCGCCACATCCAGCAGCGCGCCCCACCAGGCGATCGGCCCGGCCCATCGCTCGAAGCCGCCTTCGTGCAGGACGGCCAGAGCCCCGTTCCAGCCGGGGCCGAAGCTGATCAGGCCCGTAATCAGCCAGAACAGGCCCAGGGTCAGAATCGACACCGGCCGCACGAACCATAGCCGCGCGTGCCAGACGTCCTGAACCGAGGCCGGGGTCTCGGCCAGAAAGCGCGAGAAGCCGCGGGGCTGCACGCCCAGGCGTTCGGCCCAGCCGCTGTCCCGGCCGGACACATCGTGATCCATCTGGCGAATGGCCGTGGTGCGGATCGGCGAGGACCAGCCCAGCCGGCCCAGCAGATCACCGATCATCAGGGCCGGCGTCGCGAGCGCGCGCGGAACCCGGACCACCGGCGCGGACGGCAAGCCCAGCCAGCCGCGATAGAGACGAACCGTCTCGACCATGGTCACGGCCTCGGGTCCCGGCATGTCGAAGGTCTCGCCACTCGGCGCGCCGGGCTTCAGCGCCGCGACGACGGCGGCGCCGAGGTCGCCCAGGGCGATAGGCCGGAAGGTCTGGTCGCCGCCGACAACAGGGCTGAACAGCGGAAACGCCGCCAGCGCCCGGATCAGACCCGTGCCGCCGAAGGCCGCCCGGTCCACCACCAGCGAAGGCCGCAGGATCAGCCAGTCCAGAGAGCTGGCCTCGACCAGACGCTCGGTCTCGGCCTTGGTGCGGGCGTAGGCGGTGCCCGCCGCATCGTCAGCGCCAACAGCGGAAATGTGGATCAGGCGTGGCACCCCGGCGCGCTCGCAGGCGGCGATCAGGGCGCGCGGCCCCTCGACATGGGCCAGTCGGGTGCTGTCCCCCGCCCCGTCCTGCAAGACGCCGACGCAGTTGATCACGGCGGTAACGCCGTCAAGCAAAGGCGTCCAGGCCTCGACCGTGATCAGCCTGGCGAAGTCAGCGGAGACCCAGTCGAACGTCGGCGCCCGCCGCGCGGCCTCGGCCGGACGCCGGGCCCCCGCCCGAACCGACCAGCCCTCGCGCGAAAGCGCGGCGGCCAGATGCGAACCGATGAATCCATTGGCTCCCAGAACGAGAACCCGTCCCCCGTCGCTCATCTGTCTATCCCAGAATCCGGTCGTTGAGGTCCGCCCCCGAAGGCGGCATGGCGCACCAGGCCCGGCCCGGAAAACGCCGCCGGTAGCGCGCGACCAGGCCATAGGCGAAGTCGCGGATCGGGCGAGGCATCAACCGGGCCGCCACGACGGCGCGATAGGGAAACGGCAACGACGCCGCCAGATGCAGCACCCCGTCCGAGCGGCTGACGGCGCGCCCGTCCTCAATCACCAGCATGGTCGAGGGATCGTCGGGCGACAGGCCGTAGTGGACCAGCAGGGCCCGGCCCAGCACTGACTGCGTCGGCGCCAGACGAAAACGCGGACCATGCTTCAGCAGGGTCCGCGCGGAATGGGAACAGAGGGCGCAATCGCCGTCGAACAGGACCAGCGGCCGGTCGTCCGGAAAGGACGGCACGGCCGCGTCGTCACGATAGCTGTAAGCCCCCCGGCCCACGTCAGTCTTAGAACGGGATGTCGTCGTTCAGGTCGTAGCTTTCCTTGGGCCCCGAGGGCTTGTTGGCGCCGCCGGTCGAGAAGCCCGAGGAGTAGTCGTCGTCGTTGCGGCCGCCGCCATAGCCGCCGCGATCACCGCCGCCCTGGCTGTCGTTACGACCGCCCAGCATGGTCAGCTGGCCGTTGAAGCGCTGCAGCACGATCTCGGTCGAGTACTTCTCGATCCCTTGAGCGTCGGTGTATTTGCGGGTCTGCAGCGAGCCCTCGATGTAAACCGTCGAGCCCTTCTTCAGGTAGTTCTCGGCCACCTTGACGATGTTCTCGTTGAAGATGACGACCGCATGCCACTCGGTCTTTTCCTTGCGCTCGCCGGTGGCCTTGTCGCGCCATTGTTCCGAGGTGGCGATGCGCAGGTTGGCGACACGATCGCCGCTGTTCAGCGTACGGATTTCCGGGTCGCGGCCCAGATTGCCGATGAGAATGACCTTGTTGACGCTGCCGGCCATGACCGATGTCCTTTTATGTTCTTGCCATCGATCCCTAGCGGATATCGACGGAATGTTCCAGTTTTGTTCACGCCCGGGCGGGCGGGAATTCTAGTTGGGAGCGACGGCGACGGGACGACCGTCGATCTCGCGCTGGATGGCGCCCGGAATGGCCAGCCGGCCGTCGCCCGTGCGCGTCAGGGCGAAGAAGCGTTGGCCCGTCAACGTCCGGCCGAACTTCACACCGCCCCGGTCGATGAAGATGAACTGTCCCTGATAGGCGCCGATCATGTCGCGGTTGTTGCCGCCCATGCTGAGGAAGCGCAGCCGCATTTCCTCCAGACGCGCGGCGCAGAACTCGATCTGCGGCTGGTCGCGGGCGACCACATTGACCAGGGGCGCGGACTTGCCGTCCTCGGGAAGGACCACGTGGTAGCAGACGCCGGCCTCGGTCGGCGCCTCGAGGCCCTTCTGGCCGCAGGCGGCGACGGTCAGACCCAGCAGGCCCAATGCGATGACGGGGGCGGCGACCGAAACGATCTTGCGATTCATCAGCCAAGCTCCGGGAACTGGCAGCTCCGGTCCTGTTGGGCCAGGGTGCGGAAACGGGCGTTGTCGTTGGACTGCTCGACGCGACGCGGGACCAGACGCAGGGTGGTTTCACCCCAACGTCCGTACTGCGCCTCTCCCGGGCGCACACAGGTGCCGGCGTAGAGGGCTTGCACACAGGCCCCGAGGCTCATTCCATTGCCGATCGAACGCCATTCCGAGCCGGTGTGGCGCAGGCAGGCTGTGGCGGCGGCCGTCGGCGCCGGGCGACTGGACTCGACCGGCGATGCGCCCTCGTCCGCCGGCGCCACGGTGACACTGGGTTCGGCGGGAAGCTCGGGCGGCGGGGCGAAAGCAGCGGTCGGCGCGGCGGCCAGGGCGCCGGTCGCGTCCAGACCCACGTCCAGGGCGCTGGTGGCCACGCCGTTGCGCCTGGCGCAATCGGCAAGGGTCGCTTGGCCGACGAACTGTCCGTCGACAAAGCAGCGCAACTCGCGAGCGGGTTCCAGCGTCGGGGCTTCGGCCAGGTCGATGGTCAGACCGCCCTGCGACGCGGGCGGCGCCTCGGTCGGCTTGTCCCGTCCGGCGCTGAACACCAAAGCCGCCGCCACGGCGGCGACGACGGCCAGGCCGCCCCCGACGATCAGGACTGTGCGATTGTCTTTAGGAAGGGCCATGCGGGACTCGACGCCAATGATGGCCCCAATAACCCCGGCGACGCCGCATGCGTCAACCTAAAGCGAGGTTCTCAGCTTCTAGGCTGTGAGTCGTGCAAGCGCGGCCTGATAATTGGCCAGTTGCGTCTTGAGATAGGCGGGAACTTCGCCGGTGACCTTGGGCTTGCTGCTGTCCGGGTCCAGCGCCTTGTAGGCGTCGCGCAGGGCCTTCACCGCCAACTGGATGGTGCTGGTCGCCGCCTTGGCCGCCTCAGCGTCCTTCAGGCTCAACGTCTTGGGAAGGGCCAGACCGAAGGTTTTCAGGTCGCTGCTGGTCGGGCCGATGTAGCCGGGCGACAGGCCCAGACCGGCCAGGGCGTCACGCCCCGCCTCGCCCGCCCGCAGCACCGCGCCCTCGCGCCCGTCGGCATAGGTGATCTGCAGGCGCTGCACACCGCCGGCCGTGATCTTGGTGTCGCCGTCAAGGCCCGTAACATGGTCCTTGTCGGTCTTGATCGTGACCTTGAGGGTGCGGCCGGACGCCGTCTCGATCTTGCGCGCCAGGGTCTGAAGGGTCTCCTTGGCGTCGATGGTCACGGCGACAGAACGGCCGGTCGTGCCCGAGGTGACATAGAACCGGTCGCCTGCGCGAAGAGAGGTGACGTCAACCAGTTTCTGGGAATCGGTTTGCTGAATCTCGCCCTGGGGCAGCCCCAGCCGGTCCAGCACGCTGGCCCCGCCCGAAGCCACGGTGATCGTCATGGGCGCAGCCTGACGATCCGCTCCGGTCCAGGTCTGGCTCCACTCGACTGCGCCGGTCCGGGGGTCCAGACGAGCCAGATAGCCAGAGGTCGGGTCTGTGGCCTTGGCCCCGATGGTCCGGTCCGAAATCCCCGTCAGCCAGACCTTGCCGTCAACGATCTTCACGTCGGCGGCGGAGTCGTCGCCCGCCCCGCCGTAATAGGTCAGCCGATCATCGGCCGACGCGCTCAGGTCGCTGTTGATCACAGCGACAAAGGCGTCCGTACCGCCGGAGTGCGCGGTGTTGATCTGACCAATATCGAGAGCACCATTGCGCGTCGAACCGGCCAGAATGACCTGTCCATTAACAACGGACAGGCCGGCTATCTCGCCGCTGGCGTGGCCCAGGTCGCGGGAAGACAACAGCTCCGGGGCGCCCGTGGCGCCGATCTGGAACTGGCGCACCACCATGCGGCCGTTTTCGATCCCTGCGGTGTAGAGCTTGTCGCCGTCGGTGGTCATGGCCTGGACGCTGTCGTCCCCCGCCGTGCCGAATTGACTTATGCCCGAAGCCGTCGCCGTGATCGGCGCCAGACTGTGGATCTGGTTTTCGCTGAAGGCCTGAACATAGCCGTCCCAGCCCCCTGACGCGAGAGCTCCCGGCATGGAGGACTGCGAACGTCCGGCGACATAGACCCGGCCGTCGGCTCCAAAAGACACCGCCGTAGCCTCGTCCGCCGCCTTGGCGCCGCGACGCTGGGTCCACTGCTCCACGCCCTTGGCGTCAAAAACGGTGACGAAACTGTCGGCCAAATTGGCGTCGGCGCCCGATTCACCGGGTGCCAGAGCGCCCACCACCGACCCCGCCACAGCCACCCGTCCATCAGCGTCCACGGCGATGGCGTAGCCGCTGGCTGTAGAGGCGGCGCCCAGCGCGCGGCTGGTGACGATCTTGCCGGTGGAGTCCAGCTTCATCAGAACGACGTCGCCCTGCCCCTTGATCGGCTGGGTCGCCGTCCCGGCGCTGACGTCAGCGACGATCCACATTGAGCCGTCAGGGCCAGCCGCACTGGCGCGTACGGTCTCGACACCCTCGGGCAGGCTCGCCTGACCAACCTGACCGTCCACCCAGAAAGCCTGACCGGAGGTATTGATCGTGCCTTCTTCGAACTTCAGGACCTCATGCCCGCCCTTCGTGCCTGCGCCCTGGACCACATAGACGGCGTCCGAGGCTGCGACGGGGTTGAAGCTGACCTTTTCGAATGACACGCCCTGAACCGTCAGCGCCCACTGGTCCGGGCCCGCAGGCAGGGTGATGGTCTTGTCGCCGGTCTTGATGACGCGCGGCTCGGACGGCAGCTTCTCGCGGCCCATCCGGGTCTCGACCCCTGCGGCCTCCAGCTTGCTGTTGATGTGATCCACCACGGACTGCATCGTGCGCGGGCTTGAGCCCATATCCGCCAGATCGATAGAAATGGTCTGGTCGCCCCCGGCCTTCTTGACCGTCATGGTGAATTTGACGTCGCCCTGGAAGGCGGCGACTTCGCTGGCCAGATCGCCCGAATGAACCGCACCGGTGACGTATTTGGCCGAGTCGCGCGGCACCGCCGCCCCCGTCTGGGCCTTGGTTTCGGATTGACCCTGAACCATGCGCACGCCGTTGAACTGGGCCGTGCCGAGATAGGCGGATATTTCAGCCAGACCCGCGTCCATGCGCTTGGAAAGTTGCGAACGTTCCAACGCCGTCAGGTTCTTCTGCCCCGCCCGGTCGGCTATGGCCTCCAGCATGCTGAGGCCCTGATACATGGCGAAGATCTTGCGATAATCGCCGGATGAGGCGCCCTTCACGTCCAGAACGGCGTTATCTTCATTGATCAGGCGACGGCCGCTCAGGGCGGCGCGCAACAGGTCAGACTGGCTTTGCGGCTTGACCGAGGTGGACCATGGTGCGGTCGGCTGCTTCTTCACGGTCGCCGTCGCGCCCGAACTTCCCGTGAAGGTCGAGGTGCCGCCGTACAGGCCCAGAAGATAGCTGTTGTTGATCACAGTCCGACGCTCCTGCGTTCAGTCTGCCGCCAAGCTGGTAACGAAGTGTTTAAGAATGCCCCGGAACAGCGACGGTTAATCGGCGTTCCCGGATCACCACAGGCAAAAGGGTGTAGCGCCCATGTCGTATATGCGTTGGGTGTTTCTGAAACTGGCCAGCCTTTACGGGCTGATGCCGCGCCCCGCACAGCGCAAGCCGCCGCCGATTTCACTCGGCCACGGCGCGCCCCGCTACTTCAGGTAGATCAGCCCTTGAACAGCGACAGGATGATCTGCGGCGCCTGGTTGGCGATCGACAGGGCCTGCGCGCCCAGCTGCTGCTGGACCTGAAGGGCCTGCAGGCGAGCGCTTTCCTTCGCCATGTCCGCGTCCACCAGATTGCCGATGCCGACCTCAAGCGAGTCCATCAGCTTGCCGACGAAGATGTTGTGTTTCTCGATCTGCTTGGACTGCGCGCCGAGTTCAGCCAGCTTGGCGTTGGCGTTATCGAGTGCGCCGACGACGGCGGTGAAAGCTTCCTGTGCGTTCTCCAGCGTATCCAGCAGCGGCGGGCCGGCGGGACGGGCGGTGACGACCGGCGGACCGGCCGCAGCGGCGCGAGCGGGCAGTTGCAGCCCTACGCCGGCCAGGGTCAGGTTCTGACGGTTCATCGAGATGGTCTCGGTGGCCCCGACGTTGGCGAGGAAGTCCAGGGCCGTCGTGACCGCGCCGTTCAGGATGTTTTCGCCATCGAAAGTCGCATTCTTGGCGAAAGAATCGAGCGACTTCAGCAGCGACTGGAACTCATCGTTGTAGGCCTTGCGAGAGGCCGGCGTCGACGACGGGTCCGCTGCAGCGGTGGCCTTTTCCCGCATCTCGATCAGAAGATCGGAAATCTGCGCTCCGGCCGCCAGCGAGACATCGGCCAGGGAGGTGGCGCGGTTCATGCTGGTCTTGACCGACTCCAGGGCCCCGGTGTCCGCTCGCTGGTTCTGGGCGATGGCCCAGGTCGCGGCGTTGTCCTTGGCGCCCTGAACCTTCAGGCCGGTATTCACCCGGCTCTGGGTCGCAGCCAGCTTGTTGTTCGTCGAATTGAGGTTCTGGAGCGCTATGAGCGCGGACGCATTGGTGAGAACGCTGTTAGACATGGCTTCTAGCCCCAGTTCAAATTCTGATCTGCAGAATGAGACTGATTCCTGAGCGTATGGTTAACGCCGTGGAAACGAACGCGGCGCCGTCCGGCAAGCCGGCGGCGCTGCGGTTCCAAGCTACTGTCGAGGATCAGACCTTGGTCTTGATCACTCCGCCTGCCCCGTAGGCCGGGCTGGCGCTCATTTTCATCACCTCTTCGCGCGGCAACTGGCGGATGACCTCACCTGTCACGCGATCCAAGGTCTTGTAAACAAAGCCGTTCGGCCCCTCTTCGATCGTCAGCCTGTAACGGCCGGCATCAGGCTCGGCCCGCACCGGCTTCGGCTGCGCCTCGACACCCTGGCCATAGGCGTCCGGCTGAACGAGGGTCACGCCCGGCAGTCTTGCGACATTGTCTGCCATTTCCCCTTAACGCGGCGACGCCGCGCCTCCTGTCTCCTGATGTGCGAACGGGGGCGGACCCGAAGACCCGCCCCCGACCACTTTTGTTAACGGAACAGGCCGAGCAGAACCGAGCTCGACTGGTTCGCGATCGACAGCGCCTGCACGCCCAGCTGTTGCTTGGTTTGCAGGGCGGTCAGCTTGGCGCTTTCCTTGGCCAGATCGGCGTCCACCAGGTTGCCGACACCCACTTCAAGGGCGTCCTGCATCTTGCTGGTGAAGCTGAGCGAGCGCTCCAGCGACTTGGACTTGGTGCCGAGGGCGCCCAGTTCAGCCGTGAAGGCCTTCAGCGCAGTGTCCACGGCCGCAGCCGTGGCGCCCGCGCGGACGATCGCGCCACCGGCCGTCGCCACGGCCGTAGCCGCGCCAGAAGCCGCCTTCAGGGTGAAGGTGTCGCCAGACGCGGTCCCGGTCTTGACCGAGACAGCATCGGTCGTCGCCGAGAACAGGTTGACGCCGTCAAAGGTGGCGCCGCCCAGAGCCTTGGTGATTTCATTGCCGAGGGCGTTGAAGTCAGCCAGGTAGGCCGTTTCAGCCGCCGAACCGGCGACCGAGGATTCAATCGCCACCGCCAGGCTCTTTTGCTCTTCAAGGGCCTTGGTGATGGTCTCGCCGGCGGCCAGGGCCACGTCGACGATCGATTGACCGCGTTGCATCGACTGCTTCACGGCGTCCAGGGCGCCCATCTCGGCGCGCTGGTTGGTGGCGATGGCGAAGATGGCGCCATTGTCCTTGGCCGAAGAAACCTTCTGGCCGGTGTTCACACGGTTCTGCGTGATCGCGAGATCGCGGCTCGTGTTGTTC
>Ga0247822_10001948_pt1 | contig 12951 bp, 15 predicted proteins | sample 13C_Cellulose_Da_FD_192423 | JGI IMG/M metagenome (GOLD analysis project Ga0247822, IMG submission 192423) | Soil microbial communities from agricultural site in Penn Yan, New York, United States - 13C_Cellulose_Day30 | ecosystem: Environmental > Terrestrial > Soil > Agricultural land | place...
GGTGGGGTCCGGCACCGTGGGACCGGAGCCGATGGTCGCGGGGTCGTCGCCCGGCACGTCGGAGATGGCGAGCGTCAGCATCGGCGCCGCAGTGGCCTTGCGCAGGCGTCCGCCCTTGATGCGGGAGATGTGGCGGCGGACCGTATTCATCTCGTGGATGTCGGCGCCGCACTTGAGGAGGCCGCGCGTCAGGGCCGTCTTCGCTTCGAGCGTCATGCCTGCCGCCGGCGCCGCCCACAGCGCCGAGGCGCCTCCGGACAGCAGAACCAGAACCAGATCGCCCGGCCCCGCCTCGGCAACGAGCGCCAGCGCACGCTCCGCAGCACGCTGGCTCGCCTCGTCGGGTGTGGGATGCCGCGCGGTCACGATGTGGATCACGCTCGGTCCAATCTCGCCCAAGGCCTCCGGCGTGCCATGCGGGGCCGTTACGAAGCCGCTCAGGCGGTCGAGCGCCCCGAGCTTACGGTAGTGCGCCTCGGCGGCCATTGCCATGGCGGCGGCCGCCTTGCCGGCTCCGACGACGATGAGTTGGCCTTGCTCGGGCGGTAGGGGAAGATGCGCGGGCAGGCACACGTCCGGATGCGCGGCGGCAACGGCTGCCTCGTAGAGAGCGAGCAGCTTCTTGCGCGCTTCTGTCAGCTCTTCGCCCGCCATGAAACCGGTCGCTCCCGAGGATCTCGACCCATTTGCAGGCGCGCCCGAGCGAGCGTCAAGCCGGTGCCGTACGGGATTTCGCCGCCTTGCGTGGCGGTCACCCGCAACTATACTTCCGTGCATGGCTCATGACGCAGTGCGGGTTGGCGGCATCCGCGCCGAGGACCACGACAGCTATTGCGTTGTCGCTGGCCGGCCCGACGCAGGCGTTATCCTGCTGTGCGACCATGCGGGCAATGCGCTGCCGGCGGAGTACGGCACGCTGGGCCTGCCGCCCGAGCAGCTCGCACGCCACATCGCCTACGACATCGGCGCCGCCAGCGTGACACGTGCGCTTGCCGAGGCGCTGGGCGCTCCGGCCGTCATGACCCGCTACTCGCGGTTGCTGATAGACCCCAACCGAGGCGAGGACGACCCCACCCTCATCATGCGGCTCTCCGACGGCGCCATCGTCCCGGGCAACCGCCGTCTCGACGAGGCCGAGCGCGAGCGCCGCGTCCGCCTCTACTACCAGCCTTACCATCGCGCCATCGAGGCCGTCATCGAAAGCTGCCTTGCCACCGGCGTCACGCCCTGTGTGCTGTCGATCCACTCGTTCACCGAGAGCTGGAAGGACCGGCCGCGGCCTTGGCACGTCGGCGTGCTGTGGGACGGGGATCGGCGGCTGGCGGGGCCGCTGCTCGAGGCGCTCTATGCCGAGGGCGACCTCATCGTCGGCGACAACGAGCCTTATTCGGGCCAGCTCGAGGGTGACTGTCTGTGGCAACACGCCACCAGCCGGGGTCTCGTCAACGCGCTCATCGAGGTACGCCAGGACCTGATCCGCGACGACGCGGGCCAGGCCGCGTGGGCCGCCCGCCTCGGCCGTATTGTCACGGGCGTTCTGCGCCCTACATTGAGCCGTGAGAAACCGGCCGCGGTCGCTCAGATCGGCATTGCCGCATCGGCGCTGCGCCCGGAGGGTACACAAGCCACCTGAGAGCGGCACCTCGACGGGGCTGCCTCGAAGGTGCGAAGGGAGATGGGGCCATGACCAAGATCGACAACCAGCTGGTGACCGAACTCGAGGCGGCGGCCTTCCGCAAGCTGGTCGAGCACCTGCGCGAGCGCAACGATGTGCAGAACATCGACCTCATGAACCTCGCGGGCTTCTGCCGCAATTGCCTCGCCAACTGGTACCAGGAGGCGGCCGACGCCAAGGGCCTGGGGCTGACCAAGGACGGCGCGCGCGAGGTGATCTACGGCATGCCCTACAAGGAGTGGCAGGCCAAGCACCAGAAGGAGGCAAGCCCCGCCCAGAAGGCCGCCTTCGACAAGACCAATCCCCACAAGCACTGAGCCGGCATCTCGGCACCAATGAGCAGGCTGCGGAGGATCACCGACCCGTCTGGGGAGGCCGCTGGTTGTTGGGCGTGTGCGCCTTGAGGCCGCGCCGCGTCAGCGAGGCCCACCCCTCCTCGGCGGTCTCGGCGTACTCGAAGAGCTTCAGGTCGGAGGGTGAGATCATGCCCTCTTCCAGCAGCGCGTCGAAATTCACAATCCGGCGCCAGTAGTCCTGGCCAAACAGCACGATCGGTGCCGGGGGCGCCTTGGATGTCTGCTGCAGCGTCAGGAGCTCGAACAGCTCGTCCATGGTGCCGAAGCCGCCGGGGAAGATCGCCAGCGCATTGGCACGCATGGCGAGGTGCATCTTGCGCATGGCGAAGTAGTGGAAGCGGAAGCTCAGCTCCGGCGTGATGTAGGGATTGGGCTTCTGCTCCACGGGAAGCGTGATGTTGAAGCCGATGCTCGGCGCTCCTGCATCGAAGGCGCCGCGGTTGGCAGCCTCCATGATGCCGGGCCCCCCGCCGGTGGCGATGACGTTGTCGCGCCACCTGTTCTTGGGGGCGAAGGCGCCGCCGCGCTCGGAGGCGATGCGGCCGAAGTCGCGAGCGACCTGGTAGTAGGCCGAGCCGGCCTGCAGCCGTTCGGCGCGCTGCTTCTCCTCCGGCGTGCGAGCCGCCTGCACCGCCAGCTCCGCCTGCTCCGGGGAAGGCACGCGGGCGCCGCCGAAGACGATGATGGTGGAGCGGATGCCCCAGTCGCGCAGGCTGAACTCGGCCTTGGCGTACTCGAGCGCGAAGCGGATCGCCCGCATCTCGTCGCGGAGCAGAAAATCGGTGTCCTCGACGGCGAGCCGGTAGCTCGCCGATTTGGCCTGGGCGTTGGGCTCGTCCATGCGCGCCTCGTCTGTTGCTGATGCCGCCGGCGATCGGTTCGCGGCCGCATCGAGATACTGCGCAAGATCGGCCGTTGCCAGCAAAACCACGACACCCGGCGTGCCGAGCGGTACTCTGAGCACCCGCGCCCGCAAGTGGGGCGTCACTACTACCGCCAGGATATCGATGCCTCCCGAGCCCAGCTCCGCCCCGAGCGCAGATCATGCCGTCCTGGCTACGGGCGGCGCCGCGCGGCTGACGCTGATCGGCGGGCTTGCCGTGCTGCTGGCGGCCCTCATGCTGGTCGCGGCGCTGGTCGGGGCCTATCCGCTCTCCCTCGGCGATGTGCTGGCGGCTGTCGGCCGGCGACTTTCCGGCGCGCCGCCGGTTGGCCAGATCGACACGGTGCTGTTCGAGGTGCGGCTGCCGCGCGTGTTTGCAGCCGTGGTCGTTGGCGCAGCGATTGCGGCGGCGGGCGCCGCCTACCAGACGCTCTTCCGCAACCCGCTCGTGTCGCCCGACATTCTCGGCGTGTCGACGGGCGCCGGCCTCGGCGCCGTGCTCGGCATCTTCCTGTCGCTGCCCGTGGCCGGCATCCAGCTCGCGGCCTTCGTCATGGGGCTTGCGACAGTCGGCCTCGTCTACGGCATCTCCTTGGTGGTGCGCGAGCGCGACCCGATCCTGGTGCTGGTGCTGGCCGGCGTGGTGGTCGGCTCGCTCGCCGGCGCGGCCATCTCGCTCATGAAGATCCTCGCCGACCCGTACGACCAGCTTCCCGCAATCGTGTTCTGGCTGCTCGGCAGCCTCTCCGCCGTCCGCAAAGGCGAGGTGTGGGCGGCGGTGCCGCTCGTGCTGCTGGGGCTCGTACCGCTCGTGCTGCTGCGCTGGCGCGTCAACGTGCTCTCGCTCGGCGACGAGGAGGCGAAGGCGCTCGGCGTCGAGGCCGGCCACCTGCGCATGCTCGTGATTGCCGCCGCCACGCTGATGACTGCCAGCGTGGTCGCCATATCAGGCGTGATCGGCTGGGTCGGCCTCGTCATCCCGCACATCGCCCGCATGGCCGTGGGGCCCAGCTTCGACCGCCTGCTGCCCACCGCGATGCTGCTCGGCGCCAGCTACCTGCTGCTGGTCGACACGCTCGCCCGCACCATGGCCCGTATCGAGGTGCCGATCGGCATCCTGACCGCCATCATCGGCGCCCCGTTCTTCCTGTGGCTGCTGGCCAGGGGCCGCGAGGGCTGGTCATGACCGGGGACGCCCCGATGCTGGCCGCACATGCGCTGGGCTTCGGCTACGGCGCCAAGGTCGTGGGCCGCGATGTCGACCTCGAGGTACGGCCGGGCGAGGTGCTCTGCCTGCTGGGGCCGAACGGCTCGGGCAAGACGACGCTGTTCAAGACCATGCTCGGCCTGATCGCGCCGCAGACGGGCGAGGTGCGCGTCGGTGGCGCGCCGATCGCCTCACTGTCGCGGCAGGAGGTCGCGCGCCGCACGGCCTACGTGCCGCAGGCGCACGCCGCCCACTTCCCGTTCCGCGTGCTCGACATGGTGGTGATGGGGCGCACGGCGCACCTGGGGCTCTTCGCCTCGCCGACGCGGGAGGACCGGCGCAAGGCGCTCGATGCATTGGAATCGCTTGGCATCGCGGATCTGGCCGAGGCCGAGTACACGCGCATCAGCGGCGGCCAGCGCCAGCTCGCTCTCATCGCCCGCGCGCTCGCCCAGGATGCACCCGCCATCGTGATGGACGAGCCGACCGCCAGCCTCGACTTCGGCAACCAGGTGGTGGTGCTGTCCGAGGTGAAGCGCCTCGCCGCCAAGGGCCTTGCCGTGCTGCTCTCCACGCACGACCCCGACCACGCCTTCAGCATCGGCGACCGTGTCGCGCTGCTCGACAGAGGCCGCCTGATCGCACAGGGCTCCCCGCACGACGTGCTGACGCCCGAACGCCTGCGCGCCGTCTACGGTGTGTCCGTGGCCGTGGAGCGTCTCTCCCAGGGCCAGACCGTGTGCGCGCCGGACTACGCTCTTCCATCCGGCGCAGCACGCTGATGTTATAACGTGTAGCGTTACACGCTACGGATTGGCCAGATGGCGATCAGAAGCTTCCGCCACAAGGGTCTGAAGGCGTTCTTCGAGATGGATCGCACCCGTGGCATCCCGGCGGACCAGGCGAAGCGGCTCCGCCGTGTATTGTCTGCACTGGACACGGGGGCGACGCTCGATCAGATGAAAGCCTTCCCGGGCTGGCGCCTGCATCCTTTGGCTGGAGACCTCAAGGGCTATTGGAGCGTGAGCATCACGGGGAATTGGCGACTGATCTTCCGCTTTAAGGATGGGGACGCTCACGATCTCGATCTGGTCGACTATCACTGAGGAATTGGCGAAATGATCATGAAGAACCCTTCCCATCCAGGCGAGATCATCCGCGAGGAGGTGCTCGCACCATTGGGATTGACCGTCACCGAAGCGGCCAAGGTGCTCGGCGTTGCGCGACCAACCCTGTCCAATCTGCTGAACGAGAAAGCTTCGCTCACCGCGGAGATGGCGCTGCGCATCGAGAAGGCGTTCGGACCCAAAATGGATCACCTCATGCGCATGCAGCTGGCCTACGACCTCGCCAAGGCCCGCAAGCAGGAGAAGGCCCTCAGGGTCAAGCGCTACCGCAGGCGGCCTCAGCGCTCTGCCGCGTAGGGTGTCACGCCGGCCGATAGGGCTCGCGGCGCTCGGCCAGGATCTGCGAGACGACGGAGAAGACGACCTCGCCTTTCTGGTTGCAGGCCTGGATATCGGTGGCGACGATGCCGCGGTCGGGTCGCGACTGGAGGTCGATCTTCTGCGCGAGTCGGCCGCGATACTCGAGCGTGTCGCCGACGTAGGCGGGCTTCATCCAGGTCAAATTTCGGAATCCCGGCGACGGCCCGTAGGCAGCGAGGCGGATGCCCTCGGCGCGCGCAGCCTCGTTGCCGGCGAGCCGCGAGCGGATGTTGCCGCGCGTGGCGTAGGCCGCCGTGTGCCAGCCCGAGGCGCACAAGCCGCCAAACAGCGAGGCCTTCGCCGCCGCCTCGTCGAGGTGGAACGGCTGCGGATCGAACTCGCGGGCAAAGGCGATGATCTCGTCCCTGCCGAAGGTGTGCGTGCCGAGGTCGGTCAGCTCGCCGAGCTGGCGATCCTCGAAGAAGAGGTCGGCGCGCGTCGGGCTGACGGTGCCGGGAGCCTCCCACAGGCTGGCGATAGGCACGCGCGGCTTCTTCGGCGCGGCGGCGTCCGGCGCGGGGCCTGGATGGCGCCGGCGCACGAGCTGGTTGGTGCGCCAGTTGGCCGCTACCTCGCCCTTCTGATTGAGAAGCTCGACCAGCACCTTGGAGATGCCGACGTCCGGCCGCGACGCGAGGTCCCGCTTCTCGAGCACCGTGTAGCGGCAGGTGACCGTGTCGCCGGGGCGCACCGGCACCATCCAGCGGCCCTCGTCGACGCCAGGCGCACCGAGCGAGGCGACGTGGTTGAGCAGACCGTCGGCCACCATCCGCATCATCATGGCGCAGGTGTGCCAGCCCGACGCGCACAGGCCGCCGACCAACGTGTGCCTGGCCGCCTCCTCGTCGACGTGAATGGGCTGGGGATCGTAGGCGCGACCGTAGGCGAGTATCTCCTCCTTGGTCACGGTCTTGGAGCCCAGATTGTCGTAGGGCTTGCCGACCTCGATATCCTCGTGATGCAGCTTCTGGCCCTGGGAAAGATCGTCCTGCACGCGCCTGCTCGCCCCCGTGATTGCGGTCGGCGACACTCTTACAGGCTGGAGCGCGCCTTGTCAGCGCATGGCAAGCATGCATGTCGCCGGGCTCAAGGTGCCCCGAGCACGGCGCTGATGAGCCTCTTCACCTCCTCCAGGTTGAAGGGCTTCGGCATTTGCGGACGACCCTTGAGCTCGACCGGGATTGCCTCGTCGACGAGGCCCGAGACGAAGCCGAATGGGATGGCGAGCTCGGCCAGCCGCCGCGCCAGCGGCATGCTGTCCTCCGAGCCGAGGCGCACGTCGAGGATCGCCGCGTCGAACGGCTCGCTCTCGACAAGGCTCAGCCCCTCGGCGAGGGTGCGCGCCCGGCGCACCTCACCGACGCCGAGCCCGAGCAGCATGGCCTCGCAGTCGAGGGCGATCAGGACCTCGTCTTCCACCAGCAGAATTCGCAGTCCAGCGGGAAGTGCCGGTTCGTTGCCTTGCATGTGGTCTCCCTGCCGGGCAGCCCTGCGCGGGGAACAGTTCGGCTCCCGCCGGCTCCGGCCGCGCTTACTTTCTGCACCCGCAGGGAGATGTCTTTTAACAATGACATGGTCGCTGCAACTTGCTACGCGCTGACGCATGGGCAAGAGAAAGGTCAAGAAGGCGGCTGGCACGCCGATCCAGACGCCGTGCGCACGCTGCCCGCTGCGCAGGCTTCCAACTTTCAGGAAATTCACGCCCGAGGAGGTCGAGTTCATCGCCGCATTCAAGAGCGGTGAGCTGCGGCTCGAGGCGGGCAATACCATATTCAGCGAAGGCACCAACAGCCCGCATCTCTACACCGTGCTGTCCGGCTGGACCTTCAAATACAAGGCGCTCGAGGATGGCCGGCGCCAGATCGTCAACTACGCGCTCCCCGGCGACTTCATCGGCCTGCAGGCATCGATCCTCGACAGCATCGGTCATTCGATAGAGGCGTTGAGCGACGTCGTGCTGTGCGTGTTCCCGCGCGAGAAGCTGTGGCCCCTGTTCGAGAGGCATGCGGGCCTGGCTTTCGACGTGACGTGGCTCGCCGCGCGCGAGGAGAACATCCTGGGCGACTACCTCGTGAGCATCGGGCGGCGCACCGCTGCCGAGCGCGTCGCCTTCATCCTGCTCAACCTGTTCCAGCGCGCGCGGCAATCGGGACTGACGCGCGGAAACACCGTGGACTTCCCATTCACGCAGGAGCACCTCGCCGACACGGCCGGGTTCTCGCTGGTGCACACCAACAAGACGCTCAAGCGCCTGCGGGCCAGCGGCCTCTTCAAATGGAACGCGGCGTCCTTCGAGATGGTCGACGAGGAGCGGATGACCGAGTTCGTCGGCTTGGCCACGCCGGACGAGGTGGTGCGGCCATTCCTTTGAGGCGCCGCTGCGATAGGCGGAGCGTCGCTATTGGCGCGCGGCCCACTCCCGCACTGGCCGGCAGGCTTCCGCGCTCGTCGCCTGCAGGCGAAACCTGACGCCGGCGGACGCGGGATTGATGCGATAGATGCCGCCCCCGCCGCAGCCGCCTTTCATGCGCAGGCCGATGCGCGGATCGAACGACATGACGACTGCCGGCGCGTTGGGCGCGCGCTCGAGGTCGAAGCCGCCGCCGTCGCAGTCGATGTAGCAGAAGAGGCTGCTGGTGCTGCCGGTGATCTTGCGCTTGTCCGAGCCGAACACCTTGTCCCTCGCATACCAGGGGCATTCGCCGGAGGCGTACATCGTGCCGATGCCGTCGGCCTCGGCCAGCAGCCGGAAATTGTAGATCCAGTCGTAGTCGGATTTGCGGGTGTCGTAGGTCAGCTCCAGCGTGAACGAGCGTACCGGCACGTCCTCGGTCGTCGCCGGCACGGGCCGCGTGTACGGCCTGCCGTCCGGCATATACGTGCCCGAGGGCTCCGTGCGGGTGCGCGACCAGTCCTCGACGTCTATGACCTGGCCCGTGAAGGTGCCGGCGAAGCAGGCGGTCTTGCCCGCGCTCTTGGGCAGCAGAGGCCCCATCAGTGCGCCCTTGCCCTTGGGCGGACCGGCCTCCGCCCGCGCCATCACCCATGCCGTGCACCAGGCGACGATGGCCGCGAGGAAGATCGCAATGCGCAGCGCAATGGATGATGTCCGCATCGGCCTGGCCCCGAGGCTTGTGGAGCCAGCTTGCCGCGGCGGGCGGAGCCTGTCTGCGCAACGGCAGGTGTCCGGCGGCAAGTTCCGATAGCGGTCGATATCAGGTCATCCGGGGTACAAGCGCCGGGCCTGGTCAATTCGCGAACCGGAAGTGCATGACGTCGCCGTCCCTGACGACGTACTCCTTGCCTTCGAGGCGCATTTTGCCGGCTTCCTTGGCGGGAAGCTCGCCGCCGAGCGCGACGTAGTCGTCGTAGGCGATGGTCTCGGCGCGGATGAAGCCCTTCTCGAAGTCGGTGTGGATGGCGCCTGCGGCCTTCGGCGCCTTGGCGCCTGCGGTCACCGTCCACGCGCGCGCCTCCTTCGGCCCGGCGGTGAAGAAGGTGATGAGGTCGAGGATGCGGTAGCCCTCGCGGATCAGCGCGTTGAGGCCGGGCTCCTCGAGGCCCAGCGATTTCAGATAGTCGGCGCGCTCCTCGGGCTCGAGGCTCGCCAGCTCGGCCTCGATCTTGGCCGAGATGATGACGCAGCCGGCGCCCTCCGCTTTGGCCCGGGCCGCCACCTTCTCGGTCAGGGCGTTGCCGGCGATGGCGGTCTCCTCGACGTTGCAGACGTAGAGCACGGGTTTGGCGGTCAGCAGTTGCAGCAGGCGCCAGCCGCGCTCCTCCTCCGCCGTCAGCTGCGCCAGGCGCGCGGGCTTGCCGGCGCGCAGCAGCTCCAGCGCCCTGTCGACGAGGGCGAGTTGGAGCTTGGCTTCCTTGTCGGCCACCTGCGCCTTCTTGAACAGCGGCTCGCGCCGGCGCTCGAGGCTGTCGAGGTCGGCGAGCATCAGCTCGGTCTCGACCGTCTCTGCGTCGGCGATCGGATCGACGCGGCCCTCGACGTGCGTGACGTCCTCGTCCTCGAAGCAGCGCAGCACGTAGGTCACGGCATCGACCTCGCGGATGTGGGCGAGGAACTGGTTGCCGAGGCCTTCGCCCTTGGAGGCGCCGCGCACGAGGCCGGCGATGTCGACGAAGGTCAGTCGCGTGGGAAGGCGCGCCGCGGACCCGGCGATCTCGGCGAGCTTGTCGAGGCGCGGGTCGGGCACGCCGACGTCGCCGATGTTGGGCTCGATGGTGCAGAAGGGATAGTTGGCCGCTTCGGCCGCCGCCGTCTGCGTGAGCGCGTTGAAGAGGGTGGACTTGCCGACATTGGGCAGGCCCACGATGCCGCATTTGAAGCCCATGGGATCAGGTCTCTCGGCTCCGGCCCGTGAGCCATTTCTTGAGGTTCTCGGCGAGCGCGCTGCCGCGTTTGGCCTGGCGCTCGCCCGCCGGATGCGCGCGCGGTGCCGATGCTGGAGAAGCAGCCGGCGCCCGCTCAGTCTCTGCAGCAGCGCGCTCCGGCTTGCCCTTGCCGTCGCCCTTCACCGCGCGGGCAACATCGGTGAGAAAACGGGCATCGTCGCCACCGGCAAGCCGCGGAGCGGCGTCTGCGATCGCATCGAGCAGCGGCTCGAGCCAAGCCGCCTCGGCCTTGGCGAAATCGCGCAGGACGTAGTGCAGCACGGCATCCTTGGACCCCGGGTGGCCGATGCCGATGCGCACGCGCTGGTATTCGTTGCCGAGGTGAGCCGTGATCGAGCGCAGGCCGTTGTGCCCCGCGTTGCCGCCGCCGGCCTTGACCTTGAGCTTGCCGGGCGCAAGGTCGAGTTCGTCATGGAAGACGATGATGTCGCCCTCGCCGATCTTGAGATAGCGCTGCGCCTCGCCGACGGAACGGCCGCTGTCGTTCATGTAGGTCTGGGGCTTGAGCAGCACCACGCGCTTGCCGGCGATCGGCCCGTCGCAGACGAGGCCGTGGAAGCGCTTCTTCCACGGACCCAGCCCGTGCCGCTCCGCCAGGCGGTCGAGCGCCATGAAGCCGACGTTGTGGCGTTGCCGGGCATGCTCGCTGCCCGGGTTGCCGAGACCGACGAATAGCTTCATGGGCATGCGTTCGCTGCGAGGTTGTTCGACCTATCGCAGCGCCTATTTCTTTGCAGCGGGCTTGGCGGCCGGCTTCGCGCCGGCAGCCTCCTTGCCGGCCGGAGCCTTCGCGGCGCCTTCCTTGCCCGCTGCGGCCTTGGCGTCGCCTTCCGCGGCCGGAGCGCCTTCCGCACCTTCGGCCGGAGCTGCACCCTCGGCGGCCACAGCCTCGGCGCCGGGTGCCGCTTCCTCCTCGATCTTGTGGCCCGCGATGGTGGCGACCGTAAAGTCGCGGTTGAGGATGGTGGGCTTCACGCCTTCCGGCATCTTGACCGCCGAAATGTGCACCGAGCGGCCGATCTCGAGCCCCTCGAGGTTGAACTCGAAATACTCGGGGATGGCGTCGGCCGGGCAGGTCACCTCGATCTCGTGGCGCACGATGTTGAGGACGCCGCCGCGCTTGAGGCCGGGCGACAGGCTGTCGTTGATGAACCGCGCTGGCACGTTGACGCGGATGCGGGCGCCCGCCCCCACGCGCTGGAAGTCGACGTGGATCGGCCAGTCCTTGACCGGGTCGAGCTGCACCTCGCGTGGGATGACGCGGGTCTTCTTGCCCGCGATGTCGAGATCGAACACGGTCGACAGGAACTTGCCGCGGCCGATGACGATGTTGAGCTCGCGCCCGTTGAGCGCGACGGTCTCGGGCGCGCGGCCGTCGCCGTAGACGACGGCCGGCACCTTGTCCTCGCGGCGGGTGGCCCGGGCGCCGCCGGTGCCGGAGCGCGCACGAGCATTGGCTTTGAGCTCGCTGACCTGCTGGGCCATGTCGGTCTCCTGATGGGGATTAGGGGGCCAGCCCGCCTCGCAGGCGCCCCGAGTTGCGGCGGGTTATAACGGTGCTCCGCCCCAGGCGCAACCGCCTCCTGCGGGCCCGCCACTCCCGCGAGCGCAAAGCGCGTCGGCGGGAAACCAACCCAAGATCTCCGAGCGCCGCTTGGGGATGGTTCCCCGCTCTGCGCTTCGCGCTTGGCGGGGATGACACGGGCGCCGGAAGCTGGCATTCGCCGGGCCGATCTGCAATGCTGTGCCGTCCCGCGACTCTTCGAGGTGAGGCCCCATGCCCCGGCACAAGACCTACGTCCCCCATGGCGTCATCCCGGCCGTGCTGCTGCCCTTCGATGCCGACCTTGCCATCGACGAGGCGGCCTTCCGCAAGCACCTGCGGGATGTGGGGGCAACCCCGGGCATCACCGCTATCACCATCAACGCCCACTCCACGGAGGTCGCGTCCTGCACCTTCGAGGAGCAGCGCCGTGTGCTCGCCATCGCCCAGGACGAGATCGGCAGCCGCCTGCCGCTGATCAATGGCATCTGGGCCGACGGCAGCATCGAGGCCGCCCGCCTTGCCCGCATGGCGGCCGAGGGCGGCGCCTCCGCACTCCTGGTATTCCCGCCGGCGCCCTTCACGCTCGGGCAGTCGCCGCAGATGGCGATCGCCCACTTCAAGCGCATCGCCGACGCCACCGACCTGCCGCTGATCGCGTTCCAGTACCCGCTCGCCACGGGCCAGGGCTACCCGAAGGACACCCTGATCAAGATGTGCGAGGAGGTGCCGACCATCCGCGCCATCAAGGACTGGATCGGCAACGTGCCGCACCATGAGTGGCATGTGCGCACGCTGCAGAGCCTGCCGCGACCGGTGAACGTGCTCTCCACCCACAGCGCCTGGCTGCTCTCCTCGCTCGTGCTCGGCTGCAACGGCCTGCTTTCGGGCAGCGGCAGCGTCATCCCCGACCTGCAGTCGCAGCTGTTCGCCGCCGTGCAGAGGAACGACCTCGCCGAGGCTAGGCGCCTCAACGACCGCATCGAGCCGTTCGTGCGCGTCTTCTACGCCGACCCGTTCGTCGATATGCACAACCGCATGAAGGAGGCCCTCGTGCTGCTGGGCCGCATCCCGCGCGCTTACGTGCGGCCGCCGCTCGTCAAGATCACACGGCCCGAGATCGCGCGCATCCGCGCTGGGCTGGTGGAGGCCGGCCTGCTCGATGCCAACGCCGCGCGCGACGCAGCCTGACGAGGAGCGCACCATGACCGGCATCCTCGCCATCTGGAACGATTGCGCGCCCGAGGGCGAGGCGCACTACGAGCGCTGGTACAAGAGCGAGCACATGCAGGAGCGCGTCGGCGTTCCGGGCTTCCGCTTCGGTCGGCGCTACGAGCGCCTCGCCGGCGGCGACCGGCGCTTCTTCACCTTCTACGAGGTGGAGCGAGCTCAGCAC
>Ga0247822_10001949_pt1 | contig 12949 bp, 14 predicted proteins | sample 13C_Cellulose_Da_FD_192423 | JGI IMG/M metagenome (GOLD analysis project Ga0247822, IMG submission 192423) | Soil microbial communities from agricultural site in Penn Yan, New York, United States - 13C_Cellulose_Day30 | ecosystem: Environmental > Terrestrial > Soil > Agricultural land | place...
GCAGGAGGTCCTGCTTCTCGACGTCGCGCTCGCGGCGCTGACCGTCGCCGAGTACTTCCGCGACGTCGAGAAGCAGACCTCCTGCTGTTCGTCGACAACATCTTCCGGTTCACCCAGGCCGGCTCCGAGGTGTCCGCACTCCTCGGCCGCATCCCGAGCGCCGTCGGTTACCAGCCGACGCTATCGACCGAGATGGGTGGTCTGCAGGAGCGCATCACGTCGACCAAGGACGGCTCGATCACCTCGGTGCAGGCGATCTACGTGCCCGCCGACGACCTCACCGACCCGGCGCCGGCGACGGCGTTCGCCCACCTCGACGCGACGACGGTGCTCAACCGCGCGATCACGGAGAAGGGCATCTACCCGGCCGTCGACCCGCTCGACTCGACCTCGTCGATCCTCACCCCCGCCGTCGTCGGCGAGCAGCACTACAAGGTCGCCCGCGAAGTGCAGCGCATCCTCCAGCGCTACAAGGACCTGCAGGACATCATCGCCATCCTCGGCATGGACGAGCTGTCGGAAGACGACAAGCTCACGGTCTCGCGCGCTCGCAAGATCGAGAAGTTCATGGGCCAGCCGTTCCACGTCGCCGAGACGTTCACCGGCATGAAGGGCATCTTCTGCTCGCGCGAGGACACGGTGCGTAGCTTCGCCGAGATCCTCGAGGGCAAGTGCGACGACCTGCCCGAGCAGGCGTTCGAGATGACCGGCACCATCGACGACGTCCGCGCCAAGGCGGCGGACCTCGCGAAGAGGGCGTAGTCCATGTCGCTCGGGACCATCCTCGGAGTGAACCTGGTGACGCCCAAGGGCGTCGTCGCGCACACCGAGGCAGACAGCGTGCAGGCGCCCGGCGAGCTCGGCGAGTTCGAGCTGCTGCCGGGACACATCCCGCTGCTCACCGCGCTCAAGCCGGGCGTGCTGACCATAGGGACCAAGGCGCGCGCGCGCTATGCGGTCGGCAACGGCTACCTGCGCGTCGACCCGAACGGCGTCGTCGAGATCCTCGTCGAGCAGGCCGTCGCTGCGAAGGACGTCGACGCCACCGGCGCGAAGAAGGACCTCGACACCGCCGAGGCTGAGCTCGCGAAGTGGGGCGACAAGGCGCAGGACGGCGATTACACGAACGCGAAGGCGCGCGCTGACTGGGCGCGTGCCCGCCTCGACGCTGCGGCGCACTGAGGACCTGCGCGTGCTGCGCTACGTGCTGCTCGCGTTCGTCACGGCGTGCGCTGCGCCGGTGCAGCCCGTCAACCAGGCCGAGACCGTCCCTACCAACCAGCAGGACACCGATCGCTGGAAGGTCTCGCCGCAGGGGCCACCCCTTCCGGTCGACGCGGTGCACGATCATGGCGACGACACGCGCGCCGTTTACAAGGTGCGCCTGCCGTACGACGATCTCTATCGCGACTACGTGCGGTACTTGCCAACCGCCGGGTTCACGGTGAGCAATGACCGTCAAACCGGGATGGCGTCGTCCGCGGTGTTCGACATCACCGATGGTGCGGGTGCCGCGTTCACGATCGTCCTGGCCAAGGAAGACGAGAACACGACCCAGATCGAGCTGATGCGCAACCAGTAGCGCTCGGGCCACTCGGGTACACTCTCTCGATGCGCTTGGAGCTCGCGACAGAGCGGCTGATCCTTCGCGAGATGATCCCGGAGGACTGGCGTGCGTTCTACGACATCCATCGCGAGCCCGCCGTCGTTCGCTACCTGACGCAGGACGTGGCCACGGAGGACTCGGCGCGCGAGTATGTCGAACGCGCGATCGCCAGCGCGCGCGAGGAGCCTCGCCTGACGTTCGATCTCGCGATCACGGAGCGCGGGGGCAACGGTGAGCTCGTCGGCCGCTGTGGCCTTCGCCGCAAGGACTCCGAGCCGCGCATCGGCGAGATCTGGTACGTCCTCTCGCCCGCATGCGTGGGGCGTGGCTACGCGACCGAGGCCGCGCGCGCGATGCGCGGCTCGCGTTCGCGGAGCTCGCGTTGCACCGCATATATGCCGACGTCGACCCGCGCAACCTGCGCTCGATCCGCGTGCTCGAGCGGATCGGCATGCGGCGCGAGGCACACTTCGTCCAGGACGTGTGGATCAAGGGCGAGTGGTGCGACACGATGATGCTCGGGATCCTCGCCCACGAGTACCACCGAGTCGCTGTCCATCCACGAGCAGGTGACTGAACCGTGAGTACTTCGCGACGCGCTATGCGGACACGCCCGCCGGCGCCGCCGCGCTGTGCGAGCAGCCCGGCGTGACCGGCATCAACTTTCGACGCACATGGAAGGAAGTCTCGCCGAGCGAGGGCGTGTACGACTTCAGTAGCTTCGACGACGTGCTCACCGCGATCGCCGCGTCGTCAAACCCGAGCTGCCAGCTGTGGTTGTTCGTCGAGTACAAGAGCTTCGCGAGCAGCGCCGAGCTCAACCCGTGTCCGGTGTACCTCCAAGCGCGAAGTACGACGGCAACCACAGGGTCGAAGGCGTCATCGTTCAAGAGTCGGCACTCAGCCTGAACGGCGCCTACTCGCAAGACGTCGCCGATGGCGGCACGTACACGGCCGAAGCGTGGCGTGACGCCTCGCACGGCGGCACGACGTCCGAACTTCGGACAACAGGGTATGTCGCGCGAGTCGCGTCTCCCCGGGCGCGCATGTGACGTGCATATCTGTTCGGGCAAGGTCCATGGAGCTCGCAATGAGAGAGGCGCGTACGTTCATCACTGGAGTCGTCGCAGTTGCCCTCGCGGCTGGAGTCGCGGCGGCCGAACCCAAGAAACCACCGGCCATCGATCAGCAAGCGATCGCCGCGCTCTGTCGGATGGGGGCCTTCCTGATGGCTCAGCAGAACTTCATCGTCCGCACGACGACGGAGACCGACTACGTCGCCGATAACGGTCAGCTGCTGCGTCGTGGCGCGCGCGGCGAGCTCGAAGCGCGCCGACCGAATCGCCTCCACGCCAAGGTCGTGAGCGATCGCAAAGAGCGCGAGTTCTTCTATGACGGCGACACGTTCACGGTGTTCAGCCCGAACCTCGGCTACTACTCGCGAATCGATGCACCACCGACGATCGGAGCGCTCGCCGACACTCTCGAGGCACGCTTCGGACTCGCGCTGCCGCTCGTCGATCTGTTCCGCTGGGGCGTGCCCAATCCCGACTTCAGCGAGATCGAGGCCGCGAGGTATGTCGGGACAGCGACGATCGACGGTGTGCTCACCGACCAGTACGCGTTCCGTCAGGAGGGCGTTGACTGGCAGATCTGGATCGAGCGCGGCTCTCGACCACTACCGCGCAAACTCGTGCTGACGACGACGGACGATCCGACGCGGCCGGAGCACGAGATCAACATGAGCTGGCAGCTGAACACGCGGACCGACGACGCGAGGTTCTCGTTCGTGCCGCCGCAGGGCAGCTCTCTGATCGCCGTCGAGGAGCTGGGCACGCCATCTGCCCCCGACGCCAGGAAGAGCGGCGAGCGCAGCGCTCGCCGCTGAGAGGGACACCATGACATCGCGACATACGAAACACGGTCTACTGGTACTTGCAGCCTTCACGTTCGCCGCCGGCGTCGCCGAGGCACGCGGTGGACGCGGAGGCGGTGGACGCGGCGGAGGTGGCTTCCGCGGTGGCGGCGGCGCGAGCATGGGCGGCATGCGTGGCGGCGGCGCACGGACCAGTGTCAGTCGTCCGAGCGGCGGATACAGCCGTCCGAGCGGCGGATACAGCCGTCCGAGCGGCGGGGGTACGCGGACCGCCGGTAGCTACAGCCGACCGAGCGGCGCCGGCACGCGTACGGCCGGGAACTACAGCCGCACGAATCAGAACCTCTCCAATCGCAACGTGAATCGGAACCGGAACGTGAACCGCGACGTGAATCGCGACGTCGACGTCCACGGCGACTGGGGTCACTACGGCTGGGGCGGCGGCTACTACGGGGCACCGATCGCGCGAGGCATCGCGTACGGCGCGGCCGTGGGACTCACCGCCGCTGCCGTCGGCTCGGTCGCGTACTCGCTGCCGAGCGGTTGCGGCAGCTACAACTACGCGGGCTCGCCCTACTACAACTGCGGTGGCACCTACTACGCACCACAGTACAGCGGCGAGGACGTCACGTACGTCGTGGTCGAGAATCCCGAAGGCGGCTCGACCACGACGGTCGTCAAGTAGACGCGCCGGGTGGATCCCGGCCGGTCACGTCGTCGAGCTACGCGGTCCCCAAGCCTGCGTTGTAGAGCACGAACGGGAGCGCGCGGCTCACGTTCACGATCGCCACGAACCAGAGCAGCGCGTTCAGATGCTCGGGTTCGTCGTCGAGGTGCCGCGCGAGGAGCGCGATGCCCGAGACGCCGAGATAGAACCCGACAGGGCCGAACAGGTCCCAGTCCTTGAGCGGTCCGAAATCGGGGTTCCAGATCACGGTGAGTGCGAGGAAGCCGGTGGAGATCAGGCCGAGATAGAACTGCGCGACGAGCGGGAGCCCTCGCGTATCCGGCGTGCGCCACGTTCGCCAGCGGCCGCGATGCAAGGCGAAGAGTGTGCCGCCGAGCACCATCACGATCCCGAGCGGCGCCACCAGCAGTTGCTCGTTCGCGATCGCGAGCAGATGGCCCGGCCGGAGCATGAGGTACCGCGTCATCCCGGTGAGCTCGAACAGCGGGACGAACATGCCGCCGTCGCCGCCGCCCACCCCTGTCTCGTCGGCGCCCGCGTACCCGACCCACCGCATCGCGACGTAGAGCACGAGCGCGGGTACGACGGTGACCGCCGCGAGCCGGATGCTGGTGGCGAGCGCGCGACTGCCGGGGCGCCGGAAGCCGGCGTGGTAGGCGAGCCAGAGCATTGCCGGCAAGAACACGATGCCGGACAGATGGAACATGCACGACAGCGTCCACAGGCCGAACGCCACGACGAGATCGCGCCGGCCCGCCAGCGCGTCGAGTCCGCACGCGAGGCTCGCGAGCATGCAGACCGTCGACAGCGTGTACAGCTCGACGTACCCGGCGAACAGCTGCACGGCACCGCAGCCGACGAGTGCCACGATCGCGGGCGCCGATGCACGGCCGGCGATGCGACGCGCGAGGCCGGCGAGCACCACGACCCCGAGTGCACCGGCGAGCGTGTTCACGACCTGGATCGACACGATGGGCGCCCATCCGAGCACGCTGCCGAAGGTGCGATGCACGAGCACGAACAGCGTGGTCGCTAACGGCTCGCGCTTGATGAACAGGGCGCCCTCGCCGACGAGCCGCCGGACGTTCTTCGCATCGCCGTACAGCTCTGTGCTGCGCAATAGCCACAGCACGACCGCAGCGATCGCGAACGTCACGACGGGGTGCATCGATGCGCGCTCGCGACGCGGCGCCGGATGGACGCGTGACCAGAGGGCGGCGCCGAGTGCGGCGAGCACCAGGAGCGGCGGCACGAGCGGCGACAGCCCTGCGACGGGAAACGCCCAGATCTGCGGTGGTGAAGCGATGCCGAGGACGGCGACCATGGCGCCGGCGGCATACGTCGTCGCTTCGATCGGCGTCAGACGTGCAGAGTCAGGCGCGGTCACAGAGCTTCCGCGGATGGTCGCCGTCGATCCAGGAGCTAGAGCTTGATCGCGAGCAGCTTGGCCGCCTCGCCCGATGGCTTGCCGCCGGTGGCACGCCGAAGCGCGGCGTGGACAGCCGTGGCGTCGGGTCTGCGCGGCATGTCGGGTTCGCCGTAGCTTCGCGCCGTCCCGCGCGCGAGCCACATCTCGAGGACAGCGAGCTGATCGGCGTCACCGGACACCGCGGCAGCCGCCCTCGCGTCCAGATCCTTATTCCATCCGTGATGTTGGTCAGTAGCCCTCGCACGGATCGCCCACGATCTGACCATTCACGACCGTCGTGCTGTGCGGAACGTCGGCGCCGACGAACACGACCTTGCCCTTCACCTCGCGCTTGTCCGTCCACGCGCGTAACGCGTTCTCGGTCAGTACGGCGTTGCGATTCGAGCATCCTGCAACGACGTCGCCTTCGACGATCTTCACGGCGCCCAGGCCAGTGATGCGCCGGAGGTTGGTGTTGGCCTGGATCACGACGCGCTCGCCGACGCGCTCCAGCTTCGCGAAGCCGCGCAGGTCCGTCATCTTGCTGTGCGAGATCGTCAAGGTGCCACCGATCTCGACGAGCGCATTGAGCCCGCGAAATGCGCGCACGTCGAACAGCATCACATCGCCCTTCACGCGCTGGAGCGAGCGCAATCCGGTCACATCGTCGATCGGCGCGATCATCGACCTGCCCGGGATGAAGATGTAGCCGCCGCGCAGGTCGAGGCGGCCGCCGATCTCGACGAGCTTGTTCAGGCCGTCGATCTTGCGCAGCTTCGGCGCGCCGCGCTTGGGGCCACCGATGACGATCGAGCCCGTGATGCGCTCGAGCTGGTCGAGACCGGCGAGCGAGCTCAGCTTCTTCGTGCCGTGGATCGTGAGCGCGCCATCGATCGATGTCAGCTTGTTCAGCACGCGCAGCGAGGTCACGTTGCCCGAGATCGCGAGCGTTCCGACGAGGCAGGTCTTGCCGGCGAGCACGGCTAGGTCGGCGTCGGTCTGGGGCGAGACGTCGCCGTGATGGCAATCGTCGGCGCGCGCGTCCGGTGTGCTCGCGGCCAGGCCGGCGGTGACAGCAAGCAATGCGATCACTCGCCTCACGAGCTCGAGTGTACGCGCACGGCGAGAGCCCGGGGTGACCAAAGGCAAGTTGTCCACCGTCGGTCGGGTTCATTCATCACTCGCTCGGGTGCGCGAGCATCTTCACGCCGGTGACCGCGAACGCGCCCGTGCCGTCGACGAACGTGCAGCGCGGGCCGGTGCGCGGATCGCCGGTGCCCTGGTAGTAGCCGAAATTCGGCGAGTACACGCAGGTCTCGTTCGATTCGCACAAGCCGTCGTCGTCGCCGACTTCGTCCTCGAGCAGCTCGCGCGCGTTGAGCAGGAAGATCGACTGATCGGTGCACTTCTCGAAGACCTCGCAGACGCTGTCCTCGTCGCCGACGCCATCGCCCGCGACCTCGCTGCCGCGCAGGTCGTGCGTCGTCTGATCGCCGTGTACGGCGGCGGGGCAGGGCATGCCGTCGACGAACGGCTCGTTGGCGGTGCGGCCCGTACCGCTCGCGCCACGGAACGGATTGGTCGCGAGGAGGCGCGCGTCCCACGCGCGGCACGGCTCGGGATCGACGCAATCGAGGCGATTGCTCGCGTCGAGGAACGTGGTGCTCTGGCCGGTGCCCCAGAAGCGCAAGGGGTGATCGAAGTCGAGCCAGTCGGTGATCGCGGTTGCGGTGAGCGGCTGCATCGCGGCGAGCGCGGCCTGGTGCGCGTTGGTCGCGTCTGCGATGACGAGGCCGGCGAACTGGTCCGCTTGCGTGAGCCCGCTCGTCGCGCGGAAGTCGAGCGCGGGGTCATCACCACCGCACGCGGACAGCGAGTCGTCGGTGACGACCGAGTTGTTGTCGACGCCACCGCCGTCGACGAGACACAGCGTGCCGGGGCCGCCGGCGAGCGAGTGCGTGAACGTGTTGAAGTCTGAGTTCTGATAGACGCGCGCCTGCTGGAACGCGTTGTTGGTGACTGCGATCTGCGAGTACAGGCCGAAGCTCGAGCCGCGCACGAACAGGCCGTAGGCTCCGTTATTGGCCGCGTTGACCTGCGACACGCTCGCGTAGTGCGCACCGAGGTACGTGTTGACGCCGAACTGCTCGTTGGCGATTCCGGTGAGATGCGTGGCCGTTGCGCGCGTGACTCCCCACAGCGTGATGCCCTCGTCAAAGCTGTTCGCCGCGAGCGCACCGACCAGGGTGACGTTGTGCGCGGTGCCGTCGACGAGGATGCCCTGCAATCCGCTGTTGGTCGACACGAGATCGGTGAGCACGGCATCGGGCGACGCTCCGCCGATGTGGATGCCGACGCTGCGCGCGTTGGCGCTCTCGACGTCATGCAGCCGAACCTCGGGCGAGTCGGTGACGCGTACGCTCGTGGTCATGCCGGTGACGGACGTCCGTCGCAGGTCATGCCGCATGCCTCCGGTGACGAGGACGCCGGTGCCGCTGCCGCGTCCGATCACGCGAACCGTGTCGAGCACGTGGCCGCGGCCGCCGGTGATCGTGACACCGGCGCCGACGTCGCGCAGGCTGGTCGCCGCGACCGCGGTCGCGGTGCCGTTGGTGATCGCGATGCCGTTGCTCGGGCCGGTGATCGCTGACGCGCTGATGGTGACGAACGTGGGCTCGCTCGCGACGATGCCGTACGCGGTCGCCGCTTGGATGGTGACGCTGACGAGCGCGAACCGCGCGGCCGGCGTAGTGGCGATCACGCAGGGCGCGTCGAGCCCGGCGTCGCGCACGCAGCTGTTCGACGCACCCGTGTGCGCGAGCGTCGCGCTGCCGAGCGTGACGAACGCCGTTCCCGCGGCGGCGACCATGATGGAGGGCAGGGCGCGATCACCGTCGAGGGTGTAGATCGTTCCGGCCGCACCGAGCTCCAGCGCGATGACCGTGCCATCGCCGACGATGCCGGTGACCCCGGGGGCGCCGGTGGCTCCCTCCACGACGGCGACGCTGTCGAGGGCGACCACGGCATTGGGCCACCACGCGAGATCTTCACTCTGGGCGATCACGTTGCCGGCTCGCGTGACCTCGAGTCGATTCGAGCGCCAGCCGGAGGCGTCGAGCAGGTCGCGCGCGGAGCCGCGGAGCTCGGTGGCGATCAGCACGGCGTCGGCGCCGCTCTCGGTGCACTCCCACAGGAACTGGTCGAGCACGTCGTGTGCGGCGACGTCGCTACAGCTCGCATCGGCGAGGACGGCGCGGCGCAGCGGGCCACCGTGGATGCAGTCCCGGCGGGCGAGCGTGCTGTCCCCGCTGCACGCGGCGCCATCGCGTGCGATCCAGTCGGTGAAGCCCGGCGCCGCCGGATATCGCGGTTCGATCGTCAGCACGGGAGTGTCGTCCCCGTACGGATCGAAGCCGAGCCGGCCGCAGCCCGTCGCGATCACGGCGACAACAAGGATATGAAGGCGGCGCGAACCCACGAGCTACGATCGACGATTGTGGCACCTGCGCGCATCGTGCGCGACTACCGGCGAGGGTCGCGCGCGGTTAGCGTCGGAGATGCGAACCTGGTCGATGCTGGTGATGGTGATGGTCACGGGGTGTTGGCGTGGGAGCGAGCCGTCAGTGGTGAAGCCGGCGCCGCAGGTGCGGCCCCAGGCGGAGGCGAACCTCGAGATGATGTCGCTGTTCCGAGATCGCATGTGCGAGTGCGACAACCGCCCGTGCTTCGACGGCGTCCAGTCCGCGATGTCGGCGTGGGTCGAGAGGCGGATGAGCGAGCCGCAGCACTTCGAGCCTCCCCCGAGCGAGCAGACGCTGGCGCGGATCACCGAGGTCGGGCTGTCGATGTCGGAGTGCGCGTCGCGGCTGCTGTCGGCGCAAGCGCTGCGCTGATCGCGTACCATCATGGCGTGACGCTGTCGCGATCGGCCCGGCGTGTGATCCTCGGGCTGTTCGTGATCGGCTTCGTCGCGGGCGCGATCTACCTCTGGCGCACCGGCGCGGTCACGCCCTTCGCCGTGAAGGTGTGGCTCGAGTCGCTCGGTGCGGCCGCGCCCGTGATCTTCCTCGGTGCGTTCCTGGCGGGCATGTTCGTCGGGCTGCCCGCGATGGCGTTCATCATCGGCGGCCGGCTCGCGTTCGGGCCGTACCTCGGGTTCGCGGTCGGCTTCGTCGGCGCGCTGCTCGCCGTGACGACGCCCTTCTTGCTCGCGCGGCGAGTGCGGAGCGCGGGCCGCGATCCATGGCGGCCGAAGCAGCGGCACCTCGCACGGCTGTTCGAGATGCTCGAGACACATCCGTTTCGCACGGTGGTGCTGCTGCGGCTTGTACTGTGGTGCAATCTGCCGATGTCGTATGCGCTCGCGTTCACGGGCGTGTCGTTTCGCATCTACTTTCTGGCGTGTGTGACCGCACTCGCGCCGGTGGTGACGATCGCGATGATCGCGACGAGTTGGTTTCTGTAGCCGTTTGGTCGATACTGCACCTCGATGCGCGGCCTCGGACTCGCAGTGGTGATCCTCTTCGGGTGCAGCGGTAAGCCGGCGGCGACGACGCCAGCGGAGGCCTCAGCGCCCGCGAAGCCATCCGCCGAGGTGGAGACCCAGATCGAGGCGATGACGACGTACCAGGATCAGATGTGCGCGTGCGCCGACAAGGCGTGCGTGGACAAGGTCGCCGGCGAGATGGCCACGTGGTCCGAGCAGCAGGCGAAGAAATACGCAGGTCACGAGCCGGTCCCGAGCGACGAGCAGAAGGCACGCATGACAGCGGTCAGCGAGAAGCTCGGCGGCTGCATGAATCAGGTGAGCGCGTCGGCACCGCCGGCCGAGTAGTCAGCGCCGGCGCAGCGCCTCGAGCTCACCGGCGAACACGTCGAGATCGACGGGGCCCTGGATGCCTGGCACCGTGGCGGTCTTGCTGTGCTGCCAGAACACCCACGCGGACCACGCGGGCGGGACGCGCGGGCAGCCGGTCGTGTAGTGCGCGATCCACAGCGGCTGCGACGAGAAGTCGGCGTTGCCGGTGAGGTCGCGCCACAGCTCGGGGCTCGTATAGATGATCGGCTCGACGCCGAGCCGCGCGCGCACGCGTTCGACCCACGTCCGGATCGCCGTAGCGACTTGCTGATGCGTGCGGCCGCCGCTGACCTCGACGTCGATCGCGGGCGGCAACTCGCCGCGGTCGCGCGCGATCGCCGCGATCAAGAGGTCGGCTTGCGCGATCGCACTCTCCTCGGGACGGAAGAACTGGTACGCGCCCCGCGCGATCTTCGCGGCGCGAGCCCCCTCCCAGTTGTCGCGGAACCGCGGATCCGCGAACGTGGTCCCGTCGGAGACACGGATGAACGCGAACCGGATGCCCGCCTTGCGGACACGCGGCCAGCGGATCACGTCCTGGTGATAAGAGACGTCGATCCCCGGCGTCGTCGGGCGGTCTCCACATTTGGGGAGCTCGACGGGAGCCTCCTTGCCCCCGAGGCGATCGACCACGACGAGGCCCCCCGCGAGCGCGATGCCCGCGGTGATCAACACCATCGGCCACAGCCGGCGTCTGCGCACCTTTGGTCTCGAACGCACGAGTGGGTGCGAAGATTCGCCGATCTACGGCGCCGGCGCGACAACCCGGCTCGTCGGCCTCAGCGCGACGGTCCGGTATCGGTCTCGCTCCGACTCTCGCGTAGGAACGCCCTCGTGCGGCGCCGTTAGATGCCGAACACCTCGAGCTCGCCGCCTCGGCCGGAGTCGCCGAGGACGATGATGCGATCGATCCGACGGTTGTTGCCGTCGAGCGGCAGATCGACATGGTCTGCCCGGCCTCCCAGCGAACGGCGGAGGTTTGCTACCTGCCGACCACCGTCCCGGAACCGCACGATCACGCGATCGATGTGTACGCGGCGGTCGCCGGCAGCCTGAAACCGGAGCTGGGTGAAGGTGCCGCGCTGATTCACCGGCAGAGAGTCGCGGCGCCCGCGATCGAGGTCGAGCTGGCCGAGCGCGACCCATGACGACCGGTAACGTCGGGGCCCCCGGTCGGCGTCGGACCGCCGGTCCCCGTAGCGGTCGTAGCGGTCGTAGCGGTCGTAGCGGTCAGCGCGCTCGTAGCGGGTATCGGGACCGTAGCGATCGTAGCGATCGTCGTCGTACCGAGGCGCGGCGGCCGCGACCGACGAGGAACCGAGCAACAGGATGGTGATGAGCGTCTTGAACGTGGGCATGAAGCGTCTCCTCGAACCCGCGGAGTGCAGCTCGTGCGCCACTCGCAACGACGCGAGATGTCGAGGCGACGCCATTTTCGTCGCTGCGGACCCTGCAGTCGAAGCTGCGGTCGCCGCATCACGAGATCTTGTAGGCTCGTCCTGTCATGGGCGTACGTCTCGGAGGTCTCGCCGATCTCGATCCGCACGCGGTGCCGTTGCCCGTGGGGACCGAGGTCACGACGCGCGTCGATCGCAGCATCGACGGTGACCTCCGACCGCAGGGCGCGATCGGGCGCGTCGCCTCCGTCGACGGCGAGCGCATCGAGGTCGTGTTTCTCGACGGCAAGCGCGGCGCCTACCTTCGCGCCGAGGTCATGCCTCGCAAGCTCGGCGTCACGCGGTACGCGCAGCGGCGGGCGGCGGCGTGGGACCAGCTCCGTCCCTGCGTGGTGATCGACACGATCGTCGGCTCGCGTGCGTGGGGCGTCGCCGACGCCGGCTCCGACGAGGATCACCGAGGCGTGTTCGTGCTGCCGATGCCGTGGACCACCGGGCTCGTCGAGCCACCACTCGATCTCGTCTCGCTCGATGGCTCGCAGAGCTACTGGGAGCTGGGCAAGGCGATCCGGCAGGCGCTGCGCGCGGACCCCAACACGCTCGAGATGCTGTTCGCATCGCCGGTGGTCGCCGATCCGCTCGGCGCCGAGCTCGTCGCGATGCGCGGTGCGTTCGTGTCGCAGGAGATCTACGGCAGCTTCGGCCGCTACGCGCTCTCGCAGCTCGATCGCCTCGAGCACAACCAGCGCCTCGCCGAGCACCGCGCGACGATCATCGCCTGGCTGCGCGACGACCCCGCGCTCGCACTCGACACCGCGGCCGAGCGGCTCGCCGACGGCGCGCGCATCGAAGCCCCGACGCGTGCCGACGCGATCGTCCGCGCCCGCGATTACATCAAGCAACTCTACCGCTCGATGTACGATCAAGGTCTGATCGCCGCGAACGACTGGAGCTCGCTGCGGGCGGCCGCGAAGGCCGAGCTCGAGCTGCCGCGCGATCTGCGCCCGAAGAACGCCTACAATCTGATCCGCTTGCTCGACCTCGCCATTCGCTGGCTCGGGGGCGAGCCGCCGGACGTCCGCGTCTCGGACGCGCTGCTTCGGTGTGACCACGCTC
>Ga0247822_10001950_pt1 | contig 12946 bp, 10 predicted proteins | sample 13C_Cellulose_Da_FD_192423 | JGI IMG/M metagenome (GOLD analysis project Ga0247822, IMG submission 192423) | Soil microbial communities from agricultural site in Penn Yan, New York, United States - 13C_Cellulose_Day30 | ecosystem: Environmental > Terrestrial > Soil > Agricultural land | place...
GGTTGCGCGCCCAGCTTGCCCGACTTCCCGGCGGCGGTCTTCCACGCGCCGCCGACGTGCGGGATTAGCGGCACGTGCGCCGTGACCGGCAAGCCGCCGACCGTGGCCAAGTCACAGGCGTACGCCAGCGTCGCGGTGTCGCCCGCGCTGCCGGGCCGCACCTCCACCCGGCAAGCGGCGGCGGGGCCGTAGGTCAGGGCCAGCGCGGGGGCGGCGGATTCGCCGCCGAGGGCCGCCCGCGTCGGGACGTGGTAGATGCCCGCCGGGGGCGTGAAGTCCGGGCTCTCGTCGCCGGGCCTGTGCGCGAGAAGCGACATGTCGCCGACGGTGAACGTGCTCCAGAGCGGCTGGAGTTTCGTGTTGCCGCCGCCAACGATCAGCCCGACCCGGTCGTGAAAGAGGCTGACCAGGTTCTGCCGGTCCTGTATCCAGCGGCTGTTCGGCACGGGGGCGTGGTAGGCCGACAGCGCGACGAACCAGGGTCGGCTCCGCTCCACCAGCGCGTCGCTCTTCCCGAGGACGAAGCGCCCCTTCTCGCGGTCCGCGGGCGGCGGCGCGGCGGTCCCCTCCTCGCCGTAGAGGAGGTACGAGGCGGCCATGTCGCCGCTCAGGATCGGCTTCTTCTCGCCCGGCTTGCGCCGGGCGGCAAGGCGCTCCCACTGGCTCCGGACGTAGCCGCGGCCCTCCGGCGTGAAGCTGAACCCGACGTTGGGCATCGCGACCGTGTCGTGGTAGGTCTGCCGCTCGTCCACGGTCTCGACGCTGGAGCCGTCCGGGTAGGTGAACGCGGCGTGGAAGCGTGCCGCGCGCTCGAGCGCGGGCAGCACCGCGCGGTCCTTCGAGAGGGCGTAATAGACCCCGAGCGCGTCCGTGTAGACGAAGTTATAGCCGACGACCGGCCCGAAGTTCTCCGACCAGAAGCCGCCCGGGTCCTGATGCTCGGCCACCCGCCGCAGGAACGCCGCCGCCTGCCGCTTCCACTCCGGGCGGTCCAGCGCCTCGCCCGCGCAGTAGAGGCCCATGGCGTGGTGCGCCGGGATGTTGTGGATGGTCTTTAGTTCGTCGCGGGCGATGCCCTCGAAGCCGAGCGTAAGCGCCTTCTCCCAGCGCGCGCGCCGGTCCGCGGGCATCGCCTCCCGAATTAGGCCGAAGGCGCGCACCCACCGCGAGTAGGTCCAGGGCATGTAGATGTCGCCCCAGGTCGAGCCGTCCTTCTTGCGGAAGACCCACTTCCCGGCTTTGTCCTGGTCCGCGATCAGGGCGTCGCCGCCCTTCATTACGGCGTCGAGGACCTTCGGGTCGCGGTAGTAAGGGTTCGCGGGGTCCTTCAGCGACCACGCGGCGGCGAGCGGCAGGAGGGCGTTCTGGTCGGTCACGATCCATATGCCGCTGCCGAAGCGCCCCGTCGCCGGGTCCTGGCCCTTCAGGAGGACCGGCACCTGGAGGACGAGTTCGCGCAGGAACTCCGCGCGGTACCGCCAGTCCGGCGCGGAAGACGGGCGCGGCGGGGCATCTTCGCCCGCGGCCTGCCCGCCCGGGAGGGCCGCGGCGGTGGCGCAGGCGAGGAGAAGTACGGAGGTGGCCGTCAGCACGCGCCGCCGGGCGGGGGCGGGCGCGCGCCAGCGGCGGTCCAGGCTTCGCATCACGTCGTCGTGCATCGCGGGTTTAAGGCTCCTTCTGGCCGGACGGCAGGGCGAGCAGTACGCCGGGGGGTACGGGCCGCCCGAAGCGGGGCGCGCCGTCCGCGTCCCAGGTGAACGGCTGCGCCCGCGTGGTACGCCCACCGAAGCCCTCCCGGGTCGTGTCCTTGGCGTGGTAGATCAGCCAGTCCTCCTGACCGTCCGGGGAGCGGGTGAAGGAGCAGTGGCCGGTGGTGTAGACCGTCCCGTAGGGCTCGAAGGCGGGGTTCGGGTCGCGCCGCCACGCCGCCGGGTCGAGCGGGTCCTGCCCCGTCAGGCGGAGGGTCCCGAGCCGGTAGTCCACCTTCGCGGAGTGGCCCGCGGAGTAGACGATGAAGACGCGCCCGTCGCGCACCAGGGCCTGCGGGGCCTCCAGCCAGCCGCGCTCCCAGTCGAGGGCGGGCTTTGCCAGCACGACGCCCGGCCCGGAGACGGTGCGCGGGTCCCTCATCGGGGCGATGCACAGCGAGCCGGTTGTGTAAAGGAAGAAGAGACGCCCGTCCGGCATCTCCAGCACCGAGCCGTCGATGGCGTAGCGGTCGAAGGCGGGGTCGACGAGCGCGGGGGGCTTGTAGCGCCCGAGCGGGTCCGCCGTCTCCGCCTCCAGCACGTAGTGACGGTGGTTGCGGTCCTCGCCGTCGCTGGCGGTGTAGTAGAGGTACCAGCGCCCCCGCAGGTGGAACAGTTCCGGGGCCCAGATCTGCCGGCTGCCCGGGCCGCCCTCCTTCGGGGCGGTCCAGACCTTCGTCTTCTGCCCCCGGTCGATCCCGGTGATCGTGCGCGACTTCCAGACCCAGACGCCGCCCTCCGGCGCCAGGGTGGCGGTGAAGTAGTACCAGCCGTCCCGGTAGATCATCCACGGGTCGGGGGCGTTGCCCGCGGTCAGCGGGTTGGTGAAGAGCGGCCTCATCGCGCGCGGGCTCCTTCCGTCTTGCCCGGCGTCAGCGCAGCCAGTCGTCGAGATGCGCGGCAATGAACGCGTCGTCCGTCTGCTCCGGGTAGGCGCGGCACACGCGGTCCAGCTCCGCCGCCTGCCCCGGCGAGAGGGCCTCCTCGGGGTCCAGGCACCAGGTGCCCGCCAGGAGCCCCTGGCGGCGCAGCACCTCGTGGATGCCCGCGATGCAGCCGCGGAAGTGGTTCGCCGCGTCGAACAGGGCGGCGTTGGCGTCGGTGATCTGCGCCGCGCGCGTCAGCCAGCTCGGGTCCAGGCACGGCGGGACGACCCCGTCCTCCGCCTTGATCTCGGCCAGGAGATCGACAGCGCGCTTCGTCCACACGGCCCAGTGCCCGAGCAGCCCGCCGACGATGCGGCGGCGCACTGGGACACCGTCCGGCCCGGCGAACTCCCAGGGGGTCAGCAGGTCGGTGACGATGCTGTCGTCGTTGCCGGTGTAGAGCGCGATGTCGTCACGGCCCGCCTCGATCACGGCACGCACGACGTCGATCGTCTGGTAGCGGTTGAACGGGGCGATCTTGATGGCGACGACGTTCTCGATCTCGGCGAAGCGCCGCCAGAAGGAGTAGCCGAAGACCCGCCCGCCGACCGCGGGCTGGAGGTAAAAGCCGATCACGGGCAGGACGTCGGCCACCCGGCGGCAGTGCGCCAGCACCGACTCGTCGTCGTCGCCCCGGAACGCGCTCAGGCTGAGCAGCCCGGCCTGGTACCCGAACTCGCGCGCCGTCTGCGCCTCGCGCACCGCCTGCTCGGTCCGGCCGCACACCCCGGCGACCTTGACGAACGGGCGAGGGCGCGCGGCCAGTTCGGCGTCGATCGTCTCGGCGGCCAGCTCCAGCACGGGCGCATACAGCCCGACGTCGCGGATCGCGAACTGCGTGGTATGCACCCCGACCGCCAGACCTCCCGAGCCCGCCGCCACGTAGTAGCGGGCGAGCGCGCGCTGCCGCCGCTCGTCCAGGCGACGCGCGGCGTCGAGGGCGAGCGGGCTGGCGGGGATGACCTGACCGGCGAGCATGTGGCCGCGCAGGTCCAGCCCGGCGGGCGCGACGCGGGGCGACTCGGTGGTCGGTGCGGCAGCGGTTGTGGTCGGCATGATACGGGTCTCTCTCGTTGCGATCTCGTGAAATGATACCCGGCGACTCAATACTTGCCGTCGCGGGTCTCGTAGTGAGTGGGCTTGTTCAGCAGGCGTCCGCCCGTGCCGAGCCACCCGGCCACCCAGCGGATCAGAGTCTCCAGCGGCACCTCGGGGTACCCGAACAGGGCGTGCGCGCGCGCGGCGTTGGAGAGCAGCGCCGTCTCGGCCTCGACGCCGGTCAGGACCGGCTCCCGCCCGAGCAGTTCGCCGAATCGCTGCGCCAGCGCGCGAATCGTGGCCGTCTCCGGCCCGGTGACGTTCAGCGCGAGCGCGGGGTCGGCGCTGGCGTGGAGCAGGGAGCGCAGCGCCATCGCGTTGGCGTCCCCCTGCCAGATGACGTTGACGTGGCCCATGGTGACGTCTATCGGTTCCCCGTCCCGCACTTTGCGTGCCACGTCCACCAGGACGCCGTAGCGCAGGTCGACGGCGTAGTTCAGGCGGAACAGGGCGAGCGGGGAGCCGTGGCGGCGCGCGAAGTGCTCGAACATGCGCTCGCGCCCGACGCAGGAGTTGGCGTACTCCCCGAGCGGCTCCAGCGGGTCGCCCTCGCGCGAGCCGCCGCTGCCGACGGGCGTGTTGGCGTAGACGCAACCGGTCGAGAAGGCGACGATGCGCGCGCGGCTCGGGGCGTAGCGCTCCGCCACCAGCGCGGGCACGTAGGAGTTCATCATCCACGTCGCGTCCGGCGCGCCCGAGGTACCGAACTTCTGGCCCGCCATGAAGATCACGTGCGCGGCGTCGGGCAGCGCGGCGATCTGCGCCCGGTCGGAGAGGTCGGCGGCAATGGTCCCGACGCCGCCCGCTTCCAGCCCCGCGCGCGCGGCGGGGTCGGAGAAGCGCGCGACGGCGATGACTTTCTGCCCCCCGCGCCCGGCTTCGTCCAGCCCGCGGCGGGCCATCCGGGCCAGCGTCGGCCCCATCTTGCCGCCCGCGCCCAGCACCAGGACATCCCCCTCCAGGCGCGCGAAATCGGCGACCAGTCCCGCCGTTGGCCGGGAAAGCCGCTCGTCCAGTTCCGCCTCGTCGGCAGGTGCGCCCTCGCGACTCGCCGCCCGCTCGCTCTCAGAAGCCATAGAAAATCCCATATGCTATATAGCTCTTGTGTCATCGGAGTATACGCCGGATGCGCGCTTCGTGTCAAGCAAAATCCGGAATCCTCCTGATAATGCGCGCGCGTCCTTCCGAGTTTTGCCGACTCCGGCCCGGTCCCTCGGAGGAGAGGAGGCGCGGCGCGAAGAAGATTCGTTTCGGATCGACATTAATCAGTAGAACCGTCTCGTGTTCAGGAGGACCGTGTGAAGCTCTCCCTACTCCGGCATGGCCGCCGCCGCGCGCGCCGCTCGCTCCCCGCCGCTCTGGCGACGAGCGCCGCGATGACCGTTATTGCCCTTTCCCTCTCCGGATGCCCCGCGCCGAGTGACACCGCCAGCGGCGGCCCCGGCGCTGGAGCATCTCCGGCGGCGGCGGGCGGCGGCGGCAAGACCTACAAGGTCGCCTTCGTCACCAACAACGCCTCCGACTTCTGGACCATCGCGCGCAAGGGCACCGAAAAGGCCGACAAGGAACTCGACAACGTCGAAGTCGAGTTCGTCCTCCCCAGCGAGGGCACCGCGGCGGATCAGAAGCGCCTGGTCGACGACCTGCTCGCCAAGGGCGTGGACGGCATCGCGATCAGCCCCGTGGACCCGGCGAACCAGGTCCCCATGATCAACGCGATCGCCGAGAAGATACCGGTCGTGACGCAGGACAGCGACGCCCCGGACAGCAGCCGCCTCTGCTATATCGGCACCGACAACGTGGCGGCGGGCCGCCAGGCGGGCGACCTCATCAAGGAGGCGCTCCCCAACGGCGGCAAGATCATGGTCTTCGTCGGCAAGAAGGACGCCCAGAACGCCAAGGAGCGCTACCAGGGCATCCAGGAGTCGCTCAAGGGCTCGAAGGTCCAGATCATCGACCTCCGGACCGACGACACCGACCGCGTGCGCGCTAAGGCCAACGTCGCCGACACCCTGGTCAAGCATCCCGACGTTGCCGCGCTGGTCGGCCTCTGGAGCTACAACGGCCCGGCGATCCTGAATGCCGTGAAGGAGGCGGGCAAGGTCGGCAAGGTGAAGATCATCTGCTTCGACGAGGAGGACGAGACGCTCGCCGGGGTCAAGGAGGGCGCCATCTACGGCACCATCGTCCAGCAGCCCTTCGAGTTCGGGTACCAGTCCGTCCAGATGCTCGCCAAGGTCGCGGGCGGGGACAAGAGCGCGGTCCCGGCGGACAAGAAGCAGATCGTCCCGACCCTCGTGGTGAAGCCGACGGACGTCGAGGAGTTCACCAAGAAGATCAACGAGCTGCGCGGGCGCACGGCCCCGGCGGCGGCGGCAGCGGACGCCCCGAAGTGACGACCGACGTGAAAGCGCCGGAAGCCGCCGCTCCGCTGCTGGAGATGCGCGGCATCACCAAGCGCTTCGGCGGCGTCACGGCGCTCCAGGGCGTGGACCTCTCCATTTACAGGGGGGAGGTCCTCGCTATCATCGGCGAGAACGGCGCGGGCAAGTCCACCCTGATGAAGGTCCTCGGCGGCGTCCACTCGCCGGACGAGGGCGAGGTGCGCGTGGACGGCCAGCCCGTGCGCATCGCGTCGCCGCGCGAGGCGACCCGGCTCGGGATCGCCTTCATCCACCAGGAGCTGAGCGTCCTCGACAACCTCGACGTCGCCGCGAACCTTTTCCTCGGCCGCGAGAAGACGTTCGGCGGGCCGCTCAACCTCATCGCCAGCCGCGACCTCGAGGAGCAGGCGGCGGTCTACCTCAAGCAGTTGGGCCTGGCCGTCTCCCCGCGCACGCCGGTCGCGAACCTCTCGCTCGCCCAGCGGCAGATGGTGGAGATCGCCCGCGCCCTCTCGCAGGAGGCGCGGCTGCTCATCATGGACGAGCCCTCCGCCAGCCTCACGCCCACCGAGACCGAGCGGATGCTGGCGGTGGTGCGCGACCTGCGCGAGCGCGGCGTCAGCGTCGTCTACATCTCGCACCGCCTCAAGGAGATCGAGTCGATCGCGGACCGGGTGACCGGCCTGCGCGACGGGAAGAACGTGGGGGACCTGGTGCCGGGCGAGATCACGCACGACCGGATGGTCCGCATGATGGTCGGGCGCGAGCTCGAGCGCGTCCTCCACGAGGAGCACGTCGTCCCCGAGGGGGCCAAGCCGGTGCTGGAGGTGCGCGGCCTGCGGACGCCGCGCTACCCGCACCGGCAGGTCTCCTTCCGGGTGCACGCGGGCGAGATCCTCGGCTTCGCGGGCCTCGTGGGCGCGGGCAGGACCGAGGTCGCGCAGGCGCTCTTCGGGGTGGACGCCGCGCTCGGCGGCGAGGTCCTGCTGGAGGGCAGGCCGGTGAGCATCCGGACCCCGCAGGACGCCATCGCGAACGGCATCTACCTCATCCCCGAGGACCGGCGGCGTCTCGGCCTGATCCTCGACTTCCCGATCCGGGAGAACATCACCCTGCCCTCGCTGAACCGCTTCTCGCGCGCGCTCGGGTGGATCGACCGGGGCGAAGAGAAGCGCTCGGCCACGGAGAGCGCGACCCGCCTGAACGTCAAGACGGCGAGCGTGGAGAACGCCGCCGGGACGCTCTCGGGGGGCAACCAGCAGAAGGTCGTCCTCGCCAAGTGGCTCTCGCGCGACCCGCGCGTCCTCATCTTCGACGAGCCGACCCGCGGGGTGGACGTCGGCGCGAAGGCGGAGATCTACGAGCGCATCCGCGACCTCGCCTCCCGCGAGGGCGTGGCGGTGCTCTGCATCAGCAGCGACATGGAAGAGGTGCTTGGCCTGTGCGACCGCGTCGCGGTCATGCACGAGGGCGCGATCACCGGAGTCCTCTCGCACGACGAGATGAGCGAGGAGGCGGTCATGCGGCTCGCCGTCGGAGGAACGACCCCGTGAATTTAAAGGCAAAGGAACTCGGGCTGGCGGTACTGCTGGTCCTGCTCTGCGCCGTGGCGTCAGTGCTGCCGGAGTCGCGCTTCCTGAGCCCGACCAACCTCCAGAACACCGCCCGCCTGATCGGGATGTACGGCATCTTCAGCCTCGGGCTGGGGTTCGTCGTCATCACGGGCGGAATCGACCTCTCGGTCGGCTCGGTGCTCGCCCTGCTTGGGGTGCTGCTCTCGTTCGCGCTGGCGGACTGGCACCTCGCCGCCCCGGTGGCGCTGCTGCTCGTGATCGTCGTCGGCGGACTGCTCGGCCTCGGGCACGGGCTGCTCATCGCGAAGGTCCGCCTGCAGCCGTTCATCGTCACCCTCTGCGGGCTGCTCTTCTACCGCGGCATAGCCCGCTTCATCGCCAACGACGAGACGAAGGGCTTCAGCGGCGTCCCGGGCATCGAGCGGTTCCAGAGCCTCGCGAGCGGGAACGTCCTCGGGATCCCGACGCCGTTCCTGTTCCTGCTGGCGCTGGCGGCGGTCCTCTGGGTGCTGCTGCACCGGTCGGTCTACGGGCGGCACCTGGTCGCGCTCGGGCGCAACGAGGAGGCGGCGCGCTACGCGGGCATACCCACGGACCGCCTGCTCATCAGCGTCTACGTCCTCTCGGGACTGCTGGCGGGGGTCGCCGCGATCTTCGTCGCGTTCTACACGGGGTCCATCTCCCCGTCGTCGCACGGCAACTTCTACGAGCTGTACGGCATCGCGGCGGCGGTGCTCGGCGGGTGCAGCCTGCGGGGCGGCGAGGGCTCGGTGATCGGTATCCTGATCGGCACCGCCCTGCTCCAGGTACTCCAGAACCTGGTCAACCTGCTCAGCATCCCGTCGTCGCTGAACTTCGCGGTCATGGGCGCGGTCATCCTGATCGGCGTCGCCGTCGACCAGCTCCTTTCCCGCCGCGCCGCGGCAGGCGGACGACGCCCCGCAGCGCCAGCCTGAGTTTCGGACGCGGCGAGTGAGGGCGGTGGTCGTGCATCATGCAGCGCAAGGCCAAAGGTAATCTGGGCGAGGCGGCGGCGCAGCGGTTTCTGGAGACCCGCTGCGGCTACCGCCTCGTCGATGCCAACGTGCGTTTCGGCGCGAAGTCGGGCCTGATCGGGGAGCTGGACATCGTCGCCTGGGACGGCCCGACGCTCTGCTTCGTGGAGGTGAAGACGCGCTACGGCAGGCCGCGCCGCGCCGGGGAGACGCCCGCCGAATGGGTCACCCTCGCCAAGCAGCGGCAGATCGCGCGCCTCGCACTGGCCTACGCCGCCCGGAACGGTCTCCTGGAAGGTCGCGCCGGGGAGGAAGAGATCCCCCTGCGCTTCGACGTGGCCGCCGTCTACCTGCCGGCGGACGCGGACGAAGGTTCCCTCTGCTCCGTGGACCTGACCCGCGGCGCGTTCTCAGTACCCGACGACGCCTTCGGGGGCCTCTGACCAGGCGGCAGCGGCGGGGGGCGGGACGACTTCAACGGAGGCGACAGCGGAGGCATTCGTTTGCGTCGGCTCCGGACAGCGCGAAAGCAGCGCGAACAGCGCGAAGCAGACCCCGCCCGTGAGGGCCGCCAGCGCGGCGACTGCGGATAAAAACCTCACCAGCCCGGACGCCGCGGCGCGCAGATCGCCGCCCCGCCCCCATTCGGGTCGGAGGCGTGCGGTATTCATCACTCCGCCCGTACCTCCCGCCTTGCCGACCATCGGGACCGTCTCCGCTGCGGAATTCGCCATGGCTGCCGCCCCGCCTTTCGTCGCGCCCGCGTCCGTCATTGCAACCGTGTGTATGCGGATTATCGGGCTTTAGCGGGCACGCTTGACCCCGTATTTAGGAGAACGAGGTGCAGGAGCCGGTTTGACAGGACCTACTCCGCCTTGCTACAATCGTTCGGCATCTGCGATTTCCGGCGGCGGCCACCGAGCCGGGTGCCAGCAGGGGCACCCGCGCGAGCGAGCGGGCCGCCGTCTTTTCCCATCACCCTCAAACATTCAACGCAAGGAGACAGTTGTGGCAGTTCATAACGTGACGCTCATTCGGGGCGACGGCACCGGCCCCGAGCTGGTCGAGGCGACCCGGCGGGTTCTGGAGGCGGCGGTGGCCACCTCGGGCTCGTCGTTCAACTGGGACGTCGTCGAGGCGGGCGTCGACATCATGGAGACGGCGGGCACGCCGCTCCCGGAAAACGTCCTGGATTCCATCCGCAAGAACAAGGTCGCTCTCAAGGGCCCCATCACCACGCCCATCGGCACCGGCTTCCGCTCGGTGAACGTGGCGCTGCGCAAGGAGCTGGACCTCTACGCCTGCATCCGCCCCTGCAAGAGCTACAAGGGGGTGCGCTCGCGCTACGAGAACATCGACATCGTTATCGTCCGCGAGAACACCGAGGACCTGTACGCGGGCGTCGAGTACGACCTGGGGAGCCCGGAAGCCGATCAGATCATTGCGATGGCGGGTGGAAAGATCAAGCCCGGCTCCGCGATCTCCATCAAGCCGTTCTCGGTCGAGGGTATTCGCCGCATCGTGAAGGCCGCCTTCGACTACGCCATCGAGAACGACCGTAAGAAGGTCACGGCGGTCTGCAAGGCCAACATCATGAAGTACACGGACGGCCTGTTCTACCGGGTCGCCCGCGAGGTCGCCGCCGCCTACGGCGCGACTTTCGGCCCCGGCACCCCCGCCGCCGAGAAGCCCGACCCGACGCTCGGCGAATATGCGGGCAAGGCAGCGGGCATCGAGTACGACGAGTGGCTGGTGGACGCGATGTGCATGCAGCTCGTCCAGAAGCCGGAGAACTACGACGTCCTCGTGATGCCGAACCTTTACGGCGACATCCTCTCCGACCTGGGCGCGGGCCTGGTCGGCGGTCTGGGCGTCGCCCCCGGGGCGAACATCGGCGAGGACACTGCCCTGTTCGAGGCCACGCACGGCTCCGCGCCCAAGTACAAGGGCCAGAACAAGGTCAACCCGACCGCGCTGATCCTCTCGGGCCTGCTGATGCTCAAGTACCTGAAGGAGACGGACGCCGCCGCGAAGCTGGAGAAGGCCGTGTCGGACGTCATCGCCGAGGGCAAGGACGTCACCTACGACATGAAGCCCGACCGCAACGACCCGACCGCCGTCGGCACCGCCGAGATGGCCGACGCCATCATCGCCAAGATCAACGCCGCGTAGCACTCGACAGCGAAGCCCCCGCCACTGTGGCGGGGGCCTTCGCGCTATTTCGAGTCCTTAACGAAAAGGACGGTTGCCGCACCTCGACGACAAGACGGCCCGTACCAAAAGACGAACGCCCCCGCGCCGGGTTCGGCGCGGGGGCGTTTCGTTGCTGCGGGTGGGTCTCAGACCGCGGCGAGCTCACGGCCCTTTTCCACGACCTCGTCGATGTTGCCGACCATGTAGAAGGCCTGCTCGGGGAGGTCGTCGTGCTTGCCCTCGAGCACCTCGGCGAAGGAGCGGACCGTCTCCGCGAGCGGGACGTACTTGCCGGGGGTGCCGGTGAACGCCTCGCCGACGAAGAACGGCTGCGAGAGGAAGCGCTGGATCTTGCGGGCGCGCGAGACGGTCAGCTTGTCCTCGTCGGAAAGCTCGTCGATCCCGAGGATCGCGATGATGTCCTGGAGCTCGCGGTAGCGCTGCAGGATCGCCTGGACCCCGCGGGCCACGCGGTAGTGCTCCGCGCCCACAACCGCCGGGTCGAGGATGCGGCTCGTGGAGCCGAGCGGGTCGACCGCCGGGAAGATCGCCTGCGCCGCCAGGCCGCGGTCCAGAACCGTGGTCGCGTCCAGGTGGGAGAAGGTGGTCGCCGGGGCCGGGTCGGTCAGGTCGTCCGCGGGAACGTAGATCGCCTGGACGGAGGTGACCGATCCCTTGCGGGTGGAGGTGATGCGCTCCTGGAGGCGTCCCATCTCCTCGGCAAGCGTCGGCTGGTAGCCTACCGCGGAGGGCATACGCCCGAGAAGCGCGGAGACTTCCGAACCGGCCTGCGTGAAGCGGAAGATGTTGTCGATGAAGAGGAGCACGTCGCGGCCCTCCTCCTCGCGGAAGTACTCCGCCATCGTCAGGCCGGAGAGGGCGACGCGCAGGCGGGCTCCGGGCGGCTCGTTCATCTGGCCGAAGACCATCGCGGTCTTGTCGATGACGTGGCGGACGTTACCCTGAGCGTCCTTGAACTCGGACTCGTTCATTTCGAGCCAGAGGTCGTTGCCCTCGCGCGTGCGCTCGCCGACGCCGGCGAACACGGACACGCCGTCGTGCTGGACGGCGATGTTGCGGATCAGTTCCTGCATCGTGACGGTCTTGCCGACGCCCGCGCCGCCGAAGAGGCCGATCTTGCCCCCCTTGAGGTAAGGGCAGAGCAGGTCGATGACCTTGATGCCGGTTTCCAGGACTTCCAGCTTGGTGGCCAGGTCCTCGAACTCGGGGGCCGGGCGGTGGATCGGGTACGTCATCTCGGTGTTCACCGCGCCGCGCTCGTCGATCGGGCGGCCGAGCAGGTTGAACACGCGCCCGAGGGTCTCCGGCCCGACGGGCACCGTGATGGCCTGGCCCGTGTCGATCGCCTCGGTGCCGCGCACGAGGCCGTCGGTCGAGGACATGGCGATGCAGCGGACGACGTCGTTGCCCAGGTGCTGCGAGACTTCGACGATCAGATCGCCCTGCGCTCCCGCGTCCTTGCGCGGGATGCGGACGGCGTTGTAAATCTGGGGGAGTTGGCCGGGTTCGAATTCAACGTCCACCACCGGGCCCTGGACCTGGACGATCTTGCCTGTCGCCATGATTCCTGAAACGTTCCTTTCGGCGACGTACCGGGCCGATGGCTTCGCCACCGCGCCGCACGCGCACGTACGCCCTGCTTGAGAAGATTCGCGAACGAATTATACCGGGTGTCGCGGCTTTGCGCCGTCGCGAGTTCGCGCCGCCGTCACGCCCCCGACATTGTGAAAAGATGCACAGTTATTATAAGGAGTATACAGCCCGCCGACAGCCACTGTCAACGTGTCAGACGTCGAGAAGGCAACGCTGCGCGTCCGTGAGGCGGGCGCGGGTTTCCGGGCGCAGGTGGCGCGCCTGGTCCAGTTGCTGCGTCTCCGAGCGGCGACAGAAGTAGGAGTGGAGCGCGCGGCGCGGGCGCTCCGTCCGGTTGCGGGTGCCCCCGTGCCAGGTGTGGCTGTTGAAGATCACCACCGTCCCCGCCGGGGCGAGCAGAAGGCGCTCTTTCGG
>Ga0247822_10001951_pt1 | contig 12946 bp, 15 predicted proteins | sample 13C_Cellulose_Da_FD_192423 | JGI IMG/M metagenome (GOLD analysis project Ga0247822, IMG submission 192423) | Soil microbial communities from agricultural site in Penn Yan, New York, United States - 13C_Cellulose_Day30 | ecosystem: Environmental > Terrestrial > Soil > Agricultural land | place...
GCCCAAGATGTAGTATTTAGGGTGGCTCAATACCCCGAGGCCCGCGGGTCGAACCCGTGGGCCTCGTTTCGTACCGGGGACTTCCGTGAGAACAGTCCTGCTCTTGCTCGCGTCGAACACGTTCATGACGGCGGCGTGGTACGGCCACCTGAAGTTCCGGGACAAGCCCATTCTGCTGGTGATCGCGGTGAGCTGGCTGATCGCGCTGCCGGAGTACGCGCTCCAGGTGCCGGCCAACCGGTGGGGGTACGGATCGTTTACCGCCACCCAGCTCAAGATCGTTCAGGAGGCGATCTCGCTGAGTGTGTTCGTGGCGTTCGCCTGGATGTATCTGGGAGAGTGGCCGAGCTGGAGGACGGTGGTCGCCATGCTGCTGGTCCTGGCCGCGGTGGCGCTCATCCGCGGCGGCGGGGACGACCACCGGCCGCAGGTCAGGGCGAAGCCGGACGAAACCAGGGAGATTTCCGAAACCGACGCGGGCCGGCCGACTACCCCGGCCGCGTGACCTGTTCGGCTGGTCGCTCGCGGTCGTCCAGCGGCGGGGCCGCGGCCGGGCCGATCGGGGCTGGCACCCGCTCCCGCCTGGCCTTGATCGCCTGACGGATCATCACAAGTTCGCCGACGTTCTCGGTCGTCAGCAGGCCCACCAACCGGTCGCCGTCGAGTACCGGTAGCACCGGGCACTCGCCCTCCTGGAGCCGGGCCAGCGCCCGGTCGAGCATCTCCCCCGGCACGGCGGTCTTGAAGTCAGTCCGCATGTACTTGCTCACTGGCGCGTCCGGCCCCTCGGTCGAGAGACCGGCCAGCAACGATGCCTGCGGCAAGACGCCGACCACCCGCCCGGCGTCGTCCACCACCGGGTAGTCCGGCTGGAACCCGCGCAGGACGTGGTTGGCCACCTCGCGCAGCGCGGCGTCGGCCCGGACCGTGACGAAGTCCTCGATCATCGCCCGTCGGACCGGGATGCCCTCGATGGCCGATTGCAACTGGGCCATCGACGCCTCACCGGCCGCGCCCATCCACACGAATAGGGCGATGAACAGCAGGATCGGGTTCGGCCCGAACAGCCCGGCCATGGCGAACAGGAACGCGATCCCCTGACCGACCACCGCCGCCACCTGCGTCGCCTGGGCGTAGTCCATATTCATCGCCAGGAACGCCCGCAGCACCCGCCCGCCGTCCATCGGGAACGCCGGGATCAGGTTGAACACCACCAGGAACACGTTGACAATCAGTAGCCGCTCGGCGAACGACCCGGCGAACATGCTGTTCTCCGGGGTGATCGGCTGTGCCCCCAGGGTGAACCCGCCGGATGCGAGGATGCCGACCAGTAGCCCCGCCGCGATCACGACGTTGACCATCGGCCCGGCGATGGCGACGACCAACTCCTGCCACGGGTCGCGCGGCATCCGTTCCAGCCGGGCGACGCCGCCGATCGGCAGGAGCGTGATGTCCCGCGTCTCGATGCCGTATCGCCGGGCAGCGAGTGCGTGCCCCAGTTCGTGCAGCACCACCGTGGCGAATATCGTCAGGATGAACACGATACCCCAGACGGCGTCCTCGACGCTCTGCCGGGGCCGGTAGTACTCGTACCCAATCCACCCCAGCAGCAGCAGGAACGTCAGGTGCATGTAGACGTCGATCCCGGCGATCCGCGCGATCTTGATCGACCACCGCATCGGCAGCTCCCGTCGTGAGTGAGTGGCCCTGTCCCCGGACCGTCAGCGGTATTCATTGCGGATGGGGTAGAAGATGTCCAACGCCTGCGACGGGATTTCGTGGCCCAGGACCCGGTGCCGGACCCCGCCGGGGATGCAATAGAAGTCACCCGGGCCGAGCGTCTTTACCTCGTCGCCGATGTGGAACGTGAGTCGGCCGGCGACGACCATGCCCATCTGCTCGTTGGGGTGGTCGTGCCAGTCCACGACGCCGTGCGGCGGAATATCCACCAGTGAAAGCTGGATGTGGTCGCCGGCGAAGGTGCGGATCGGGACGTTGCTGAAGATGGTGTGCCGGCCGCACTCGGCCAGCTCGGGGAAGTAGCGGCTCATCGGCGGTCCTCGGGTGTGCGAATTACGCCCCAGGAAAGCAGCGGGGCCTGCCCGGTGCAATGGGCAGGCCCCGATTTCGTGTACTGTGGAGCCGACGACGCCAGTCGTCGGGTGATCGTCCAACACCCGACGACTGGCGTCGGCCCGCGCGGATATGGTCCACTATCTCAGCTTGCTCCCCAACGTCGCGTGGACCTCGGCCGGGGCGCGCACAATCAGCGACATGCTCGGGGCGTGGAAGATCACACTCGCCGGGCCGCGGTTGGTGGGCGTGCTCCAGATCAACGGGTCGATCGACGCGGTGATCGAGTCGATGATGAGCTTGGCGTTCTGCATGGTGGACTGGAAGTCGATGACCGGCCCCCAGGTGACGGCCCCGCCGAACGGACCGGACAGGGAAATCACGTCGCCGAGGTAGTACGCCCGGGTGACAAGAGTCTCCTTGGCACGCTCCAGCGTCACCACCTGGATCACCTTGTCCTTGACGATGTACGTCAGCCCCTGCGACTGGAGGATCGCTCTCAGCGCCGTCCGGGCCGTCACCCCGCCGGGCATCGTCACCGGCCGCCGCATGTCCAGCCCGGCCTCCTCCAGCGACTTCTTGTCCAGGTAGATCGGCTTGTCGATCAGGGTCGAGAGCTGCTGCACCGTCTCCTCGAATGGAGAGTCCTTCAGCGTCTGGCCGACCTTCTTCTCCAGCGCCTGGAGGATGGACTCTTCCTCCGGGCTGAGCTTGACCTCGAACATCTTGCGCCGGCGCTCGGTCTTCTCCTTCCAGTCCTTCGGGAAGACGATGTCGCCACGCGGCGGGATGGCCGCCTCCTGGACGCTGTTGAGCGCCAGAACGAACCCCTCGGCCTGTTCGCGGGCCAGCTCGCGGGCCATCGCGATCTTCTCGCCGGTCACCATCTGGCCGGTGAGGACCAGCACCGACGGGTTGTTCGGGTACTTCTGCGCCAGCTCGGCAACCTTCTTGTTGGCCTCGGGGGTGCGGTTGAGGACGTGCAGCCGCTCGATCGCGGTCACGCCCTCTCGGATCTCCTTGACCTCCAGCCGGGCCGCCTCTTCCAGCTTCTGCAAGTCGTCCTTCTTCTGCCTGGCAGCGGGGTCGGGCAGTGCCTTTCCCTCGATGACGGCCAGGCTGGTCTCGGCGAGCTTCACCAGCTCGACCCGCTTCTCGGAGCTGATTTCGACGGAGAGGTCCAGCCCCCGGATGGCTTCCTTGACCCGACGGGCCGCCTTGGCGGGATCGACCCGGGCGAGCTTCTCCGCCTCGGCGAGCCGCCCCTTGAAGTCCGCCTCGGCCTTCTGGTCGGCGACCTGGCGTAGCGCTTTTGCCCGGTCGATGGGCGAATCCTGGGCGGCGGCCGTCCCGAGGAGCCATCCTGCCGCCAGTACGACCGCTCCGGTCCGCCCAAGTCGCCATGCCATGTCCTGGCCCCCTGCACCGGGATCCGTGGTCCGTCCGGGTATACACTGTCAACGTACCCGGCCGCCGGGGCGTTTGCTACCCGCCCGGGGGCAGCCCCGCGACCGGCCGGCCGGTACGACCGCGCCGCTCGGCCTAGCCCGAACCGCCGTTGACCCGACCGGGCCGGCCGGGTAAACCCGAACGATTAGCCCGGAGGGTCCGACCTGTGCGCCGCCGCTCCGTCCTGTACGCACTTCTGATTCTCTGTCTGGCCGGGGTCGCGGTCGTGGGCACCCTCGCCCTACTGGTCAAGCAGGAGCCGGCGTTCTACACCGCCGACCCGGGCGACGGGGCGACTGACGTGGAAGTTGCCTCCGCGGTGCTGACGCGGTTCGGCGACCTGATGAACGATGTGCGGCTCCAGCCGAAGTGGAGCGGGTCATTCACCGCCACGGAACTCAACGCCTTCCTCCGCGAGAACCTTCGGGAGGACGGCTGGCTGGCCCGGGTGCTGCCGCCGGAGTTGACCGACCCACGGGTGGCGATCGACGGCGACCGGGTAAAGGTGGCCGGCCGGGTCGGCGACGGGATCTGGAGTACCGTGGTTTCCGCGGAACTCCGCGTCTGGCTGGTCAAGGACGAGGTGAATACGGTCGCGGTTGAACTGGTCGGGATGCGGGCCGGGGTGCTGCCGGTCGAACTCCAGTGGTTCCGTGGGCTAGACGCGATCGCCGAGGCGGTGCAGGATCGCAACGTGGACGTGTCCTGGTATCGCCACGACGGCCACCTGGTGGGCGTGTTCCGGCTGTACGCCGACCAGCCGCGGCCGCCGACGCAGTTACAGACGGTGATGGTGGCCGACGGCCGGGTGACGGTCGCCGGACGGTCGATGGTGGATACCGGCGCGCCGCGGTCGGTGCTGCCGGGGAAGGAGTGATCCCTTCGTAGGGCGGGTCAAGCGAGTCATCGAGCGCCGACCCACCGGGGAACGCAACGGTGGGTCGGCGCTCGATGACTTGCTTGACCCACCCTACACAAGCTACGATAGCCCGAACTCCCAGCCGTCCACGGTCCGCGTCATCCGTGCCGAACCGATCAAGCGCTGACCTGCCAGCCGAACGTGCCACTCGTCCGCTAATTCCCCCTCGAACGTCCCCACGTCCCAGCGGCGGACCGAACCGCGGTTGCCGCTCAATGGCCCCTCGTAGTCCAGATAGAGCAGACGGTGGTCGTAGTTCGGCACGGCCGGCACCGCTCGACCCACGCCCGGCTCGGCCAGGAGTCGCCACGCCCTCAGCACGGGGCCGCACTCCAGGAGCAGGTCCCAGTGGATCGCCGGCCAGTCGTGTTCGAGGATCACGAACTGTGGCACTGTCTGCCCCCGGGTTGGGCTTCGGGCGTCCGTCCGGCTAAGTTACCATAGCGGCGACGTCCGCCCGGGGGCACCATGGCGAAGGCACCGAAGAAGGACAGCACCGACGGCGACCTCGTGCATGTCTGCCGCAACCGGCGGGCGTCGCACGAGTACGAAGTTCTCGACACGATCGAGTGCGGACTGGTACTGGTCGGGACCGAGGTCAAGAGCCTGCGCGACGGCCACGCCACCCTGGAAGATGCTTATGCCAAGATCGAGGGCAACGAGGTCTGGCTGGTCGGCTGCGAGATCCCCGAGTACCCGTTCGGCAACCGCCTCAACCACAAGCCGAAGCGGACCCGCAAGCTGCTGATGCGGCGCAGCGAGATCGGCAAGTTCGCCGGCAAGGCGTCGCAGAAGGGGTTCACCCTGGTGCCGCTGCGGCTGTACTTCAAGAACGGCAAGGCGAAGGTCGAGATCGCGGCCGCCCGCGGCAAGCAGAAGCACGACAAGCGCGACTCGCTCAAGAAGGCCGAGGCCAAGCGCGAGATGGACCGCGCCACCGCCGCTCGCCGGCGCAAGCAGTGAGCGGTGAGCGATGAGCGATGAGCCAGCAAAGAACGGAACAGCTAACGTGCCCCCTGGGTTCGGCTCACCGCTCACCGCTCACCGCTCACCGCTCTCCGTCGTCGCCCTGGTCGAGTCCGAGTCGCACGTCTGCAGCCGCTACCGGCTGGCCGCGTTCCGGCCGGCACTGACCGCGGCCGGGTATTCGCTGACCCTTCGCTCGCTGCCGCGGTCGCTGTGGGGGCGGGTGCAGCTCTATCAATCGCTGCGGTCGGCGGACATCGTGGTGATCCAGCGAAGGTTGCTGCCAGGCTTTGAACTGGCGCTGCTGCGCCGCTGGGTGCGGCGGCTGGTGTTCGACTTCGACGACGCGGTGTGGCTGCGTGACTCGTACTCGCCGAAGGGCTTCGAGAGCCGCAAGCGATCGCGCCGGTTTCGTCAGGTCGTGGCCGCCGCGGACCTGGTGTTCGCGGGCAACGACTACCTCGCCACGGAGGCCGCCGCGCACACCGTCGCCGACCGGGTCGTCGTGATCCCGACGTGCGTGGACCCGACGGCTTACCCGCTCGCACGCCACGACAACACCGGGGGTGTCGTCCGACTCGTCTGGGTGGGGTCGTCCAGCACGCTCCAGGGGCTGGAACGATTCCGCGACACCCTGGAGGCGATCGGCCGGGTGACCCCCGGCGTTCGGCTCAAGGTGATCTGCGACCGGTTCCCGACAGTGTCCCGTCTCCCCGTCGATGCGGTCCCCTGGTCCGAAGCGACGGAAGCAGCCGAAATCGCGTCGGCCGATATCGGGATCGCCTGGATGCCGGATGACGTCTGGAGCCAAGGAAAATGCGGGTTGAAGGTGCTCCAGTATCAGGCGGCCGGGCTTCCGGTTCTCGCCAATCCGGTCGGGGTCCAGAAGACGCTTGTCCACGATGGCGACACGGGGTATCAGGTCGAGGAAACGGAACGATGGGTTTCGGCCGTCCGCCGTCTGGCGGGGGATAACATGTTGCGACGGCAACTCGGGTCAAACGGCCGGCGTCAGGTTGAACTCGGGTACAGCGTCGCGGTCGGCGGCCGGCTCTGGGTCGAGCAACTCGATCGGCTGTTGCGCCCCGACAGGGTCTCGGGGTGAGGGATGTTCAGCCACTTCCTCCGCAAGCTCGGCTCGCTCGCCGGTCGGTCGGATCGCACGGTCGCCGTCGGCGAACTGGTATGGCGAGTCGAGCCGGCGGGGAGCGAGGTGTTTGGCCCCGATGGGCCGGACCTTGCCGCGTGGGAGAAAGCCGGACTGGTCGAGGTGGTCAAGCAGAACCTCCAGCGGACCATCTCCCGCGTCCGACTTCCCGGTGGTGCCGTGTACGTCAAGCGATGCCGGGCGAACACGCCGCGGTCCTGGGCGCGCGAAGTCCTTCGCCCCGCAAAGGCCCGGCTGGAGTTCGAGAACGCCCTCGCGCTGCGTATGCTCGGCATCGGTGCGGTCGAGCCGCTGGCCTGGGGCGGCAAGCCTGGTCCGCTCCCCGGCGACAGCTACTTGATTACCCGCGCCCAGGACGCGGCCGTGTCGTTCCTGGACCTCCTCGAAGCGGTCCACTCGCCAACCGCGCGTCGGCAACTCGCCCAGGCGTTCGCCCGGTTCCTCGCCCGGTTGCACGATGCGGGCGTCACCCACCCCGACCCGCACCCGGGCAACTTCCTGGTCGAGTCGTCGCGATTCGTCCTGACCGACCTGCACGCGATCCGAATCGGCCGCCCCCCCGGCTGGCCGAATACGAAGGCTAACCTCACCCTGCTCAACCGCTGGTTCCAGGTCCGTGCCACCCGTACTGACCGGCTGCGCTTCTGGCGGGAGTACTTCAGCGCACGGACCACCCTCTCGGCCGCCGACGCCGACCGGATGGCTCGCGATCTGGAGACGGCAACCGGGGCGTCCAACCACCGGTTCTGGGCGGCACGCACCGCCCGCTATCGCAGCGACAACCGCGACTCCCGCCGGGTCCGAGGTACCGCCGCGTCGGGGTATGCCGTTCGCGACTTGCCCGACGAGGTCGTGAGGGACTGGCTTGCGGACCCGGACGCCCCATTCATTGGGGCGAAGTTACTCAAGGACTCCCGGACCTCGACCGTCGCGGAGCTAACGATCGACACCCCGACCGGGCCGTGTGTCATCGTCTACAAGCGGTTCAACTTGAAGTCCCCGGTCGGAGCCGTGAAGAACCTGTTGCGTCCGTCACCGGCCTTGCGATCCTGGCTGACGGGGAACTCGGTTCGCGACCGGGGGCTTCCAACCGCCCGCCCGCTGGCCGTCTTTCACCGCACCCGGCTCGGTGTCCCGCTGACCGGGTACGCGGTCTTCGACAAGGTGCCGGACGCGGTCGGCTTGCCCGAGGCAGTTGTCTCCCAGCACGCCCGGCACGAAGTGATCCGCGTATGGGCAGACCGGATCGGCCGGCTGATCCGCCAGATGCACAAGCGGCAGGTATCGCACCGGGACCTGAAGGCCCCGAACGTGCTGATGACCGGCGCTGATCCGCTCGCCGCCGAACCGGTCTTGATTGACCTCGTCGGGGTCGTTGCCGGAAAGCCAGTTACCCAATCAGTGTGTGTCCGCGACCTGGCGCGTCTGAATGCCAGTTTTCTCGACTCCGACGCCATCAGCCGGACGGACCGCCTGCGTTTTCTGCGGACCTACCTGGGCTGGGGTCTGTACGGCCGGGGGGACTGGAAAGTCTGGTGGAGACAGGTCGAGGAGGCAACTCAGGAGAAGGCTGCCCGGAACGCGCGGGTTGGTCGTCCTCTGGCCTGAACAATGAAGTGCCGATAGCGGTTGTGCCGATAATACGGAGCCGTAACCGCTATCGCCCCGTTGCTGACATCGGGGTATGCTGGGTCGGCTCGCGCCGCCGGACGTGCAAGGATGCCCATGGGCCGACCCCTGCCGACCCCCCGCCGCCTCGTCTGCGGGACCGCCCTGGTGGCGGTCCTTCTGGTCGGTTGTGAAGCCCTGCGGACCGGCGGGCCGCGCACCCCGACCAACGGCGAACGCGCCCAGGCCGCCGGCCCCGCTCCGAAGAAGCCCGGCGGCGTCCACCCGCCATTGCGCGTCGCCCGATTCGTCTTCTACGCCGACGTCCCCCTCGAACCCAACGATGCCGTCTTCCGGGAGTTGGAGGAGCTGCCCGACCAGGTGCAGCGCGAACTCCGCCTGCCGGCAGGCAACTCGATCATCCAGGTCTACCTGTTCGACGACCAGGAGCGGTACGAGGCGTTCATGCGGGACCGGTTCCCGTGGCTGCCGGTCCGCCGGGCGTACTTCATCGCCGATCAGAAGCGGCCCGGATCGGCCGACGACCTCTCGGTCTACACCTGGATGGGGCCGCACCTGCGAACCGACCTGAGACACGAACTGACGCACGCGCTCCTGCACGGAGTTCTGAAGGGCGTGCCGCTGTGGCTGGACGAGGGGCTGGCCGGGTTCTTCGAACAGCCGCCGGCCTACGACGGCGTGAACCCGGAACACCTGGACGCGCTGCGCAAGGGGCCGTTCCAGCCGGACCTGTCGCGGCTGGAGCGGGTCGGGCAGGTGTCGCAGATGGAGAAGCCCGAGTACCGCGAGTCGTGGGCGTGGGTCCACTTCCTGCTCCGCGGCGACCCGCGCGGCCGAACCGCCTTGCTCGATTACATGCAGCAGTTGCGCGAGAACCCGAACCCCGGTCCGCTCCTGCCACGGCTGCGGGAGGCGGTTTCCGACCCACACGCGGCCCTGGCCGACCACCTCACCCGGGCATCGCTCCCGACCCCGACCGCCCGCGGCCGACAATAGGTGCCGCCCTCCGTGGCGAACCGGAGTGGCCCCGGCCGTACAATGGGACGGTCCGGGAGCTTCAACCCATGTCCAACATCCTCCTCGGCGCGACCGGTTCCGTGGCCGCGGTCCGGGTGCCGGCCCTGGTCGCCGAATTGACCGCGGCCGGGCACGCCGTCCGGGTCGTCGCCACCGACGCCGCCACGTATTTCTTCGACCCCGCGCCGCTGCGCGACATCCTCACCCTGGATGCCGACGAGTGGCCCGGCGAGCGGTTCGCCCGCAACGACCCGGTGCGGCACATCGAACTCCGCAACTGGGCGGACGTGTTTGTGATCGCTCCGTTGGACGCGAACACCCTGGCGAAGCTGGCCGCGGGCCTGTGCGACAACTGCCTGACGTGCGTCTGGCGGGCGTGGGACCCGGGCAAGCCGGTGGTGCTGGCCCCGGCGATGAACACGCTGATGTGGGAGCACCCCTTCACCTGCAAGCACCTGCGGGCGGTCGCAGCCGACTTCGGGGCCGGCGAGTTGCCGGCGGACCTCGACGAGGAGGCGCTGGTCGCGGCGATCAACGAGAAGGCGCGGGGACTGCGGATCGTCGGCCCGATCTCGAAGCAACTCGCCTGCGGGGATGTCGGCGTCGGCGCGATGGCCGAGGTGCCGGAGGTGGTGGCAGCGGTCCGGTCGATGCTACCGGCCGACGGCGGATGAGACTGTCGCCGGCCCGGACGCGCCATTCACTACCGGGGCAGTCAGCGGCTTGAGGTGGTCGAAGAACCCCTGGCGGATGAGTTCCGGCACCGCCCGGAGGATGGCATCCGGAGTGACTTCCGCGATGACCGCCAGGCCAGGCTCGGTTAGCACCGCCTCCCCCTGTTGGGTCATGAGGGCGAGTTCTTGGCGGAGCCGAGTGGGGGTGAAGAACGCCACCGGGTAGCGGCCCCGACCGGGAAGCTCGACCGCCCCCCCGGCGACGTACTCCTTGTCCGTCATCTCGACCGCGGCCCGGTCGTCGAAGTCGTCCGGGAAGTGATACACGAAGCCGTGACCTGCTAGTTGCATGGCGGTGCCCTCCGGTGTCATGTTACACCGAGATCAGAGCGATTTGCTGTACCAGATCAGCATACTCGTCCCAAGTCATTAGCCGGGCCGGAACGATCTCATGGTGAGCTGGGTCCTCGCCGGCCTGCACCACCTGAAGCCCGGGCGGGAGGTTGGTGACCTGGTACGGCCCACCGAACCGAGCCAGGTTGGGGTGGTCCGGGCGGTCGTACACCGACAACCCGCGGGTCGGTTTGACCAGCCCGGTGGTCTTATCGAAGCGGACTTCGGAACGGCGCGGGACGAGACTCGGCCCGCCCCGGTAGTACGTGGGCGAACCCATCCCGTCACCCCGTCACCGCGCCCTCGGACGCGGAGTGAACCAGCTTCGCGTACTTCGCCAGCACCCCGCGCTCGACCCGCAGGGCCGGCTTGACCCACGCCGCCTTGCGCTTCGCCAGCTCTTCCGGCGAGACGTGCAGCGTCAGCTCTTTCTTGTCCCCGTCGATGGTGATCCGGTCGCCGTCCTTCACCAGCCCGATCGGGCCGCCGGTCCACGCCTCGGGGGCGACGTGGCCGACCACCAGCCCGTGTGTGCCGCCGCTGAACCGGCCGTCGGTGATGAGCCCCACCGACTCGCCGAGCCCTTGACCCATCAGTGCGCCGGTGATCGACAGCATCTCCCGCATCCCGGGGCCGCCGACCGGGCCTTCGCCGCGGATCACCACCACGTCTCCCGCGATGATGCTCCGCGCCTGGATCGCCTGGAAACACGCTTCCTCGCCGTCGAACACCTTTGCAGGGCCGGTGATCGACCGCTGCTTCAGCCCCGCCACCTTCGCCACCGCCCCCTCGGGCGCCAGGTTGCCGCGGAGGATGACGATGTGCCCGCGGTCGTACATCGGCGCCTCGAACGGCCGCACCACCTTCTGTGGCTTGGCGAAGACGCTCGGCACGTCCTTCAGGTTCTCGGCCACGGTCTTGCCCGTCACGGTCGGGCAGTCGCCGTGCAGCAGGCCCCTGTCCAGGAGCGCCCGCATCACCGCCGGGGTACCGCCGACTCGGTACAGGTCGAACATGACGAACTTCCCGCCCGGCTTCAGGTCCGCCAGGTGCGGCACCTTCGCCCCGAGCCGGTCGAAGTCCTCCAGCGTCCAGTCCACGCCGGCCTCGCGGGCGATCGCCATGAGGTGCAGCACCGCATTGGTCGAGCCGCCCAGCGCCAGCACCAGTGTGTAGGCGTTCTCCAGCCCCTTGCGGGTGATGAGATCCCGCGGACGGAGGTTGGCCTTCACGCACTCGATCAGCGCCTGCCCGGCCCGGAACGCTTGCCGGTCCTTCGCCGACGACACCGCCGGGTTGCTGGCGTCGTATGGCAGACTCAGCCCCAGTGCCTCGATGGCCGAGGCCATCGTGTTTGCGGTATACATGCCGCCGCAGGAGCCTGATCCGGGGCAGCTTTCACACTCGATCTTGTGCAGCTTGTGCTCGTCGATCTGCCCGGCCTGGAACCGGCCGACCGCCTCGAAGATCGACACGATGTCCACGTCCTCGCCGTCCGGCCCGATGCCCGGGAGGATGCTGCCGCCGTAGACGAACACGCTCGGCACGTTCAGCCGGGCCATCGCCATGACGCAGCCGGGCATGTTCTTGTCGCAGCCGCCGAACGCCAGCAGGCCGTCGTGGTTCATCGCCCCGGCGACCGTTTCCAGGCAGTCGGCAATGACCTCGCGGCTGACCAGCGAGTAGCGCATGCCGACGTGACCCATGCTGATCCCGTCGGAGACGGTCGGGGCGCCGAAGATCTGCGGCACACCGCCGGCAGAGCGGACGCCCTCGATCCCTTTGCGGGCGAGCCGGTCGAGGTGGCTGTTACAGGGGGTGATCTCGCTGTAGAGCGACGCGACACCGACGATGGGCCGGTCGAAGTCGGCGTCGGTGAAGCCGACCCCACGGAGCATTGCCCGGTTCGGGGCGCGGCCGGGGCCGCCGGTGGTGGTCAGACTTTTGCGGGGGGTATCGCTCATTTGAGGCGGGTCCTTTCGGGCGGCCCGGTGTCTGGTTTTTCAGCGCCGGGAATCTCGGAGGGCGCGAACGAAAAAACGGTGCTCCCCGTTTGCAGGGGTTGTCCGAGTGAACTAGATACTTGGTGTCGTCGGTCCAACGGGGCTCCGAGGACGCGGCCGCCCGTGTGAGGCGGCTCCCCCAGCACCCGGCGTCGTTCTACAAAATCGGGAGAGAATCATGAAGCTGGTCAAGAACGCGATCGAGTTCCTGAAGAAGGAAGATGGCCCGACGGCGGTCGAGTACGCCGTCATGCTGGCCCTGATCATCGTGGTCTGCATCGCGGCCATCACCGCGATCGGGACCAACGCCAACAGCACCTTCTCCCAGGTCGGCTCGACCCTCGGCGGCACCGCCAGCTACCGCCGGCGTCGCGATCCACCCGGGCGGGGCATCCCGCCCGGGCGACTCCCAGGACCGGCCGACCCCTAGACTCACGACGGCCGATCCTCACCCTCGCCCGCTCCGTCCCAGTCCGCGCTGGTTCGCGGGTACTACTTGAAGACTTACCAAGGGGCAACAATGCGCGCTCTGAAGAACGTGGTCGAGTTCCTGAAGAAGGAAGATGGCCCGACGGCGGTCGAGTACGCCGTCATGCTGGCCCTGATCATCGTGGTCTGCATCGCGGCCATCACCGCGATCGGGACCAACGCCAAC
>Ga0247822_10001952_pt1 | contig 12942 bp, 12 predicted proteins | sample 13C_Cellulose_Da_FD_192423 | JGI IMG/M metagenome (GOLD analysis project Ga0247822, IMG submission 192423) | Soil microbial communities from agricultural site in Penn Yan, New York, United States - 13C_Cellulose_Day30 | ecosystem: Environmental > Terrestrial > Soil > Agricultural land | place...
GGACAGGAGCCCGCGACCACGGCCGCGAGTGACAGCGCGACCGCGGTGCCCCCCCCGGCGAGCGCGAGCACGCCCCCCGCGAGCGCGAGCCAGCGCCGCCGCGCCGTCGCGCGCCCACCTGCGGCGACCTTCTCGATCAACGTCGTGACCGCGGGATCTCCCGGGGCGAGCGCGCTCGCGCGATCGGCCAGCGCCATCGCGCGCGGCAGCTTGCCCTCGGCGAGCGCGGCCTTCGCCGACGCCACCGTCGACGACACCACGCGCGGCGTCCGCTCGCGCACGAACGCGTCGGGATCCGCGAAGTAGGCCGCGAGCTCCTCGCTCGGATCGCCGAACCCGGCCGCCGAGAGCAGCGCGCGCAGCTCGCTCGCCGCCGCCGCGGCGCTCGCGATCCGGTGCTCGGGCTCGACCGCCATCAAGCGCACGATCAGCTGCGAGAGATCGGGCCCCACCGCCGGGCGCTTCTTCGCCGGCGCGACCAGCTGTCCCGTCGTGATCTGCGCGATCACCTTCGCCGCATTGCCGGAGAACGCGAGCGAGCCGGTCGCGAGCTGATACAGCGTGGCGCCGAGCGAGTAGAGGTCGCTCTTCGCCGTCGCGGTGTCGCCGGTCGCCTGCTCGGGGCTCATGTACGCTGGCGTCCCGAGCAGCGCGCCGGTCTTGGTGACGAGCGAGTCCTCGGTCTCGAGCCGCGCGACGCCGAAGTCCGCGAGCAGCAGGCGGCCGCCGGACGCGATCAACACGTTCGCCGGTTTGATGTCGCGATGCACGATCGCCGCGGCGTGCGCGGCGGTGAGCGCGTCGGCGAGCAGCGCGCCCATGCACGCGACGACCTCGGTGAACATCGCGCCGCGCTGCTCGATCTCCTCGAGCAACGTGCGGCCGCGGATCATCTCCATCACGATGTACGGCGGCTCCTCGCCCTCGCCGCCGCCGACGTCGTAGATGCGGAGGATGTTCGGGTGCTCGAGCCCGGCGGCGGCGCGCGCCTCGCGATGAAAGCGCCGCACGATGTCGGGTCTGCGCGCGAGGTGCGGGAACAGCACCTTCACCGCGACGTCGCGACGCAGCTCCTTGTCGCGCGCGCGATAGACGGTCGCCATGCCGCCCTCGCCCAGCTCGTCGCCGAGCTCGTAGCGACCGAGCGTGTCGCCCGACCGCACGGCGCGCGGACCACGCCCCCGGGGCGCGTCGTCGGCACCGGGCTCGGAGGGATGCGTCGCGGCGACCGCAGGATCCGTGTCGTCGTTCGCGCCCGCCACGCCGCGCTTCAGCTAGCGGACCGGGTCTGAGAAGAGGACGTGGCCCGTCTTGCCCGCCGCCTTCGCCTGCTTCATCGCCTTGCCGAGACGGCGGCCGAGCTCGTCGGCGCCGTTGTTCAGAGTGAGCCCGTCGGTGTTCGCGACGCCGGCGACCAGGTGCAGGCCGCTCGCATCGGCCGGCAGCGCGCTGCGCTTGCTGTCGAAGGCGCCCTCGGCGCCGGTCACGAACGGCAGCGCGTGCTCCGGTGACAGGACGGCGATGAAGTCCGAGCCGCCGATGTGACCGACGAACGCGCCACCACCCGAGGCCGCGCGGGCCGCTTCGAGCAGCCACGCACCGAGGCTGCGCACCGTGTCCTCCGACTTGGCGATGCCGATCGAGTCGGCGTACGCGTCCCAGTTGAGGATGTCGATGTGGACGACCATCGTGGGCTTGCCGCTCTTGAGCGCGGCATCGATCTCCTCGTCGATCGCCCGCGAACCGGGCAGGTTCGTCGTAGGGTTGCGATCGCGCTCGCGGCGCGCCGCGCGGATCAGCGCCTTCACCCGCGCGCCCATCTCGCGCAGGTCGAACGGCTTGGACATGTAGGCGTCGGCGCCGGCCTCGAGGCCGTTGACCTGATCGTCCGTCGACGCCAGCGCGGTCAACATCAAGATCGGGGTGCGGGACCACATGACGTCGGCCTTGAGGCGGCGCGCCACCTCGAGCCCGTCGACCCGCGGCATCATCACGTCGAGGACGAGGATGTCGGGATCGTGTGCCTTGACCAGCTTGAGCGCCTCGTCGCCGTCGCGGGCGCGAAGGCAAAGGAACCCCGCATCGCCGAGCGCCATGCTCACCATGTGGGCGATGGCGTCGTCGTCTTCAGCGATCACGATCTTCTTGAGAAGCATCGGACTTCCGGTGTGATACCGCTGATCCGCCGACGGCGTCAATGAAACCCGGCGCGACAGGTGGTAAGCCTCACGCCGTGGACTTGGACCCGCACGTCGAAACCACCACCCTCGACAATGGGCTGGCGGTCACGAGCGTCGCCCTGCCCCACCTGCACACCTCGGTGTGCGCCCTGTTCGTGAAGATCGGCGCACGGTTCGAGACTCCGGACGACAACGGCCTCTCGCACTTCGTGGAGCACATGCTCTACCGGGGGACCGAGCGGTACCCCACGTCCCTCGCGCTCAACACGGCGGTCGAGCGCCTGGGCTCGACCCTGCACGCCGAGACCGGCCGCCACGACTCGCTGTTCCAGCTCGCCCTCGAGCCCGCGAACATCGACGCGGGCATCGCGCTGCTCGGTGAATTGATGACCCGGCCGCGGTTCGCCGACATCGAGCTCGAGCGCGAGCTGATCCTCGAGGAGCTCAACGAGGACTACGACGAGCACGATGTCGAGGTGAACCCGCACGACATCGCCCGCGGCCTCGTGTTCGCGGATCACCCGCTCGGCCAGCGCATCATCGGCCCGCGCGCCAACGTGCGGCGGTTCACGCAGGCCGACGTGCAGCGGCACTTCGCCTCGTACTACGGCGCGCGCAACGCGAGCCTGTGCGTCGCCGGCCCGGTCGAGCACGGCCGGATCGTCGAGTCCGCGATGCGCCACATGTCACAGCTGCAGCCGGGCCGCCGCGTCGAGCTCGACGCCGCCCCCGCGCCCGTCGATCAGCGCCGCCTGCGCCACGTCCGCGAGAGCGGCTCGCAGACGTCGCTGTCGATCCTGTTCCGCGCGATCCCCGAGCTCGATCCCCGGTTCGTCGCGCAGGCCGCGCTGCTGCGCGTCCTCGACGACGGCATGTCCACGCGCCTCCACTACACGCTGTCCGATCAGAAGGGCCTCGCGTACGCCCCGCAGGCCGGCGTCGACATCCTCGCCGACACCGCGCTGTTCGAGATCACCGCGGCGACCGCGAACGCGAAGGTCCCGACGCTGGTGCGCGAGGTGCTCTCGCTCCTCGACGGCCTGCGCGCCGGCAAGATCAGCGACGACGAGCTCGCGAAGGTGCGCGTGCGCTTCCGCTACGACGCGCTCGCCTCGCTCGACGATGCGGGCACGATGGCCGGCACCTACGGCGCGACACCGCTCTACTACCCGCTGCCGCCGGTCTCGCAGCAACTCGAGCAGATGGCGAAGCTCTCCATCGACGACGTCGTGCAGGCGGCGCACGACGTGCTCGCGCCGGATCACCTCGTGCTCGCTGCCGTCGGGACGCTGTCGCGCGCGCGGCTCGGCGAGCTGCGCCAGACCGTCGCCGACTGGCGCTGACCGGCGCGGGTCGCGACCTACTTCTTCGGCTCGGCGAGCACCGTGTCGAGCCGGCGGCGCTGCGCCTTGGTCAGCGCCGCCGCGACGTCGGGGCGCTCCTCGAGGTACTTGCGCAGCGATGCGCGGTCGCTCGCCTTCGCGGTGCGGGCGGTGGCAGCGCGATAGATGATGGCGGTACGGCCGCGGACGTCGTCGGGCTTGGTCTTCGCGATCGCGAGCTGGAGCGCGAGGCTCGTCGACAGCGGCTCGCGCGTGCCGGCGTTCACGTTGCCAACGCCGACGGTGTCGGGGTGACCGAGCGGGAACACGTACTCGGTGTTCTCGGCGACCTTCCACGCGCACGGCCCGCCCGACGCCCCGGACAGCACGGTGCCGGCCTTGGTCGAGCCGCGCAGCGTCTCGAGCACCTCGAACCTGGCCATCACGCCGCCGATCCCGGGCTCGGCCGAACCGGGCACGACGCGCACGCGGACGACATCGGGCTCGGTGTCGAACGTGCTCAGCGCGGAGGGCTTGGGCCAGCACGCATCGTCGGCGGACGCCGCGCTGGCGCCGAACAGGACGGTCGAGACGAAGATCGAGGCAAGCAGGGTACGCATGCCTGTCTGAGGAGCGGCCCGCCGCGTTTTGCAGGCAGGACGCGACAATCTGAGGCGCAGATCGCGCCGTCAGCCCACGAACGCCGACAGCTGCTTGTTCGAGTCCTCGACGAGGTGGGCCGTGCCCGTCGACAGGCCCGCCGAGCGCGCGAGGCTCGTGATCACGAGATCGCTGCCGATCAACGTGAGCAGCATGACGTTGGCCTCGAACGACAGCGCCATCGAGATCACGGTGCCGACGCCGAGCTTCTCGGCGAGCGGGCCCATCGCGATCAACACGCACGCGGCGAACGAGATCATCGCGATGATGTACACGCCGCGCGCCTTGTTCACCGCCTTCACGGCCTCGTCGTGGGTCATCGGCTTGGCGAGCCGGTAGCCCGCGCGGCCGATCGCGAGCTGCGCGATCGCGAGCGCGATCATCGCGCCCATGAACCAGCCGCTGCCGGTGAGCTGGAACGGGACGATCAGCAGCGTGAACACGAACAGCGCGTAGATCGGCGTCGACAGCACGACGATCCACCCCGGCCCCGACGTGCCCGGGAACAGCATCTTCGTGACGATGCCCGCGCGCACCGAGCCGGCGACGAGGGACACCGCCTTGGGCGCGAGGGTGAGCAGCGCCTGCACCGCCACGACGACCTTGATCAGCATGATCGCCTGCGCGGCGACCGCGTTCTGCGTCGCGGCTTGGCCCGCCTGATCGCCCCAGGCGTCGCCGGCGAGGTCACCGACGGGCGCCGCCGCGAGATCCGCGAGCACCGAGTCGATCGGGATCAGGAACACGAGGAACGGCGCCGCCATGAACACGATCCACGCCTTCATCAGCGCGCGCCGCTGCTGGCGCCAGTGCGTCCAGTGCTTGAGCTGGTACCAGCACACCAGGCAGAGGAAGCCCTCCGCCACGCCAGGGATGATGCCGAGAAAGCGCAGCTGCTCCGGCATGTCCTCGGAGAACGCGTCCGCGAACCGCAGCACCGTCAGCGGGATCAGCGCGACCGCGACGAGGAACAGCACCGAGCGCCGCCAGGCGAGGAACGCTTGCAGGTACGGCACGGTGACTGGTGGGTTCGCGGCGAGCAGCGCGGCGCGCTCCTTCGGCGAGACCTCCTCGGGCTCGATGCGCAACCGGAACGCGCGCCCGAGCGAGCGCTTGAACATGCCCGCCTCGGCGGGACCCGGCGCCGCGTGCTGCGCTTGCGGCCAGCCGCCCTCGGGCGGACGCATGCCGTGCATCGCGTGCACGTGCGGGCCGGCCGGCGAACCTGGCATCGGCGCCGGGCCATGCGGCTGCTGGGCCTGCTGTGCGGCCGGATGCGGCTGTGACGCGAGGGGCACCGGCGAGGCGCCGGCATGCGGATGCGGAGGATGCGCGGGCCCGTGAGGCTGTGCCGCGTGTGGCATTTGCGGCGCGCCGTAGTGCGCGTGTGCCGGCTGTGGATGCTGCGCCGGCGCGTGAGGCGGTGATGCATGCGGCATCTGCGGCGCGCCGTGAGGCGGTTGCTGCCACCCTGCTCGTGGTGCTGGCATCTGCGGCGCGCCGTACTGCGGCGGTGGCGGCTGCGGATGCTGCACCGGCGCGTGAGGCGGTGATCCGTGCGGGGGTGGCGCCGGCGAGCCGGGCGGAGGGTGCTGCCAGCCAGGTTGCGGCGGCGGCATCTGCGGCGCGCCGTGCTGCGCGTGCGGATGCGGCACCTGTGGCGCACCTTGCGGCTGCTGCGGCCATGTCCCGGGTGGCGGCCATCCTGACGGCGGCTTGCCGCCCTGGTCGTTCGACATCGACGCCAGGATACCGTTTCGCCGGCGAAGCAGGCTGCCGGCCGATCGCGTTACCCAGCTGGCTTCATCCGCAACAGCTCGCGCCCGGCACGCATCGCCACCTTCGGCGAGCTCGACACGATCGCGCCGAGCCGGGTCGGCGTGCTCGGCGCAGCGACGCCGCCGGCGACGGCCGTCTGCACCAGCAGGCTCGTCTCGTGATCCAGCGACTTCATGCGTGTGCCTCGCTCGGCGTGGCGTCGAACAGCTCGGCGCTCTCGTGCTTCTTCGGTGGACGCCCGCGACGCTTGCCAGGGCTCGCGGACTGCGCCGGAGCCGCGGGCGGCGCGAGGTCGGCGAGCGCGGCGACGATCGCCTGCCGCTCGGGGTGTGCCTCGCCATAGATGCGCGCGTAGGCGACTGCCCGCGATGCAGCCTCGGTGAGGCTGGCGAGGCGCGCCTCGGTCGCGGCGAGCGCAGTCGCGAGCGCTTCGCGTGCGACCGCGACGTGCTTCGCGGCAGCGCGGAGCTCGTCGGCGTGCTTGCGCAGCGACGCGGCGTCGACGTCGGGGAACGAGACCTTCGCCAGGTGCGTGGTGAACAGGTCGATGACCGCGCGGATCTCGACGGGAACAGGGTCGTGCTCCGACGAGGACTCCGCAGCAACGAGGGACAGAGAGGGCGTGGGCGTCGGCATGAACATATGTTCAGTACACGCCCAGAGCGACCCCGTCAACAAAACGCCGAGCCGCCCGCGCCGGTCGTCGCTTACGACGCCGAGAGATCGCCGCGACCCGCGCCACCACCACGGCCGCGCCGACGCCGACGGCGACCACCGCCACCGCTCGGCAGGTCGCGGCGGCCGTGATCGCGCGCCTGACCGTCCCGCGGCGGCTGCGGACCGCGCGCCTGCTGCGAACCGCGCGCCTGCTGCGGACCACGCGGCGGCTGCCCCCGCGAGGCTTCGTGCGCGTGGCGCAGATCGAACGCCGCCGGTGCCGGATTGTTCGACTCGAACGGGTGACCCTCGACGAGCGGGATCGCCTGCCGCGTCAGCTTCTCGATGTTGCGGAGGTCCGGCCGCTCTTCGCTGTCGCAGAACGTCAACGCCATGCCGGAGGCGCCGGCGCGCGCGGTGCGGCCGATGCGGTGCACGTATGTCTCCGGCACCTCGGGCACGTCGAAGTTGATCACGTGCGTGACGCTGTCGACGTCGATGCCGCGCGCCGCGATGTCGGTCGCGACCAGCACGCGCACGCGCCCGGTCTTGAAGCCCGAGAGCGCCCGCTCGCGCGCGTTCTGGCTCTTGTTGCCATGGATCGCTTCCGCGATGACGCGCGCCTTCGAGAGGTGCTCGGCGATGCGATTCGCGCCGTGCTTCGTGCGCGAGAACACCAGCACGCGCGACATCGACGAGTCGCGCAGCACCTCGACGAGCAGCGCACGCTTGTCCGCCTTCTCGACGAAGTAGACCTCCTGATCGACCTTCTCCGCCGTGGTCGATGGCGGCACCACCGCGACGGTCTCCGGATCGCGCAGCAGCTGGTCCGCGAGCTCCTGGGCCTCGCGCGGCATCGTCGCCGAGAAGAACAGCGTCTGCCGCTGCTTCGGCAGCAGAGCGATCACGCGCTTCACGTCGTGGATGAAGCCCATGTCGAGCATGCGGTCCGCCTCGTCGAGCACGAACACCTCGAGCGACTTCAGATCGAGGAGACCCTGCCCCGCGAGATCGAGCAGGCGGCCCGGCGTCGCGACGAGGATGTCCATGCCGGCGCGCAGCGCTTGCTTCTGCGGCTCCATGCCGACGCCGCCGAAGATGACGGTGTTGCGCAGCGGCAGGTGCTTGCCGTAGGTCGTGAAGCTCTCGCCGATCTGAGCGGCGAGCTCGCGCGTCGGCGTGAGCACCAGGCAGCGAATCGGCCGCGGCTTCGCGTTGGGATTCGCCTTGGCCGCGAGGCGCTGGAGGATGGGCAGCGCGAACGCGGCCGTCTTGCCGGTGCCCGTCTGCGCGAGGCCGAGGAGGTCACGACCCGCGAGCACGTGCGGGATCGCGCGTGCCTGGATCGGCGTGGGCTCCTGGTAGCCCTCGGCGGCCACGGCAGTCGCGATGGGCTGGATCAGCCCGAGCTCGGAAAACAACATTGAGCGGGGGCATACCACGCGCCCGCCCAGCCGCGACTCAGGATTCCGACTACTTCAGCTGGGCCTCGAGCGCCTGCTTCACCTTCACGTCGAAGCCACCCTCGCCGCCGGCGTCCTTCGCCTTCCCCGCCATGTACTCGTCGCGCTTCCTGAGGAGCTCGGCGATCTCCTTCTGCGCCGCCTCGCGCTCGGCGACGCGCTTCTTCACCTCGGCGCGGAAGGCGTCCTTGTCCATGCCGCGATACTCGGCCGGCAGGTCCTCCTCGGCGAGGCCGTCGATCGTCATGGCACCGGTCGCGACGCCACCGACGACATCGTTGCTCGCGCGGCCCTTCACGCCCTCGTCGGCGAAGTACGCCGCGCGGTCCGCCTTGGCCGCGGGCGGCGCCGCCGCCGCCGCTTCCATCTTCATCGCGTAACCGCGGCGCACCGACTCGTCGCCCGCGATGATCGCCGTGGAGTCGATGCGCTCCGACAGCTCGGCGAGCTTGTCGTCGTACGGCGTCGCGATCTGCTGCACGCCACCGTTCTGCTGGATCGCCGAGAACTCACCGTGCGAGAGGCTCGCGATCTGCTGGAACGCCTCGGCGGTCTGCGCCGCGGCCTCCGGGTTGCTCACGTCGACGCAGTGGATCGTGTTGATCACGATCTGCTTGCCGGCGGCTTCGCGCGCGAGCGCGTCGAACGTCGGCACGCCACCGCGCACCGCGGGGGGCGCATCACCGACGAGGAACACCAGCTTCTTCGCGCCCGGGCGCCACTGCATCTTGTGCAGCGTGACGTCGAGCGCGGCGTTGACGTGCTCCGGGATGTCGTTGCCGCCCGCGGCGTAGTAGCTCGACAGCTCCGCGAACACCGCGTCGAGGTCGCCGGTCAACGCGAACTCGCGCGTGATGTAGTCATCCGTGATGTCGCGGTAGGCGACGAGGCCGATGCGCACGCTCGCGTTGGCGTCCGTCTTCTTGATGTGATTCGCGATCGACCACACGGTGCGCTTCGCACCTTCGATCAACCCGCTCATCGAGCCCGTGGTGTCGACCGCGAACACCACGTCGACCTCGCGCCCGTTCCCTGCCACGGTGTACGTGACCTGCGGCTCCTCCTTCGCCTGGCGCGTCCACGGCGTCAGGCCTGCGACGAGGGCGATGGTGGCGAACGCGGCCGAGGAGATGCCGTAGGTGACGAGGCGCTGGCGGGTGAGCATGGGAGGTTCCACGCACGACCCGGCGCGGCGATCTAGCCGGCCAACGCGAGGTCGTGCGCGCACGCCGGCGATCGCGTGCACGCACGATGGCCGCTCGGCTAATCGCCTGAAATTACAGCACCCGCCTTGGTCCGTGACGTGCTGACGCTCGCCGCCAACGTGTGCGATGCGTCGGGTGCCGTCTGCAAGCTCGGAACGGCCCGGTTGACCTCGACGGGTTCGTTCGACACCACGTTCGATGGCGACGGCAAGGCGTTGATCGACCTCAGCTCGTTCGGAGCGACCGTGGGAACCGCCCGGCTGCTGAAGATCAACACGCGCACGTACGTGGCGGGGCAGTACTTCACGGCGGCCGACAATGCCGCTGCGAGCTCGTTCCTGTTCGCGATGACCGACAGCGGCGCGGGCGATACGACGTTCGGCACCAACGGGCTCCGCACCTACAACAACGGCGCCTCGGGTCTCGAGGGCTACGGTGGCATGAGCGTCAACGGCAACAGCGCGATCTGTATCGCCGGCGATCGCGATGTCGCCGCCGTGCCCAACGGCGTCGCCGCGATGCACAGGCCCTGATTCTCGATTGCGACCGGACGGCAACGTGTGCTGGGATGCGGGCCACATGAAGAACGTTGGATTGACTGCGATCGTGATCATGGGTGCCGCGTGTGGCGGCGGTGGCAGCGGCGGCAATGGCGGCACCGGCCCCATCTCGGCGGCGGGCGCGATGGAGGTCTGCGAGACCATCTGCCAGCACGACGTGGAGTGCACGCCGGATGGCCAGCCGCTCGACGCGTGCATCGCCGATTGCGTGGGAGACCTTGGGGGTGGCGGCTATCGCACCGATGCAGCCAACGCCATCGCCGACTGTTTTGCCGGCCTGGCGTGCACGGCCGACGAGGAGCAGTGCCTCGCCGAGTGCACCCCGACCAGCGCGCACGAGGCGTACGAGACGAAGTGCCGCGCGAAGTTCGCGGAGTGCGGCGGCATGGGCAGCGCGGACCCGGCATGCGAGACCACGCCGAATGCCACGACGGAGGTCGGTGAAGCGTGCTTGTTCACGCCTGCGGTGGTGGACGCGCTGGCGGCGTGCTTCGACGAGCCGTGCACCGGCCTCGATGCGTGCTTCCAGATGGTCACGAATCAGTACGGCCTGTAAGTCCGAGTCACGGCGGTGGCGGCGGCGCGGGGGGCGCGACGATCGCCACCGTCGCGGTGCGTCGGACATCGACCGGCTTGCAGGTCTTCGCCGCGCACAGCCAGAACCGGACGCGCACGCGGATGACGTGCTCGCCGACGGCGTCCGCACGTACCGGCACCGCGAACCGCGGCGCATCGGCCCCGGGATCGACGGCATCGCCGCGCCCGAGGCGCCGGCGCTTCACCGTCACGCCGTCGGGCGGTGCGAGATCGACGATCACCGCCGCGTCCTTCGAGACGCTGCGACCGCGATCGACGGCGATCGAGATCGGGAGGCTGCCCTGCACGCCCGGCGGGAGCTCGGTGCGCTCGGCGATGCGCACCTCCCAATCGCGCGAAGGCTGCGCCGCGGCGCGCGCGCCGAGCAGCACCACCAGCACGGCGACGAGTCGGCTCAAAGGATGTGCGTCGCGAGCTCGGCGAGCGGAGAGCGCTCGCCCTTCGTGAGGATCACGTGGCCCGCGATGCCCTCCTGCTTGAACCGCTCCGCGACCGTGGTCAGCCCGTTGTTCGACGAGTCGAGGTACGGGTGATCGATCTGATACGGGTCGCCGGTCAGGATGATCTTGGTGCCCTCGCCCGCGCGCGTGACGATCGTCTTGATCTCGTGCGGCGTCAGGTTCTGCGCCTCGTCGACGATCATGTACACGTTGGGCAGCGAGCGGCCGCGGATGTACGTGAGCGGCTCGATCTCGACGAAGCCGAGATCGACGAGCTCCGCGTAGCTGCGGCCCTCCTTCTTGTCGCTCTTGTTGAGACCGAGGAGCAGCTCGAGGTTGTCGTAGATCGGCTGCATCCACGGGTTCAGCTTCTCCTCGATCGTGCCGGGGAGATAGCCGATGTCGCGGCCGAGCGGAAAGATGGGACGGCTGACCAGCAGCTTCGAGAACACCTGATCCTCGGTGACCTTCTGCAGGCCGGCCGCGATCGCGAGCAGCGTCTTGCCGGTGCCCGCCTTGCCGACGAGGGTGACCAGCTTGACGTCGTCGTTGAGCAACAGATCGAGCGCGAAGTGCTGCTCCTTGTTGCGCGGCTTGATGCCCCACACACCCTCGCGCAGCTTCTTGACCGGCACCGCCTTCTCGGTCGCCTTATCCCAGCGGGTCAGCGCGCTCTTGCCGCTGTCGTCCTTGAGCGTCAGGTACTCGTTGGCGTGCAGCCCCGGCGCGTCGACGACGACGCTGCCCTCCGCGTAGAACTTGTCGATCGTGCCGGATGGCACGAGGATGTCTCGGTTCCCGGGGTACAGCTCGTCGATCGAGATGCGCTCCGGCTCGAAGTCGACGGTCTCGAGGCCCAGCGCGTCGCCGCGGACGCGCATGTTGACGTCCTTGGTGACGAGGATCGTCGGGACCTTGGGGTCACCGTCGCGGACCTCGAGCGCGATCTCGATGATGCGCTGATCCATCGAGCGCGAGTCGTTGCTGGGGTTCTTCGGCGGGTTCTTGGACAGCGCGACGCGCACCGTGCCGCCGTTCTCGAGCTTCTGGGGATGCGAGAGCCCGCCCACGCTGCGGAACTGATCGAGCTCGCGCGCGATCTGACGCGCATTGCGTCCGAGCTCCGACTGATCCTTCTTGAACGTGTCGACCTCCTCGAGCACGTAGATCGGGATCACGACGTTGTTGTCCGCGAACGCGTAGATCGCGCGCGCGTCGTGAAGCAGGACGTTGGTGTCGAGGACGTAGTTCTTCACCGCCACGGACCGACGGTATCAGAACCGGCCCGAGTACAAGAGGCCGACCGACCCCGAACCTACCGCCGGGGTGAGGACGCGCTCCTTCGGCGCGGTGACGTAGAGGACGACGCCTGCGGCGACGAGGACGCCACCACCGATCGCGAGCCCGAGCGCGAGGTTCGCCTTCGTCACGGACGACTCGACGCGCGCCGCACCTGCTCCCGAGCAGACGAGCTCGCCAGCCATCTCCGTGCATTCGTCCGCCACCGCCGATCGGTACTGCGAGCTCGCGATGACGCCGAGCACACCGCCCGCGGCGAGCACGGCGGCACCCGCGCCTGCGGTCGCGTACGCGAGCTTGATGCGCGTGCGATCGCGGCGCGGCGGCTCGTCGCGCCGCACCGGCGGGGACGCCGCGACGACGCGCAGCGCCGGGATGTCGACGGAGACGCGCTGCCCCGCGCTTGCGCGCGCGACCTGTGCGAACGGCTCGCGCCCCGGCGCGCTCGCCGCGATCTCGATGTCGCCGGGCTCGCGCCGGAGCTCGAGCTCGCGCGCAGGTGCGACGGTCTCACCCGCGATGCGGAGCTCGAGACCGGCCAGCTCTGGCTCCACGACCTTGATCACCACGATCGCGAGCTTCGCGTCGACGGCGTTCGCGCGATCGCGGGCGAATGCGGCGCGGCTATCGTTGGCGGCCTCGAACACCTTCGCGGCCTCCTCGAACATCGCTTTCGCCTTGCCCAGCTGCCCGAGCTTCTCGAGGCAGTCGCCGTAGTTGAGCGCCGTGCCGGCGGCGCGATCGAGCTCGAGGCTCTTCCCGAATCGATCGCACGCCTCG
>Ga0247822_10001954_pt1 | contig 12940 bp, 11 predicted proteins | sample 13C_Cellulose_Da_FD_192423 | JGI IMG/M metagenome (GOLD analysis project Ga0247822, IMG submission 192423) | Soil microbial communities from agricultural site in Penn Yan, New York, United States - 13C_Cellulose_Day30 | ecosystem: Environmental > Terrestrial > Soil > Agricultural land | place...
CCTCGAGATGTGCCAGGCGGCCATCAACCGCACGCGCCGCATCCGCCTCAACGTGCTGGTGCACACGGCCCACGCCGAGCAGTTCAACCGGCTGCTGGGCCGCCTCGACCCCGACGGCGCGGTGCGTCTGATCCAGGTGGCCGAGATCACGCCGGCCACGGCGATCCAGCTGTCCGAGTGCGTGGCCCGTGGCGAGTTCGTCGCCATCGCGGGCGACCGCGTGCCGGTGGGGGGCGGGCGCACCGTGCGCGTGCCGTTCCTCGGCGCCGAGGCCGACTGGCCGGTGGGCCCGTACGTGCTCGCCGCGCTGCTCAAGTGCCCGCTCTTCCTGATGGCCTGCCTGCGCGAGGGCGACGGCCACACCATCCACTTCGACCAGCTCGCCGGCGAGGTGGTGCTGCCGCGCCGCGCGCGCGACGAGGTGTTCGCCACGCTGGCGGGGCAGTACGCGCAACGGATCGAAACGTTGCTGGCGCGATCGCCCTACGAGTGGTTCAATTTTTTCCCGTTCTGGGTTCAACGATGACACGCTCCCCCTCCGACCTTCCCACCGTGCTGTTCGACGGGAGCCGCCTCGGCCTCGACGACATCGCCGCGCTGTCGGAGCGCCGTGCGCGCGCCGTGCTGTCGCGCGACCCCGCGTTCATCGCCCGCATCGCGCGCGGTGCCGACTTCCTCGACCGCCTGCTGAAGGAAGACGGCGTGGTCTACGGCGTCACCACCGGCTACGGCGACTCGTGCACCGTCACCATCCCGCCCGACCTGGTGGCCGAGCTGCCGCACCACCTCTACACGTACCACGGCTGCGGGGCGGGGCGCTTCCTCACGCCCGAGGAGACCCGCGCCGTGCTGGCCGTGCGCCTCGCGTCGCTCGCGCAGGGCATGTCGGGCGTCAGCGTGGCCTTGCTGTCGCAGCTGGCGCAACTGCTCGAACACGACGTGCTGCCGCTGATCCCCGCCGAAGGCTCGGTGGGCGCGAGCGGCGACCTCACGCCGCTGTCGTACGTGGCCGCCGTGCTGTGCGGTGAACGCGACGTGCTGTACCAGGGCCGCACGCGCCCGGCCGGCGAGGTGCTGGCCGAACTGGGCATCGCGTCGCTGCGCCTGAGGCCGAAGGAAGGCCTCGCCATCATGAACGGCACCGCCGTGATGACGGCGCTCGCATGCCTCGCGTTCCGCCGCGCCGACCGCGTCGCGCGCCTCGCCACGCGGCTCACCGCCTGCAACGTGGTGGCCAGCAGCGGGAATGCCCACCACTTCGACGAGACGCTGTTCTCGGTCAAGCCGCACGCCGGCCAGCAGCGCGTGGCCGCGCGCCTGCGCGCCGACCTCGACACCGGCAACGCGGCCCGCGCCAGCCGCAACGACCAGCGCCTCCAGGACCGCTACTCGCTGCGCTGCGCCCCGCACGTCATCGGCGTGCTGGAAGACGCGCTGCCGTTCTTCCGCACGCTCATCGACAACGAGCTCAACAGCGCGAACGACAACCCCATCATCGACGCCGAGGGCGAACGCGTGCTGCATGGCGGCCACTTCTACGGCGGCCACATCGCGTTCGCGATGGACGGCCTGAAGAACGCCGTCGCCAACGTGGCCGACCTGCTCGACCGCCAGATGGCGCTGCTCGTCGACACCCGCTACAACCACGGCCTGCCGTCGAACCTGTCGGGTGCCACCGGCCCGCGCGCGGCCATCAACCACGGGCTGAAGGCGCTGCAGATCAGCGTGTCCGCGTGGACGGCCGAGGCGCTCAAGCAGACCATGCCGGCGTCCGTGTTCTCGCGCTCCACCGAGTGCCACAACCAGGACAAGGTCAGCATGGGCACCATCGCCGCGCGCGACTGCCTGCGCGTGCTCGACCTCACCGACCAGGTGCTCGCCGCGATGCTGATCACCGCGCGCCAGGGCCTCGCGCTGCGCCGCCGTGCCGACCCGTCGCTCCCCGTGCCGCCCGCGCTCGCGGCGTTCGAGGCGGATCTCTCCGACCGCGTCCCGCTGGTCGTGGAAGACCGGGCCCTCGACCGCGACCTGCAGGCGCTGCTGGCCGTGCGTGACGAACCGGTGTGGAACCCTCACGCATGACACCGCCGGACCTCACCTACGAACACGTCCTCCGCCCGGAGTTCTACGACGTCGACCCGATGGACATCGTGTGGCACGGGAACTACGTGAAGTTCCTCGAGGCCGCGCGGTCGGCCATGCTCGAGTCGTTCGGGTATGGCTACCGCGACATGCGTGATTCGGGCTACGCCTGGCCCATCGTCGACCTGCGCCTGAAGTACGTGGGCTCGGCCGTGTTCGGCGAGCCCATCGTCGTGCGCTGCGAGATCGTCGAGTGGGAAAACCGCCTGCGCATCGAGTACGTGATCCGCGACCAGGCCACCGGCCGCAAGCTCACCACGGGCCACACCATCCAGGTGGCCGTCGACATCGCCACGCGCGAAATGTGTTTCGTGTGCCCGCCGGTGCTGTGGGAGCGGCTGGGGGTGGACGCGTGAAGCGCCGCCACCTGATCGCCGCGGCGCTGGCCTCCGCCACGCTGCCCGTGTTCGCCGCCGGCAACGACGTGCTCGCCCAGGTGCGCCAGCGCCTGGCCGACAGCCCGGTGCTCAAGGGCGCGTTCGAGCAGCGCAAGACCGTCAAGGGCTTCCGCAACCCGCTCGTGTCCCGCGGCGACTTCCTCGTCGCGCGCGAACGCGGCGTGGTGTGGGCCACGCGCGAGCCGTTCGCGTCGCAGCTGATCGTCACGCGCGACCGGCTGCTGTCGAAGCAGGCCGATGGTTCGGTCAACACGCGGGTCGATGCCGCGCACGAGCCGGGCATCCGCGCCGTCAACGAGATGCTGTTCGCGCTGATGGCCGCCGACCTCACGGCGCTGTCGGCCCGCTTCGAGATCGACGGCGCGCTGCAGGGCAAGGATGGCTGGCGCCTCGCGCTGAAACCCCGCGAGGCCGCGCTGGCGCAGTGGGTGGCCCGCATCGAACTCGAGGGCGATCGCTTCGTGCGCAAGGTGCGCTTCACCGAAGCCGGTGGCGACAGCAGCGAGATCGTGCTGTCGGGCCACACCACCGCTGCGACGCTCACCCGCGACGATGCTGCCCGTTTCGACTGAGCGGCGCGCCTTCGGCATCGCCGCGCTCGTGTGGCTGGCCTTCGTGCTGGCCATCGCGGCACACCAGTGGCACTTCTGGCGGCACACGGCCATCGACACCGACGTGCTGGCGCTGCTGCCCGAGAACGAACATGAACCCGAGATCACCGAGGCCACGCGCCGCCTGGCCGACCGTGCGCAGCGGCAGGTGATCGTGCTGCTGGGGGCATCCGACTGGCCCACGGCGAAGGCCGCCGCAGCCGCGTGGCGCCAGGCCTTGCCCGCGTCCACGCTCAAGCCGTCCCCTGGTCTCGACGGCGACAGCCTCGGCCGCGCCGTCGACTTCTACCGACCGTGGCGCGACCGCCTGCTGACGCCGGACCAGCGCGCCGAGTTGGCCCGCCAGCCCGCGTCGGCCTGGGTCGGCAAGGCCCTCGCCACGCTGTACCAGCCGGCCGCCGGCCTGCGCCTGTCCGACTGGGCCGCCGACCCGCTCGCGCTGTGGAGCCGCTGGTGGACCGACCGCGCGGCCGACACGAAGCTGCGCCCGCGCGATGGCGAACTGTGGGTCTCGGCCGAGGGCCGCGAATGGATCGCGCTGCCGTACGAGGTGAGCGGGTCGGCCTTCGCGCTCGATGGCGAGGCCGTGCTGGGCGAGGCCCTCGGCGCGGCCGATGCCGCGGCCCGGGCCGTGGCGCCGCAGGTCGCGCTGCTGCGCGCCGGCGTGCCGCTGCACGGCGAGGCCGCGGCCGTCCAGGCGAACCGCGAGATCAACACCATCGGCTGGGGATCGCTCGCGGCCGTGCTGCTGCTCGTGTGGCTCGCGTTCCGCTCGCTGCGGCCCATCGTGCTGGTGGCGCTGTCGCTCGGCGTGGGCGTGGCCGCGGCGCTGTCGGTCACCGTGTGGTGGTTCGGCCAGGTCCACCTGATCACGCTCGTGTTCGGCGCGAGCCTCGTGGGGGTGGCGGAGGACTACGGCATCCACTACTTCGCGTCGCGCCAGGGTCACCCCGATGCAGCGCCGCGCTCGCTGATGCGGCAGCTGCTGCCGGGCCTCGCGCTCGCGCTGTCCACCAGCGTGCTCGCGTACCTCACGCTGGGCCTCGCGCCGTTCCCCGGCCTGCGGCAGATGGCGGTGTTCTCGGCCGTGGGGCTCACGGCCGCGTTCCTCACCGCCGCGTGCTGGTTCCCGTGGCTCGACCGCGGCGCCGTGCGGCCCACGCGGTTCGCTGCCAAGGTGGCCGCGAGCCTCGACCGCTGGCCGCGCCTCGGGTGGTCCCCGCGCGAGCTGCTGCTGTACGCCGTGGTGCTCGCACTGTGCGCCGGCGGGTGGTGGCGGCTGCACACGAACGACGACATCCGCCAGCTGCAGGGTTCACCCGCCGCGCTGATGCAGTCGCAGCGCGACGTGGGCCGCCTGCTCGGCGTGCCGAGCCCGGCGCAGTTCTACCTCGTGCGCGGGGCCGACGCGGAATCGGTGCTGGCGCGCGAGGAGGCGCTGAAGGCGCGGCTCGACGGCCTCGTGCGCGACGGCCGGCTCGCCGGCTACCGCGCCGTCTCCGACTGGGTGCCGTCGGCCGCGCGCCAGGCCTCGGACGCGGCACTCACGGCGAAGGTCGAGGGGGAGGTCGTCGCCGCGGTCAACACGCAGCTGGGCGAAGCGCTGCGGCGGCCGGCGTTCGAGGTGCCGCCGCTCACGATCGACCGCTGGCTCGCCGACCCCGTGTCGGCCCCGTCGCGCGACCTGTGGCTCGGCCCGGTGCGCGGTGGCGTGGCCAGCGTGGTGATGGTGCGCGGCCTGCACGACCCGGCGCTGCTGCCGCAGCTGGCGGCGCTGTCCGACGGCCTCGAGGGGGTGCGCTGGGTCGACAAGACGGCCGAGATCTCCGACCTGCTCGGGCGCTATCGCGTCGCGATGACGTGGCTGCTGGTGCTGGGCCACGTGGCGGTGTTCGTGCTGCTCTGGTGGCGCCTGCGGGGCCGCGCTTGGCGGGCCTCGCTGCCGGCGGTGATCGCGAGTGGCCTCGCGGTCGCGATCCTCGGGTACATGGGGCAGCCGTTCCAGCTCTTCACCGTGCTGGCCCTCGTGCTGCTGCTGGGCATCGGGGTCGACTACGGCATCTTCCTGCTGGAGCACGACGGGGATCCGTCGGCCTGGCTGGCGGTGGTGCTCGGTGCCGCGAGCACGTGGTTGTCGTTCGGCTTGCTGGGCTTGTCGGCCACGCCGGCGCTGCGTGCGTTCGGGCTGACCTTGCTGTTCGGGGTGCTGCTGGTGTGGATGCTGGCGCCGCTGTTCCGGCCGCCGGCGGTCAGTGACCGCCCCGGATCCGCACCGCCGGCATCGCCACCTCACGCCCCATGACGGCCCGCGCGTAGAGGTACTCCCGGCGGTCGCGGTCGCTCAGGCCGTCCATGTCGACGTGGCCTTCGGCATCGCACGGGAACGCGAACACCTCGCCTTCGGGCACCAAGGGCTGGAACCGGAGTTCGTAGCGGCACGGGTTCATCGACGAGGTGTTCATGGTCTTGCTCCTGGCGGGCCAGCGATCGATTGCGGCCTTGGATCAAGCGTAGGTGCCGCCCCTGCGGGCTGCCATGCCCCATTTGTGGGAGGTCCCTCATCCAAATGACTTAGGACATGACCCGCACGAGGGGGATCACCTGCCCGGTTCAGGGGGTGTCGCCGCCCTTGACGCCGCTTCGCCTCTCGACAGGTCCACCCGCCGCAGGCACAGCAGGCCGCCCACGAAGAAGATCGCCGTCACCGCCATCGAGACGCGGTGGTTGCCCGACGTGACCAAGGTGAAGAGCCCGTAGGTGACCGGGCCGATGACTGCCGCCAGGCGGGTCGCGAACGTCCACAGCGCGAAGAACTCGGCGCGGCGGTCCTCCGGCGTGAAGAGGCCCACCATCGCGCGTCCCGCCGACTGGCTCGAGCCCATGCACAGGCCCGCCACCACGGCGGCGATCCAGAACAGCACCGGGCCGGTGGAGGCCACGGCCAGGCCCGTCATCACGATCCAGCCGACCAGCGTGACCTGCAGCGCGGGCTTGTGCCCGATGCGGTCCTGCCAGTAGCCGAACGCGAAGGCGCCGAGGGCCGACGCGATGTTGACCAGGAACACCAGCAGCATCGTGTCGGTGTCGGTGAAGCCGATGGCCTCCTTCGCGTACACCGCGGCCAGCGTGATGACGATCGAGATGCCCGCCTGGTAGCTGGTGCTGCACGCGAGGAACCACACGTAGTCGCGGTACTGGCGCGCGTGTCGCCACGTGGCGCCCAGGCGGCGCAGCGAGGCGCCGATGCCGCCGTCGTCCGCCGTGGCGGCGGCGGCCGGCACGGCCCGCTCGCGCAGCAGCAGGAACGTGGCGAGCGACGCGGCCCCGTACACGCCCGCCGTGATCAGCATCGTCACCGGCACGTACGACGTGGCGGGCACGCCGCGCGCCGAGGCCGACAGCACGTAGGCGAGCGACAGGCCCAGCGCGAGCATGCCGCCCACGTAGCCCAGGCTCCAGCCCCATCCGGAGACACGGCCCATCGAGTCGGACCGCGCGAGTTCGGGCAGGAAGGCCGCGACCAGCGATTCGCCGTACGAATACGCCACGTTCGAGACGATGACCGCGGCCACCGCGAGCCACAGGCTGCCGGGACCAGCGAGCGCGAGGGCACAGGTGCCGAGCACGCAGGTGGCCGTGGTCAGGCCGAGCAGGCGCTTCTTCGCGCCGCGCAGGTCGGCCCAGGCGCCGAGGGCCGGCAGCGTCACCATCACGACGAGGCTCGACGCGGCGATGGTCAGCGTCCACGCCAGCGTGGCCCAGGGAGCCCCGCCAGCCACCACCGACACGAAGTACGCGTTGAACACGGCGGTGAGCACGACGGTCGTGTACCCCGAGTTCGCGAAGTCGTACATGGCCCAGCCGAAGACTTCGCGCTTGCGCACGCCGTCGTTCAGAGCGTTCTGGGGGAAGAGCGTCATGCGGGGCAGTGTAGCCAGACACACATGTCATCCCGGCGAACGCCGGGATCCACCGCGACCGGGGCGCGCCAGCGGGCGGTGGGCCCCGATTTCCATCGGGGTGACGGGCTCGCTGCACAATGGGCCATGGCCTCCTCCAACGTGATGTCCCCGCCGTTCGGGCACCTGCGTGCCCACCAGTTTGCCGGCCTGTCGCCGGGCCCGCGCCTGATCGTGCTGGGCGGCGTGCACGGGAACGAGGTGTGCGGCACGCTCGCGCTCCGTCGCCTGCTCGGCGAATTCGAACGCGGGGAGCGGGCGGTCACGCGTGGCCTTCTGACCCTCGTGCCGTCGGCCAACCCGCTCGCGGGCGCCCGCGGCACCCGCGAGGGCGAGCGCAACCTCAACCGCCGCCTCGTGCCCCGCACCGATCCCGCCGACTACGAGGACCACGTCGCCAACGTGCTGTGCCCGATGCTCGCCGCCCACGACGTGCTGCTCGACCTGCATTCCTTCCACACCGCCGGCCGCCCGTTCGCGATGATCGGCCCGCCGGACAACACCGGGTCCCTCGAACCGTTCGCCCACGCCGATGCGGAGACCCGCCTCGCCATGCACCTGGGCCCCACCCGGCTCGTGGAAGGCTGGCTGGAGACCTACGCGAAGGGCGCGGAACGCCGCGGCTCCGGCGCCGACGCCACCTACGGCGTGGGCACCACCGAGTACATGCGATCGCAGGGCGGCTACGGCATCACGCTGGAGTGCGGCCAGCACGAGGATCCGCAGGCGCCCGATGTGGCCTATCACGCGGTGGTGCAGACCCTCGCCCTGCTGGGCCTGACCGGCGACACCCCCGCGCCTCCGGCGCCGGCGTTCCAGCTGCTCGACCTGGTCGACGTGGTGGATCGCCAGCACCCGGACGACCGGTTCGTGCGCGACTGGTCCAGCTTCGACGCGGTGTCCGCCGGCGAGCCCATCGGCATCCGCCAGGATGGAACGGCCGTGACGGCCCCGGAGGACGGCCACGTGGTGTTCCCGAACCCGCGCGCCACGCCGGGAGCCGAATGGTTCTACTTCGCCCGCCCGGGCCAGCGTGCACAAATCCCCGCGAAAACGAGCTAGGGGGGCGATACCCCTGCAAGGGTGACAGGAACCACGCCCGCGATGGGCGAAAATCGCGGTTTGTTTTTTCGGACGTGGGGCATGAGCGAGGGGTTTTCCGCCGATTCGACGATCGACTGGGCGGCAGTGGAACTGCCGGATGCCTGGCCGGATCGGCTCGACTGGAAACATCCGCTCACAGGCCTGCGGCTGATGCGCCAGGCCCTGGGCCACTCGCGCGCCCGCGTCCAGCTGCCCGACGGCCTGCCCGGCGCCGACGGCATCGCGAAGTACATCCTCCAGGAATTCCACAACCTGCCCAACGGCAACTACTCCAAGCGCATCAGCGCGGGGTACGCCCGCGGCTTCGACCGCGTGATGATCGGCAGCATGGCCCACGGCCGGGCCCGCATCGTCCAGGCGCTGGCGGGCGCCCGGCAGGTCGTCGACCTCGGCTGTGGCGGCGGGCACACCGCCGCGGCGCTGAAGGCCGCCGGCATGCCCGACGTGATGGGCATCGATCCGTCGCCCTACCTGCTGCAGTTCGCCGCGAAGACCTACCCGGGCGTGCGCTGGCACCAGGGCCTGGCCGAACGCACGGGCCTGCCCGACGCCTCGGTGGACGCGGTGTCCATGTGTTTCCTGCTGCACGAGGTGCCGCCTCGCTACCTGCTGCAGATCCTCGCCGAGGTGCGCCGCATCCTGCGTCCAGGCGGCCGCCTCGCGGTGCTCGAACCGTCGCCCGAGCAGTGGCGCCTGTCCGTGTGGCAGGTGCTGCGCCGCTACGGCTGGCGCGGCCTCTACTTCAAGTGGCTGTCCCAGCGCGCCTTCGAACCCTTCCTCGAACCCTGGCACAAGCAGCCGTTCGGCACGCGCCTCGCGGAACACGGCTTCCGCGTCGAGTCCGACGACAGCGGATGCCCCTTCCGGTTCGTGCTGGCCGTCCGCGACGACGGTCCGCCAGCCCCTCCCTGAACCCTTTCCCACGGTCCCCGTCCCATGTCCACTCCCACCGTACACACCGACATCCTCATCATCGGCGCGGGCCCCGCCGGCGCGGTCGCCGCAGGCCTGCTGCGCAAGCAGGGGCGCCAGGTGCTGGTCGTCGAACGCGAGCAGTTCCCGCGCTTTTCCATCGGCGAGAGCCTGCTGCCGCAGAGCATGGAGTACATCGAGGCGGCCGGCATGCTGCAGGCCGTGGTCGAGGCGGGGTTCCAGTACAAGAACGGCGCGGCCTTCGCCCGCAACGGCCAGTACACCGACTTCGACTTCCGCGACAAGTTCTCGCCCGGCTGGGGCAGCACGTACCAGGTGCAGCGCGCGTCCTTCGACAAGGTGCTGGCCGACGCCGCCGAACGGGCCGGCGCCGAGATCCGCTACCGCCACGAGGTGGTCGAGGCCGACGTGTCGGGCGCCAAGCCGCGCGTCACGGTCAAGGACCCCGAGGGCCGCATCCACGTGATCGAGGCGAACTTCCTGCTGGACGCCAGCGGCTTCGGGCGCATCCTGCCGCGCCTGCTCAAGCTCGAACGGCCGTCCGACTTCCCCGTGCGCGGCGCCATCTTCACGCACGTCGAAGACCGCATCCCGCCGGGTGGCTCGTTCGACCGCCAGAAGATCCGCGTCACCGTGCATCCGAAGTTCCCGGACGTGTGGTTCTGGACCATCCCGTTCTCCAACGGCCGGTGCTCGCTGGGTGTCGTGGCCCACAACGACTTCCTGCCTTCAAGTCGGCGAGCCTCGCCACCGACTGCCTCGCCCGCGAGGCCGCGGGCGTCGAGGTCGACTGGCAGCGCGACTACGCCCTGCCGCTGAAGGCCGGCGTCGACTGCTTCCGCGCGTACGTCGAGGCCTGGTACGCCGGCGAGTTCCAGAAGATCATCTTCCACAAGGATTCGTCGCCGGAAGTGCACCGCATGATCTCGTCCATCCTGGCCGGCTACGCCTGGGACACGAAAAACCCGTTCGTCGCCGAACCGAAGCGCCGCCTGGCCGTGCTGGCCGAGTTGTGCTCCTGACGAGAATCCCCGGAACCCGCCGGGGATACTCGGGTCCATGACCGCATGACGACCCTCACCATGCACTCCAAACGGTTCTCCCCCGCCGGCCAGTCGGCTTTCGATGCGCGCTTCGACGCGCAGAAGATCGCCTTCGGCCCGGTGGTGTTCCAATGCGTCCGCATCGCCTGGAAGCAGGGCATGCTGGACCGCCTGGCCGAGGCCGGCGAGGAGGGGCTCGACGTCGAGGCGCTCGCCGCGTCCGGGCGCTGGTCGGCCTACGCGTTGAAGGTGGTGCTGGAGTCGTGCCTGTCGGCCGGGGTCGTGATGCGGGTCGACGGCCGCTATGTGCTCGACAAGGCCGGGTACTGCCTGCTGGCCGATCCCATCACGCGCATCAACCTCGATTTCATCCACGACGTCTGCTACCTCGGCCTGCACCGCCTGGAGGAGGCGCTGGCCACCGGCACGCCGGTGGGCCTCGAGGAGCTGGGCTCGTGGCCCACGCTGTACCAGGGCCTCTCCGAACTGCCCGAGCCGGCGCGCACCAGCTGGTTCGCGTTCGACCACCACTACTCCGACACCTCCTTCCCCGACGTGATGCCCGACGTGCTGGCCACCGCGCCGAAGCGGGTGATGGACGTGGGCGCGAACACCGGCAAGTTCGCCGCGGCGCTGCTCGAGGCCCATCCCGGGGTCGAGGTGCGCCTGGTCGACCTGCCGCAGCAGCTGGCCTCCGCGCGCGACCGTGTCGGCGCCACCGGCCATGCCGGCCGCGCCGAGTTCCACGCCATCGACATGCTCGACCCGGCGGCCGCGTTCCCGGCCGGGGCCGACATCGTCTGGATGAGCCAGTTCCTCAGCTGCTTCAGCGAACCGGTGATCGCCACCATCTTCGAGCGGGCCGCCGCGTCGCTCGCCCCCGGCGGCCAGGTGCTGGTGCTCGACACCCTGTGGGACCGCCAGCGCTACGACATCGCCGCGTACTGCCTCATCAACACCTCGCCGTACTTCACGGCCATGGCCAGCGGCAACAGCAAGGTGTACGAAAGCACCGACTACCTGCGCCTCGCCGAGGCCGCGGGCCTCGAGCTGGTCACCAGCCGCGACGGCATCGGCTACTGCCACACGCTGATGCGGTTCAGGAAACGGACTCCCACATGACCTGCAAGGCCTGGTGCACGCTGCTGCTCGCCGCTGCGCTCGCGGGGTGTGCCGCCACGCCGAGAACGTCGCTGCCGAAGGGGGCGGACGACTGCGGGCCCGACCAGGCCGCGCCGGTGTTCCGGCTTTCCCCCGCCTCGCTCGGCAAGGACCTGGCCGTGCAGCAGCAGCTGTCCGTGACCACCCGGGGCCAGACCCAGCGGGTCGACGTGCTGCTGGAAGTCGACGCCACCGCCGTGCGCCTGGCCCTCGTGACGATGGGCCAGACGGCCGCCCGCCTGGAGTGGGACGGCCAGAAGCTTTCCGAGACCCGCGCGCCGTGGCTGCCCGCCGTGGTGTCCGGCGAACGCATCCTGAGCGACCTGCAGCTCGCGATGTGGCCCGAGGCCGCGGTGCGGGCGGCGCTGCCTCCCGGCTGGTTCCTCGACACGGTCGCCGGCGGTCGCGTGCTGCGGCAGGCCACCGACCCGGTCGTGGCCGTCACGTATCCTTCGGCATCCCGCATCGAGATCGACCAGCGGCGCGACCAGTACCACCTCGTGGTCGACACCCGAGGCCTTCCATGAACCAAGTCCACCTGCAAGCGATGGGTGTCGTCTGTGCCCTCGGCATGGGCGCCGCGGCCGTCCGCGAGGCCCTGTTTTCACCGTCGTTCGCCGGCGTGGTCGAGACCGACCGCTACACGGCCGGCCGCCCGCTGCACCTGGGCGTGCTGCCCGCCGAGGTGGCGCCGCTCGACCGCGCCCCGCAACGCCAGCGCAGCCGCAACAACGCCGTGCTGGCCGCGGCCCTCGCCGACATCCGCCCGCAGGTCGACGCCGCCATCGCGCGCTTCGGCCCGCGCCGGGTCGCCATCGTGCTGGGCGTGAGCACCGCCGGGGTCGAGGAGGGCGAACGCGCCAGCCGCCTGTGGCAGGCGGAAGGCCGCTGGCCCGAGGGCTTCGACTACGCGCTGCAGGAAATGGGCAACGCGGCCGAATGGCTCGCCGGCGAGCTCGGCACCTGCGGCCCGGCCCACGTGATTTCCACGGCCTGCTCGTCGGGCGCGAAGGCGCTGATCTCCGGCGCCCGCCTGCTGAACGCGGGCCTCGTCGACGCGGTGGTCGCGGGCGGGGTCGACGCCCTGTGCGAATTCACCATCGCGGGTTTCAGCGCGCTCGAATCGGTGTCGGCCGACCGGTGCAACCCGATGTCGGCGAACCGCTCGGGCATCAACATCGGCGAAGGCGCCGCGCTGTTCCTGATGGGCCGCGACGCCGGGCCGCTGCGCCTCGCGGGCTGGGGTGAAGGGTCCGACGCGCACCACATGTCCGCGCCGGATCCCACCGGCCACGGCGCCGTCACCGTGATGCAGCGGGCACTGGCCCGTGCCGGGCTGGCCGCCGGCGACGTCGACTACGTCAACCTGCACGGCACCGCCACGCCGCTGAACGACGCCATGGAAAGCACGGCCGTCGCCCAGGTGCTGGGCCACGGGGTGGCCACCAGTTCCACCAAACCACTTACCGGCCACGCGCTCGCCGCGGCCGGCGCCATCGAGGCAGCGCTGGGCTGGCTGACCCTCGTCGACAACCCGTCGGGCCGGCTGCCGCCGCACTGGTGGGACGGCGCCGCCGACCCACCAGTGC
>Ga0247822_10001957_pt1 | contig 12934 bp, 11 predicted proteins | sample 13C_Cellulose_Da_FD_192423 | JGI IMG/M metagenome (GOLD analysis project Ga0247822, IMG submission 192423) | Soil microbial communities from agricultural site in Penn Yan, New York, United States - 13C_Cellulose_Day30 | ecosystem: Environmental > Terrestrial > Soil > Agricultural land | place...
CCGGTCGGCAAACACTACCAACTCGAAATCCTTGTTCCGCCGGATGATCTGATCGAACAGGCCAAACGCCGCCGTCTGCGTACCCGTCGGCCGCGCGGTGCCGCTGAACCTTCCATTGAGAGCGATGCGCTTCTTTGAGCTCATAAAGTTTTTCCGTAAGCCGGCGTGCCCACCGGGTTGAATTGAAATCGGATCGGACGCTCCACCAGCACCCACATCACGATGAGGAGGGCCGTGATCGACCAGAAGACAAAGCCCTCGCTCGAGTTCGCCAGAGTCAGGCTCAACTGCATCTTCAAGACGATGCTCAGATTTCGCATGAGGCAGGGTGTCGTCTCGGCTGCCGCCAGATGCAGCGACCTCAGCAAGTAGCCAAAGAGCGTGCCCAACACCACTCCGAGACCGACGATGCCCGCCACCCCGAAATTCAAAAACGCCTCCGCGAAAAACGAGATGCGCAGGCCGAAGTGCTCTTCCGTCGGCCAGCCCACGATGTTCAGAGCCACGAGCCCCAGGTACCACTCCTTTTTCTGCGGAAAGAAGGCGCTCGGGATCATCGAGAAAAGCCCGCCCAGGTAGGTCTTGCCGTTCAGCGGCTCATAGTCCCACTGTCCGAAAACCCACGCTCCGTCGCGCAAATCCGCTAGGTTGTTCCCCACGAACGCTTGGGAAAAAGCCGCTCCGACGACATTGCCACTCTCCAGCAACTCACGCTCCTGACGCAGGATCGAAGAGAAACCACTCAGGAAGAGGAAAAACGAAATGAATCCCACGAACGCGACCACCAGGAACCAGCGGGGGAACTTCCGCTCGATCGTGTAGAGCGCGAAAAACGTCAGCATAGTGTACGCCAGAGGCAGACGATTCGACGTGAGATACTGGATGATGAACACCGGTGCCACGAGGAGGAGCGGCAGGTTGAACACCTTCCCGAGTAGAGTCTTTTTTCGCAGCGCGATGATGAGCAGGCTCGCCGTCAGAGCGGGCAGCAGGGACGAGCCGAGATTGTAAAAAGGTCGCCCCAGTGTGGACTTCTCCAGGATGACACGGCCTACCATTGGATCGCCGGACAGCATCGGGATCGTGCCAGTCAGGAGCATGGGCAAGGCGATCATCCCGGTCGCCAGCATCACTAATGGCATGAGGAACCACTCCAGCCGCTTGTCGAGGACTTCAGCCGGCGCCGGCAAGCGAGGCAACTGGTAGTGCTGCATCCATAGGAATCCATACCAGATGACGATCAGCGCCATCGTGACGAAGAATCCGATCGCATTCACCGCCACCGCCTGCTCCCCCGCCGTCATGATCACCTTCTCGGCGCCATAGATGACGAGTGAAGTCGTATTGAGAAAGAAATAGCCCAGAACGATCAGCGCATTCAGCACGAACTGGAGCGCTATGATGTCGATGGCTTTGCCCACGGCCGTCCAGCAGACCGCCAGCGTGATCATGCAGAAGACCGTCGCCACGCAGAGAGCCTCGGCCCAGGTCGCCGGATAGTCCTGGCCGCGAATATCGAAGATCGCTGGATTATTCCATCCCAGCCAGTAACACACCGGGGCATACAGACCCAGGAATAGCACGAGAAAGATCGTGGGCATCCATGGGCTGAGACGCTTGTTCATTCCGGTGATCACTACTTTTTCAAGGCCTACTCACTTTCTGATTTCGACACACGTCAGATTCTTATTCGCAGCAGGCGGTCGCGTCATCGTCTATTTTCGCGCGTCGTTTCAACATTTTAGGAAACTAACGCCTCCGCTGTGGACGTATCTCACCGAAGCCAGGAGATCCAGCAGGGCATATCACCGCTTCATCAGTCGGACACCGCTGCATTTTCTTTTCTCGCCTTTCACTATCCACTAAAATGACAACGCCATGAGCAGTTGCGCAATGCCTCTCACTCAGCTCGAATATGTATCACGGTAAAAAACAGCGCTTTGACTGGACGTTCGCATTGTGCACGACCGACATCGTCGCGATCCTGCTCGCCTTCGCCGTAGCCAGCCCGGTCCTGGCTCTGATTCGGCCCGGAGACTTCTCTCCTCCGCTCATCACGCTGGCCGCCTACTTTATCCTCATCATCTATATCGCCCGGCGCGCGGGTATTTATAGCTGGATATCTTTTACTCAGCTCGTTCATGGATACGTGCGGCTGCTGGGCACGCTCGTTCTCAGCATTATCGCCTTCATGGCTTTTCGTTATCTGTTCGGCAACGAAAGCCCGAAGACCTATGAGTCCTGGCTCCTCATCCATGCGCTTATCGCCTTTCTGCTGACCGCCGTGTCCCGCGCCCTGCTGAGGTATCTCCTCATGGATCGCCTGCGCCTCATTCCCGTCGAGCGCATCGCCTTCTACGGATGGGGTGTCCGCATGGAGAGAGTTCTCCGGGCCCTCTCCCGCGAGATGGGCTCATTTCAGGAGATCGTCGGCTTCTTTTACTCCGATAAAAACCCGAAGCACAGCGCCGCCTTTGAGAAGGGCTTCCACCCTCTCGGTACGCTCGCCGAAGTCGAAAAAAACCTGCTGGAGAAGCACATCAGCCTCCTCATCGTTTACGATACCACCGTCACTCCGGAGCAACTCCAGAAGCTCGGCGAGATCTGCTCGCGCTGCTTCGTCAACCTCAAGGTCATCCCCAACGCCTGCGACATCTGGGCCTCCAAACTCAGCGTCCGCACCGTGGCCGGCATTCCGCTCATGGGCGTGTACGCCCTGCGCTACGATCAATTTCACAACCGCGTGGCCAAGCGACTCTTCGACATCGCCGGCGCTCTTTTCGGCCTGGCCATCTCGGCTCCCGTCATCGCCATCATGGCCCTCATGATCAAGCGTGAGTCTCCCGGCCCGATCTTCTTCCGTCAGACGCGCCTCGGCATTCACGAGAAGCCCTTCAAGATCATCAAGCTTCGTTCCATGAGACTCGACGCCGAGCAGAAGACTGGAGCCATCTGGGCCTCTCAGGATGATCCCCGCCGCCTGAAAATCGGCACCTTCATGCGCAAGACCAATATCGACGAACTGCCTCAGTTCTGGAACGTCCTCATGGGAGACATGAGCCTCGTCGGCCCCCGGCCCGAGCGTCCAGAATTCGTCGAGGGCTTTAAGGAAACCATCCGATATTACAATCTTCGGCACTCCTGCAAACCCGGCCTCACCGGCTGGGCAGCGGTGCATGGATTGCGCGGCGACACCTCGCTCGAGGACCGCCTTGAGTACGACCTCTACTACATCGAAAATTGGAGCATCATGCTTGACATCCGGATCATGTTCATGACGCTAGCTCCTCCTAAGAACGCTTACTAAGCCGAAGGAATCGGCCCTCCACAAAACCGTTATCCTTATGAAACTTCTCGTCGTCGATGATCAGGCTCCCGTCGGAGCCATCGTGTGCCGTATTGCCCAGCAGCATGGATGGGATGCTGAACATACCACCTCCTCCCATGGCATTCTCAATCATCTCAAGAATCACTCGATCGACGCTCTCGTCATCGACTATCTGATCGATGATCAAGACGGCCTCGCCGTCATCGCGAAACTCCGCGAGGCGGGCTATCGGCTCCCCATCATGCTTTTCACCGGCCGGCCCGAGTTGGTCGACGAAGAAGCCGCCGCCAAACTCGACGTCCTTCGCATCCTCACCAAGCCCATCAGCATTGAAGAACTTCGCACCAGCCTGAATGAAGCCAGGAAAGGAGTCTTTGATCAAAAGCCGGCTTAAGAGGAAAGAACGGCTCTGGGCGCTTTTGACGCCCCTGTTAGCGGTATCGGCATTGCAGGCGCAATACCTCGAAGGTGATCTGCCCTCGGACTGGGGCTACGAAAACCCATCTCCCGAGCAAGTCTATCCCAGCGCGGTCGAGCCCGGGCTCAATGATCTCCGCGCGGTCCCCATCATCGACGCCCCCGAGCGCAAGCCGTCAGGCTACGTGCCGCTGTATCGACTGACCCGGCCCTACTACGACTCCATCTTCGCTCCGGCTCCCCCGAGCTTCAGCGAGCCGATGGACCCGTCCTCCTTTCGGAGCGTCACCGCTTACGAGGCGCCTCTCGGCCTTCAACCCCGGCGCTACAGCGACAGCCTCGTTTTTTTCGAACCCACGTTCAGCCTGGCCCAGTCTTTTGACTCTAATGTCAACCTCTCGCCCAACGCGCCGATCGCGGATTTTTACATCACTCCCCGAGTGAAGCTCAGTCTGCAAGTCGGCACGCCCGACTCTCAGTTCGTTCCCGTGCTGGATACCATCATCGCGTTTCAGACTTCCTACGAAGGCTACGGCGATATTTTTTATCTGAACCCCGAGTTTAGCGCGTACAACCAGAAGTTCGAGTTCACTGGGCGCATCGGTCGCGGCAGCGCCATCTGGCGGCCCTTCGTCTATGCGTCCGATCTCGTGGGCAACGACGTCCTCACCCGCGAGCTGAACAACCGTACCCGCCGCATCCGCGTCTCCACCGGATTTATCGGCCAGTACCAACTGACGAATAACATCGGCTGGCAGCACCAGTTCGACTACGGCACTTTTCAGCACCCCGACCCCTCCTATATCAATCTCAACTCCTTCGGCACCCGGCAGGATATTTCGTACCAGGTCCTGCGCGACTTTCGGGCCCTGGCCTGGGCGGGCTACCGACACTCCACGCCGACGCGCGGCTCTGCCGGCGATGAGTTTCTCATCGGCCTGGGCTGGGCGGGCAAGATCGATCCCCGGCTCTTCAGCGAACTCCACATCGGCTGGGGTTTTCTCGACATGGAAGGGAACGTCCCGAATCGCACGGACCTCTCAGGCCTGCGCTTCAATGGCTACACCACCTTCGCTTGGGGACCCCGATTTGCATTTACGCTCCTCTACGACCGCAACTACGTCTATAATGAGATCGGGACCAATGATAACTACGTATCGACGCTGCTGCAGTTCAAAGGCGAATTCTATCTCGGCGACAACTGGTACATCACACCCTACCTCGGCATCGGCTACGACGTTTTCGAAACCTCGCACAACATCACCTTCCAGTGGCGGCCGGAGTTGGAGGTATCCTACGCCCTGCCCACTTCGTATATCCCGAACAGCTCACGCATCTATCTCAAGGTCGGCTACCAGGAATCTCAAACCATCCGTGGGGAAGGTGAAACGGTCCAGGGCTTCCGTCTGAGCATCGGCGCACAATGGCAACTATGAAGAACATCCGCACCGCTTTCGGCCTCCTCGTGCTGGCGACATGCACCGGCATGATCGGCTGCGCGACTCGCGTTCCCTCCGGCACCGTGATCGAGCAGAGTGTCGTCGGGTACAACATTTCGCCCCTCGATGAGATCACTGTCGTGCAACCGTCGGGCAGCCGGAGCCTCTTCACCGTCGATCAAGGCGGCGTCCTCGATGTCGATGGCGACACGATCAAGGCGCAGGGCATGCCGAAGGAAAAGCTCCGCTCGCTCCTTCAAAAGCGCTTCGGCTCCGGTGCCACCATCGAGATCGTCGAGTTCCGCCCGAATCGCGTGACCGTGCTGGGCGAGGTATTCCACCAGATCCATACGGAGCTCACCGACGGTCCCATGCGGGTGATGGACGCCATCGCCTCCGCCAACGGCTTCACCCCGATTGCCAATAAACGCCGCGTCCGCCTCCTCCGCCAGAATGCCGGCGAGATCACCGTGTACGAGCTCGACCTGAGAGAGATGATGCTCGGCAACGAACTTTCGAGTAACATGCTGCTCAAACCCGGCGACGTCATCACCGTCCCACGCAATTTCCTCTAAAGCGCGATCATGGCTGACCAACCATCGCAGACGACACTCGATAACGCCCACGCAGGCACCGGCCCGGCGTTCAACATCCGCGATGTCCTCCAACTGCTCTTTAACAACGCCTTCATCATCGGGACGGGCATTGCCATCGGCGTGGCCCTCGGATTCGTGGCCAACTCGGCGACTGTCCCGATCTATCGCTCCACCGCTCAGTTTGTCGTCGATGAACTCCCCTACTACCAGAGCAAGGAGCGCAGCGATGCAGAGACCGAGCGACAGCTGATCCAGACCCTTATTCTCAGCATCCCCAGCCGGGACATGGAGAACACCATCAGCGAGCGCCTGGGCATCGATCCGAGCCAGCTGGCCTTCACCCCGCTCAATCCTTCCATCCCTTTCAAAAAAGGGCAGATCGCCGCCAACGTCCGCATCGATGCTGTGCAAAACAGCCGCATCGGTCGGATCCAGCTCGTACACGGTGATCTCGCCGGCCACCTCAACAACCTCCGCCGCGGCATCGACCTCGCCAAGGATAAGACCGACAGCCTGCAGAAGAGCCTCATCACCGCCTCGGAAGCGCGCATCAAGATCGACCAGCAAAACGCCGAGCTCGACGCCTACCTGAAACGCGGGCTGCCGCTCGAGGGGTTCACCGCATTCTCCAAAGACACCACGCTGAACAACCTCAAGACCCAGATGATCCTCAGTCAGTCTGAGTACAACGGCCTCGCCGCCACGGCCACTCGCGGCGCCCGGCTCGAGGCGAAGAAAGCCGAGTTGCACGCGCTCGAACGCCAGCTCCGTGACTACCTCGGCCAACTCGTCACCGGCCTCCAGTCCGAGCGGGAAATCGTCCGAACCGGCGAGGGAGACCTTCGCAGCGAGTTCGACGCGACCAAGACGCACTTCGACGAACTCGTCCGCTCCGGCTCCCGTTTTTCCCAGAGCTTCGGCGACCCGACCTCGATGAAAGCCCTCGCACTGGAAACACAGGCCGATCCCGGCGGACCGGCGAATGTCATCGTCACCGTGGACCGTGCCACTCCCGGCAAGCGCCCGATCGCGCCCAAGCTGTGGATCAGCCTACTCGGCGGCGTGGTCTTCGGCACGGCGCTCGGCTTCGGCGTGGCTCTGCTCCGAGTCCTGCTGGATAACAAGATCACCAGCGCACGCCGCATCGAGCAGGTCACCGGTTTGCGCACGCTCGCCCTGATTCCGAAGTACCCCCCACTTTCGCAGGGCACCAAGCGGAAGGCTGTTTTTAATAATCCCGCCTATCCCGCCGCTCTCGGCTTTCTCCGCAGCCGCCTCGTGCAACTCGGCATGAGCGATTCGGACAACGCCATCATCGGCTTCGTCCCCGCCCAGCCTGGGGAGAACTGCTCACAACTCGTCGCCGATCTCGCCATCCTCCTGGCCCAGGCCGAAAAACGCACCCTCGTCATCGACCTCCATCTCTGGGAGCCTCGTCAAGCTGGCCTCCTCGGTATCACGCCGAAGAATGGCTTCGCCGACTGGCTCTCCATCCGCGACGACATCGGGAACTACATCAGCTACTCCGCCCTGCGCGAACTTGCCCTCCTCGCTCCGGGGAATAGCTCGCAGGACCTCGACGACCTGCTCGCCAGCCACCCACTGCTCCGCGCGATGCCTGAGTTGATGAAGAACTGGGACTACATTCTCATCGACTCACCCTCCATCACCGCCGATTGGAACCTCACGATGACTCTCCCTTCCGATTCGCCGCTGATCATAGGTGCGAACTACGGCAAGACCACCAGCGAAGTCCTCACCGAGACCGTGCGCCGGGCCAAAAGCCACGACTGGCCGCTGCTCGGGGTCGTCCTGCAAGGCTGCCCCAAGCGCATCTGCCCCACGAGTCCGAAACGCGGCCGATAAGTCCTCAAACCTCGCTCGGAGCGCGATGGAGCCGGCGGAGCTCCCACACCGCCACGATTCCCGTCGCTCCCGCCGCGATCAGCCACACCACCGGTTGGCTCGACATGTTCGCGAGAGCCAGGATCACCGTGGAGATCACGAGCCCGGGGATCAGCTTGAGCAGCGGCTGCAAATACGTGTTCCAGAACGTCAGGTCGCCCAGTCCCGCAATGCGCCGCGCCTGCGGCATGAGCACGAAGACACCCAGGCTTCCTCCGATCAGCACCCCCGTCAGCCCGGCGATGTAGTAGCCAACCGCCGCCAGCCCGATATCGACGACGGCCTCGATCAGGTTAGCGATGGCCCCGGATTTGACAATATTCAAGCCCATCGAGGCATTCACCACCACCCGGCTAAAGGCTCCCGTCAGGCCAAACAGCGCCATCGCAGCCAGCACGCCCGCCGGCAGGAGGTAATCTTTAGGCAGCCAGAAATTCAGCAGCTCACGCCCCAGACAGATCAGCCCGGCGGCTCCATACAGGGAAAAAATGGCCACATAGAGCCAGCTTTGCCGGAAGTTCCCCGCGATCGCCTTGGGCGAAGTCGCCGAGGCCAGCGAGGCCAGCGATGTCTCGCTTGCCGTGGCTCCCACATTACCGATGATTTCAGTGAACCGCAGCAGGATGTAAAAGATACCCGCCTCCGCGGGTCCCGCGATCGCTGCCACCACGAAGGTCAGCGCGTGCGTCTTCAGAATCAACGCCACTGTCGTCAGATAAAACCACACACCCGAGCGCAACGTATGGATGACGACCTTCACATCGGCGAAGCGAAAACCCTTCGGCGGGCGGATTTTATAAAGTCGCTCCTGATAAGCCAGCACCAGCCCCGGCAGGATCGAGCAGAGAGAATAGAGCACCGTCACCAGGAGCACGGAGCCATTGAACCACAGCGCCAGGGCACACGCCGGAATCGCCGCCACGGCTCCGATCGTGTTCACCGCCTTCAGCAGCGAAAGCTTCCCGCGCGCGGCGATTGGCTCCAAAGCCAGCGTACTCAGCAGATAGAACCCCGTCAGTCCCACCGTCACGACGAGCACTACCGATCCGCCCGCCGGCAGCTTCAAAGCTGTCTGGAGAAAGCCCGTCATGCCCAGGACCACGGCAAAGAGGAAAACCACACTGGCAACGAACGCGAACGTCACCAAACCGCGCCAGAACGCCTCCCGAAAACCCGCGTCGTCTTCATTTTTCAGCGCCTCCGCCAGTTTTAGCCGAGTCAGCGCACGCACCCCTCCGTCGATCAGCGCCATCGACACCAGCAACGAACTCGCCAGCGCGAAGAGTCCATACCCTTCCGTCCCCCACTTCACGATCATCCAGGGAGTGAGGACCAGGAGGAAACCGGCTTTCGACCCGAAGTTAGCGATCTGCCAGATTTGGTTAAAAAGAAGTTCCTTACGGTAGGCGTGAGGAGCTGGGGCCGTTTCCATACAGAGCCCTCATCTTCAACAGATTTTGCACGGGCGGCAAATGGTTCTCTGGATTTTTCCACCCGCGATACCTATCATCACGTTTCCTATGGCCCTCACTCGCCGCAAGTTTCTGAGCTATTCAGGAGCAGCAGGTATCGCTGCGGTGACCGGATATTCTCTCTGGGAAGCCAGGGACCTGCAGGTAGCGGAGTTTACCATCCCGGTGAATCGGCTACCCGAGTCCTTCGATGGCTTTCGCATCGCGCTCTTAGCCGACCTGCATTACGGCGCTTTCATCCCGATCGACTACATGCGCTCCGTCGTGGATCAGACGAACTCCCTCGGCGCGGATCTCATCCTGCTCCTCGGCGACTACGTCCACTATCGCGCCAAATATCTTCCCGCCATCATGGCGGAACTGGGCCGTCTCTCTGCACCCTTCGGCGTCTTTGCCATCCGGGGGAATCACGACAACATCGCCGGTCCACTCGAAACCTCCCAGGAGATGCAGCGCAACGGCCTACAGGAGCTCACCAACAAAGGCACTTGGATCACCCGCGACTCCGCGAAGATCTGGCTGTGCGGGATCGACGACATGGCAACCGGCCGGCCTGATGTCACGGCGGCCCTCGGGGAAACGAAGCCAGACGATGTCGCGCTCCTGCTCTCGCACAACCCCGACATCGCGGAGACCTTGAACGATCCCCGCGTCAGCCTCGTTTTGAGCGGACATACGCACGGAGGTCAAATCGTCCTTCCGATCATCGGCGCTCCCGTCGTCCCTTCCAGCTATGGTCAGAAATATCTCTACGGCCCCGTCGTCGCTCCTCATACGCGATGCTTTGTCACGCGCGGAGTCGGTGCGGCTTTTCCACCACTCCGCTGGAACTGCCCTCCCGAAATCGCGCTGCTGACCCTCGTCCCGGCGTGATCAGTTCAGGAGCTTGGCCACCGCCTCGATCAGCGTTTCTGGCCGATAAGGTTTCGGCAGAAACGGTCCTTGCGTGACCGCCAGTAAATGATGCGAGGCGCTCTCATTGCCGCTCGTGTAGAGCACTTTGAGCGCTGGTTTTTGATCGATCAACTCACGGGCGAACTCCTCGCCGGATATCTCCCCGGGCAGGACGATGTCGGTGAAGAGCAGCTCAATGTCGCCCCGATGCGCGTCCCAGATCCCGCGTGCTTTGGCGATGCTATCGGCCTGGAAGACCCGCGCTCCCTGCCTCTCCAGGATTTGTTTACCGATCGCCGATATGCCGAGTTCGTCTTCCAGCAGGAGCACGGTGGCATGAAGCCGTTCGGCGCTGGGCGTGGCCGCTTCCCTGGCCTTGGGCTCCGCCGGTTCTACTTCGGGTAACAACACCTGAAAGGTCGTTCCCTCTCCCAGTACGCTCTTCACGTCCAAAGAGCCACCCCACTCCGTCACGATCCGATGGACGATGTAAAGCCCGAGTCCGGTACCACGCCCCAGCTCCTTCGTCGTGTAGAACGCCTTAAAGATACTGCCTATGTCCTCCGAAGGGATCCCTTTGCCCTTGTCGGAGACGATGATCTCCACGAAGCCGGCGGCAGTCCGCCTTACGGTCAACTGCACGTCCCCCTTCGACTCGGAGTCCACCGCATTTGTCACCAGATTGAGGATGATCTGCTGAAACCCGACGGTGGAGCCCTCGATCCAGATCTCTTCAGAAGGAAAGTTCGACACCAACGAAGCCTTCTTCGCGGCTAACACCCCCAGCAGAGGTTCGAGATCAGCCAGGACTTTTCCTAACTCGAAGCGGACCGCTTTTCCGTCCGTCTTTCGGGAAAATTTCAGCACACTGCGCGTCAGATCCGCCGCACATGAGCAGGCTCGATTGATCTCGCCGACCAGCTTTGTTTGCTCCTCCTCTTCAATACCTCCGACCTCCAGCAGAGCGGCGTTCAACTGAATCACCGTCAACATGTTATTCAGATCGTGAATCACCGAGGTAGCCAGCCGACCCAGCATCTCCATCTTCTGTAATTCCAAAGGGATTTGCTTCATGAGGAAAAGGGGGCGATAGTTCGCTGATAACGAAAACCACCGCAGAGCAGTATGGAGAATCAAACGACAGAAGACACCACATTTTTGGCGGGTCTTCATGAGTTTTGGGCTAACGATTTCCCCAAAACATGCCCGAAATGTTCTCGGGTTTACGACAGCTTTGCCGATTTTATCACCAGGACGACACCTTCGGAAAACGGCTCCGGCGTAGCGGAGTACGAGTTGGACTCCCATGAAAAGAGCGTCGGCATTTTCCGGAATTGCGCCTGCGGATCGACCCTCATGATTCTGGGGTCGAATCGCCGGGACACATCCGAGATCGGCGAGAAAAGACGCGAGATCTTCGGTGCCATGCTGGACAAATTAATCTCGGCCAATGTCCCTCCGGCGGACGCGCGAGCTCGGCTACTGAAGGTTCTCTACAGTGGCAACCTGGAAGGCCTCGCCAGTCGACTGCTCGGCCCGCAGGAGGCCTGAGCTCAGTCCTTCTCCAGCGGCGGAGCGGAAGCGTCACTCTGCTCCACGCGCAACCCAGTAGTCAGTCCATGGGGATACACCGCCCACCGGATGGCAAAGTCCCGGATCGGTTCCGCCGTTGAGTCGAGATTCCACTGCACCGCGTAGATCTCCTCGTAAAAGCCCCCCGCCAGCTTCATCGACAGCAGCTTGCGCGACGTGGGAGGGAGTTTTCGATCTCCACCATTGTAACTGAAGGTCACCGGAAATACGTGCTGGGTGAGTTCGAAAGGCGTGAACTTCTCCCCCGGAGGGAATCCCTTGATGCGCACCAGAAAGGCCACCGTCTTCAGTCCCTCCTGAACAGTCTTTGCCACGATCTGAAACTGGCCGACGTTCTTGAAATCCTCCACTTTCAGCAGCTCCAGATCAGCCTCCGTGACCTTACCGGTCATGATCTTTTCCTGGAGGGGTCCAGTATAGTCGCCCCCGCCCGAGTAGATCCCGCTGGTCGTCGCGTAGCCGGAGCCGCTGAGTTTCTCATACGCTAATCCCTGATCCGCCGGGATCGGCTGCGGCCAGGTCGGCAGGTCAGCCGTATGCTTCGGCCAGGTACGATTGCTAAGATCAGCCCATGTCGACACCGCCACCTTGCCTGGCAGTGACACCGAAGGCATTTCATGGGCATGAAGCACGCTGCACCATCCCGCGCACCAAAGCGCCACCGCGACCATTTTTGACATGCTGGTGAGATACTGCCCCTCCTCTCCCGCTGCTAGCGCGGGATTGCTCGGGAGTTGCTCCTGCTTGCTCCGGTCCCGCCATATCAATTAGGAGCAAAAGAAAAGCAAGTGAACGCAAGCGCCCGGAGGCTTCTTGCCTCAGTCTTTGAGATTCGATCTCAATTTTCTGACACCGTCCCATGTCCAACAATCTCGTGAATAACGCAGTTCCCACTGAGCAAAAAAGCTCGGTCGAAGGGCCCGCGTGGGCCGGTATTCACGGCACGTGGCAGCAGGTTCACGGCGGTATCTTCGACCAGGGGTTCAGCCTGGAGTGGCACGACTTTCACCTCTCGGAAAATCTCGATTGGGCGAAGAGCTTCCATGAGGACACCTTGGAGATCTGTCTGAATTTTAATGGAAACGCGACGCTCGGTGCCGGTAAAACCTCGCGTTCCCTGGAGCCGAGCCAGGTCGCGATCTTTACGACGTCTAAGAGTCCGTTGATCGCCCAACGCTCGGCGGACTCGGCCCATCGTTTCATTACTTTGGAAGTCAGCCGGACTTTCCTCGATCAGCAGTTCTCCGCGTCCATGGATGCGCTGAAGCCCCAGGTCCGCGGGTTTCTGAA
>Ga0247822_10001958_pt1 | contig 12934 bp, 14 predicted proteins | sample 13C_Cellulose_Da_FD_192423 | JGI IMG/M metagenome (GOLD analysis project Ga0247822, IMG submission 192423) | Soil microbial communities from agricultural site in Penn Yan, New York, United States - 13C_Cellulose_Day30 | ecosystem: Environmental > Terrestrial > Soil > Agricultural land | place...
TGCGTACGCTCGGCGCCATCGCCGCGAGCCTCTCTGACAACCTGCTGGTCCGCGCCGCCGATGTGCACCTCAAGGAACGCCGCCGCCTCGTGCTGCTGACGCGCGAGTCGCCGCTCCACCTGGGGCACCTGCGCGCCATGCTGGCCGTCACCGAGATGGGCGCCATCGTCGCCCCGCCGGTGCCCGCCTTCTACCGCAGGCCGCAGACCACCGACGACATCGTCGAGGCCATCGCGCTCCGCGCCATCGATCTTCTCGATCTCGGCCTCGATCTCGATCGCCACCGCTGGGCCGGTCTCGGCTCAGCGCCGGCCGATGATGACCAGCGCTCCGAAGGTGGCCAGTGACAGCACGGTGAGCAGGCCACTCGCCATCCGCGCCGACTCCATCTCCAGCAGGTCCCCGCCGACGCGTACCAGCACCGAAAGGTGCAGCATCGCCAGCGGCACGTAGAGCGGCGGCCAGTATCTCAGCCGCACCCCGGTGATCGCCGGAAAGATGATCAGCGCATGCCCGAACACCATCGAGAGCACGAAGCCGATCAGCACCGCGTGGAGGCTCAGGTCATAGGCGAACGGCCCCGGCAGGCCCACGAGCAGCGCCAGCCCGGTGAACGCCAGCCAGCCATAGCCCGCCAGCATCGCCGCCGCCATGAAGCGCGCCTGTCCGGCCATCCGCACCGTCCGCATCGCCACATCGTGGCGCGCCAGCCAGGCCGCCAGCCCGACCAGACCGAGCCCGAGGGTCATCCGGCCGGGCGCGTCGTCGAAGCCCAGCGCCGCGCCGGCAACGACGAGGCCCGCCGCCAGCACGAACAGCCACCGTCCCAGTCGCGACGGCGCCATGACCCGGCTGAGTTCCAGCCGCTCGGCGGCAATGGTGAGAACGAGGAACCCGACCCACCAGCCCGCGACCTCCGATACGGTCGCGCCGGCGACCCAGAAGCCAGTTCCGGCAAGCAGCATCGCCGTGCCCACCGCGAGCAGCGCGGTGAACATCGCCCGCTGCCGCAGCGCGATCCAGCCCGACGCCGCGACGAACACCGTCGCACCGGCGACAGCCAGCACCGCCATGGGCGCCATCAACCCCGCCACCGCCGTCGCCGCCGAGAGCGCGAAGCAGACCGGCGCCGCGTAGGGCCAGGTGAGCCCGATCGCGACCGCCCGCTCGAGCGAGATCAGCGTGCCGAACACGCCGCAGATCATCAGCGGGCCGTGCATCTCGGCGAGGTTGGCGAATGCGTTGATCGGCAGGCCGAGGCGCTGGAGGCCGCCGTGGATGGCAAGAGCCATCGCCGCCACGGCAAAGCCGAGAAGGACCGCGCGGAGAGTCGGGGTGTTGGTGCGCCGCGCGGTCCCCTGGCCCTTCGCTCCCCTAAGCGACGAGCCGGTCAATGCGGACCTGCCAGACGTCCGGGCCGTCCTGCTCATAGGTCCATTCGAAGATGCCGGGGTATTCGGCATTGAACTGGTAGAACAGCGGCTTCGGATCGTGATCGTTCACGATGTGGAAGCTCTCGCCGCCGCCGAGGTTCTCGAAGGTGGTGAAGATCAGCGGATGCCGCAGGCGCGGCGCGATGAGGCGAACATCGATGACGGTGTCGGTGGCCTGGCAGTCGGAGCACATCAGATCAGGGTCCTTGTACGGGTGCGGCCGAGCTGTTCGTAGCCGCTGTCGGTGATGAGGTCCGGGCTCCAGATCGGCTCCCAGACTAGGTCGACGTTCACCCGGGCGACCGTCGGATAGCTTGCCGCTATCTTCTCGCGCACCTCGGCAACGACCAGCTCCCCCAGGGGACAGGCCCGGCTCGTCAGCGTCAGCCTGACCGCGATTTCTCCCGCGGACCGGCGGGCCTCGATCACGAGCCCCAGATCGACGATGTTGAGGCCGATCTCGGGATCGAGGACGTCGCGCAGGCAGTCGCAGAGGCCGGGATCAAGGTGGCTGGTCAGGGTGCTCATTGTGGTCGCCCGGATGAACGCGCCAAGGGTTACCCGGCTCGCGCGCCCATCTCTTTGCGCTGCTTCAAACTGCTAGATCAGCGGCACGCCGGCGAAGATCCCGTGCGTCGCCATCAGCAGCGCGTAGACCGCCACTCCCGCCGCCACGCGGATGACGGAACCGAGATCCGGACGGGGCCGCCATCCCCTGGCGAGCCCGACGAGCGGCCAGTTCGACGTGCGCCGCGCCATCTCCCGCCACTCCGTCTGCCCCAGCCGGCGCTGCTTGCGCCGGTCGAGCATCACCATGCCGCCCACCGAGAGCAGCGCAAACAGTCCGAACATCACGACATGCGAGACGTCGCCGTTCGGCACGATATGAGTCCCCGACCAGAGCAGCGTCGCCCAGAGGATCGGGTGCCGGACGAAGCCGGCAATCCCCGGTCGCTCCGGATCGAACCGTTTCGCGCCGCGCGGCGCGAGCGACAGCGGATTGGGCGTGGTGAGGGCGAACACGGCGAGGATCGTTGCGCCGAGCATCCCCGCCGAAGGCACCAGCGTCTGCCAGTCCTCCCGCGGCCACAGTTCGACATAGGGAGCCGAGCCCGCGGCGGCGATCAGCCAGCCGAGGATGACCAGGGAGACGACGCTGTAGCCGATGAAAAAGGCCGACCGGCCGACTGCACCGATCAGCGCCGACCGGACAGGCGGCCGCGCCGGGATCGCATGGCTCGCGAGAAACAGCGTCAGGGCGGCGGCAAGCTCGCCCCAATCCGCAAGAAGTGCCAGCATCGGGCCTCCGTCGGGACGGGCGGGCCACAGCCCGCCCGGTCACAGGTCTCAGTTCGCCAGCTGGTCGACGGCTGCCGCCATGCGCTCCTGCGCCTTCTTGGGCATCTTGGCCGCCTTGATGGCCTCGCCGTCAACAGGCTCGTCGCCGACGACGACCAGCGCCACCATGCCCATGCCCAGGTGCGGCGCGCACTTGATGCCATAGGCGCCCGCCTGGGTGAACGTGACCACGATCTCCTTGCCCATGGCGCCCTTGAAGGCCTCGGCGCCCTCGGGGAGGATTTCCTTCATCGTCTCGGCGTTGTGCCCCTTGTCCGTGGGCAGGAACGTCACGGTATCGCCAACCGCCACCTTGGTCAGCGCCGGCTCGAACACCATCGTGCCCGCCTCGCCCTTGTTGAGCATGTGAACTTCGAAGTTGGCGGCCATCGCCGGTGCAGCCACGCATGCGAGCACGGCCGCAGTCGCGAGCATCTGCAAGGTACGCATTTTTGTTCTCCGTAAACTGGGGCACGGTCGTTCGCGTCCCTTCGACGGTCATTTGTCCGAACACTCCAAGTTCATCTTTGACGCGGATCAAACAGAGCCCGCCCCGCGCTGTACAAAAGGTCGCAGGCGCTATTTGCGCGGCAGCAAAGAACATCTGCATGCCGAGGACTACTCCACCCTCGAAACGGGCAACAAGCAGCCCGTCTTAACGTGGAGCTCCGAAAATGGACGGTCATGACAAAGTAGAAGTATCGCGGCGGGCGCTGCTCGGCGCCGCAGCCTTTGCGGGTGTATTCGGTGCAGTACTTGCATCGGTGCCGGCTGAGGCAGAAGACGCCGGCGTCACGACTGGTCCGGCTCCGGATCTCTCGACCCTCCCCCGGACCCGCGTCGAACTGCTCCGGCCACCGTTCGTCCATCCGCATGAGCAGATCGCGACCGGTGGCCCAAAGGTGGTCGAGTTCACCCTCACCATCGAGGAAAAGGAGCTGGTGCTCGACGAGTACGGCACCAAGGTCCAGGCCATGACCTTCAACGGCTCGGTCCCCGGCCCGCTGATGGTCGTGCACCAGGACGACTATGTCGAACTGCTGCTGGTCAACCCCGACACCAACCAGATGCCGCACAACATCGACTTCCACTCGGCAACGGGTGCGCTGGGCGGTGGCGGGCTGACCATGGTCAACCCCGGCGAGCAGGTGAAGCTGCGCTTCAAGGCCACGCGGCCCGGCGTCTTCGTCTACCACTGCGCACCGGGCGGCCCGATGATCCCGTGGCACGTCGTATCGGGCATGAACGGCGCCATCATGGTGCTGCCGCGCGATGGCCTCAAGGACGGCGCGGGCAAGCCGCTCACCTACGACCGCATCTTCTATGTCGGGGAGCAGGACTTCTACGTGCCCAAGGACGCCGACGGCAACTACAAGACCTACGCATCGGCCGGCGATGGCTATGACGACATGCTGCAGGTCATGCGCACGCTGACCCCCACCCACGAGGTGTTCAACGGCGCCGTCGGGGCCCTCACGGGCGAGAACGCGATGCAGGCCAATGTCGGTGAGACCATCCTCATCGTCCATTCGCAGGCAAACCGGGATACCCGGCCGCACCTGATCGGCGGGCACGGCGACTATGTCTGGGCAACCGGCAAGTTCCGCAACGCCCCCGAGGTGGACCTCGAGACCTGGCTCATCCCGGGCGGCTGCGCGGGAGCGGCGCTCTACACGTTCCTGCAGCCGGGCGTCTACGCCTACGTCAACCACAACCTGATCGAAGCGGTGGAGCTCGGCGCGACTGCCCACTTCACGGTCGGCGGCGAGTGGAATGACGACCTGATGACACAGGTTCAGGGTCCGACGCCGATCGACGGCTGAGCGACCTGATCCAGGCGGTGGCCCGTGCATGTCGGGCCACCGCAAACCCCAACGGTGCAACCATGGCACACACATTCGCTCAAGATCGGCCGGCCGGCCTGCTCTTGCCGACCTTCCTCCTCGCGGGCCTGCTCGCCACCATCGGCAGCCAGGTCGGCGTCATCCAGCTGCCCGTCGCCGGCAACCCCGGGCTTGAGCCCCTGACCGTGACGATCGCCCCCCGCGCCTACAGCTATCGCGCGACCGGCGAATTCGCGCGCGGTACCGCGACCATCGACGGCCCCCTCGTGACCGTCGCCGACCCGGCCCCGCTCGAGATCATGAAATACCAGGTCAGCGATGCCGATTACGCCCGCTGCGTCGCCGACGGCGCGTGCCGCAAGGCTGAACCGCGCCGGCGCGGCGAGGGCGACGTCCCCGTCACCGGCGTCAGCTTCAACGATGCGAGCGACTATGCCGAATGGCTCAGCGCCAGGACCGGTGCCATTTGGCGGCTGCCTACCGTTGCCGAGTGGACCTTCGCCGCCGGCAGCAAGGCGCGCGACCACGCCCTCGACATCGAGACCAACGAGAAGGACCCCGCCGAACGCTGGCTCGCCTACTACGAGCGCGAAGCCAGGCTCGGCGCCGGCGCCCTCGCCGCCCCCAGCCCGCTCGGCACCTTCGGCGAGAACGAACACGGCGTCGCCGACCTCGGCGAGAGCGTCTGGGAATGGACCGCCACCTGCGGCAGCCGGACCACGCTCGACGCGGCTGGCGAAACGCTCACCTACCTCGACTCGTGCGGCGTCCGCCTCCTCGAAGGCCGCCACCGCACGCCGATGAGCGCCTTCATCCGCGACGCCCAGGGCGGCGGCTGCGCCACGGGGGCCCCGCCCGACAATCTCGGCTTCAGGCTCGTCAAGGAAAGCCACTGGTGGGACCGCCTGCTCACCAATGCGCTCGGCGTCCTGGGACTCAGGCACCAGTAGAAAGGACTGCAGCCATGACCATCAACTTCGCCCGCACGCTCCGCACCAGCGACAATGTCGCCGACCGGGTGATCGAGGCGCTGTGGACCGACCCGTTCGTGCCCGCCGCTGCGCTGGCGGTGCATGTCTTCGACGGCGCCGTGCTCCTTACCGGCGAGGTCGCAAGCGAAGCCGAACGCATCGCCGTCGGCATGCTCGTCGCCGATCTCGCCTGCGTCGACCGGCTCACCAACGCCGTCACCGTGGCCCGCAGCACCCAGCGATACGCCGCCTAGCCGCGGCCCCGCGGGTGCGGACGGGACGAAGGGTCACCACCCTTCTCCACAGCCGCACCCGCTCTCCACGCCATCAATCCCACCCACGTTGACTCCCTCCCCCGATCCCGCTAATACGCATTAGCAGCTAATACGCATTAGCAAGTTGCCGGGCGTCTGGGAGGACCGATTGGCGAAGGTGGGACGGCTCACACAGCGGGACATTGCACGCATCGCCGGCGTCAGCCAGGCGACCGTCTCGCTCGTCCTCAACGACGCCAAGGCCGCCGCCGGACGCATCCCCGACGAGACGCGCGAGCGGGTGCAGAAAGCCATCCGCGAGACCGGCTATGTCGCCGATCCGATTGCCCGCCGCATGGCCAAGGGCCTCAACCGCATCCTCGGCGTCTTCACCTACGAGCCGGCCTTTCCGAGCGCCCAGGCCGACTTCTTCACACCGTTCCTCTTCGGCATCGAGGAGACGGCGCAAGCGCTCGGCTACGACCTGCTGCTCCTCACCGGCGCTCCCGCCCATCGCGGCAAGCGCAAGATCTTCGACGAGAACAACCGGCTGCGCCTCGCCGATGGCTGCGTCATCCTCGGCCGCGAGTTCGATCGCGCCGAACTGAAGCGCCTCGTCGCCGGCGACTATCCCTTCGTCGCCGTCGGCCGCCGCGAGCCGGTCGGCGCCCCCGTCCCCTATGTCGGCGCCGACTACGTGTCGGCCACCGCCGAAATGGTGCGCCGGGCCAGGCTCAAGGGGCACACGAAACTCGCCTATGTCGGCCCCAGCAAGGGCGCCGAGTCCTCGGTCGACCGCTGGACCGGCTTCGCCTCGTCCCTCGAGGGCGCCGAGATGGTGCTGCACATCCCCGAAGTCGGCGGCAAGGCGCTGCCCATGCTCGAGGCGATCCGCAATTCCGGCGCGACGGTGGCAGTCTTCACCGAAATGGCCGACGCGGTGATCGTCGATGCCGCGGCCCGCTCGCAGAACCTCTCGGTGCCCGGCGATCTCTCGATCGTCGTGCTCGGCAGCCACCTCCGACCAATGCAGTCGGGCACCCGCTTCACCACCTTCTCGGTCCCCCGCGAGGAAATGGCGCGCCGCGCCACGCAGATGCTCTGCGAGCGGATCGAGGCCGGCTCGAAAGGCGAGCAGGTCGTGCTCCCCTGCGAACCCATCGAGGGCGAAACCCTCGGCCCCATCCACCCAAGCGACGGACTGAAGAGCTGACTGGCTCTTCGAACCACCCCGGCGCGACCTAACAGACGGACTTCAAGTGAAAGAATTCTCGGCAGACATCGCGATCATCGGAGGCGGCCTCGGCGGCGTCGCGGCGGCGCTCGGCGCCCTTCGTTCGGGCCGCACCGTCGTCATGACGGAGGAGTTCGACTGGATTGGCGGGCAGATGACCAGCCAGGCCGTGCCGCCCGACGAGCACAGCTGGGTCGAGCAGTTCGGCATCACCCGCTCCTACCGCGCGCTGCGCAACGGCATCCGCCAGTACTATCGCGACCACTATCCGCTCACCGAGAAGAGCCGCGCCTGGGGCGACCTCAACCCCGGCGCCGGCTACGTCTCGCGCCTCTGCCACGAGCCGCGCGTCGGCCTCGCGGTGATGGAGGCCATGCTGATGCCCTATCGCGGCGGCGGCCAGCTCACCGTGCTCCAGCCCTACAAGCCCGTCTCGGCCGAGATGGACGGCGACCGCGTGCGCGCCGTGACCCTCAGGCACCGCGACACCGGCGACCAGATTGTCGTCACCGGCAAATACATCATCGAGGCCACCGAGCTCGGCGACCTCCTGCCGATGACCGGCACCGAGTACGTCACCGGCTTCGAAAGCCAGCGCGACACCGGCGAGCCCTCCGCCCCGGCCGAAGCGCAGCCCACCAACTCGCAGGCCGTCTCGATCTGCTTCGCCCTCGACCATGTCGACGGCAACCAGGTCGGCGACAAGCCGCGCAATTACGACAAGTGGCGCGCCTATACCCCGAGCTTCTGGGGCGGCCCGCTCATCGGCTTCGTCGCGCCGCATCCGCGCACCCTCGAAAGCACCGTGCGCAGCTTCACCCCGAACCCCGACGACGATCCGACCCTCGTCGACGCCGACCAGCGCAAGAACCCCGGCGACGGCAATCTCTGGACCTTCCGGCGCATCGCGGCCCGCCGCAACTTCGTGCCCGGCGCCTACCAGTCCGATATCTGCCTCGTGAACTGGCCGATGCTCGACTATTTCGAGCACCCGATCATCGACGTGCCCGAGGCCGTCTACAACGAGCGCCTCCAGGACGCGGCCGACCTCGCCTACTCAGTCTTCTACTGGCTGCAGACCGAGGCACCGCGCGAGGATGGCGGCCAGGGCTTCCCCGGCCTGCGCCTGCGCGGTGACATCACCGGCACCAACCACGGCCTCGCCATGGCGCCCTATATCCGCGAGAGCCGCCGCATCAAGGCGGTGACGACGATCCTCGAGCAGGACCTCAGCTACGACGTGCGCGGCGATCGCGGTGCGGTCAACTATCGCGACAGCGTCGGCATCGGCATGTACCGGATCGACCTCCATCCCTCGACCGGCGGCGACAACTACATCGACGTGGCCTCGTGCCCGTTCGAGATCCCGCTCGGCGCGCTCCTGCCGCAGCGCGTCACCAACATGATCCCGGCCGGCAAGACCATCGGTACCACCCACATCACCAACGGCTGCTACCGGCTGCATCCGGTGGAGTGGAACATCGGCGAAGTCGCCGGCCTTCTCGCCGCCTACTGCCTCAACGAAGGCGTCACGCCGCACCAGGTGCAGGCCGACAACACCCTGCTCGCCGACTTCCAGACCCGGCTCTACGCCGAGGGCATCGAAACCCGCTGGCCCGACGTGCGGGGCTACTAACCGACTACTGACAGGAGGAAAAAACAGATGAACCTACTCAACCTCAGGATGGCGGCCCTCGCAGCCGGCATCGCGATCCCGATGGCCGCCGTGCCTGCCATGGCGCAGGACATCCGCATGGCGATCTGGAGCGCCAACGAGGCGCACCTGGCGCTCTTCAACGAGATCGCCGCCGCCTACAAGGCCCAGCATCCGGACGTGAACGTCACCTTCGACTCGCTGCCCTTCGACAGCTACACGACGACGCTCACCACCCAGATCGCCGGCGGCAACGCCCCTGATCTCGCCTGGATACTCGAGACCACGGCGGGCGACTTCGTCAGCTCCGGCGCGCTCTCCCCGCTCAAGGCAACCTTCGAAGGCGTCGAGGGCTACGACCTCGCCGACGTGACCCAGAGCGCCCTCGCCCTGTGGTCGGCCGACAACGAGATCTACGCCTATCCGTTCTCGACCTCGCCGTTCGGCGTGTTCGTCAACAACGACCTCATCAAGGCCGCCGGGCAGAAGACCCCGGCCGAGCTGATCGCCGCCGGCGAGTGGAACTGGGACAATGCCAATGCCATCAACACGGCCGTCGCCGCGTCCGGCAAGCAGGGCCTGATCGTCCGCGATTTCGACTACAAGGTGTGGGACAATCTCGCCACCATCTGGAACGGCTGGGGCGCCTCGCCCTGGAGCGCCGACGGCAAGACCTGCACGTTCACCGAGCAGCCCATGGTCGATGCGATGAGCTTCATCCACAAGGCGGTCTTCACCGACAAGTCGATCCCCGGCCCCGGCGTTACCGCCGACTTCTTCGCCGGCGATGCGGCCATGACCATCACGCAGATTTCCCGCGCCTCGCTCCTCCCCAAGGAGAACGGCTTCGCCTGGGATCTCGTGCCGCTGCCGTCCGGCCCCGCCGGTGAGTACGCGGTGATCGGCCAGGCCGGCATCGGTGTCTTCGCCTCGGGCAAGAACCCGGCCGTCGCCTCCGACTTCCTCGCCTTCTTCACCAATCCGGAGAATGCCAAGAAGCTCGCCAAGTTCTTCCCGCCGCCGCGCGCGAGCCTCCTCAATGCCGAAGTCCTCGGCGCCGCCAACCCGCTGCTCTCCCCCGAGCAGATCGAGAACGTGGTGATCAAGGGCATCTCGACCGGCGTCGTGAAGCCCGGCCATGCCGGTTTCGCCGAAATCCAGCAGACCGCCCGCGCCGCCCTCGACGCCCTCTGGGTGCCCGATGCAGACGTCCCGGCCGTGCTGAAATCGGTCTGCGACCGCATCCAGCCGATGCTGTGATGAACCAGGGTGGGCCGGCAACTGCGGCCCACCCTCATCCGGCCTTCGGCCACCTTCTCCCATCAAGGGAGAAGGCCTGACTGAGACATCTCGGCTCCTTCGCCTTCTCCCCTCGTGGGAGAAGGTGCCCAACAGGGCGGATGAGGGGGAGCCCCAACTGCAGGACTCTCGATGACCCTCGCCTCTCCCACCGCTGACCGATCGCGCAAGCGGCCGTTCTGGACCATGGAGCGGCGCGACAGCGTGGCGGGCTACCTGTTCATCGCCCCGCAGCTCATCGGCATCATCCTCTTCGTCCTCATCCCGCTCGGGCTCGTCGTCTGGTACTCGCTGCACGAGTGGAACGTGCTGGCCGGCACCTTCCGCTTCGTCGGCGACGCCAACTACCAGAAGCTCGCCGCCGATCCCGCGCTCCCCGAGGTGCTGACCGCCACCGCCATCTTCTCGGTCGGCCTCGTGGTCTTCAACCTCACCCTCGCCCTGCTGCTCGCGATCCTCGTGAACCAGAAGCTGAGGGGCATCACGGTCTTCCGCACTATCTTCTTCTCGCCGGTAGTCGTCTCGCTCGTCGCCTGGACCATCGTCTGGAGCTTCCTCCTGCAGGCCAATGGCGGCATCAACGGGCTGCTGCAGGTCATCGGCATCGAGGGCCCCAACTGGCTCCGCTCCCCACCCACCGCGATGCTCTCGGTCGTGGTCGTGCAGGTGTTCAAGAATGTCGGCCTCAACATGGTGCTGTTCCTCGCGGCCCTGCAGGGCGTGCCGCGCGAGCTCTACGAGGCCGCCCGCGTCGATGGCGCCAGCCGCTGGACGCAGTTCCACTCCATCACCGTGCCGCTGATCTCGCCCACGATCCTCCTGACGATGATCATCACCATCGTCGGGTCGCTCCAGGTCTTCGCGCAGATCGCGGTGCTTACCCAGGGCGGGCCGGGGATGTCGACGACGGTGCTTGTCTACTACCTCTACCAGCAGGCCTTCCAGTTCCACCGCTTCGGCTACGGCGCCACCATCTCGATCCTGCTGTTCGTGATCGTCGCAGTGCTCACCTTCGCGCAGTGGCAGATGCGCAAACGGATCGTCTTCTATGAAAACTGAGCTCTCACCCCGCGCCCGCGTCGCGCTCTACGGCCTGCTCTGCGTGCTCGCCATCCCCTTCGTCTTCCCGACCTGGTGGATGGTAACGAGCTCGGTCAAGCCGATCTCGGATATCTTCGCGTTCCCGCCCGAGCTGATCCCATCGCGCTTCGACTGGTCGACCTATTCCGAGGTGTTCCGGCTGCAGCCCTTCGCGCAGCAGTACTGGAACTCCTGCTACATCGCGTTGATCGTCACAGTGGGCACGATGGCGGTCTCGTCACTCGCCGGCTATGCGTTTGCGCGGATCAAGTTCCCGGGCGCGAACCTGCTCTTCATGGTCGTGCTGCTCGGGCTGCTGATCCCGTCGGAAGTCACCATCGTGCCGCTGTTCCAGATGTTCCTCAAATGGGGCCTGGTGAACACGCATTGGCCGCTGATCCTCGTGCCGATCTTCGGCGCGCCGAGCGTCTTCGCCACTTTCGTCATGCGCCAGTTCTTCATCGCACTGCCGGTGGAGCTGGAAGAGGCCGCCCGCGTCGATGGTCTCAGCCGCTTCGGCATCTTCTGGCAGATCGCGCTGCCGCTGGCGAAGCCGGCGCTGGCGGCGGTCGCCATCTTCACCTTCCTCCACTCGTGGAATCTCTACCTCGAGCCGATCGTGTTCCTCACCACCCCCGGCAATTTCACCCTGCCGCAGGCGCTGACCCAGTATGTCGACGCCTACCAGGGGCCGATGTGGAACATCCAGCTCGCCGCCGCGACGCTCACCGCCCTGCCGGTGCTGGTCGTCTTCATCTTCGCGCAGCGCCAGTTCATCGAAGGCCTCGCACACACCGGACTGAAGGGCTGACCCCCGATGCGCGAGCGCATCGCCCAGCCCATAGCTTGTTGAAAGGCCCAACATGATCGAGAACGCAATGATCGGCGGGCAGCTGCCCGTGCTGGTGTCGCTCGGCCGCCACGACCTCGACCTCGCCAAGGCGGCGGTGGATGCCGGCGTCTTCGGCCTCAAGTTCCACCTCAACGCCTATCACCGCGCCAGCGGCAGCACGTTCGGGACCTTCGCCGAGGAGCGCCCGTTCATCGAAGCGCTGGCCAAGCTCGGCAAACCCATGCTGGTGATGAGCGGGCAGGAAACCCAGCCGAGCCTCGATGAGCTCGAAGCGCTCGCCGACTACGGCGTCGAAGGCTGGAACATCTATCTCAAGCACGTGCAGCCGCACATGCTGCAATCGCGGCTGAAGCCGATCCTCGCGCTCGACAGCGAGAGCGGGCAATCCGACATCGATGCCATCCGCGCCATTCCCGGCGCCATGGTCGAAGCCTCGATCGGCCGCTTCGCCGAATACGGCCAGCCGCTCAACGACGCCGACCTCGCCCGCTTCGCCGATATCGTGAAGATGTCCGGCCGCCCGGTGATCGCGCCGAGCCAGAAGAAGTTCACGCCCGCCGACGTGCCCGGCCTCAGGCAGGTCGGCATCGGCGCCATTCTCCTGGGTGCCGTCGTCACGGGACTCGACGCCGCGAGCCTGTCGCGCGCCGTCGCCCCGATCGTCGAAGCGACCGCGCGCTGACCAGACCGAAGTCCGCCCGGCGCGCGGCAGGTCGGCCTACTTGCTCGCCTTGCTCAGCTCGATGGCCTTGCGCCGGGCGATGTCGAGATACTCGGTCGGCACGGCATTGCTCGGCTGCCAGATGATCTCGCGCAGCGCGTCGACCGGCAGCTTGGGGTTGCGGTGCTCGTCGTAGAGCCCGTTCTTTTCCTGCTGCGTGTCAGTGATCTGCGTGTAGCAGAAGCCCGACAGTTCAGGGCTCGCGTAGATCGCCGAGAACAGGTCGCGCAGGATGCCGAGATACTCCTCTTCG
>Ga0247822_10001959_pt1 | contig 12933 bp, 5 predicted proteins | sample 13C_Cellulose_Da_FD_192423 | JGI IMG/M metagenome (GOLD analysis project Ga0247822, IMG submission 192423) | Soil microbial communities from agricultural site in Penn Yan, New York, United States - 13C_Cellulose_Day30 | ecosystem: Environmental > Terrestrial > Soil > Agricultural land | place...
TGCAAGACCCGATTTCAAAGTTACCTGGTTGCTGCCATCCAGGTCGGCCTCCTCAATGGTACCGGAGTCGCGTCCGGACCAATACAGTTTACCTTTTTCATGATCTATGGCCATGCCGTATATGCGCGAGCCATTGTCGTCAACTGTCTCGACATTGCTGCCGTCCAGGTTTGCACGTTGTAGTTCTTCCACATTTTGTTCGTCAAAATAGATCTTGCCATTTTCAGAATCCACGAGCAATCCATAGCCATAAACTCCGGAAAGAATAGGCGCTGCATTAGTGCCATCGAGGTCCGACATATAAAGGTCTTCGTTGTACACCTCATAGTAGTACATCTTATTATTCTTGAGGTCGAGGGCAACAGCGCGGAACTGTGCATCCATCAGCGTTACGATCGTTTCGCGACCGGTGCCATCGAAGTTGGCGCGATAGATGTGACCTTCGCCAGTATCATCATCGGCGTCATCGACCCAGTACATTTTCCCATTGGGGATATCGAGGGCAATACCATACGGCTCCACAAGATCAGACGCCAGCTCAAGAAGGCCGGTTCCATCGAGATTGACACTCCATACTTTACCTTCGCCGCGAACCGCGAAGTCGGTGAAATATATCTTGCCGTGCACATCGTCATATGCTATTCCAACGCCTCCTTTACTGGCCACATCGAGGAAGTTCGTCACTGTTCCATTGCCGTCGAGTGACAGCTTCTTGATCATGTCGTTGTTAAGTTCAACGAAGTAAATTTCAGAACTGGCTGCCTTGACGACGATCGTTTTTTCAGTGTTAGTTGAACCTTCAGGACTGGTAGCTGTCAGCGTTACCTTGTAAGAACCAGCCTTCAGATAGGTGAACGTCGGATTCTCTTCCGTTGAAGTTGAACCCGCTTCATTGCCAAATGACCACAAGAATGAAGTTGCACCTTTTGATGCATTTGTGAACTGAACCGGCGTAAGTGCCACGAGGTTATCTGCATCTTCCACAGTAAATGCGGGAGACGGAACAACGGTGATATTCAGGCTCGAGATAGTTGTCCCACCTTCTCCCGTGCTGACGAGGCTTACGAGATATGTTCCTGAAGATTCATATGTCTTCTTCGGAGATACATCCTTTGATGTTGTCCCATCACCGAAGCTCCATTTGAATGCAGTGGCATTCTCAGATGTATTTGTAAACTGAATTGTTTCATCGACCTGAGCCGTTGTTTTATCAGCGCTAAAGTTTGCTGCTGCCTGTGGTTTCGGATCTTCGTCGTCCTTACACGACAGTACGCTGGCGATAACCAGAAAGATGGCGAGGTATGCGTATATCTTAGATTTCATTTGTTCGTAATGTTATAACTGATACTGTATTTCAATAGCCAGGATTTTGTTCCATGCCATCATTCTTGTTAGTGACGATCTCGGTGAGCGGAATGGGCCATCGCGTTTGATTTTCACTATTTACTGTGAGTAATAGCTCAACGGCACGACCCGTGCGGACGAGGTCGAACCAACGATGTCCTTCAAATGCAAATTCCACTCTCCTCTCGCGCTCGATCGCTCGCAGAAGCTGATCGTGAGTGTTTGCTGAGGTGTCAGGCAATTTTGCGCGAGTCCTGACTACGTTAAGATCCTGCTGAATTGCTGTGATGCTGCCCGCGAGATTCGCTTCCGCTTCTGCGCGTATGAGATACATCTCCGCCAAGCGCAGAATGACAACATTATCGGCGCCCAAACTCAGATCATCATATTTGATCGGATAGGCGAGGTTTCCTGAGAAATCAATGGACGCCGGATATCGTGCATCGCCGTTCTCGTACGCAGCCAGTATCGACGCCGTTGGAGCCACCTCCCGTCTGCCATTCAACGTTTTTGGAAAGTTGTACTCGGCAATACGGTTGCGATTGATTTCGGTAAAGTCAATTTCAAAAATTGATTCGGACGATTCATCTGTCCAAACATCACCGTAAGCCGGCATCGTGTATCCACCGTGTTCGATTACATCGGTTGCTTTTGCTTTAGCATTCGCATAGTCTCCCTTGTAGAGGTACACACGAGCCAGGAGCGCAGAAGCACCGTATTTAGATGCGCGCACCTTTGTGCCTCCGGCGGGCAGGTTCTGTTCAGCAAAGGTGAGGTCGGCAATGACCTGATCGTAGACTTTCGCAACTGACTCGCGCGGAACATCAAGACCACTTGCGCCTATCGTCGGCGTTGTCTTGATGGGTATCGCTCCAAACCAAGTCATCAGGCTAAAGTGATTGAATGCCCGGACGAAATACAATTCTGCGAGCGCAGCATTCTTCTCTGCGTCTGTCATGTCCGTCATATCAGGCACTTTGCTTATGATATTGTTGGCAATATTGATGCCTTCGTAGCCTGCATCCCAAACAGCGGATACGGCGCCATTTTCTGGCAGCACAGCATTGTTATCTATCTGCGCATAATTCTGAGCGGTACCATCAACCGAGTGCTCAAGATTATCTGCCGCCAGGTCTGCGAAGATTACGTAGGAACGACCGAAGTAGCCAAGCGCCTGAAAGGACGTATAGGAACCCAATATTCCCTTTTCAATTCCTGCCTTGTCTTTTATGGCCTTATCTTCCGGGATTGCGTTCTGTGATTCAACATCCAGGACATCGCATGAGGACAGCGGGAGCAATGCAATAATGAGTATAAAGATCTTTCTCATGTGTGTCAGAATTTAAGGTTTATACCCAGCGTGATCGCACGCGCCTGTGGGAATGTGAAGAAATCCGTACCTACGACAGACACATCGTTTCCGCTGTAGTTTACCTCCGGATCAAGTCCGCTGTAGTTCGTAAACGTGAACAGGTTTTGAACGGAAGCATAAACACGGATGCTCGACAACATGATCCTGCTTGAGAATCGTTGCTGTAGCGTGTAGCCGAGCGTAACGTTCTTCACTCTCAGATAAGAACCGTCTTCAATGAAACGGGAAGACTCCCGTTTGTTTGACGCAGCAGCAACAGGATCTGAGGTAGCTCTTGGTACGTCTGTGATATCCCCGACTTGTCTCCATCTGCGCAGCACGGCAGTAGTTTGGTTATCACCACCCTGCAACGATTCAAGATATAGCCGTGAGCCATTGAACACATCGTTTCCATACGACCATTGCAGGAATAAACTGAAGTCAAAGCCTTTGTAGTTGAGTGTATTGGTGAAGCCTCCTATAAATTTAGGATTGGGATCACCTACAACGGTACGGTCATCCGTCGTAATCTCGCCATCAAAATTTGTATCGGCGAAAACAATGTCACCTGTTGAAGGATCTACACCCAGCGACTTGAGATCGTAGAATACACCAATGGGCTGCCCTACCATGATCCTGTTGTTGCCACGTCCGGCATCAAGAGGCTGGTCATCATAAAGACGTGTTACTTTGTTTCTGTTACCCGATACGTTGAGACGTGAATTCCAGCGCAGGTCGCCGAATTGTGTATTGTATCCGAGGCTGATCTCTATACCCTTGTTTTCCAGCTCGCCGACGTTCTGGTACATGGTGGTGAATCCGGAGGAACCTGGCAAAGGTCTGTTCAACAAGAGATCCTTTGTCTGCTTGTCGTAGTAATCAAATGAAAGGGTGAGCTGATCTTCAAAGAACGCTGCATCAAGACCGAGGTCAAGCTGAGCTGTTGTTTCCCACTTAAGGTCGGGGTTGGGTATCTGATTGGGGAAGATCGCAGGCTGACCACGATAGGATGACGTTCCATAGGTTGCCTGATAAGAGAACGGCGTGAGCTCTTCATTACCGAGCAGACCATAGCTTCCCCTGATCTTCAGTTCAGAAACTACATTGATATTATCCTTGAAAAATCCTTCCTGACTGATGCGCCAGGCGGCGGAAGCTGCGGGGAAGAATCCATACTGATTGTTCGGTCCGAAATTGGTTGACCCGTCCACCCTGCCAGAGAGTGATACCAGATATTTCTCTTCGAAATTGTAGTTAAAGCGTCCGAAGTATGAGAGTAGTCCGTGATCTCGCGCTCCGGCTGTGACATCAACCTTTGTAGCTGCAGAATTGATGTACTGCAGGTTTTCGTCAGCATAGTCCTGGCCGCGCATATAGGAGTAGCGCTCCTCGCGTTTTTCAAAGCTCATACCCACCGTTGCATCGACATTATGTTTGCCGAACTTCTTGTCGTAGCGGATGGAGTTGTTGCCAACAAGGTTTAGTACGTTGTTGTAGGTTTCAAATCCCAGCCCATTGTATTTCTGCCCCTGCACTGTGTTGAATTCAAACGCGTGTTCGCGCAGGTTGTAAAAGTCGGCGCCCCACTTTGAGTTGAACGTCAGGCCATCGATGATGCGGTAGTCAGCAAAGATGTTACCGAGTGTGCGATACGTAAAGTTTTCATTGATAGCTTCGTTCGCGATCGATACCGCATTTGAATAGGGACCGCTTTGATTGTAAGTTCCATCGGCATTGTACACGGAGACCACAGCGGGTGTGGAGATTCCATTCGGGAGTGGCCCATGTAAGGAAGCATCACTCTCGACGCGATTTGTTTTTGAATAGGTCAAACCGATACTTGTACCAACGTTCAGTCGATCGTTAACCTTATGATCGATGTTCACGCGTGCGTTAGCCCGCTTGAAACTCGTTCCAATCAGGATACCATCCTGGTCGAAGTAGTTTCCAGACAGGAAGAACTTTGTGCGATCATTGCCACCTACGGTGGAAAGCTCGTAGTTCGAAATGGGTGCCGTGCGAAAGATCTCTTTTTGCCAGTCCACATCTACGCCGTTATCAGAGAGTTCTATACCCGTGAGGTCTTTGCGATAGTCACGCCATTGCTCCGCATTGAGCATATCCAACGTATTCCATACCTGCTGAACACCGCGGTACATGTTGAAGTTAACGACTGAGTTTCCGGTTTTTCCACGCTTGGTCGTAATGAGTACGATGCCGTTAGACGCACGTGCTCCATAGACAGCGGCGGCAGCAGCATCTTTCAATACGGTAACCGATTCAATGTCGTTTGGATTGATGTCCGACAGCGAGTTGATGCCCTGGCCTTCATAGCCGATCATCCCGAAGTCGTTAGTGGTTAAAGGGATTCCATCAATTACATACAATGGTTGCCCCGAGCCACTGATCGAAGTATTACCGCGCACGCGAACCGACATAGCACCACCTGGTGTTCCCGAGTTTTGGCTAACCTGAACGCCGGTTGTCTGGCCTTGTAAAATGCCATCGACAGTTGGTACCGGAAGGTCTTTAATGGCGTCCGACTTCACTACTCCGACGGCTTCCGTCATTAGAACCTTCTGCTCGGTGCCATATCCGATCACAACAACTTCAGACAGTTGGGTGATATCGGCGGCCATAGCAAGATCGATCACTTCACGATTGCCAACTGAGACTTCCTGCGGTAACATGCCGATGAAACTAAATACAAGAACGTCGCCGGGCGACGCCTCAATCCGGTACTCACCGTTGGTATCGGTAACGGTACCCCTGGGGGTGCCCTTCACGACCACGTTTACCCCGGGCTGACTTGTGCCGTCGGCTTCGGAGGTCACCTTGCCGTGAACCACACGCTGCTGGGCCAGCAAGCTCCAGGATAAAAGTGAAAAGACTAATACAAGTAAACGTTGCTTCATAAGCAGTCTGGGTTAGTTTTAGCAAAAAAATCCGTCAAAAATGATGAACGCCTCAGTACAAAACAAAATAGGCATTCATTTTACTTTAGATCGCTTAGCGGAGTGGGCCGGATCTAAGCACACGTAGTCAATTCGGAGTGAGAGGTTACCCAACTTCAACTATATGTTTTACAATATCGTCTTCAAATTTTTGTCAACTTCAATTGAGTCTAACTCATAATAATCAATTCGACTTTTTGATCAATTTAAAAATGCGTGTGACCGATCGATCTTCTGTTCGCAGAAGATAAAGCCCATCAGGCAAGGCGGAAATATCTACAACAACATCGACCAGGCTACCCTCACGCTGTCTGTACACAATCCGTCCCATGCTGTCCATAATGGTCAGGTCTGGTCGTTCGGAAAGCTGGGCACTCCCGAACACGTGAAATCTACCATCTGGAGAAGGGTTTGGAAATATCTGGAGGGATGACTGGTTGATTTCAGATTCAACGGCAAGAATTGGATACTCGAATTCCTCCGGAGGGTCAGCGGTGGCAAGCGGCACACCTGTTTCCAATACCACGTCCCCGTTCAGCATTACATATTCCATGGATGCAAAACCAGCATAGTTGCGGGCGGCCCCGCCATCGTCTACCGGACGAAACGACTTCGCAGCTTCGGTTCCATTGTTCATCAGGATTAACACTGATTGATTTCCGATCGCGCTGAATTGGTTCTTACCGTCCTCCTGATAAAATTTGATCATGTTCCTTTTGTTGAGGTATACGCCAAAACGAACGCTATCGGAGACCATGGAATATGAAACAGCGGCCGTTGCATTCTCAATAAAGTCCGATGTGGAGGGATCGAAAGCATTTGGCATGATCACTGACGTTGACAACAAGCTAAGTCCTTTCCTGAAAGTCAATCTCCCGTAATATGCGGCATATTTGTCCGAGCGATAGTTTGTCGGAAGGGATTTCCCCGCATAGCGGCTGTCTTCGCCGGCAAAAGCCAGCACCATGTCATTTCTGTGTATGTGAGCGCGCAGTAGCTCCCCGGTTGGTCCTCCCTCGAGGAAATTGAAGAAAGCCTCATCGTTGTTCTCTGCAAACAGAACCTTTGACGTTCTCCTGATGGTATTGCGCAATTCCATCTTGTTAGGATCATTTAGTGCGGACGAAGTTTCGATCACTATGGTACGCGCTCCAAGCTCAATAAGCTTCGCGGCAAACAGCTTGCCTTTGCCAGGAGCTGTTACTAAAAGGACGGTGTCGTTAACTGATCCGTTCTCCCGCACCAGAAAGTTTAACAGGGCGGTATTCTGCGTAACGTCGTTGCTGCCGCTCGCTGCAACCACATAATTACCACGCTCTGCGTCGGGTACCGGCCGGACCATATCATCAGGACCCATCAGGATGTTCCGGGAAGTGAGGTCGATCGTGTGACCGTACAGAAGCTGAATTGTTTTGATAGAGGGTGAGAGCGGCAACTCATCGCGTACGAGAGACCATGATGAAGCACGATAGAACGAAACGCTGCCGGTGCCGAAAACCTTTGCCTGTCTGCGGGCGTCGATACATAACGCTGTGCGATCATCAACCCCAATGCCAGTAATATGTTCACGATGATCAAAGTACCAGCGGGCGAGAAAAGGCAACAGTCGCCCTACGCGTCCGCGCTCAGTGAAATGTGAATCGGCGATGTACCCTGGGAGAAATGCAAAGAAGTCGTTAGCCAGCGTAATCTTTTTATCATAGATGTTGGAAAGAGTTTCGTCGGGATAGGCGGAGTCGTTTTCTGCCGTATAAACCACGCCTGATAATATGGCCATCCCTGCGGACGTTCCGGCCATCACACCGCCCGCATTGAACTTGTCGGTGGCCGCTTGCAGTGTTTTAGTTCCCTTGTACTGTTTATAGTAAATGGATTGGTCTCCGCCTTTAAAAAAGAAGGCGTCGTAAGTCATCAGCTTGTCGTAGGTACTTTGCAGGTCGGCAACGGTACGGCTGGCTATCTTAATGTTGGTTGCCTCAGCCGCGCCCAGGGAAACAAAGTAATCGGGAATCCAGTTATCTTCTTCTGAATAGCTGATAACGGCAATCCGTTTGTTGGCTGCATGATCTACGATCCATTGATACGGCTCATCACTCCAACCTCCCTCTGATTCCGAACCCCCACCGATCATTACGAGGCTGCCCTGCGCCTTCAAGAGCGCGGGCAACAGATGCAGAAGAATGATCGTCAGTATATACGGCTTCATCGCTTGCCTCCATCGCAGTGCCAGGTCTTCAACGCCTGATCCAGACGCCGACTGGCTATGCCAATAAGAGTGCCGAAAGTGATGAATGTTTTAATGGCAGTCAATTCAATTGTGATGGTCGCAACGACAAAGCACATTCCAGTAGCTGCCCGAAGCCTTGCTGGTATCAGCGCTTCGTGAATCACCATTTCCGCACCGCAAACCAACGGCCCGGCTATTCGGATCGCAGGGACTTTACGGGATTAGTGGTCGCAGCCTTGATCGACTCGAAGCTTACTGTCAGCCACGCTATAGCCAGTGCCGACACGAAGGCGATCAGGAAGATCGTCCACTCTATCGATACATGGTAAGCAAATCCGCTTAGCCATTGACTCATTCCGTACCATGCCAATGGCACTGCAACAAGTGTGGCAATGAGAATGGGGCGTGTGAAAGTCGCCGACAGCAAATACACCAGTTGAAAACCCGACGCTCCCAACACCTTACGGATCCCCAACTCACGTGTGCGTCGCTCAGCGAGATATGCCGAAAGGCCATAGAGACCAAGACACGAAATCACAATGGCCAGGATAGCGAACACATTGAACAAAGTTCCGAGACGTTGCTCCGCTGCGTACAAATTGGAAATATCCTGATCGAGGAAACTGAACGTAAAAGGATAAGCTGGGTTCAATTCTTTACACATCTCCTCCAGTGCCGCGATTGTGTTTTCAGTCTCTCCAGGTATCGTTCGAATCATCGCAAAACCACCCCATGTATTGCGATTGAGGAACATGGGCCCGATCGACTCCTGGACTGGCTTAAAGTTAAAGTCCTTAACGACACCGATAATGGTTCGGTCGCGATCCCAGACTTTGATCTTCGTTCCAACCGCACTTTCGAGCGACAAACCCATTGTCTTCAGCGCAGTCTCATTTACAATAACGTTGCTCGAGTCGGATTTCGCATTCTCGTTGTAGCCATGTCCATCGAGGATTGTTGCCTTGAACACCTCTTCGAAATTTTCATCAATAGCAATATTATAGAACAACGGCTGAGAATTAGGATCTTTGCCTGCCCACTCGACACTCACGGTTGCTCCGGAAGATCCCGTTGGAAGATCTGAGACGAATGAATATTGGCTGGTCAATCGATTCCCTTCGAGCCTGCTCCTAAGTGACTCGTACTTTGACCAGAGCTCGCCCGTCATTGGAACGTACAACAGATTTTCCTTGTCGTAGCCAAGATTCAACTGCTGCACATACTTTAACTGTTGATATACTATTCCAGTGCCGACGATCAACGATATGGATACTGCAAACTGAATTACGACCATCGTATTTCTGAAAAGACTCCCCGATCCGCCAGAAGCCAGATTTCCTTTCAATACGGTTGCAGGGACAAATCCTGAGAGGTATAGCGCAGGATAACTTCCGGCAAGCAAACCGGTAAGAAATGTGACTCCCAAAAGGCCACCAACTAATTTGATGTTGGTGAAATCCAATACGAGGTTCTTTCCACCCAGTGTGTTGAAATAAGGAAGTACGATGTATATGATCACCAGGCCCAGGACGAGTGATAGCAAAGCAACCACCACTGACTCTGCCAGAAATTGTGCCATCAGGTGCGAGCGAACTGCACCAACTGTTTTACGTAATCCTACCTCCTTGGCACGACGCGCAGCACGTGCCGTAGCGAGGTTCATGAAGTTGAGGCACGCCACTACGAGTATAAAAACGGCGATGACCATAAAGATGTAGACGTTTTGCGCGCGTCCGTGCCCGGGAAGGTCTGCGAGGAAATTAGAATGAAGGTGAACATCTGACAATGGCTGCATGACAAACGAAACCTTCAACACTGTCTCGTTCTTCTTATAAATTTCCTGGGTTCGTTTCTCGAGCGTCGCGATTGCTTCCTTTGAACGCTGGGCTTTATCTGTGAGCTTCAGATAAGTGAACCAATTATAGTTATCCCATTTGTTTTCCTTGAGATCGTAATTTGTGCGAGCCAGAAAACGCATGGGCTGGACAAAGTCAAAATGGAGATGCGAATTCTCGGGAATATCCGCCATGACACCGGTGACGGTAAAATCTTCCTTATCGTTCTTGCGGATTGTTTTATCAATTACCTCGGTTGTGCCAAAATATTTAATGGCCATCCGCTCGGAGATTACGATGCCCTCCGGATTATCAAGCACATGATTGCGATCGCCTTTGATGAGCGGGAAAGTGAATACGCGAAAGAAATTTGAATCAGCGAACACAAGTCCTTTTTCCTCGAACTTCACGTCGCCAACCTGGATAAGGTCGCGATTGATTCCTGATATCCGAACAGCCTCCTCCACCGTTGGAAGTTCGTCTTTCAATGCCGGTGCCAGCGGAGCGGGAGTCACTGCAGCATGCACTTTCATTTCCGGCAATGTGGCTGTGACGCGGTAGATACGATCGTAATCTTCGTGAAAGCGATCATAACTCAGTTCGTCATTCACCCACATGCCGATCAATGCCGTGCAAGATATACCCAGCGCAAGACCAAAGATGTTGATAAAAGAAAATCCTTTTTGACGAAGAAGATTACGAAAGGCAACCTTCACATAGTTACTGAACATATAGGCAGGCAGTTGGTTCGAAATTAAGACGTCGAACAACTGTTAAATGTTGCAGCGGCAAGTTTTACTTTTTCAAAAGGCTCGTCTATGGATAGGCGGCGATACCAAAAAAGTGCCATTCTGAATGCGCGCGGCCACATTATGATGCCATTGGAAGATTCCCGGCAGCGTTCACCTGGGCAATCTTCCAATGACATAATAACCTAAAATGGGTTAGTTTTAGCACGTGATCGAACAGTATTTGTTCGATTCCGAACGTCATCTACCAAACAACAATTCTTTCGTTCTCAGGCTTGAACATTTTATCGCCAGGCTGAATATTGAAAGCGTTGTAGAATGGCGTAGTATTCATCAACGGTCCGTTTACCCGCCACTGGGCCGGCGAATGAGGATTAGTCTTCACATAATTACGCAGGAAGGTGTCTGTGGTCTTTACCCTCCAGATCCGGGCAACCGAAATAAAGAAACGCTGATCCGGCGTGAAGCCATCAAGCCTGGTGGTATCGCGTCCTTGCTCGGTTAGTTTGAATGCATCGTAGGCAATGGCAACGCCTGCGATATCCGCCGTATTTTCGCCGACCGTTAAAGCGCCTTTAACATGGACCGAATCCAATACTGTGAATGAATCGTACTGATCAATTACCTGTTGTGTTTTTGCCTTAAATTTCTCGTAGTCAGATTTTGCCCACCAGTTCTTAACATTGCCTTCCTTATCGTATTGCGCGCCCTGATCATCGAAAGAGTGTGTAATCTCGTGGCCGATCACCATTCCAATACCTCCATAGTTGAGGGCATCGTCGGCATTAATGTCAAAATAAGGGGGTTGCAGGATTCCGGCTGGAAATACGATCTCATTCAATGGTGGATTGTTATATGCTGTAACGGTCGGGGGTGTCGTGAGCCATTCCGTCCGGTCTACAGGTTGGCCAACCTTGGCAATGTCGTATGCGAAATCATTCCGGTTCGATGACAAAAGGTTCTCAAAATAAGTATCGCGTTTTACTTCAACATTAGAGTAGTCTCTCCATTTATCAGGGTAGCCGATCTTTCTTGAGAAGGCATGCAGTTTCTCCTTTGCCTTTGCTTTAGTGGAGTCGGTCATCCATTCGAGACGATCGATCCGTGCTTCAAACGCCCGTTCAAGATTGTCAACCAAAGCATCCATTCGTTTCTTCGCATCTTCTGTAAAGTACTTCTTCACGTATAGCTGAGCTAACGCGTGTCCCAGGTAACGATCAACGGCGGACGTAATTTCTTCCTTACGTGGCTTCTTCTGTGCCTGACCTGTAAGCACCTGCGTGTAGGCAAAGGTTGCATCAACAAATGGCTTGCTGAGTTCGCTGGCGAATGTCAGCATTGAACTGGACTTGAAGTACGTTTTCCAATCGTTGAGAGGAACGTTTTTGAGCAGCTTATTCAATTGATCATAGTACGCTGGTTGTTGTACGTTTACCGAGTCTGCTTTGGCACCAAGTTCGGCCAACAACGCCGGCCAACCGATGTTAGGATGCCGCTTCGCCAGTGTGGCGACGGCCAGCTTGTTATAGTTCGCCTGAACATCTCTGAGTTCTACGTTCGTCCGGTGAGATGTAGCCAGTTGCTTTTCAATTTTATATACTGTAGAGGCATTTTTCGCTGCCGTTGCTGCATCGCTGCCGGTAAGTTGGAACAGTGCTGCTACGTATTTTTCGTAGGCCTTTTGGGTTGTAACAGTTGGTGCATCGGTTCTGAAATAGTAGTCCTTCTCAGGCAAACCAATTCCCGCCTGAACAAACTGCGCAATGTTGACGGTGCTGTGTTTGTCATCGGGGCCAACATAGAAACCGATGATCGAATAATCTCCAACTTTTAGTTCCTCAGCAACAAACTTCATCAACCCTGCCACATCGCCAATAGCATCGATGCGATCAAGGATCGGTTTGATAGGTTCATATCCGCGTTTATTGATTGTAACGGTGTCCATACCCGACGCGTAGAAGTCGCCTACTTTCTGCTCCAGGCTTCCGGCCGGAAAAGTGCCTGCTGAAACGCTATCCAGAATAGCCTGAAGGCGCAAACGTTGTGGATAGTTGAGGAACGAATAAGACCCTACGCCGGATTGCGTCCCCGGAATCTTTACTGTATCCCACCAAATACTGTTGACGTATGAAAAAAAATCATCCCCGGGCTTTTTGGAGGTGTCGATCCCGGTAATTATTGTTCGATTGGTATTTGCCTCTTCAGTCTTTCGTGAGCACGCAACTGCAGCGAGCATAATTACGGAAAGACCCAGGACTTTCATTAGCATTCTGGACATAAGTTTAGGTTTTGATAAGGCAATCTTACCGATTGCTTGAGTAAATATAAGGAGCGCGATGAAACGGCAAGCGATCAGCACGTACATAAAATCATTTGTCGATTATAATGCACGACCGGCGTTGCGGAAATATCCCTGCGGCTTTCAGCTATGATTTCTGCCTGACAACCACGAAAATTACAGCCTGACTACCAA
>Ga0247822_10001961_pt1 | contig 12930 bp, 11 predicted proteins | sample 13C_Cellulose_Da_FD_192423 | JGI IMG/M metagenome (GOLD analysis project Ga0247822, IMG submission 192423) | Soil microbial communities from agricultural site in Penn Yan, New York, United States - 13C_Cellulose_Day30 | ecosystem: Environmental > Terrestrial > Soil > Agricultural land | place...
CTCGTGCCGACGACGGTCTATGACGATCGCCGTTTCACCTACATCAGGATGGGGGACCGGACGCGTTTCCCCAGCGGCAATTTCCCCGTGGTGTTCGCACGGGACAGCGAGGAGGGCGAAGAGTTCGTCGTCAACTCCACGGTGCAGGAAGACACCATCGTCGTGCATGGCACGTACCCCTACTTGGTCATCCGCCACGGCGACAACGTGGTGGGCCTGCGCAGGAGCCCGGAACGATGAACCAGACACCGCACGACCACCCGGACACGGGGCCTGAGCGCGCGGCGCCGCAGAGTCCCTATCAGACCGCGCGTCCCGCAGCAGATCCCGACCTGGATGCAAACGCACCCTACCTGCGCTCCGCTGACGTGCAGCGGCTCAACCGCAAGGCGTTGCTGTTCCTGGCTGGCATCGTTCTACTGTTGCTGCTAGCTGCGCTCTGGATATTCAATAGCGTCGTGGCGGATCCGGAGAATGATGCATCTAGGAAACCACCGGGCGAACAGGTCGTGATCCCGGCGGCCCCCAAGGACCTGCCAGAACTTCCACCTGAGCAGCCGGTTATGGTCGCTGAGCCGGATCTGCCGCCATTGCCTGTCATTGACGATGCGCCGCCACCGCCCAGTGGTCTTGGGCTACCAGATATAGGAAACACGAAATCAAATGAGTTGACGCTGCGCGATCGGCGCATCATGGATGGATCGGGGATGAGCGGTGGAGCGTCTGGCCAATCCGGGGCTATGGCTGGCGTGATGTCGCCGGACGAGTACGCGCGTCTGATGATGCAGGCGGGTGCGGAACCCGAGGCGACTCCGCCCGTCAAGGCTGAAGACCTGACCAGCGCCAAGCCGCTCTACAATCCCAACACCCTGCTGATCCGCGGCACGTACATCCGCTGCGTGCTCGAATCGCGCGTCATCACCGACGTCCCGGGCTACACGTCCTGCGTGGTGACCGAGCCGGTGTACTCCGTCAACGGCAAGCGACTGCTGCTGCCGCGCGGCTCGAAGGTGATGGGCAGCTACAACTCCGATGCCATCATCGGCGAGCGCGCGGCGATCGTATGGGACCGCATCACCACGCCCACGGGCATGGACGTCAACATGCGCAGCCCGGGTACCGACATGCTGGGCGCGGCCGGAAATCCCGGTCACTATTCCGCGCACTGGGCACAGCGCATCTCTTCCGCGCTGCTGATCAGCATGCTGAGCGATGCCTTCAAGTACGCCGGCGCCAAGCATGGTCCCCAGGAAACCTCGATCGTCAACGGCGCCGTCGTCCAGAACCCCTACGAGAGCAATACCGCCAGGACCATGGAGCGCCTGGCCAACATGGCGCTCGACCGCAACATGGCACGCCCGCCGACGGTGACGATAAACCAGGGCACCATCGTCAATGTCTACGTCGCCCGCGATGTCGACTTCTCTGCGGTGATGCGCTGACAGGCGGCACGATGGACACGCAGAACGAACCTCTCGCCCGCGTTTCGAACGAGTTCCTGGACTACCAGTACCAGGTGCTCGGGATCGGCGAGCACATGCACTCCTCGGATGTCACCGAGATCTGCATCAATCGCCCGGGGGAGCTCTACCTCGAAACGGCGCGTGCGGGCTGGCTGAAGACCGACGTGCCGACGTTGACGTTCGAGCGGGCGCGGCAGTTCTGTACGTCGGTGGTCAACGAGAGCAACACGGGCCAGCGCATCACCGACATCGATCCGATGGTGTCGCTGACCTTCCCGACCGGCCAGCGCGCCCAGTTCGTGATTCCACCCGCCTGTGATGCCGGCAAGGTGTCGATCACCATCCGCTTGCCGGCGAAGTTCAGCAAGACCCTGGAGCAATACGAGCAGGATGGCTTCTTCGACGAGATCCTCGAGCAGCAACAGGCGCTCGGTGACCACGACCAGGAACTGCTGGAACTGCGCCGCAGCCGGAACTACGCGGAGTTCTTCCGGAAAGCGGTGCACTACCACAAGAATATCGTGGTGGCCGGCGCGACAGGCAGCGGCAAGACGACCTTCATGAAGTCGCTGGTGAACCACATCCCCGACCAGGAACGGCTGGTGACGATCGAGGATGCGCGCGAGCTGTTCATCCGCCAGCCGAATGTGGTGCATCTCCTCTATTCCAAGGGCGGCCAGAGCGCCAGCAATGTCACCGCCAAGAACTGCATGGAAGCCTGCCTGCGCATGAAGCCGGATCGCATCATCCTGGCGGAGTTACGCGGCGACGAGTCGTTCTACTTCATCCGCAATTGCGCTTCGGGCCACCCCGGTTCCATCACCAGCTGCCACGCGGGCAGCACGGCGCAGACGTGGGACCAGCTGGCGCTGATGGTGAAGGCGTCCTCCGAAGGCGCCGGGTTGGAGTTCGACGTGATCAAGCGTCTGCTGAAGATGACGATCGACATCGTCGTGCATATCAAGGCGCACGCCGGGCGCCGCTACATCACCGGCATCGATTTCGATCCCGCCCGCGCGCTGGCGTCCTGAAGGAGGAAGAACATGAACCCCCTGAACGCACTTCAAGGTCGGGCAACGCACGTGGGGCGTGATGGCGCCCCCGTCTCCTCTGTTGGCGAAGGAGGGGAGCGCTGATGCTGCCTGGCATGGAATTGATGGGATGCACGGGGCTGGCGGTTCCGCCCTCCGTGATGCAGCACGTCGTACAGGTTGAATCCTCGTTCAACCCCTATGCCATCGGTGTGGTGGGCGGGCGGCTGGCGCGGCAGCCACGCAATCTCCCGGAAGCGCTGTCGACTGCCCGCATGCTGGAGGACCGGGGCTACAACTTCTCCCTCGGGCTGGCGCAGGTCAACCGCTACAACCTAGCGCGGCAGGGCCTGGACAGCTACGAAAAAGCGTTCGACGTCTGTCCCAACCTGCAGGCGGGCTCGCGCATCCTGGCGGAGTGCTACTCCCGTTCCGGGAAGGACTGGGGCAAGGCGTTCAGCTGCTACTACTCCGGCAACTTCACCACCGGCTATCGGCACGGATACGTACAGAAAGTGTTCGCGTCCTGGCAACGCCAGGCTGGCGACGATGCCGCGCCCGCCATCCCGGTGATCGACCGCAAGACCACGGCGCAGCGCAGCACTGCCCCGCGTGCGCGCGCAGCGAGCGTGCCGTCGTCCCGCGTGGCGCGCCGCATCGAGGAGGCACGATCCGATCGGAGCGCCATGCCCGCTCCCGCCATGTCCGTGGCGAGCGCGTCCATGCCACTGCCCGCAGCCGCGCCCGCACCCACCACCCGCGTTGCGCCCGCGGTCGCGCAGCCGGCGGCCGACGCACCCGTGCTGGTGCAGGCCTATCACCAGAACACAGCCGCGACGCCATCGGCGCCGCAGGTCGTGCAGGCATCCGGGAGGGACGACGCTTTCGTCTTCTAGCAGTACCCGCCAGGGATGGCTTAACGGCACGCGAAAGTGCCACCCACCATTGCAACCACCATTTGGGGTCGACTATGAACAACATGCACGCCACTCAAGCCAAGCAGGCATCCACCGCCTTGATCGTGATGATCGTCGCGGCCATCGCGCTGGCGTATCCCGAACTCGCGCTTGCCCAGGACGTTACGGGCGCGCAGGGGCGCGTCACCAGCTTCTTCACCAACATCAACTCCCTGTTGAACGTGGCGTCCATCGCGATCGTCACCATCGCCGTGATCTTCGCGGGCTATCAGATCGCGTTCAACCACAAGCGCGTCGGTGATGTGGCGCCGGTGTTGATCGGCGGGTTCCTGATCGGTGCCGCTGCGCAGATCGCGAAAATGCTGCTGCCGGACGACGTCACCTCCACGGCGATGGCCGTCGGTCAGATGCTGACGCAGTATGCATAAGAACGTGCTGTTCAGGGGCTGCACACGCCCGCCCATGTTCATGGGGGTTCCCTACGTGCCCTTCACGATCGGGGCGGGCGGCTGCCTGCTGCTCACGTTCTACTTCAACATGTTCTTCCTGGCCCTGCTGCCGGTGGTCATCTTCATCATGCGGCAGATGGCGCGCCGCGACGAGATGATCTTCCGGTTGCTGGGGCTGCGGTGGCAGTTCCGGACCAAGGTCCGGAACCTCCGCCATCACGAAGGCATGTGGGTGTTCACGCCCAACGCGTACCGCACGCGTTTCGACGAATCGATTCCGGACTGACTCATGCTCGCGCCCGACCTGTCCATCGCCGAGTTCATCCCTCTGTCCGCCCACGTGTCGCCGCATGTGGTCAAGACCACGGGTGGCGATTTCCTGCTGACCTGGCGGCTGGACGGGCTGCCCTTCGTCGGGCGCGAGGACTGGGAACTGGAGCATCGCCACAACACGTTCAACCGAATGCTGCAGACGTTGCGCGCACCGGACTTCGTCAATGTTGCGTTCTGGGTGCACGACCTGCGGCGGCGCGGGCGGATCCGCTCGGGCGCGCGCTTTGGGCAGGCATTCAACCAGGCGCTGTCCGACGGCTACTTCGACGGGCTGTCCGCACAGAAGATCATGCAGAACGAGCTGTACCTCACGATGATCTACCGGCCCATCGTGATGGGCAAGAAATTCGTCGAGAAGTCCGCGAACATCCCGCGCCTGCAGGCCGAGCAGGAGCAGTCCGTATCGAAGCTGATGGAGCTGGCCGGCAATGTGGAAGCTGTCCTGAAGGATTACGCGCCGATGCGGCTGGGCATGTACGAGTCCGACGCGGGCGGTGTGTTCTCAGAGACGCTGGAATTCTTCGGCTTCTTGCTCAATCGCATCTCGGAGCCGGTGCCGGTGCTGCGGGCGCCCCTCTACGACTACCTCGCCGTCAGCCGGCACATGTTCTCGTCCAAGACCGGCGACTTCGTGGTCAGCACACCGGACGGACAGAACCATTTCGGCGCGATCCTGAACATCAAGGAATACACCGACGGCACCTGGCCCGGCATCCTCAACGGCCTGAAATATCTCGACTTCGAGTACGTCATCACCCATTCGTTCAGCCCCATGGGGCGCCAGGACGCATTGAAGGTCTTGGACCGCACCAAGGGGATGATGATCTCGTCCGGGGACAAGGCGGTCAGCCAGATCGCGGAACTGGATGGCGCGATGGACCAGGTCGCGTCCGGCAACTTCGTGTTGGGCGAATACCACTTCATCATGACCTTGTATGCGGAGGACCAGCCCCGCCTTTCGCAGAACGTCGCGGTGGCCCGGGCGGAGCTGTCCAACGCCGGTTTCGTTTCCACCAAAGAGGACCTGGCGGTGTGCTCGTCCTTCTACTCGCAGCTGCCTGGCAACTGGCGCTACCGGACGCGGTTGGCGAACGTCAGTTCGTTGAACTTCCTGGGGCTGTCGCCGTTGCACAACTTCGCCACCGGAAAGCGGGACAACAATCCCTGGGGCGAATGCGTCACCGTACTGCAGACCACCAACGGCCAGCCCTACTATTTCAACTTCCACGCCACCCATCCCGCCGAGAACTCGCTGGGTGAGAAGGCCATCGCCAACACCATGGTCATCGGCAAGTCGGGTACCGGCAAGACGGCACTGATCAACTTCCTGCTCAGCCAGGTGCAGAAGTTCGACCCGGTGCCGACCATCTTCTTCTTCGACAAGGACCGCGGCGCCGAGATCTTCGTACGCGCCTGTGGCGGCAACTACCTGGCGCTGGAGAATGGCCAGCCGACCGGCTTCAATCCGTTCCAGTGCGAACGCACGGATGCCAACGTGCAGTTCCTGGCGGGATTGATCAAGGTGCTGGCGGGCAAGACGCACTACACCGCCCGAGAGGACGAGGATGTCTTCCGCGCGGTAGAGGCCATGCTCGACATGCCGTTCCACCTGCGCTCGATGACCAATTTCCAGAAGAGCCTGCCCAATATGGGCGACGACGGTCTCTACGCGCGCCTGCGCAAATGGACGGCCGGGAATGCGCTGGGCTGGGTCTTCGACAATCCCATGGACACCATCGACCTTGGCCGGGCCAGTATCATCGGTTTCGACTACACGGATGTCATCGAGAATGCCGAGATACGCGTACCGGTGATCAACTACCTGCTCCATCGCCTGGAGGAACTGATCGACGGGCGCCCGCTCATCTACGTGATGGATGAGTTCTGGAAGATCCTCGACGGCGGCGGTGCGCTCAAGGATTTCGCCAAGAACAAGCAGAAGACGATCCGCAAGCAGAATGGCCTGGGCATCTTCGCCACCCAGAGCCCGGAGGATGCGCTGGCGAGCGACATTTCAGCCGCGCTGATCGAGCAGACCGCCACGCTGATCCTGTTGCCGAACCCGAATGCCTCCCGCGATGACTACATTGAGGGGTTGAAGCTGACCGATGCCGAGTTCCAGGTGATCAAGAGCCTGGACGAGCGCTCGCGCTGCTTCCTCGTCAAGCAGGGGCACGCATCAACGGTCTGCCAGCTCAACCTGCGCGGAATGGATGACGCGCTGGCAGTGATCTCGGCCAGCACCGACAACATCGAGATCATGCATCGCATCGTCGACGAAGAGGCTCAGCGTCTCGAGATCGACAGGGCAGATCTGCTTCCCGAGCAATGGTTGTCGCGGTTCCAGCAGGAACGGAAGGGGTCGGGCCGATCAGCAACGAGTCAGGTGCGACGGAGTGAACGAGCATAGCGTCAGTGCTTCTTGCAATTTCGATTTGTGAGCGGACCCAACGATAAGCAATACCCTTAGAAAAAATGCAGAAGGATACTTATATGTCATGGGATTACACGACAAGCAGGGTTGGTCTCAGGCGTGCACTTATGCCGCTCTTGATTGCTGGTTTCCTGTTGCCGATGACGGACGGCAAGGCATCAGGAGTGCCCGTCGTTGATGGGGCCCATATCGGGATCAACAAGTTCGCATGGGTTGCTCAGTACCGGCAGATGTATCAGGAGTTGCAGCGCCAGATGGAGCAGTACCGGACACAGATCCGCGAACTGGAGCAGAAGTACGTCAATGGGCCATCGTTCAATGGCGGGTTGGGGTACCGGGAGACATTGTCAGAACGGGGTCTCAATGACTATGTCGCCGAACGCTGTGGTAGCGGCAGTGGTTTGCGCACTGGTCCGGCCCAGATCAAGGACATCGCTGAGCGTCAGTTCCGAAACTGTGTGGCCATCATCCAGACAGAGAACACACGTTACAACGTGATGGTCAGGATTCTCAAGAATCTTGACGTGCGGGACAGGCAAATGGAGGAACTCAAGCGGCAGGCCGCAAGTGTGCCGGCGGACCAGCCTGGTGCGCTCGAACGAGTGAAGGCGAACATAGCACAGTTGGAAGCGTATGTTGCTCTTGATATCCAGAACGCGAACACGCTTCTAAATGCCTATGACGCAAGTCTCAAGGCACTGAACACGGAGCAGGTTTGGCTCGGGCAGGCGGCATTCAATGGAAAAGGCCGGGGTCTCCTTGATGAAGTCGTTCAGTACGGTGCGCTGAAGGGTGCCTTGCAGGTAGCTCGTAGTCGCGAGCGTTAGTGCTAGGCGTGCCGTATCGGGATGGACTCATGGCTCAAACTTTGAAACAGGCCAATATATAAATGGACGGCGCATTGCTCTCAGTCATGGACTCGGTACGGGAGTGGGTTCCCTTGAATGCCTCTCTGCCAAACATGGTCTTCTTCCATGAGATCAATGATTTCATCGATGATGAGTTGATCAACGAGTACCTGCCGAATCTGGGGCGACGGGTCATGCGTGTGGTGGGCGGGCTGGGAACCGTGCTGCTTACCTTATGGATCATGATTCAGGGGTACCGGATCGTTACGGGCCAATCACGAGAATCCATGATGGCGCTGGTAGTCAGTTCGCTACGCGCTACGTTCATCATAGGGATCGCGCTCGGAACGGCAGTCTCCTGGGGGCCGATCTATCAAACATTGACAGATGGTCTGACGAGGACCGTCAACGAGACGATGACGGGCGAAGAGGATGATGGTGGGGCATACGGGGATATCGACCGTACGTTGGCCATCATGCAGGCAGCGCTGTCGGCCATCGATACCGTCGACAGCAATCACGACATGGTCACAGAGAAACAAAAGGACAGGGCTCTGCTTTTCACGGGCGTAGGGCTCGGAGCGCCCGCCATCATGGCGGCTGTTGCGATGATGTTGAACAAGGTAGCGATTGGTTTGATTGTCGCAATGGGGCCTGTGTTCATTCTCTGCCTGCTGTTCGAGCAAACGAAGTCTCTTTTCCAGAAGTGGCTCATGTATGGAATAGGGACGCTATTCTCAATGGCGCTATTGACTGTGATGGTCACGCTTGCCTTGGATATGGTAATTGCCGTGGGAACCGCATTCTGGATTACGAGTGCGGTGGGCATGGGGGGGGAGAACGTCACCAATATGGCCATGCAGCAAGGTGGGCTCGGGTTGATCTTGACAGCCCTCATCGTAAGCGCGCCGCCGATGGCCGCGATGCTGTTCCAAGGCACGCTCGGCCAGTTCACACCCTACAGCGCCTTCTCGCCATCGCAACAACCAGGTGCTCCAGGGCAGCCCGGATACTCGGGTGTGAGTGGAGATACGCAGTCGTCGGCACGTTCATCATCGATGGCGGACTATCCGGCCCAGTCAACACGCAAGGCTTACAGCTGAGGTTGATCGTTCATGTCGCGCAAAACAATTCTTCTCTTCTTGCTTATCCTCCCCTTGGAGTCCTATGCACAGACAGCATGCCCTCAAGGTGTAGCGCCGGGTGATCCGCGTTGTGGCCCCGGTGGGGGTGGGGGCGGCGGATGGGATCTACCTGCCGGGAAGGTATACACCCGATGGAAGTCAACTTGGGGTGCGATGGTGGAGGACACTGCCACCGGGAATGTGGGCACGTCGACCGGTCAATCGAGTCGCCGGAAAGCGGTCCGCGAAGCGCTTGCAAAATGCAAGGCCATGGGGGCAGGGCTGGAATGCAAATACATCTACACCTACACGAACAGCTGCGCGGTCGTTGCCGAGCCGATTGAGGTGCTAAGGAATTCGGTCTCTGCCTATCAGAACGGAGAGACGGTGGAGGCTGCATCAAAGCTCGCCATAGCCGGCTGCTCAGTTCGAAACGGAGGGCGTGCCTGTCAAGTGTATTACTCGAACTGCACGGCGCCCATACTTATTCGCGAGTGAGGGAAAGGACCATTGCTTCCAGCTCTCCCTGGATAGCCATCAACGAGGGTACACGGTTGCCGGGAGGCACTAGGCGTGCTGGCCTGCAAGCGTCGTTGAAGTTGAGCGATGCTTTCCGTGCCTATGACTATCTTGAACGAGATGTTCTTTCTCCGGCTTTATGTTCGGCTGCCAAATTTCGACAGAAGCAAGCAGGCAGATCCGATTGGCAGCCGCTAGCCCAGTCGGCGGTATCGAAGCGCCGATATCCAGTATGCAAGCCGTCAGACCAAGTTGTACTTCCAACATGAGGTTGCAGCGCATGACAAAGCTATCTCCCCTGCTCCTGGCCGCGATGGCCACCATGGCCGCGATGGCCGTGATGGCCGTCGGTTGCGATGCGCAGGCGCCGCAAAGCATGGATGCGGCGACCCAGCCAACACCCCCTCAGACGAAGGAACAGGACATGTCAGAGCTGAAATCGCCAACCGCGGACAGCGTGTTGTATTTCATCTATCAGCGCGACGGCGATGGTGCGGTCAGCTACAAGGTCGACGGCGGTGCGACCGTCAGCTACTGGTACGGCCATGCGTTCGATCTCAAAGGAAAGCATTACTTCACGGGCTTCGGCAGCAAAAGCGAGGGCGAGGGTCCAGAGGGCGAGAACGGGATGATGGATCCCGAGCATGTCGCCATCTCCCAGGCGACGTTCACGCGCGTGGAGAAGGAGGGCAAAGCCGAGTGGTCCAAGCCCGACACGGACGGCTATGTCGGCGAGTTCGGCAGGATGGGACGGGCAGAGCAGATCGACGAGTCGCGAAAGGCACAGTCTTTCACCACCGGCGACGGCCGCTACCTCTTGGCTGTACCGACGTTGGATTTCGTGAACGGCACGGACGTACGCATGTTCGCTTTGCTTCTCTTCGACCCCGACAACGTGGACGCACTTGGATTCAGGCAATGGGGCTATCTCGGGAGCATTCCCGTCAGCTACGACAACAGTGATGCGTGCGATGGTGGGGAGGTGATGCCTTGCGCGGCGAGCAGCGGGACACTCGCATTCGAGCAGACCGGTGCGGGTCTGCCTGACCTCAAGGTTGTCTCGAAGGGAACCATCATCGCCGCGCCCGGCAAGGTTCGCGACATGACGGAAGCGGACACCGTGGTCTACACCTTCGATCAGGAAAAGCAACGCTACGAAAAGTAAGCCGATTCACAGTTGACCGACTTGTAGCAGGCCCATGGAGGGGCCCGGTTGACGTCCAGCGACCTTGGGTCGCGTACCTCAGCAAAGGAGCCAACGATGGCCAGTCAGTACACACGTGAGCAGATTCTCGACATCATCGAAAGACAAGCGCAGGAAAGCGGCATTCCGCGGGAAGATTTCCTGCGATTCGCCTACATCGAGACAGGCGGTCGCTTCAATCCGAATGCAAGCAATCCCAGTGGCGCGAAGGGACTTTTCCAGTTTGTGCCGGGCACTGCCGAAGATTACGGAATAGCAGGGCGGGAGTTCGATCCGGTGGCGAACACCCGAGCGGCGGCGGCGTTGTATTCGGACAATTTGGCCGACATCACGCGTCGGCAGGCCCGCAGCGGACACGATTTCCTCTCCGGGAACGAGACGCCGAGCGGACTGGACCTGTACCTGGCTCATCAGCAGGGCGCGGCCGGCTATGCGTCCATCCAGAATGCGATCGAGGCGGGTGAGTTCACCCGTACCAACACGCGCAGGAATATCCTCAACAATATCAGTGAACTTGATGTAGAGCGCCTGACGGGGCGTGCCTACGCAGACCTGCGCGGCCTCGACGATCGCGAGCTGGCGAATACGTTCTCGCAGTACTGGAATACCAAATACGCTGCCATCAGCATCCCGGACCGCGGCATCCAGGCGAGCCAGCCGGATGCGGCTGCCCGCGAGCGCACGTCGCCGCTGGCGGATGGTGTGCTGCAGCGTGGCGAACGCGGCGAGGAGGTTCGCGCGCTGCAAACCTCATTGAACCAGTTGGGATTTCGCGACGGCCAGGGTACGGAACTGGAGACGCGCTCCGGCATCTACGGAGGCAGGACGCAGGAAGCCGTGCGTGTGTTCCAGGCTGCGAACCAGCTTGAAGCCACCGGCAACGCCGACGCACGTACGCGCGAAGCGATCACGCAGCAACTCGCGTTGCCCGAACAGGATCGCAATCGTGCCCCAGCCGCTGAAACACGGCAGCACGAGGGCGGATTGGCCTGGCCGACCCCAGGCAACCATGACATCAACCTGGCCGACAAGCCGCGCGAGGGCCGGGGTGAGTTCGGTACGCCGCGCAGCGGTGGGCGGCGCCATGGCGGCATCGACATCGAGGGCAACGTCGGCGATCCGGTTGTGGCCGTTGCGAGCGGTACCGTGGTGGTGCGTCCGAACAATGAGGCGGCCGGCAACACCGTGCACGTCCGGCATGACGATGGTTCGCTGAGCAAGTATTTCCATCTCGACGAGTTCAGCGTACGCAACGGTCAGCGCGTGGAGGCCGGGCAGCAGATCGGCACCATGGGCAGGACTGGCAATACGCCTGCCCAGGGCGATACACACCTGCACTTCGAGATGTGGCGGGACGGTCGGCAGGTCGATCCGATGCCGCACCTGCGTGGCGCCGAGCGCGACACGGCGGTACCCGCACGTCCGGCCGCGCCCGAGGCGTTGCGTGATGGAGCATCGGGCGCATCGGTGCGCGAACTGCAGCAGCAGCTCAATCAGCTCGGCTATCGGGGTGCCGATGGCAAGCCACTGGAGACCACATCCGGCAAATTCGGTCCCCAGACCGAGCACGCACTGCGCACGTTCCAGGCCGATCATGGATTGAAGGTGGATGGCGTTTACGGCGACCGTTCCCGCGAGGCCATCGCTGCCGCGACGCGTGATGTGGCTCGCAGTCCGGCGGAAGCGGGTGCCTCGCCCCAGGGGGGGCGCAGTGAAGATGCGCAACGCTCGTTCGTCGACCGCATGTTCTCCGCCATGCACGGCGGAGACGACCGCGCCATGCGCCAGGCCCTGGACGACTACCTGAAGACGCCCGCTGGCCAGGGGTGGCAGAAGGAACAGATCGTGACCGACCAGCAGGCGGCGCAGTCACGCGAGCAGGCGGGCCCTTCCCGCTGACAGCGAGGCAGGATGGCGGATCGGGTCGCGTGCCCGATCCGCCCTCTCGTGGAACGCACCGGCATCGGGGACGGCTCAGGGCATCCGAACGCGGCCCATGTGGCGGCCGGCGCCCGGGTTACCCGCGCTCAGCGCTCCGCTGAAACGCAGCGGGGTGCCAGCCAAGCCGGAAGGTACGGTCGCGCGCGTGGGCATCGGAGCGGTGGAAGGCGATGGTCGGTAGACGCCGCACGCATCCAGCGTGGCGCGTGCGGTGCGTGGCTTAGCGTCGCGGGCGCTAGCCCATGTCGCAGCGTTGGCAGTTCGGGTCCATCACCAGCGCGGTGATCCAGCCGATGGATGCGCCGAGCGGCGGGGGAGGCGAAGAGCAGTCCCGGCAGACCACGGGCACGGTCATGTTCGACGGACCAGCAGCAGGGACCTGGGAAGCATCGGTCGCGTTGGCGTTGACGCGCAGACTGGCTTCGAACGAGGGGCAGGAATAGCCCCGACGAGTCATCAGCCCGGCGACATCATCGGCGTCGCCAGGCTGTGCATTGCGGATATCGAGCAGATCTGGGGTTGCAGTCCCGACGGCGGCAGGCCTCGTCGGGCCGGCCGCACACCTGGCGGGGTCAGCGGGTACCGTACAGCACGACGGTCTTGCCGCGCGCATGCAGGGAGCCATCGGCCTGCAGCTTCTTCAGCACGCGTCCCGCCATCTCGCGCG
>Ga0247822_10001962_pt1 | contig 12929 bp, 13 predicted proteins | sample 13C_Cellulose_Da_FD_192423 | JGI IMG/M metagenome (GOLD analysis project Ga0247822, IMG submission 192423) | Soil microbial communities from agricultural site in Penn Yan, New York, United States - 13C_Cellulose_Day30 | ecosystem: Environmental > Terrestrial > Soil > Agricultural land | place...
GCCCATCCGGAGCGTAGGCGTGGCAGATGCCCATCCCCTCGGTCGACTCGACCCCCTTGCCGCCGCGGCTGTCGCGCTTGCTCGTTCCCGACGACGCGCAACTTGCATCATATTTCGCGGCGTCGGCGAGAATCGCGAGCTTCTGGCGAGTATCGAGCTGAGCCATACGTTCACTTTATGTTCGCGTGGACGCGAGTCCAGCACTTTCGTACCAAACGCCTCTTTTTTCAGGCGAAATCAGGCCAGCGCGACGTCTTCGCTCTTGGCCGGGTGCATCAGCCTTGGCGCAAGGAACAGCTTGTAGAGGAGGAACACCACGCCGCTCGCCGCGGCGAAGCCAGCGTGGATTAGCCAGAATTGCGTGACCGGCATCTTTTCCAGCCAGCCGCCCACCCAGCCGACCATCGAATTGCCGCCGAAGAAAGCGAGGTAATAGAGACCGATGACGGTGGCGTTGATTGCCGGCGGTGCAAGCCGCGCGAACAGCGCCAGGCTGACCGGCAGCAAATGCGCGAAGCCGATCGAGTTCACGACGTGGAACATGACTGGCCAGAATAGGCCGATCTTCTCGCCCGGCCCCTGGGTCGCCGCCGCCATGTACAGGCACAGCATGCCGCCGATCGAAAAGAGCGAGCCGATGATCATTTTCGTCAGCTCGTCCGGCTCGTTCCAGCGCTTTCCATACCAGCGATAGAATAGGGCCACGCCCGCCAGGAAGCTGACCGAGACGATGGCGTCCAGCGTCACCAGCCACGTCGTCGGAAGCCTTTCGCCGCCCCAAGTGAGCGCGAAGTCGCGATCGCCCCAGACGAGGTAAGCGTTGAAGATCTGGTTGTTGGGGACGATGGCGACGGCCATCACCGGGATCAGCAAAAGCACGGCGATCAGCGCCGGCCAGTCCGACCGCTGCAGCTTCGCCGGCTTCGGTGCAGCTACACCCGTCTTGGCGGGCTCGAAATGCTCCTTTGGGAGATATTTCTGACCCGCGATGTAGATCCCCAGCGCGATGAGCATGCCCACGCCGGCCGAGCCGAAGCCCCAGTGCCAGCCGATCTTCTCACCAAGCGTGCCGACGATCAGAGGCGAGGCGATGACCCCGGCGTTGATGCCGAGATAAAAGATCTGGAAAGCGTCGGCGCGCCGCAAGTCTTCCGGCTTGTAGAGGCTTCCGACCTGGCTCGCGATATTGCCCTTGAACATGCCGGAGCCGAGGACGAGGCAGAGCAAAGCAAACAAGAAGCTGACTTCGAACGCCATCAGGAAGTGGCCGGCGGCCATCGTGATCGCGCCAAGCAGGACCGTTCGCCTCTTTCCCAGAACGCGGTCGGCCAAATAGCCGCCGAGGATGGGCGTCAGATAGACGCTTGCGGCATAGGTCCCGAAGATCGCCGAGGCGAGTGCCTGCCCCTCGAGCCCCCCGTAGAGCTTTCGGAAGCTGTCGAAGAAGGCAACGTTCTCGATATGGCCGGGCAGCAGCAGCTCGTTGACCATGTAGAGCACGAGCAGGGTCTGCATGCCGTAGAATGAGAAACGCTCCCACGCCTCGGTGAAGGCGAGGTAGCCAAGGCCCTTGGGATGGCCGAGGAAGGAGCGATCGTGAGCCTCGACCTCAAGGTCGGGCGTTGCTTCGGCGACTGTCATGGCCGCGAAAGCTAGCAGCAGTTACGCTGTTGGGAAGCCCCCGCTAGCGCGGGGTGCTTTCGCTTTCGACCTGCTCGCGGCGCTCTTCGAACGCCTGCTTGATCAACTGGTCCGCGCAGCCGGTGTAGCCGGCCGGTCCGACGGGCGAGCAGCTCATGATTCCGGTGCGGCCGACGGTCTCGAAAGTCCTGGCCCGGACGGCCCAGGCCTGCCGCGACTGGAGCGAGCCGCCCTGGCGCAGTTTTTCGGGAATGCGGAAACGTTCGCTCTCCGGTTTGCGGGCGCAGACGACAATCTCGTCGTCGGTCGAGCGCGGGCAGGGATCGGTACCGTACACGATGATCTCGCTGACCTTGGCGTTCTGGGCCGTGGCCGGAGCTGTGGGCATAGCGATGCTGGCGGCAATCAGCGCGGCTGAGCCAAGCAGGGGCGGGATCTTCGACATCACGTGATTCCTTTCAGCACGTCCAAGCGGCCGGACCGCTTATATGGTTCCTCAAATCCGCTTAGACAATCCGATGGCTACCCGGCATCCGGCGCGGATTGCCGCGGTCAGAAGCGGATAGGCGGGCGCATTGGCTGAGCCGTGGGCCCGGGCCGTGTCCCGATGCTCGATCTCTTCCGCCCGGAAACGGGAGATATCCGCGGAAAGCTCCGGATCGTCATCGCCGAGCTCGTCGAGCTGGTGACCGTAGTGGCGGTCGATCTCGGTTTCCACGGCATCGGTGCAGGCCATCGCCGCTTCCTCGGAGATCAGCGCGGTCGCGGCTCCAAGCGCGAATCCGGCGGCATTCCAAATAGGCTGCAACGCCGTCGGTCGGACCCCGCGCTCGGCGACCAGCCGGTCGAAGCGGTCGAGATGACGCTGCTCCTGGCTCGCCATCCGTGCGATTTCATGGCCGACAGCCGACCCATTGCGAAGCACTGCCATTTGCCCGGCATAGATTCGAATTGCGCCATACTCACCGGCCTGGTCGACGCGGATCATCGATTTCGTATCGGCCACGCGGTCGCCGGGCTTCCACGGAGCGGTCACGTCCGACCCCGCTTCAGCAGCAACAGGATCAGGGCCGCCCCGCCTAGCGAGAAGATCGCGTTGAACCCGGCCATGGAGATTCCGGCAAGCGACCATTGCACTTCGTCGCAGCGGACCAGCGGCACGTTCATCAACTCGTCGAGCGACAGGCCGCCGCTGGCGGTGCAGGTGGTCAGGCCTTCCCACCAGCCATATTCAACCCCGGAATGAAAGACTCCGATCGCGCCAGAGACTGCGATGGCGACTGCCGCCAATATGGTCAGAAGGTTTGCGTTCCGGCTCCCGGCACGGAACAGGAAGGCAAGTGCGGCAAGGACGATCGCGGCGGCGTGCGGCCAGCGCTGCCAGTAGCACATCTCGCAGGGGTGAAGCCCGCCAACATATTGTGACAGTAAGGCTCCGCCGAGCAATACCGAAGGGATCGCGAGTGCGGCGATCCGCGCGATGTCGGCCGACGGTCCCGCCGCTGGCCGGTCAAGGCTTGCAGTGGCCATCAAGCCTCTCAGCGCGACCGCGAAGCGATCGCCGCGTTTCCGCCGCCCATGGTGCTCAACCGTTTCAGCGCCTTGATCGCATAGTCGAGCTGGAAGTCCTCGACGCCCTTCTTTTTCAGCTCTTCCGCAGTCGCCGAGAAGCGCGGATCGGGATTGTTGTCCTTTTCAAGGATTTCATCCTTTACAGTTTCCTGGCTCACCAGGTGGCGGCGAAGGTCGGCCTCGCGGACGACCTTGCGATCCTTGTAATCCGGGTCGCTGAGCTGCGGCACCAGGATGTCCGGATCGATACCGCCAGCCTGGACCGACTTGCCCGACGGCGTGTAGTATCGGGCGATGGTGAGGCGCAGCGCCTTGCCCTGGCCGATCTCGGAAACGCCCTGGACCGAGCCCTTGCCGAAGCTGCGCTCGCCCATGACGATCGCCCGGCGATGATCCTGAAGCGCGCCGGCGACGATTTCTGCGGCTGAGGCACTGCCGACGTCGACCAGCACGATCACCGGAAGGCCGTGGGCCATGTCGCCCGGCTTGGCGCTCCAGCTTTGCACGTCGCGCTTCTCCCGGCCGCGCTCGGAGACGATCTCGCCGCGCTCGAGGAAGGCATCGCTGACCCGAACGGCCTCGTTCAGCAGGCCGCCCGGGTTGGAGCGGAGGTCGACGATATAGCCTAGCGGCTTGCCGCCGGTCGCCTTGTCGATGGACGTCAGCGCCGATTCCACGGCCGCGCCGGTGTTGCCGCTGAAGGTGTTGATGTTGACGATGCCGACGCCGTCCTTGACCTCCCACTTGACTGGCCGGAGCTCGACCTTGGCGCGGACGAGCGTCACGTCGAAGGGCTTGTCGCGCCCTGGGCGAACGATCGTCACGGTCGTTCGCGAGCCGGCAGGCCCGCGCATCTTGTCGACGGCCTCATCGAGGTCGAGGCCGTAGAGCAATTGGCCGTCAAGATGGGTGATGTAGTCGCCAGCCTTGATCCCCGCGCGGTCGGCTGGGGTGTCTTCGGTCGGCGTGATGACCTTGACCGCCCCGTCTTCCATCGTGACCGACAGGCCGAGACCGCTGTAATTGCCGTCCGTCGTCGTGCGAAGCTGCGTATAGTCGCTGCCCTCGACATAGGAGCTGTGCGGATCGAGCGCGGCAAGCATGCCGTCGATCGCGCCCTTGATCAAAGTGTGATCGTCGACCGGATCGACGTAGGAGGCGCGGACCTGGTTGAACACGTCCATGAAGGTATCAAGTTCCTTCATTGTGTCCGCTTCCGAAGCCGCGAGCGTGCTCGTGGTCATCGGAATCATGGTCAGGGCACTAACCACCGCGAGGGGCGGAGCAAGCCTGGCGAGATACTTCATCGTTCGATTCCTCGCTGAATATCGGCGCATCCTAGCGCCGCCGTGCCTGAATGGACAGTGACCGACTTCGTGCCGCCATTGCGGCGGGGGAGACGAAATTCCCCTGATGGGACAGTTCGACCGTCACCTCGCCAAGGCCGATGCCCAAAGGAGCGCCGGACTTCAGCCGTTCGCCCTTTTGCCCCTCTGCGCGGACGTTGAGAAGCATTGTCATCCAGCCCTTGCCGTGGTCGATGATGACCACACCGTCATAGCGCCGGTAAGGCCCGGAAAAGACGATCATGCCATCCGCCGGCATGAGGACCGGGGTGCCCCGGCTGGTCGCGAGCCGGATTCCGCGCGATCTAATGCCGGTCGCGCTGACAGCACCGTGGCCGTCTATCACCGCAGCCTTCGCCGGAAGGGCGTAAGACAAAGCAGGACTGCGGGTCTGACCTTCACCCGCGAAGGGCCGCGGTGGTGCCGGCGGAAGCTTTGCCAGCAGTGCAGCGGTACGCCGAGCGGTTGCCCGCTGTTCCTGCTGTCGGCCAAGTTGCTCGACTCCGGCCCCGGCGAGGATCGCGACGTCGCCCGTCGCGACCGCTTCCTGGCTCAGCTCGGAGAAGCGCTCCAGTGCCTTTTTCTCCAGCGCAGCGAACCGCTGCTGGCGCTGGCCCAGTTCAGCCCGCGCCTCTTGGACCGAAGCGGCAAGCCGCTTAGAATCCTCTTCCAGGCGCCGCGCGTGAGCAAGCTCTGCCGAAAGCGATCGGCTTCGTTGACGGACATAGGGGAGAAGGCCGTCGAGGAGTGCCCGGGTCCGCACCAACTCATCGACCGAGCCGCCCCCGGCAAGGGTCATCAGGGGCGGCCGGCGCTCCAGGTTGACGAGGCCGGTAACGAGCGCCGCAACCGGCTGTCGCCGCTCGGCAAGCGTTGCGCGAACCTGCGCCACGGCTTTCCGGCGAAGTGCCAGCTCTGCCGAAGCGGAACTGATCTGCGCTTCCGCCGCAGCGATCGCCGAGGCGGCAGCCCGACGCTGGAACGCGAGCCTCGACGCTTCGTCTGCGGCCTTCGCCGAGGCTGCTTCCAGCCGTTTCGTCTCCTGCTCGGCGGCCCGCCATTCAGCGCGAGCCGCAGCCAACGTGTTGCCGGCGGCCGGTCCCTGCGCCGCGTCCGAAACTGCCGCCGAGATTGCAGTGACCAGCACGAAAGCAAGGGCAAGGCGACGCATTCGGTCAGCCTTCCCGATGATAAGGGTGGTTGGCGAGGATCGACGTCGCGCGAAACAATTGTTCGGCGAGCATCGCCCGCGCGAGCATGTGCGGCCACGTCGCCGGGCCGAACGACAGGAGCAGGTCGGCACCGTCCCGGGCCGCCTCGTCGTGTCCGTCGGCAGCGCCGATCATGAAGCGCGCCTCGCGCCGGCCGGTGTCGCGCCAGTTTTCGAGCTTTTTCGCGAACGCCGTGGAGGCCAAGGCCTCACCGCGCTCGTCGAGGACGATGGTAACCGCATTGGCCGCGGGCTCGGGCACCGTTCCGCCGCGCTCGGGCAGTTCGCTGACCCGCACGGGCCAGGAAATCCGCTTGAGATATCGTTCGACGAGGTCCGCCTCGGGCGATCGGCCGATCTTGCCGCGCGCGATGATGTGGAGCAGCAAGCGCCGCTCAGGCGCCGGTCCCGGCAGCCTTGGCCGGCTCGTCGCCGAACGCCCACATCCGCTCAAGGTTGTAGAAGGTGCGCACTTCGGGGCGGAACAGGTGAACGATGACGTCATCTGCGTCGATCAGCACCCAATCGGCGACCGGAAGGCCCTCGACACGAGCGATCTTGCCGAACTGCTGCTTGATCTTGTCAGCCAGCTTGGCGGCCATCGATGCCACCTGGCGCGAGGAGCGGCCGGATGCGATCACCATGTGGTCGGCTATGGAAGACTTTCCGGCGAGCGGGATCGACACCACCTCCAACGCCTGGTCATCGTCTAGGGACTGCATGACCAGTTTGTGCAACTCTTCGACGTCGGCCGGGTTTGCGGCTTTCGCGCTGGATTTAGGGTCGGCCAAGATTGTTCCTCTGTTTGTGGCTGCCAACAGGTCCGCCACGTAAGAACCGGCGATGCCAGTAGGGGTTGCGTGCGCGAAGACGGGTGGCCGAAGTGGTATCGGGCGGCAGGCGAAGGAAAGTAATCGCCGGTGCACTCCACGCCGTCCATTCCTTTGCCTTGGCCCGGGGGCGGACGAACCACCTAAGCCAGCCCATCGCGCGCGCCGCGCGGGCCTCGTCATCATAACCCGGGCGGGAAACAACAGCAATCGGCAGCATGGATGCCAGTTTCCGCCAGTTCTTCCACTGGTGAAATTGCGCCACAGTGTCCTCCCCCATCAGCCAGATGAAGCGATGCTGCGGATGGCGTTTGATGAGCGCCGCAACCGTATCGACGGTGTAACGGGTGCCCATTTGCCGCTCGAAATCGCTGACTCGGATCGGGGAGCGGCGCGCCACTTCACGAGCCGACTGCAGCCTCGCCTCATAGTCGGCCATTCCGTCGGCTGGCTTCAGCGGATTGCCCGGCGAAACCAGCCACCACAGTTCGTCGAGGTCGAGCGCCCGCATCGCGGCAAGGCTGATCCGACGATGGCCGCGATGGGCGGGATTGAACGAGCCGCCGAGGAGTCCGATGCGCTTCATTGGCCCGAACCGCTAGCATGAGCGGAAGGCCGCGCCTAATATGGGCGTAGGGGGTGGATATGAGTGGAGTGGACGGCTTTGGCGATGTCGTGACGGGCGCAATGGTCGCCCGAGCGGTGGAGCCGCAGGCAGGCGAGGCGGACCGGGACGACGGCCATACGCACGAACGGTCATGCCTGAACTGCGGGGCGCCGCTCGCCGGGCCCTACTGCGCGGCTTGCGGGCAAAAGGCGCACCTCCACCGCTCGCTTCGCGCTTTTGGCGGTGACATGATCGCGGGGCTGTTCAACCTCGAAGGCAAGATCTGGCGAACGCTGCCGATGCTCGCCTGGTGTCCGGGCGACCTTACCCGCCGCTATGTCGAAGGTGAGAGGGCGCGCTACATTTCGCCGGTGGCGCTGTACCTGTTCAGCGTGTTCGCGATGTTCGCGGTGCTCAATTTCAACGGTGGCATGTCGCCGAGTGCGAACGGGGTGAAGGCTGGAGTCGACATTGCGGAGGCAGATGAGAGAGAGGCCCTCATCCGCCTCGAGGAAAGGCGAAAGGCGGCCGCCGAGAGCGGCAAGGAGACAGCGACCCTCGACCGCGCAATTGCCGAAAAGAAGGACGACCTTGCTACGCTGGAGCGCGTCCGCACCGGCAAGGTCGTTGAGACCGACGGCCTGGAAGAGGGCGAAGCGCCGGCCTGGGTCCGCACTGTCGTCGAAAACGCGCAGGCCGATCCGGAAATGGCGGTGTTCAAGGTCCAGGATGCCGCGTCGAAATACAGCTGGGCGCTGATCCCCCTTTCGTTGCCTTTCATGTGGCTGCTGTTCCCGTTCCGGCGACAGGTTCACCTCTACGACCACGCGGTTTTCGTCACCTACTCGCTGTCGTTCATGATGGGCCTGGCGATAGTCGGCGGGCTGCTGGTGGCGGCGGGCTACTCAGCCGTTGCCGGCTTCCTGTTTTTCGTCCCGCCATTCCACATCTATCGCCAGCTCAAGGGAGCCTACAGCCTCTCGCGGCTAAGCGCGCTGTGGCGGACGATAGTCCTGCTGATCTTCTCGTTCATCGTCCTGGTAATGTTCGCCGCGATGATGGTCGCGCTGGGCCTGTTCGAATAGATCAGATCGTCTTGCAGGGGAATTTGACCGCGAGGATGCGGTTCATCGCCTCCAGCATGTTGATCTTCGCCCGGTCTTCTTGCGGGATCGCCGACAAGCGCTTGAGGAATTCCTCCGACCCCATGCGCGGCGAGCCCTTGGGCGGGCAGTAGCGGGGCGTTTGGCCCGCCTTTTCGGCTGCAATCCGGTGGGCGCGGACGGTTTCGCCTGCGCCGCGCGCTTCCTTTGTCAGCGCCCTGATCTCCCCGATTGCAAGCAGTGCACGGCTGCCCTTCTTCTGAAGTGCGATAGCTCGGCGGTGGAATTCGTCCGCATTCATGTTTTGAGCGATGGAGGAGGTCGAGGCCGTCAACAGGACGGCGCCTAACAACAGGCGCATACGAACTCCTCCGTCGGGACGCATTGGGTGGCGGATGAAGATGGAAGCCGCGCCGGCTGTCAAGCGCCGGCTTGGGCCGGTCCACCGATTCCGCCCCGCTTGGCGCGCTTCGCCTTCGGGATGGAAGTGCCGGCGGTCGGGATCGAAGGCGTGGTGGTTCCGCCGCGATCGATCGACCCGCCTTCCAGCACGACCTTGATCTCGTCGCCGCTGAGCGTCTCGTACTCGAGCAGCGCCTGGGCGAGCGTTTCGAGTTCCTGGCGGTTCTCTTCGAGGAGTGACTTGGCCCGCTCGTATCCGGTCTCCACAATCCGCCGTATTTCCTTGTCGATCGCCTGCGCGGTCTCGTTCGACATGTTCTTCTGGCGGTTCACCGAATAGCCCAGGAAGACTTCCTCATCGGCCTCGGCATATTGCAGCGGGCCGAGGGCGTCGGACATGCCCCAGCGGGTCACCATGTCGCGGGCGAGGCCGGTCGCATAGCTGATGTCGCTCGAAGCACCTGACGAAACCTTGTCGTAACCGAAGATCACTTCCTCGGCGACGCGGCCGCCCATTGCGACTGCGAGGTTCGCGTACATCTTGTCGCGGTGATAGCTGTAGCTGTCGCGTTCCGGCAGGCGCATGACCATGCCAAGCGCGCGGCCGCGCGGGATGATCGTCGCCTTGTGGATCGGGTCGCTGGCCGGCTCGTGGAGAGCGACGATCGCGTGACCGGCCTCGTGATAGGCGGTCATCTTCTTCTCGTCCTCAGTCATCACCATCGACTTGCGCTCGGTGCCCATCAGCACCTTGTCCTTGGCTTCCTCGAACTCCTGCATGGCGACGAGGCGCTTGCCCTTGCGGGCGGCCAGAAGCGCCGCCTCATTGACGAGGTTGGCAAGGTCGGCGCCGGAGAAGCCCGGAGTGCCGCGGGCGATGACTCGCGCATCGACGTCGGGCGCCAGCGGCACCTTCTTCATGTGGACGTAGAGAATCTGCTCGCGGCCATCGATGTCGGGACGGGGCACTACGACTTGGCGGTCGAAACGGCCCGGGCGCAGAAGCGCCGGGTCAAGCACGTCCGGACGGTTGGTCGCGGCGATGATGATGATGCCTTCATTGGCCTCGAAGCCGTCCATCTCGACCAGCAGCTGGTTGAGCGTCTGCTCGCGCTCGTCATTGCCATTGCCGAGGCCTGCGCCGCGGTGGCGGCCGACGGCGTCGATTTCGTCGATGAAGACGATGCATGGCGCGCTTTTCTTGGCTTGCTCGAACATGTCGCGGACGCGGCTGGCGCCGACGCCGACGAACATTTCGACGAAGTCGGAGCCGGAAATGGTGAAGAACGGAACGCCCGCTTCACCCGCGATGGCGCGGGCGAGCAGCGTCTTGCCGGTGCCGGGGCTGCCGACCAGTAGCGCGCCCTTGGGAATCTTGCCGCCAAGGCGAGCGAACTTGCCCGGATCCTTGAGGTACTCGACGATCTCCTGAAGCTCTTCGCGGGCTTCGTCGATTCCGGCGACGTCGGAGAAGGTGACCTTGCCCTGCTTTTCGGTCAGCATGCGCGCACGGCTCTTGCCGAAGCCCATCGCTCCGCCGCCGGCGTTCTTCTGCATCTGGCGCATGATGAAGATCGCGATGCCGATCATCAGGATGAACGGCAGGGAGTTGTAGAGGAGAAGCATCCAGATGCTCGCGCCTTCCTCGGCCTGCACCTGGACGGCAACGCCCTTTTCGACGAGGAGCGGGGTGACCTGCGCGTCGGCCGGGGCAATCGTCTTGAAGGTCTTGCCGTTATCCAGCTTGCCGCTGATCGCCGCATCGCCATTGGTCGAGCGGGCGACGGTCACGCTCTGAACGTTGCCCTCGTTAACCTGTCCGACGAACTCAGAATAGGTCATTGCCGAGCCCGCGGGCTCGCGGCTACCGCCGAACGACTGAACGAACAGCACCAGGCCCAGCAGAATCGCCATCCAGATCAGCAGCGATTTCGTCCAGGGGTTGCTCGGCTTCTTCTCGTTCATGCGCAGTCCGTTCCCATTCCTAAGCGACGCTAAAATAAGCCATCCCGCCTTAATAACAATGGAACGGGCACTGGCTTTTCGATTCCGCTCTTGCCAGGGGGAATATCGGCCCACAGGGGGGAAGCATGGTCCGCGAAGTCCCGTCGAAGCCGTATGAAGGGCAGAAGCCCGGCACGTCCGGGCTTCGCAAGAAGACCCGCGTCTTCCAGCAGCCCAACTACGCCGAAAATTTCCTGCAATCGGTCTTCGATGTCTCGCCACCGGCTCCAGGCGCCGTCATCGTCATCGGTGGCGACGGCCGCTTCCATAACCACACCGTCATTCAGCAGGCGATCCGCATCGCTGCGGCCAACGGCTTTGCGAAGGCGCTTGTCGGCAAGGCCGGCATCCTTTCGACACCCGCCGCCAGCCATCTCATCCGCAAAAATGGCGCAGCCGGAGGCTTGGTCTTTTCGGCGAGCCACAATCCCGGCGGGCCGGACGCCGACTTCGGAATCAAATATAATGTGGCTAGCGGCGGCCCTGCTCCAGAAGCGATAACGGAAGCAGTCTACCGACGAAGCCTGAACGTTAGCCGCTGGTTGACGGTCGACACCCCGGACGTCGATCTCGGGACGCTCGGCGAAATTCAGGTCGGCGGCATGACGGTCGCGGTGGTCGACCCGGTCGCCGATTACGCCGAGCTGATGGAAACGCGCTTCGACTTCGAGGCAATCCGCCGCTGGCGCGAGGAAGGCGGCACGTTCGCGTTCGACGCGATGAACGCCGTCACCGGCCCATACGCGACCGAGATTTTCGAAAGCCGGCTGGGCTTCCCGCAGGGTACCGTCCGGCGCGGCACGCCACTCGAAGATTTCGGCGGCGGGCATCCCGATCCGAATCTCGCCCATGCCGAGGATCTGGCCAAACTGATGTTTGGCGAGGATGCACCGGACCTGGGAGCGGCGAGCGATGGCGACGGCGACCGCAACCTGATCCTAGGTCGTGGGCGATTCATCAATCCATCGGATTCGCTCGCGGTGCTCGCCGCCAACGCGCATCTCGCGCCGGGCTATCGCGGCGGGATCAAGGGCATTGCCCGCTCGATGCCGACTAGCATGGCCGCTGACCGGGTCGCGGAGAAGCTTGGGATCGGCATGTTCGAGACTCCGACCGGCTGGAAGTTTTTCGCAAACCTGCTTGACGCCGGCCTTGTGACGATTTGCGGCGAGGAGAGCGCCGGCACAGGCTCAGACCATGTCCGCGAGAAGGACGGGTTGTGGGCCATCCTGCTGTGGCTCAACATTATAGCTTCACGTCGCCGGTCGGTCGACGCAATCGCGCGCGATCATTGGGCGACGTTCGGACGCCATTACTACGCTCGCCATGATTATGAGGGCATTGACGCAGGCGGTGCGGGCAGACTGATGGCCGAGCTGGCCGGTGCGCTGGATACCGTTCCCGGGGCGCGAGGGTTGGAATTCGCCTACACCGACCCGGTCGACGGATCGGTGAGTGCCAACCAGGGCATCATCTTCAAGTTCGAGGACGGGTCGCGGATCGTCTACCGCCTGTCGGGGACCGGCACACAGGGCGCGACTCTGCGAATCTATCTGGAGCGGTATGAGCCGGCGGACGGGCGGCTCGACGAGCCCGTCGACAAAATGCTGGCGCCGCTCGCGACGATCGCCGCTGGAATCGCCAGGATCGCCTTCCATTGCGGCCGCGACGCGCCGAACTAGGTGACGAGGTCCGGCGCGCCGGCGCCCGGCCGATTTGCCAACTCGCTCCGCCGACGAGCTTCAATCCGGAAAGCGACGCCGTGCGGCCCGCGCCGAGCGAACGCATGGCTCGGTCGAGCTGCGGACCACGCGGCCGCTGCGCATCGAATCGATCGAACGCCGCCAGCAGCAACCGGCGCTGAAGTTCGCGCGGAAGGCCTTCCGGATCGATCGTGATCTCATCGCCGAAGACCGAGAGGCGCTCGGAAACGAGCCGCTCGACGCTCCATTCAATCGCTTCCTCGGCTTCGGCCAGCCACAGCGCCGACGACGCAAGCCGGTCCGCCTCGGCCCAGTCGGAGCGTTCGACCAGCCCCCGAAAGCGGCTCCGGTCGTGGCGAGGGTCGCGGTTTGTCGGGTCGTCGATGGGTTGAATGTCGGCAATCCGAACGATCTCGGCCAATTCGGTGCGCCGCCAGGAAAGCAGCGGCCGGACAAGCATCACATCACGGTCCAGCTGCCGAATCCGGCGTGTTGCGGCGAGACCCGACAG
>Ga0247822_10001963_pt1 | contig 12928 bp, 14 predicted proteins | sample 13C_Cellulose_Da_FD_192423 | JGI IMG/M metagenome (GOLD analysis project Ga0247822, IMG submission 192423) | Soil microbial communities from agricultural site in Penn Yan, New York, United States - 13C_Cellulose_Day30 | ecosystem: Environmental > Terrestrial > Soil > Agricultural land | place...
CACCGGCGCCGACGTCGCGGTGATCGGCCAGCCCGGCACCCGCGCGCCCGATGGCTCGGCCACCGGCTACCAGCCGTGGCACGTGTCGACCGGCGTCATCCGCGGGTTCCGCGCCGGCCCCCGCGACGGCGAGCAGCGCCTCGGTCGCACCAAGCACGACGCGTGGACCTACTGGGGCCACTCGGGCAGCCCGCTGTTCGATCGCACCGGCGCGATCGTCGCGTTGCACAACAGCTGGGACTCGACGACCGCGATGCGCCACGCGGTGAGCTGGGAGGCGATCGTCGCCTTCCTCACCCGCGCCGGCGGCTAGGCCCGGCCGGGCTCAGGGCGTGCCGCCGAGCGCGCCGCCGCCCATCGCGCCGAAGTACGGCTCCAGCTGGGCGGTGATCGCCTGGACCTGCGCGCCGGTCATCTTCAACCCGAAGCGTAGCTCGTCGCCCTTGCGCTCGAAGCGGAGCCCGCCGACCACCTTGCCGACCTCGCCGCCGAGGCTGCCGGCCTGGCGCTTGAGCTGGGGCACACCGGCGGCGACCTGGTCGGCGACGGCGCGATCGCGGACCTGGACGGCCAGCTCCATCGCGAAGCCGCCGGCGTCGTCGAGGTCGAGCCAGCCGCGCAGGCGCCCGAGCTGGTCGGCGGCCGGCGTGGCCGTGGCGTCGCCGACGAACCAGATCGCGCGCTTGCGATCGATCCGGGCCAGCGCCGCGACCAGCTCGGCGTCCGCGGTGGCGTTCGTTCGCGCTGCGGCGGCGACGTCGGCCTCGAGGTCGGCGCGGGTGCTCGGCCGCACCGCACCGCCGCCCGAGCCGAGCGTGGGGAGCGGCATGGCGACGCGCGTGACCAGCACGCCGCCGGGCAACAGCAGGTACCCGGTGCGGTGGGGCCCCAGCGCGGTCGGCGTCTCGATCGACACGAACTTGCCGTCGCCGTCGCGCTCGGCGGCGAAGCTGGCCTGCTTGGCGCACGCCTCGATCTGTTCGATCGAGAAGCCCTTCATCGCGTAGCGCATGGTCAGCGTGCCGCCCTCGAAGGCGATCGAGCCGAGCATCTGCAGGCCCTTGCCGGCCTGGACGAAGCACGTCGACCACGCCCGCATGCCCGGCGACATCTGCTCGACCGCGCTCATCATCGACGAGGCCAGCGAGCTCTGGAGGAAGTCCTGCAGTCGGTAGTAGTTGCCGCCCATCAGCCCGACGTTGCCGCCGGGCAGCGCCTCGAGCAGCGCCTTCTCCTCGGCGCGCAGCGGCCCTGACCCCTTGGAGGCGATCGCGCCATCCTTCTCGCAGGCGACCAGGGCGACGGCGGCGGTGAACAAGGCCACGGCGGGCAGCGTGCGCATCGACCGTCGGTATCGCGTCGGCGGCCGCGGCTCAAGCCGGAACTGGGGCCGCGCCGACCCGGCCGGCGGCGCACCTGGGTCCGGGCAGACCCGGCAACGCATGTCAACTCGTGTGACTGCGTCGGCATGCCCCTTGCGAAGGCGACCGCGTGCTCGAAAGGATGCCCCCCATGCGTGCTCGTACCTCGTTCGCCCTCGTGCTTCTGTCGCTGGCCGCCTGCAAGGGCGGTGATGACGGTCTCGGCCCGGTGTACTTCGGGAAGACCGTCGAACCACCCCGCGCCCTCGCCAAGCTGCGTCCGGGCATGACCGTCGACGAGGCCAAGGCGGCGGCGCCCGACCTCAAGGACGGCTCCGGCCGCGAGCGCGGCAACCTGGTGGCCGAGTCGGGCCGCGAGGAGCTCACGCTGGTCGCCGAGGTCGACGACGGGCGGATCGATCGGCTGATCGTGAAGGCGCGGATCACCACCCTCGAGCAGATCCTGACCAAGGCCTGGGGCGCGCCGACCAAGGTGAAGGTGCGCGACGAGGAGCGCGCGGTGTGGCTGAATCCGGCCGGGTCGTGGAAGGCGACCGTCGACTGCCTCGAGCGCACCTGCTTCCTCGATTTCGAGAACCACAAGCCGCTCGACGCCGCCTGGTTCGGCAAGACCCCGGTGCCGCCGGGCGCGTACGCCAAGGTCCAGGTCGGCATGCCGGCGGCCGAGGCGGTCAAGGTGCTCGGCGACCCACGCGCCGTCGAGGGCTACGTCGACGCCGGTCCCGACGATGTCCAGATCACCGTGCAGGCCTCGTCGAAGACCCAGCGGGTCAGCTCGATCCGCCTGATGCTGCCCAAGGAGAGCAAGCCGCTGATCGACCAGGCGTGGGGGCCCGGGCTCGAGGCCAAGGACTCGATCGGCCGGCCGCTGACCGTCTGGCTCGACGAGGCGAGCGGCTGGCGCGCCGCCTGGGAGCACGAGGCGATCGGCGACTCGGGCAGCCTCGAGTTCGTCAACTACCTGCCGCTGTCGTCGGTGCTGGGCACCGGCACGGTCGACTTCGCCCTGCTCGCGCCGGCCGGGCTGGGCGCCACCAAGGACGAGCTGATCAAGGCCTACGGCGATCGTTACCAGGCGAAGGACGACCGCATCGAGCTGCCGCCGACCGCGTGGGGATCGATCTGGACCGCCGTCCACGTCAGCTTCGACGCGGCCGGCAAGGCCAGCTACTTCCGCTTCGGCATCCCGTACGAGGCGCAGGCCCAGGCCAAGGACCAGATCCTCGCCGCCCTCGAGGCGCGCTTCGGCAAGCCCACCGCGGGCGAGGACCTCGGCCGCCCGCTGATGATCTTCCGCGACGCGGCGCCGCGCATCGTGGTGCGCGACTCCACGATCACGCACGAGATCGAGATCGAGTACGGCAGCCGGTGAGTGGCGCCGCGCGCGCATCCGCCGGACGACCGCGATCGTCGTGATACCGGCGGGCAGGCGAGGCATACTGCGCGCGTGACGCGCACGATCGAGTCGGTGCCCTTTCGCCGCGGCCGCTTCGCCGAGTTGCCCGACCAGCCGCGGGTGCCGCATCCCTACGCGCAGACCGTCGCGCGCATCGTGCCGGTCGCGACCCGCGCCCTCGGCACGGTCGCGACCCACGTGCGGGTCTACGGCAGCGGTCCGCCGCTCCTGCTCGTGCACGGGCTCATGACCTCGAGCTATTCGTGGCGCTACGTGCTCGAGCCGCTCGGCGCGCGCTTCACGCTCTACCTCCCCGACCTGCCCGGCAACGGGCGCAGCGCCGCGCCGCCCGGCCGGTATCACCCCGACGCGTTCGTCGAGTGGCTGGGCGCGGTGATCGACGCCCTCGGCATCCGCGGCTGCGCCGTCGTCGGCAACTCGATGGGCGGCTACCTCTGTATGCGGCTCGCGCTCCGCGACCCGGGCGCGATGTCGCGCCTGATCAACGTGCACTCGCCGGGCGTGCCCGAGTGGCGCCTCGACGCCCTGCGCGCGCTGACCGCGGTGCCCGGCGTGCGCAGCCTCATCGCGGCGATGGCGCGCCTTGCGCCCGAGCGGTGGGCGCACCGCAACGTCCACTACTGGGACGAGTCGCTCAAGTCGCGCGAGGAGGCGCGCGAGTACGGCGCGCCACTGGCGACCGCCGACGGATCGCGCGCGTTCGTCAAGCACCTCACCGAGATCATGGCGCCTGGCCCGATCCGGGCGTTCCAGCGCGAGCTCGCCGATCGCCAGGCGCGCCGGCTGACCTTCCCGGTGCCGCTCCTCCACCTCTACGCCGAGCGCGATCCCATGGTGCCGGCCCGCTTCGGCGACGTCATGGCCGAGCGCACCGGCGCGCCGCTGGTCCGCTTGCGGGCGGCGTCGCACTTCGCGCACGTCGACAACCCGGCGGTGTTCCTCGCCGCGGCGCTGCCGTTCCTCACGTCCGATCCGCCGGCGTAGGTCCGGCGTCTACCCGGCTTCGTCGCGCAATGGCAGTCGCGAACGGCTGCCGGGTTTACCTGCTGCGGACCGACGCGAACACGGGCGGGCCGTTCACGGCCGACGCCACGTTCTGTCCGCGGACCGCGCTCAGTGGCGACCGGACGTACCGCTCGTTCGAGTCGCTGGACTTCCCCGGCTATTACATCCGCCACGCCTCTGGCCGCGTGCGCATCGCCGCGTTCGAGGACAGCAGCCTCATCGTCAAGACGCGAGCTTTCAGTACACGCAGAACTAGGGGGCCCGAGCTCCTGCCTGGATGCGCAGATCGCGCGCAGCGCCCCGCGAGCTCAGCGGACCCGCGACTCGTCGGGGCTCCAGTCGGCCAGCCGCGAGGCGACGAGCTCGGTGCGTGCGTGCACGGTCAGGACCAGGCCATCGGGGCCGGGCTCGGCGTACTCGAAGTCGGTCGCCGGCGTGCGTTCGCCGGCCAGCAGCGGATGGATCGTCTCGAGCGGTTGCAGCGGATGCCCGGCGAGGACGAGCTCGTCGACCACGACCATCGCGGTGAGGTCGACCACGTGCAGGCGTCCATACGCCGACGGCCAGGTGGCGAAGCCGCCCGGCAGGTACACGGCCGCGCGGCCGCCGTGGTCGTCGGGGTCGTCGTCCTCGCCGGCCCACTCGAGCTCGTCGAGGATCTCGCCCGACGGCCAGATCCGGTACTCGAGCAGGTCATCGCCCACCGACAGGTACGAGTCGCCGGCCGTCACGAACACCGGCGATGACCGATCGCGGGGCGCGATCTCGGTCGTGATCGCACCGGCGCCATCCTCGCGGACGAAGAACGCGGCTTGCCCGTCCTGGCCGGCGGCGAGCCAGACGACCACCGCGCGTGCGTCGGCATGGAGCGACAGCTCGGCCGCCGATCCGCCGAACGGATCGTCGATCGCCACCGCGAGGTGGATCGCGCCGGTGTCCGGTGCGCGCAAGGTCACCCACACCTTCGCGCCGTCGAGCGCGGCGGCCCACAGCCCGCGACCGTCGGCGGTGTGCCGGCAGGCCAGGAACGTGCCCTCGGCCTGCCACCGGAGCTCGCCGGTCTCGACATCATGCGCCACCAGTCCGCGATCGCTCGCGCAGACCAGCGTCTCGGTGAGGGTCGCGTCTTGCAGCGGGCCGCCGGTGTCGACCACGGCCGTCGTGGTGAGGTCGCGATCGAGGACGGTCACTACACCTCGTTCGGACACGACCAGCCAGCCCGCTCGCCAGCCGCGGGCGAAGAAGGCACGCTCGGTCAACGTGGCGGTGGCGGTCGGGGTGATCGTGCGCACGCGCGCATCCTAGCCCGCACACGAGCCGAGCCCAGGAACGAACCGCCCGACACGCCGGCAGTACGCGCGGTACGACTCGCCATGGGTGCGGACGAGATAGGGTTCTTCGACGAAACGGACCTGGAGCTCGATCGCGACGACGAGCATGCCGTAGGAGACGAGCGCGGCGCGGTTCGGGAGAGGGTCACCTGCATGCGTCGGGGCCGCAGCTCTTGCGGAGCCGGGCGAGGTCGCTGCGCAGCGCGCGCCGCGTGGCGAGCGAGTCGGTGAGCTGCGCGAGGATGCGCTGGACCGAGTCGTGCTCCTGCGGGGCGATGCGGTAGTAGACCCAGGTGCCGTCGCGGCGGCTGTCGACGATGCCGGCGGCGCGGAGGATGCCGAGCTGCCGCGAGGCGTTGGGCTGGGTCAGGCCGAGCGCCTGCTCGACGTGACAGACGCACAGCTCGCCATGCGCGAGGAGCGCGACGATGCGGAGCCGGGTCTCGTCGCCGAGCGCCCGGAATAGGCGCGACAGCGGCCGGAGGTCGAGGTCATCGACAGTGGACAACACGACATGCGTATATCATGATGTTCGCATGTTGCCGAGGATGCTGTTCCTCTGCGTGGCCAACTCGGCGCGGTCCCAGATGGCCGAGGGCTTGGCGCGGCGCTTGTTCGGCGCCCGGGTCGAGGTCGAGAGCGCGGGCAGCCGCCCGAGCCGGGTGAACCCACACGCGATCGAGGTGATGAAGGAGATCGGGATCGACCTGGCGAGCCACCGCAGCAAGGCGGTCGACCAGATCGATCGGGACCGGGTCGACCTCGTGATCACGCTCTGCGCCGAGGAAGTGTGTCCGGCCTGGCTCGGGTCGGCGCGCCGGCTGCACTGGCCCATCCCGGACCCGGCCGGCGATGGCGAGTCGCTCGCGCGCTTCCGCGCCGCCCGCGACGAGATCCTGCGGCGGCTGGTCGGGCTCGCCGCGACGATGGCGCCCGCCGCGGTCAGCCTCGGGCCAGCGCAGGCCGACGACCGGCCCGCCTGCGAGACCTTGATCGCCGCGTGCGACCTTCCGATCGATGGCCTCGCCGATCAGTTCCCCGACGGGTACGTGGTCGCCAGGCGAGGGGAGGCGGTGATCGGCGTGGCGGGGCTGGAGGAGCACGACGGCGCCGGCCTGCTGCGATCGGTGGCGGTCGCCCCGGGCGAGCGAGGTGGAGGTCTCGGCGTCGCGCTCACCGCCGACCGGCTGGTGGCCGCGCGTACTCGATCGCTGGCCGCGGTCTACCTGCTGACCACGACCGCGAGCGACTACTACGCCCGCTTCGGCTTCCGACCGTTCGCCCGTGAGGCCGTGCCTGCCGCGGTCGCCGCCTCGCGGGAGTTCGCATCGGTCTGTCCATCGTCCGCGTCGTGCCAGGCGCTGACGATCTAGCTTGCGTCCTTTCGGCGGGGTCCCCGTCTCCCGGACAGGAGGTTCGAGATGAACGAGACGAAGGCAGACGAGACGCGGGCCGTGGTCCGCGAGCACTATGGCACCATCGCGAAGGTCGGTGGCAGCTGCGCCCCGGGGTGCTGCGGAACGACGCCCGCCGGATACGCGCGCACCCTCGGCTACTCGGCGGATGACCAGCAGGCGGTGCCGGAGGGCGCCGACCTCGGGCTCGGTTGCGGCAACCCGACCGCGATCGCCGCGCTGCGGTCGGGGGAGACCGTGCTCGATCTCGGCTCCGGCGCCGGGTTCGACTGCTTCCTCGCCGCCCGCCAGGTCGGCCCCACGGGGCGCGTGATCGGCGTCGACATGACCGCGGAGATGGTCGCGCGGGCGCGGGACAACGCGCGCAAGGTGAAGGCCGAGAACGTCGAGTTCCGGCTCGGCGAGATCGAGCACCTGCCGGTCGCCGACGGCTCGGTCGACGTCATCCTGTCGAACTGCGTCATCAACCTGTCGCCCGAGAAGGGCGCGGTCTTCCGCGAGGCCTTCCGCGTGCTGCGCCCGGGCGGGCGGCTCGCGATCAGCGACGTCGTGGCCACCGGCCCGATCCCGGCCGAGCTGCAGGACCAGGCGGCCGCCCTCGCGGGCTGCATCTCGGGCGCGGCGCCGATCGACGACGTGCGGGCGATGCTGCGCGATGCCGGCTTCACCGACGTCGAGATCCGCATCGCTCGTCAGAGCGCCGAGGTCGTCGGCTCCTGGCTGCCGGGGATCGAGAACTTCGTGGCGTCGGCGACCATCGAGGCCCGCAAGCCCGATCCCGCCGCGACCTGCTGCACCCCGGAGTGCTGCGCGTGACCGGCCAGCCCGCGCCGTGGCGCGACGTCGAGGCGCGGCTCCGGCCGTTCGTCGCGCGGCGCGTCCCGACCGCAGACGTCGAGGACGTCCTCCAGGACGTCTACGTGCGGATGCAGCGCGGGCTGGCGGCGCTGCGCGACGACCAGCGGTTCAGCGCCTGGTTGCACCAGATCGCGCGCAGCGCCATCGCCGACCACGGGCGCGCCCGCGCCCGCCATCCCCTGGTCGCCGATGCCGATCCCGACGCCCCGGTCGCCAGCGAGCCCGACGACGACCGCGAGGCCTTTCGTGCGCTCTCGGGCTGCGTGGCGATGTTCGTCGCGCAGCTCCCCTCGCCCTACCGCGAGGCGGTCACGCTGGTCGAGCTCGAGGGCCTCACCGCCCGCGAGGCCGCGGACCTCGCCGGCATCTCGGTCTCCGGCATGAAGTCGCGGGTCCAGCGCGGGCGCGCCCAGCTCCGCGACCTGTTCGACGAGTGCTGCGAGATCGCCCTCGACGCCCGCGGCAAGGTCACCGAGGTGACCCCGCGCACGCCGTGCTGTGGAGCCACGTCGGACCGCCGTTCGCCAGCGTGAGCTCGCCGGACATTGGCTATCGCGGTCGTCCTTCCAGGCCGCGGCGCGGCTGCCGCCGCTCGACGAAGTAATAGTGGTTCTCGCCCTCGTCCTGTGCTGCGGCCACCCACGTCAGACCGGCATCGCGCAGCAGTCGCTCATAGGATTGCGCCCCGAGTGACTGCGACGGACGGCCGGTCATGGCGTCCACCCATTCAAGGGGCTCGCTGGGGGCCGTGAAGAGGAAACGCCCCCCGGGGTCGAGCGCGCCCGCCACCTTCTCGATGACACGCGCTTGCGCTCCTGGCTCGAGCAAGAACAGGAGTCCCCAGGCAAGCACACCATCGAACGTCCGGTCGAAGAACGCAGACGCTTCGACCGTGTTCTGCTCGATCGGCACGCCCGGGAAGCGCTCGCGGAAGGCAGCGACCATCGCCGGTGACGCATCGATCGCGTAGGTCGAGAGGCCGGCCTCCTGCAGGATCCGCGTGCTCGGCTCACCAGGGCCGGAGCCCAGGTCGAGGACGGTCGCCCCCGGGGGAAGGCTCGTGCCCACGCCCGGACGGTGGCGGCGCCGATCGCGTCGCCGACCAGGGGACGGGTGCCACGCCCGGCAATGTAGAGGTTCGCGATCCCCTCGTATCCATTGGAACCGTCGTCGCTCATTGGCATCGATCCGTGGCGGATTCCATCGACCTATTCCGCCTGCCAGACCAGCGTGCCGTCCCGATCGGCGATGTGGCCCACGCCGGGGAACGGGAAGTGCACCGCGTAGACGCGGGTGTGGTCGGCCGCCAGCGTCGACAGCGTCTGCTGGCGCATCGCCTCGGCGGCGGCGCGGTCGAGGTCGAACTCGATCGGCCACGCCGGCCGCTGCACCGACACGACGTGGTGGTGCGCGAGGTCGCCCAGGTAGAACAGGCGCTCGTCGCCGGTGCCGATCGCGTAGGAGCTGTGACCCGGCGTGTGGCCCTGGGTCGCGACCGCGCGCACCTCGGGCAGCAGCTCGGCGCCGGGCTCGAACGCGGCCACCTTGGCGGCGATCGCGTCGACCAGCGCCTTGTCCTCGGGCGCGGCCTGGACCGCAGCCCACTCGGGCGCCGACAGGTGGATGGTGGCGTTCGGATACACCAGCGCGCCGTCGGCGGTCACCAGGCCGCCCATGTGATCGCTGTGGCCGTGCGAGATGAAGATGTCGGTCACGTCGGCCGGCGTCACGCCCGCCCTGGTGAGCGACGTCCGCACCCACCCGGTGTTGGGGATCGAGCCGCCGGTGCCGGTGTCGAACAGGAGCACGCGGCCGCTCGCCTTGACCAGCAGCGGCTGGATCGACAGCCGGAGCGGGTCGCGCGGCAGGCCGGCGGCGGCCAGCACGTCGCCGGCCTCGTCGACGTGCCCGACGGCCAGGACCTTGCCGTCGTTGGGAAAGACGAGCTCGCCGTCGTCGAGCGCGACCGCCTCGAGCGCGCCGATCGCGAACGCGTGGGCACGGCCCGGGCCGTCATCACCGGACCCGGGCGCGGGCGGCGGCTTGGTGGCCGAGGACGAGCATGCCGCGAGGGCGAGCACGGCGACGAAGGCGAGCCTTCTCATGCCCGCAGCCTGCCACAGCTCGGCGCGGTCCCGGCCGAGTCACGGCTGCTTGTTCTTCTCGTCCCAGGCCATCGGCTGCCACAGCTCGACCTTGTTGCCCTCGGGATCCATGATCCAGGCGAAGCGGCCGTTCTCGTGCGCCTCGGGGCCCGTCACGATCTCGACGCCGTCGCGGCGCAGCTGCGCCAGCAGCTCGTCCAGGTCGTCGACGCGGTAGTTGATCATGAAGCTCGACCTGCTCGGGCTGAACCACTCGCTGCTCTTCTCGGCGACATGCCACACGGTGAGGCCGCCGTCGTTGGCCTGGTCGTCGGGCCACTTCAAGATCGCGCCGCCCCATTCCTCCATCGCCAGGCCCAGGTGCTTCGCGTACCAGGCCGCCAGCGCCTTGTGATCCGCGGTCGACTTGAAGAACACTCCGCCGATTCCGGTGACCTTTGCCATGGGCGATAGCCTGCCAAGCGGGCGCGCCGGGCGTCCAGCGCAGCCGCCGCGGATCACCTGACGTCATCGGACGCGTCGTCGCCCGGGACGCACGGTGCCCAGCCAGACGAGCACCAGCGCCGCGATCGACACGCCGCGCGGGCACAGCATCGGTCGGTCCAGCCCGTTCACCGCCGCGTGCTCTGGATGAAGCGACGGTGGGCGTGGGCATCCCACGCCTTGCGCTCGGCGCGGATCGCGAACACCGGGAGCTCGGCCACCTCGAGGCGCTCCTCGGCCGCGGGCACCTCGATGTGGCGAGCCGCTTTCTCCGGGCTCTCGAGGCACGAGCCGCCGAACACGGCGAAGTTGCAGAAGACGGTGCACGCGTAGAGCGCGCGGCGGGCCTCGAAGTGGGCGGCGCGGAAGTCGGCGGTCACCGGGCTGAACGCCGGGTTGAGCACGAGATCGACGGGGGGCTCGGAGTTCTTGAGCGCGACCCGCAGCTCGAGATCGAGGAAGTCGCGGCAGATCGCGATCGCGATCCGCCCGACGTGCGTCGTCGCGACGACGTGGAACGGCGAGGCGGTGGGCTCGATCGGCTCTTCGACCCAGCCGGTGCCCGACCGCAGCTGGGCGGGGATGTGCTTGCGCTGCCGCCACAGCATGCCCTCGGGACCGAGCACCGTGCACACGTTCGCGCGCGCGGTCTCGTCGTGGTAGCCGCCGAGCACGAGGATCATGCGCCGGTCGTGGGCGAGCTCCTGGGCGAGGGCGGCGAGCCGGGCGTGGTTGAGGTCGACGCTCATCTCGGGGAACACGATCAGATCGGCGCGCGCCTCGGCCGCGCGCTCGACGAACCGCCGCAGCTTGTCCGCGACCGCGTCGACCCGCGCGTCCGGCAAGCGATACAGGCCGCTCGACGCCGGTACCGGGAGATCCGCCGGCTCGCCGATCTGTGCGATCGCGATCCGACACGCCGCGCGCTCGGGCTCCGACTCCACGCGGTAGTGCACGAGCCGGTACGGCGGCGTCTCCTCGGCCGCCGGTGCCGGCGGCTCGGGGGCGCGCGTGCGCGGCGCCATCCGTCCGCCGACGAACTCCTCGATCAGCGCGGCGATCGGGTGCCAGTCGCCGAGCCACGGGAAGTGGATGTCGCCCTCGAGCTGGACCAGCCGCGCGCCGGCGATGCCCGCGGCGAGCTCGGCGGCGAACCGGCTCGCGATCGCGCGATCGCCGCGGCGATGGATCACCAGCGTCGGCGCGCGCACCACCGCCAGCAGGCCGGCGACATCGAAGCGATACACGCTCTCGAGCAGCGCGGCCGCCATCTCCCTGGACGTCGCCTCGCGCTGGAACCGCGCGAGGTCCTCGCGAAATGCCGGATCGTGGCCGGGCACGAAGATCGACGCGAGCGCGTGGGCGCCGATGCCCCAGCTCGAGCGCACCAGCGCGACGAGGCTGGTCCGCAGCTCGGGCGGCGCGATCGCGGCGCCGGTCTGGTAGGTGCCGACCAGCACGAGGCGGCTCACACGCTCGGGGTGCGCCGCCGCGTACGCGACGCAGATCGGACCCGCCTGGGACACGCCGAGCAGCGAGACGGCCTCGCCGGGCGCAACCGCCTCGATCACGGTCTCGAGATCGGCGACCTCCGCATCGAGCGTGAAGTCATCGCGCACGGGCTCGGACAGCCCGCATCCGCGTCGGTCGTAGAACACGAGCCGGAACGACTCGGCGAGCCGACCGTAGAACGCGTCCATGCCGAGGTACTGCCACTGCATCTCCAGGTGACTGACCCACCCCGGCGGCACCACCAGCACGGGACCATCGCCCCGCGTCAGATATCCGATGCGGCGGCCGGCCCGGTTGCGACAGAAGGCAACTCGCGGCTCCATGCTCGGCGGGGCTGCAACCCGTGGACCCGTCGCGGTGACCTCGCGATCGCGAACGGCCGGCGGGCCCCGGAGGAGCTGTGTGGCGTGGTCGACAAGGCCGAGGCGTCGCCGCCGGCCCCGGCGGGAAGGCGCGCGGCGGCACGATCTCCGGTCGTGGTTCAAGACCCGGACAATCGAGGACGGCGCCGATTCGCTGATCACCCGCCGCGTGACCCACGCGCCCCGACGGACGTGGAGGCGGGCTACCAGCGCTTCTCGTGGGCGGTGATCTGCCACGAGGTCGCGGAGCTTAACGTCACGATTCGTAAGGGCGAGATCCTCGCGCGAGAGTCTGCGGTTGGGCCCTCGCGCGGATCCAATCGGCATACTGAGGGCGCTGCGCATCCCAGGGGGCCCCATGACTCACACGAAGCACCTGCATCGTTTCGGCACCGTGCTGGTCGCGTTCGCACTCGCGGCTGGCACGCGACCGCGACCCACAGCGGCAAGACCACGCAGTACCTGGTGCAGTTCGAGGCCATCCGCGGTGGCCGCTTGCTGGTCTTGCAGAACAAGCAGGCCAGCGCGCTGCGCTACGTGCTCGCGAAGACGAAGTAGCCGCGCGAGCCACGCACCGGGTCTTGGTCTTCGACGAGGTGCGCCTCGACGAGTACGGCCGCATCGTCCTCGAGGTGGTGGTCAGCCCAGAAGGTGCGGCGCGCCTCGCGTACCTCGCGCTCCGACACACCGCAGCGGCCGAGCTGCGCTGGTCGCAGTACGACGCGATCACCGAGCCGCTCGGTCGCATCAACCTGGGCGAGACCGGTGTCCCGCGCGCTGTGCCCGTGCACGCGACGCTCGCGAAGCTGCTGGCGCAGTGGCGGTTGTGCGGCTGGGTCGAACACTGACGGCTGTCAGCCGACCAGCGAGCACCTCATCGTGCCCACGCTGACGCTTGAGCCCCGCGCTCCGAAGGAAGCGCAGGATACGCTCGCGGCCGACCTCGGGACGCTCCCCCAAAGGGACTTGAACCCTTGTTTCGGCGTGAGAGGAGCGCCGAGGTCGTAGGGACGCTACCGAGCAGCGTCGAGAGATGGTGACCCCAAAGGGACTTGAAC
>Ga0247822_10001965_pt1 | contig 12924 bp, 11 predicted proteins | sample 13C_Cellulose_Da_FD_192423 | JGI IMG/M metagenome (GOLD analysis project Ga0247822, IMG submission 192423) | Soil microbial communities from agricultural site in Penn Yan, New York, United States - 13C_Cellulose_Day30 | ecosystem: Environmental > Terrestrial > Soil > Agricultural land | place...
CTGCTTGTCGGGGCCTCGATCATCATCGCGCTGGTGATCGTGTTCGCCACCAAGTTCTACAAGATCGATTGAGGGCGCAATGAGCACCAGAACCGCACCGCTGCGCCTCCACCCCGGCCGCTTCGTGGTCTTTGCAACGCTGGCCTTCGCGGTGTGCTTCTACGGCATTCCGCTGCTCTGGCTGTTCATCGCGGGGACCCGGTCGGAATCCTCGCTGCTGACGCAATCGCCGTTCGCGCTGGGGGACTGGGACTCGTTCGTCCGCACCTGGACCAACCTCACCACCTACAACAACTTCCAGATCCTCACCTGGACGGTGAACTCGCTGATCTACGTGGTGGGTGGGGTGCTGCTGTCGCTGATCGCCTGCATTCCGGCGGGCTACGCACTGGCGGCATCGGAGTTTCCGGGGCGCCGGCTCGTTCTGATCTTCACGCTGATTGCGATGATCACGCCCTCAACGGCGGTGGTGCTGCCGATCTTTCTCGAGCTCAACATGCTCGGGCTCAGCAACACCTATGCCGGGCTCATCCTCGCCTCGGGCTTTTTCCCGTTCGGCGTGTATCTGACCTACGTCTACTTTTCGACCTCGCTGCCCAAGGGCGTGATGGATTCCGCCCGGGTCGATGGGGCCAACCGGTTCCAGCTGTTCAGCCGCATCGCGCTGCCGCTGGCCCGGCCGATCATCGCGCTGGTGGCGTTCTTCAGCTTCCTCGGCATCTGGTCGAACTACTTCCTCGCCTTCGTGCTGCTCAGCGACGACAAGCTCTACAACCTGCCGGTGGGGCTGACGGCGCTGGTGAGCGGTTCGGGCGCGCTCAGCAACCTGCCGTCCAACGATGTGCCGATCAAGAAACCGGAGGTGGTGCTCGCCGCCATCCTCGTGGTGCTGCCGGTGCTGCTGATTTTCATGGCCGCACAGCGGTTCGTGCGCTCCGGCATGCTGTCGGGCGCGGAAAAGGGTTAGCGGCCACGGGCGGACTTGGCGAAGCCAAGTCCTGCCTGGAGCGGCCGCATAGGATCTACCTAGGAGGACTGAATGAAGATCACGGGGTTCACGGCATGGCTGGTCGAGCACGAGCCGGGACCGAAGTTCATCTGGCGCGACGGCATTCCCGGCTCGCACGGTGACATCCCGCGCGGTTCCAGGCCGCACAAGGCGGTGATCCGGATGGAGACCGACAGCGGCATCAACGGCGTCATCGAGATGGGCCGCGGCGAGGCGGTGATCGACCTGGTGCGGCGGCGCTACCACGAGTTCATCGGCGAGAACCCGCTGCTGACCGAGCGGATGTGGCGGCTGATCTGGGAACTCGACCGCATCGAAGAGTTCCACATGCGCACGCTCGGCATGCTCGACATGCTGTGCTGGGACGTCAAATCGCAGCACGCCAAAATGCCGATCTTCCAGATGCTGGGCGGCGACAACCGGGTGGTGCCTGCCTATGCCTCGACGGTCACCTGGCCCACGATGGATGAGTACGAGCGCTACATCAAGATGAGCCGCGACGTCGGCTTCAAGGCGTTCAAGCTGCACGCCTGGGGCGGCCCGGTGAAGCGCGACATTGAGCTCTGCAAGAACCTCCGCAAGTGGGTCGGGCCCGATGCGGACCTGATGTTCGACGGCTCGGCCGGCTGGGACTACGTCAACGCGCTCGAGTTCGGCAAGGCGATCCAGGACCTCGGGTTCCTGTGGTACGAGGAGCCGATGCGCGAGTTCCACCTGGGCAGTTACACCAAGCTCTGCGAGAAGCTCGATATCCCGATCCTCGCCGCCGAAACCTCGGACGGCGTGCATGGCAACATGGCGACCTGGATCGAGAACAAGGCGCTCGACATGACGCGCGTCTCGACCTTCTACAAGGGCGGCTTCACCGGCTCGATGAAGGTGGCGCACCTCTCGGAAAGCCACGGCATGCGGGCCCAGGTGCACGGCATGGGGCTCGAGAACGCGCAGATCTGCGCGGCGATCTCGAACAACGACTATTACGAGCAGCTTGTGATGAACGAGGAGCAGATCAAGGGGCTCGACAAGCTCGGTCCGCTGTCGATCGTCGACGGCAACCTGACCGTCAGCGATGAGCCGGGCATCGGCTACGAGTTTGATTTCAAGAAGCTCGACGAAACTGCGCTTGCCAAGATCGAGGTCACAGAGCGGTTGAGGCCGATCGGCGCGGAGGTGCCGTGGCACTGACACACCCAAGTTCGTAACTGAGCATCAGGAGGAGGACGCTCATGACGACCAGGTTTGATAGACGATCAGTTCTGAAGATGGGGGGCGGCCTCCTGGCCGCCTCCGCGCTGCTGCCCAAGCAGGCATTCGCCCAGCAGACGGCGATCAACTACTGGCACACGTTCACCAGCCAGTCGGAGTTCGCTGGGCTGGAAGACGTGATGAAGCTGTTCGCCGCGGCGCACCCCGATATCGCGGTGACGCAGGAGAACATCCCGAACCCCGAGTTCATGGCCAAGATCACCGCGGCGGTGGTTTCGGGCAGTCGCCCGGACTCCACCATGGTCTCGTCCGAACGTGTCGCCGACCTCGTCGCCATGGGCGGGCTCACCGACCTCACCGACCGGATCGCGGCGTGGGAGCGGCGGGGCGATTTCGACGACTCGCGCTTCGCGTCCATCACCAAGGACGGCAAGGTCTACGGCATCCCGGCGTTCACGTTCGTCGACTGGATGTACTACCGCAAGGACTGGTTCGACGAAGCCGGCCTCGCACCGCCCACCACCTATGCAGAGTTCCGTGACGCGGCGATCAAGCTGACCGACCCGGCCAAGGGCCGCTTCGGTTTCGGCATGCGCGGCGGCGCCGGCGGCCAGTCCTATGTGATCAACATCATGGAAGGTTTCGGCGCCAAGCTGATCCAGGACGACGGCTCGATCAGCCTCGACCGCGACAAGGCGATCGAAGCGGTGGACTGGTGGTCGGGCCTCCTGATCAAGGACGGCGCGGTGCCGCCCAGCGCGCCGAACGACGGCTTCCGCCAGATCATGGAAGCGTTCCAGACCGGCCAGACCGCGATGCTGTGGCATCACACCGGCTCGTTCCAGGACAATTCCAAGCTGCTGAAGGCCGGCGTCGAGTTCGCTACCGCGGCGATCCCGGCCGGTCCCGTCAACCGCGTGTCTCGCCTCGGCTATGCCTACAACACGGTGACCAAGCCCGAGACGATCGACGCCAGCTGGGAGTGGATCAAGTTCTGGGGTGAGCCCGACGCGGCCGTCGCGTTCCTCGAAAAGACCGGCTACTTCCCGGCCTCGACGGTGGCGGCGCAGGACGAGCGCATCTCCGGCAACCCGCTCTACAAGCCGGCCGCCGATACGCTCGGCTTCGGCATCCCGGCGCCGAGCTTTGCCGGCTTTGCCGGCTGGTCGGAAAGCGTCGTGCTCCCGGCGTTCCAGCGCGTGCTGATCAAGGAAGCGACGCCCGAACAGGCGGTCGACGAGATGATCGACGGCCTCGCCCAGGCGATCGCCTGAGCTTGATCGAAGGCGGCCGGAGGACTCCGGCCGCCCCTTCATCTTACCAGAGCAAGCGAGGCCGCATGACTTCGAACGTGGGCTCTGCCTATTCCCGTCCGCCGCTAACGCTGTGGGATCGCATCAATCCGGTCCGGATGATCGGCGAGCTCTCGGAGACGCGGTACTGGATGTACCTGCTGCTGATCCCGAGCGCGCTGCTGATCACCGCGGTGGTGATCTACCCGACGCTCTATGGCATGCAGATGAGCTTTCGCGAGATGCGGCTCAACCGGCCGGACCTCGGCACCGGCTGGGTCGGGCTGAAGCACTATCAGCGCATGCTGACCGATCCGATCTTCTGGGTCTCGCTGCGCAACACCGCGGTGTGGGTGACCTCGGCCATCGCGCTCGAATTTCTCATCGGGTTGATCGCGGCGCTGACGCTGAACCGGAACCTGCCGGGCAGCAAAGTGCTCGCGGTGCTGATCCTGCTCCCATACTTCCTCCCCAACGTGGTCGCCGGCCACATGTGGGCGCTGATGCTCGATCCGCGGCTGGGGGTGATCAACGACCTCCTCGTCAAGATCGGCTGGCTCGAGGGCTACAAAGCCTGGTTCGCCGACCCCTCGACCGCCATGGCGGCGGCGATCGTGGTCGAGGCCTGGCACAGTTTCCCGTTCTTCACGCTGCTGATCCTGGCGGGGCTGAAGGGCATTCCCTCCGACCTCTACAAGGCTGCTGATATCGATGGGGCAGGGCCGTTTGCGCAGCTCAGGCTGATCACCCTGCCGATGCTGAAGACCATCATCGCAGCGGCGGTGATCCTGCGGGTCATCGGCCTCGTAAACTCGCCGGACCTGCTGCTGATCCTGACCAGCGGCGGGCCGGGACGGTCGACCCAGGTGCTGAGCCTCTACGCGTTCCAGACCGCCTACAAGGATTTCAACTTCGGCTATGCGGGCGCCCTCTCGGTGGTGATGTTCATCCTCCTGATGGGCTTTGCCTGGGCCTATGTCCGGCTCTCCAAAGTGAACGAGGACTGACGCCATGGCTGCCACCCGCTCACGTTCGAAACTGCTCTGGGACGTCATCAGCTACGTCGTGCTGATCGGCCTTGCCTTCATCGCCATCGCCCCGATCGTCTGGACCTTCCTCACCTCGCTGAAGTTCGAGGAGGACATCGTCACCCGGACGATGCAGTACATCCCGTCGCGCATCACGTTCGAGAACTACGTCAAGCTCTGGAACCAGTCGGGCTATCCGGTGCTGGTGATCAACAGCCTGATCGTCACCACGACCACGGTGCTCTTGTGCCTGCTCACGGGGACGGTCGCCGCCTATGCGTTCAGCCGCTTCCAGTTCAAGGGCCGCACGCAACTGATGCTGGGGTACCTGGTGGTGCGGATGTTCCCGGCGGTGCTGATGATCATTCCGTTGTTCATCATCATGCGGCAGGTGGGGCTGCTCGACAGCACCATCGGGCTCGCCATCGCCTATACGAGCTTTCTGCTGCCGCTGTTCGTCTGGATGTTGAAAGGCTTCTTCGATGCGGCGCCCAAGGAGCTCGAAAGCGCCGCCCGCATCGACGGCACCACGCGCCTCGGCGCCATGTTCATGGTGGTGATCCCGATCGCGCGGAACGGGCTGCTCGCCACCTGCGTGTTCGTCGCCATCGCGGCATGGAACGAGTTCCTGTTCGCGCTGATGCTGACCACCAGCCAGGGCTCGCGCACCTGGCCTGTCGGCTTGCAGCTGATGGTCGGCGAGTTCCAGCTGCCCTGGGGCATGCTGGCCGCCGGCGGCATGATTTCCATCCTCCCCGTCATCGTGCTGTTCGCCATCGTGCAGCGGGCGATGGTCGCCGGCCTCACCGCCGGCGCAGTGAAAGGCTTGGTGCAATGGCGACGCTTTCGATCAACTCCGTCCGCAAGAGTTTTGGCGCCGTCGAGGTGTTGAACAACATCGACATCGAGGTAGAAGATGGCGGCTTCCTGGTGCTGCTCGGACCCTCGGGCTGCGGCAAGTCCACGCTCCTCGCCATCATCGCCGGGCTCGAGAACAGCTCGGGCGGCGACATCCTGATCGGGGACAAGAACGTCAATGACGTGCACCCCAAGGACCGCAACATCGCCATGGTGTTCCAGTCCTACGCGCTCTACCCGACCATGCCGGTGCGCCGGAACATCGGCTTCGGGCTCGAGATGCGGAAGGTGGCGCCGAAGGAGAGGGAGGCGGCAGTCCAGCGAGCGGCGGAGTTGCTGCAGATCGAGCACCTGCTCGATCGGAAGCCCGGGCAGCTGTCGGGTGGACAGCGCCAGCGCGTGGCGATGGGGCGGGCGATCGTCCGCAACCCCGACCTGTTCCTGTTCGACGAGCCGCTGTCCAACCTCGATGCCAAGCTGCGGGTCGAAATGCGGACCGAGATCAAGCGGCTGCATGACCGGCTCGGAACCACCACCGTCTACGTGACACACGACCAGGTCGAGGCGCTGACGCTCGGCACCAAGGTGGCGGTGATGAAGGGCGGGGTGATCCAACAACTCGCCGACCCCGAGACGATCTACGACCGGCCGGCCAACATGTTCGTCGCGGGCTTCATCGGATCGCCGACGATGAACTTTCTCAAGGGCACGCTGGAGCAGGGCGACGGCGGGCTGGTGCTGCGGCATGCGGCCGGGACGCTGGCTCTGACGGGGCTGCAGCAGGATGTCGGCGCGTTCGTCGGGTGCGAGGTCACGGCCGGCATTCGGCCGGAGATGCTCGATGCTGGCCACGGCCCGGCATCGCTGACCGGTGTCGTCGACGTGGTCGAGCCGACCGGGCCGGACACAATGGTCATCGCAAGTGTCGGCGGGCAGCTGATCACCGCGCGGCTCGGACCCAAGGACCGACCGAGGCCTGGCGAGCCGCTGACACTGACCGTTGACACCGCCGCCATCAATCTCTTCGACCCCGTATCGGGCAACCGGATCTAGCCACCATGACAACCGCCGACCTGAACCTGCCGTCCATCGAGGCGGCCGATATCGCCCCCTTGCCCGAATGGGCGCTGCTGCAACGGCAGATATTCACTGTTCTCAATGAGGCGGCGATCGAGTTTGCCGACCGCTACACGCGGCCGGACGGGACGCTGATCTGGCGCGATCGCTGGCCGGGGATGGATGGTTCGGACGACCCCTATGAGGGGTTCATGAACATGCCGCTGTTCTACGCGATGGGCGGCTCGGAAGAGGTCTACAAGCGATCGCGCACCATCTGGGACGGCATCACCTGGCAATGGACCGAATACGGCCAGATCCATCGCGAGTTCGACGCCTATTACGACTGGATGCATCACGGCGAGAGCAACCTGTTCTTCTACTTCTTCGGTCTCGCCGACCCCTCGGTGCCGAAGGACCGGCAGCGCACGCGGCGGTTTGCCGGCTTCTACAATGGCGAGGATGCCGAGGCGCAGAACTGGGATGCCGAAAAGCGCCTGATCCGCTCGCCGATCACCGGCAGCCGGGGGCCACGGTTCGAGCAGACGGCGGAGGACTGGTCGACGCACCGCGAAATCCTCGACGAGTACCTGCCGCCGTTCGAGGACCTGCCGGGAATCGACAGATACGGCATGAAGACGCCGTGGTCGGACGATGCGACCTATGCCGAGATCCTGACCCGCATCAACCAGCGGCAATCGCGCGGTGACGTGCCGCTGAACCTCGGCGCCACCTCGCTGATGACGCATGCCTTCGCCTACACCGGCGACGAGAAGTACCGGACCTGGGTACTCGACTATCTCGCGGCGTGGGAAGAGCGCACGGCGCGAAATGGCGGGATCACGCCGGACAATGTCGGGCTCTCGGGCGAGATCGGCGAGTACAACGACGGCAAATGGTGGGGCGGCTACTATGGCTGGCGCTGGCCACACGGCTCGTTCTCGCTGCTCGAGCCGCTGTGTGTCTCGGGCGTCAATGCGGCGGTGCTGACCGGTGACATGACGCACCTCAAGCTGGCGCGTTCACAGCTCGACATGCTGTGGGGGCTCAGGCGCGAGGAAGGCGGACAGCAGCTGGTACCGAACCGGCATTACGACGAGGGTTGGCGCGACTATCGCCGCTTCCACCCGATGTATGGGGTCTACCTGTGGAACGTCTCGATGGCCGAGGAGGACGCCGAGCGGGCAGAGCGCGGCTGGGCCGGCGACCTGTTCGACGCGGTGAACCCGGCCTACCACGGCTACGGCAAGACCAATGGCGGCCACATGGGCTTCAACGGCAACACCGCGCAGTGGTTCAAGTTCATGCGCGGCACCTATCCGGACTATCCGGAGCAGGTGCTGCAGGCCGACCTCCAGACGATCACCGAGCAGATCGCCACCTATCGCAAGGCCGAGAACGATCCCGAGACGATGGATCACTATCGCGAGTCGATGACCATCCACATGTGGCAGCAGCTGACGCCGATGGTGGTGGAAGCGCTGACGCAGCTGACGCTGGGCGGGCCGATGCACGTCTATCACGGCGGCCTGCAGGTGGCGCGGTTCCGCTACTTCGATGCCGCGGGCAAGCGTCCGGGCCTGCCGCAGGGCGTGGCGGCGCTGGTGGATGGCCTCACGCACGATGGCGCGACGCTGACGCTGGTGAACACCGACGCGGTGCATGCCGCCGAAGTGGTGATCCAGGGCGGGGTGTTCGGCGAGCACGACTTCACCTCGGTGACGCTCGGGGATGCGGCGCCGGTGGCGGTGAGCGGGCGGTGGCTCACGGTGAAGCTGGCGGCCGGGGCAACGGCGCGGCTGACGCTGGGGATGCAGCGGTTCGCCAATGCGCCGAGTTATGACACACCGTGGGTCCGGGCGGCCGATGGCCCGGTGGAGCTGCTGGGGCGGGAGGGGTAGGACGGTGGGTGTGATCACCCCCACCCAGCTACGCTAACTCGCTGCGCTCGCAGCTGCGCTACCCTCCCCACAAGGGGGAGGGAAGCCTGACTGAGGCTTCGGTTCTTGCGTCTCCCTCCCCTTGATGGGGAGGGTAGCGCAGCTTGGTGGCTATGCCGCCTAGCGAAGCTGGGTGGGGTGGGGCCAGCGCTCGCCCTAACCCCGCCGCTGCGCCAGGTAAATGTGGTCGCACGCCAGCACCGTCTCGCCGCGCTGGTTCAGCACCCGCACCTGCTCGGTCACCCGGCCGTACTGCACACGCTTCGGATCATCGTCCAGCCCAGCAATCGTCAGCTCGGTGTGGATGGTATCCCCGATGAACACCGGCTTCGGAAACCGCAGCCGTTCGTAGCCATAGGTGAAGGCGAGCGGGTTGATTTCGGTAGCCGTCAGCCCGATGCCGATGGCGAAGGTCATGGTGCCGTGGGCGATGCGCTGGCCGAATTCCGATCCCTTCATGAACTCGGCGTCCATGTGGTGGGGGAAGAAATCGCCGGTGTGGCCGGCGTGGACGACGAAGTCGGTCTCGGTGATGGTGCGGCCGGTGGTCTTCCTGACCTCGCCCATCACGTAGTCCTCGAAGTGGCGCGGCCGCTCCATCAGAAGCTCTCCCGGAACATGCGGTTCAGATCGGCGACGATAGCCGCCGGCGTCTCGCCGCCGACGAGGCCGGCGTTGAGGCGTTTGCTCGCCGCATCCTGGAACGCCATGTAGCCGCGGTGGCGCGGCCGGACATAGGCGGCGTCGAGGGTGTTGCGGGTGTTGCGGTAGAAGTCGCCGGTGGCGGCATTCACCGCCGCGTCCGCCCAGGCATCTGCATGGCCGGGCTGGCCGCCGGAGCTGGCGTAGAGGCCGGATTGCACCGGGCCGGAGGCGACCCAGTAGGCGTAGTCGATGGCGGCGTCGCGGTGCTGCGAGAAGGCCGAGACGGCGATGCCGGTGCCGCCTAACGCAGAACCTCGGGCATTGGGCAGCGGGATATCGGCGAAGCTGAGGGTGTGGGGGCGGAAGCTCGGCATGGCGTAGCTGACATAGCCGTAGCCGAGCGGCATCAGGGCGACCTTCGCATCCGGGCGGGCCATCGCTTCGGAGGCGGCGATGGGGTCCATGGCGAAGTTGGCGGGTTCGATCAGCGCGGTGATTTCGCTGAGCATGTCGATGACCTGCGCGCCGGTCGCGGCGTCGATCAGGTCGCCCTCGGCCGTGGCGCAGGGGTGGCCGAGATTGGCGGCGAGAGTGAAGAAGCTCATCATCGAGTGCGGCGCCAGCATGGGCAGCACGACTTGCCCGGCGCGCGCCAGTGCAACCACGCCGGCCCAGTCCTGCGGCGGCTCGATCAGGTCGGCGCGGAACGCCATCACCTGCGCCGCGGCGTCGATCGGAAAGGCCCACTGGCGGCCGGCATATTCGTAGCTCGAGTAGCTCTGGCCGACCGAGGCCCTGGCGAGCGCGGCGCGCTCGGCCTCGCGGCCGGCAACGTCGAGCGGGGCGAGGCAGTTCTCGGCGACGATCTGGCCGACATGTGGATGGTCGATGACGATCAGGTCGTACTGGCGAGCCAGTTCCTCGACCGGAAAACTCTCGAAATCCTGCAGGCTGCGCTTGTCCCAATGGATGGTGACGCCGGTTTGCTCGGCCCATGCCCTGGCGGTCGCGACCATCGGGTCATAGCCGCGCGGGTGGCTCCAAGTCATGCCCCTGAGTTCGATCACAGGCCGAACTCCCTGCGGATGGCAGCGCTCTGTTCGCCGATCAACGGGGCGGCCCGGCTGGTGGTGGTGCGCTCGCCGTCGATACGGAGCGGCGAGCGGGTGGTGAGGATGGAGACCCCATCGTCGCGGGTGACGGTCTGCAGCATGTCGAGCGCCTTGAAGCCTTCGCTCTCCATCAGCTCGGGCCATTCGAGCACCTCGGCGCACCAGATGTCGGCCGGCTCCAGCAGCGCGAGCCAGTGCGCGGTAGGCCGGGTTTCGAGCGCGTTCGAGATGATGGTCTTGATGGCGTCGCGTTCGCGGAACCAGCTCTTGGGATCACCGGCATAGGGGTCGAGCGCCGCCAACTGCAGCAGGTCACGGAGCTTGCCCAGTGGGGTCATGGCGAGGGCGAGCCAGCCGTCGGCGGTGGGATAGACCCCGTAGGGGGCCGAGAGATAAGCGTGGGCGGAGCGGAAGCCGGAGCGCTTCGGCTTGCGGCGGCCATCGTTGAGATGGGTGGTCAGTACCTCGAACTGGAAATCGACCAGCGCTTCGAGGAGGCTGGTCTCGACATGGGCGCCTTCGCCGGTTCGGCCCTTCCTGACCAGGGAGGCGAGGATGCCCTGTGCCACGGCTGCGCCGGCCAGCATGTCGGCGACGGCGAGGCCGAAGGGGACCGGACCCTGGTCGTGGTCGCCGTTGAGCCACATGACGCCGGAGCGGGCCTGCGCGAGAAGATCCTGGCCGGGGCGCTGCACCCACGGCCCCTCCTCTCCATAACCTGTTATGGAGGCGTAGACGATGCCGGGGTTGATCGCCCTCGCACTGTCGTAGTCAAGGCCGAGCCGCTCGATGACGCCGGGGCGGAAGTTCTGCAGCATGACGTCGGCCTGGCCGAGAAGCTTCTTCAGCGCGGCGATATCGTCGGGGTTCTTCAGGTCGAGCGCCAGGCTCTCCTTCGAGCGGTTGATGGCGTGGAAGATGGTCGAGTCGCCACCGATCTCCGTGTCGCTCAGATAGAGCCGCCGGCTGAGGTCGCCGCCATCGGGCCGCTCGATCTTGATGACGCGGGCGCCAAGGTCCTGCAGACGCAGCGAGGCGTAGGGACCGCTCAGGAACTGACAGAGATCGACGACGAGCACGCCATCGAGGGGCAAGGTCATGGCTTTGCTTTCACGGGGGTAGCAGGGCGGGCGGCGGACTCGAAGGCGGCTTCGGCGAGCGCCATGGTGTGCCAGGCGTCCTCGACGGAGCTGACCAGCACCGTGTCCGCGCCGGCTGCGTAGCGCTGCAGATTGCTCATCGTGCCGATGAAGGCGTGGGGGAACCAGCGGCCCTGCAAGGGGACCTGGGTCCAGTCTTCGCCTCGGCGCGTGATCCAGAGTTCGTCGGGCTCGCCCTCGGGATAGTTGAGCAGCAGGCCGAGCTTCACCATCGCGGCACCATCGGTGCCCTCGAAGCGGAAGCTGGCATCCTGGAAGCGGCGGCCGAAATCGTGGTTGTGGTTGATCGAGAAAGCCACGCGCTGATCGGGCGCGAAGTCGAACAGCGCCGAGGTGCGGGTCTGCGCCAGTTCGGTCGAAGGGTGGCCGAGGGTGCGGGCGTGGACACCGGTGGGGTTGCCGAGAAGAGCGCGCAGCGTGTCGAGATAGTGGATCGAGTGCACCGCAATCTCGACCCGCGGCATGCCCTTGAGGAACGGGAAAAGGTGCCAGGGGGTGACGAGGTTGAGATGCACCTCGACATCGATCAACCGGCCGAGCCAGCCGCGCGCGAGCGCATCGGCGACGGCCAGCATCATCGGCGAGAAGCGGAGCTGGAAGTTGACCGCGGCCTTGAGCGACTTGGCGCGGCAGAGTTCGAGGATAGCGGTCGCCTCGACAAGGTCCCTGCCCATCGGCTTCTGCAGCAGCACTGCCGCGCCGTCGGGCAGTTTCGGCAGCACGTCGAGATGCGCCCCGGGGGGCAGGGCCAGGTCGTAGACAGCGTCGGGCAGGGTGATGGCCTGGTCGAGGCTCGCAAACCCCCGCGTGTTCCACTGTGTGGCCACCGTTCGCGTCCGTTCGGGGTCGAGATCGTAGACGCCGGCCACCGGCAGGTTCGCGAGCCGATAGGCCGGCAGGTGCGCATCGGTGACGATGCCGCCGGCGCCGATGATGACGATCGGGCGGGGAAAAGAGGGAAGCGGCCAGCTCTGGCGCAGCGCTGTTGTGTCGATGCTCACACGGGGCCTCCGGGACCGCTCGCGGTCATTCTTATTTGAATGCTCTTTTCATATATAGGTCAGACCGACGTCCTGATAGATCAGATGCGGTAGATGCGCTCAGCGTTGCGATGGAACAGGCGGGCCTGTTCGTCCGTGCTGGCGCCCGCGACTAGGTCCTTAAGTGCGGTGACCCAGCGGGTGAGGTCGGCGGTCACAGTCAGGACCGGATAGTCGGAGCCAAACACCACCCGGTCCCAACCGAAGCAGGCGATGGTGTGCTCGACGAAGGGTCGCAGATCATCGACGGTCCAGTCGTTTCCGGCATAGGCGACGATGCCAGAAATCTTGGCGGCGACATTGGGTCGCTCGGACAGGGCCTCGATGTCGCGACGCCAGGGATCGAGCTCCTTGGCGGCCACATCGGGGACGCCGCAGTGATTGAGCACGAACTGGACGTCCGGGCATCCGGTCACGAGCTCCAGCCCGATCGGCAGTTGTCTCGCCAACAGGCCCAGATCGAACGGGTGTCCCGTTGCCGCGAGCCGGCGGAGGTTCTGGGCGAAGATCGGTCTCTGGCTCAGTTCGTCCGGCGAAGTATGAAGGATGCGCCGAAAGCCCTTCACCCCTTCGAGCGC
>Ga0247822_10001966_pt1 | contig 12924 bp, 8 predicted proteins | sample 13C_Cellulose_Da_FD_192423 | JGI IMG/M metagenome (GOLD analysis project Ga0247822, IMG submission 192423) | Soil microbial communities from agricultural site in Penn Yan, New York, United States - 13C_Cellulose_Day30 | ecosystem: Environmental > Terrestrial > Soil > Agricultural land | place...
CGTTGCCTACTTTCAATCCGCCCCGTCGCGTGCCGCACGGCGTGACGCTCATCGGCCGGCTGTTCGACGAAGGCACCATGGTTCGCGCCGGACTGGCCCTCGAGCGTGCCGCAGGCGTCGCGGCCGCCCGGCCGACGGGGTTCTAGGGGGCACGGGGGGCCTGAGGTCCTGGGGTCCCTGGGGTCCTGGGGTCCTGGGGTCCTGAGGGCCAGATAGTTCTCGAGATCAGATCACCAGGTCACAAGATCTGAAGATCGATCGACAGATCACGAGCTCAAGAGATCAACCGATTCGCCTGGCGCATTAACTGCGCTAGAACACCTTCCTACCTTCCAGGTTCGCTTCGATCGTCTTGCGATCCCGCCAGATCGGCCGCATCTCCTTGCGCGACAGCAGCGGCAGCTGATCCTCGACGTGCTTCGAGCCAGCCTTCGACCAGTTCCCGTAACCCAGCAGCGCCTCCCCGCGCTGCGGCGTCGAGAACTCGATGACCGCGTAGAAGGTATCGCCCGAGACGGCCTCCGTCTTGCCATTGACGAACGGGCCGACGTTGATGGTGCGAATCGCGCCCAGTGATGACGGCGCGCCGTTGCCCGGCACGTCGGTCTTCCCGCGCCGGAAACGCATCACGTCGCCCCACTTGACCGCGAGGGTGCCGTACTCCTTCTCCACCTCGCCGGCGACCTTGTCGAGCAGCGCCATGGCCTTCGCCGGATCCTTGAACCCTCTCGGTGTCTCCAGCGGCCGGCGATCGTCGGTTGGCACCTTGAAGCCACTGATCGCGTCGAAGGCCTGACCGGCTGCGGTGATGAACTTGTAGAAGAGCAGCGTGCCTTCGCTGCCGGTCTCGGCCTGACGATCCCACGAGGCAAAGACGTCGGCCGCCTTCTTCGCCCGCTCGCTTCCCATCGATCGAGCCGTCGTCACGATCTCGTCCACGAACTGATCGGCGGTCTCCACGTGCGTGTCGAGCTTGCCCTTCTTGATGTCCTCGAACGTCATCTTCTCGGGTGCGGTGCTCAGGATCCGGATCCCGCGCTGGGCCCGCTGGGTGATGCCCTGGGGCGCCGCGAAGCCGGCCGCGAACTTCGTCGAATCGAGCACCCTCGGGTAGACCGAGGTCCACGGCATGTCGTTCGAGTTCTGCACCCATCCGGTCGGCGGGTCCAGGACCTTGGGGACGGCCTCCCACGGGTGGATCGCCGTGGCGATGAGATCCGAGCGGTCGCCGGGTACCACTCCCTGCCAGAAGCGGTAGTCGCCGGTCGGGTGCACGGGCAGCGTGGCGTTGTAGACGTACATGATGTGCCCGTCGCGGTCGGCGTAGGCCGTGTTGAAGAGCGGGAGCTGCTGCATCTTCATCGCGGTTTCCCACTCGGCCAGGTTCTTCGCAAGACCCATGCGCCAGAACTGCTCGAAGAGCCGCGGCCGATCGAGGGCGGCCACGCGCATGGCTATCGGCGCCCCACGGCTCTCGGCGACGACTGGCCCATGTACGCTGCGGCGGATCGTGATCGGCACCTCACGGAGCTGTCCGTTCCCTTCGCGGACCTTGATCGACTCGGTGCGTGCCTCGAACGGCTTGACCTGGCCATCGAGGACGTAGCCGCCGTCCTTGAGCACGAGGCGGTAGAGGTCCGACTCGGACGGGTTGTTCGTCGTCTGCGTCCAGCCGACGTACTCCGTGAAGCACTGGCGCAGGACCGGGAACCCGACCCACACGGCGCCGTACGAGGTGACGCCGGGCGCGCTCAGCTGCACCTCGAAATAGGTGTGGATATCGCCCCACTGAAGGTGCGAGTTGCTCAACAGCAGCGCCTTTCCCGACGCGGAGCGCGACGGCGCGATGGCCCATTCGTTGGACCCGTGCACGTCGTTGTCGTAGCGAGCGAGTCGCTGCTCCAGCCTGCGGGGACTGACGATCCAATCGAAGTGGATGGTGCGCAGACCGTGGGCGTAGACGTCCTCCACCGTGAGCGGAAGCACCGCCTGCGCCGCGGCGCTCAGGTCGCTCTTGTGCTCGGCCGCCCAGGCATTGAGGCCGGCGGCGAAAGCCCGGATGAGGGGCGCGAACTCCGCGCTCTGTCCGGCCGCCCATTGCTTGGCGAGGGCCGGAAGACCGTTTGTCCGCACCCACCGGTCGTCGGCCAGATACTGCTCGCCGTAGAACTCCGCGCCCCGCCCCCGCGCCTGTGCATAGAGGCGCACCAGCAGCTCGGCGTGGGCCTCCATCTGGGCGTAGCCGTAGGCATAGAAGAGGCTCGGATGGTCGGGTGCGAAGATGTGAGGGATGCCGTAGCGGTCCCAGAGGATCTCCGTGCCCTTGGCCGGCACGTCCGCTGCCCGCGCCGGTACGGCAAGGCCGCCGAGCACGAGGGCCAGGATGAACGCGAGCGCGGACGGCCAACGGCGAAACAGGCGCGGCAGACGGGTCATACGGTCCCTCCGTGACGCGGAGTCTACCTGCGTTCGTCGCGGCAGGCTACTAGCGGCGCCGGATTGACCTCGTCAGTAATCCGGGAACATACACGGCGGCTTTCATACGCAACGAGGCCACCTGCGATCGGCGTTAGCTGCCGGACGCGGCAGAGGCGGGGCCCGGAAAGCGGGCCCGCGCCGCCGAAGCGTGCGCCGCGGGCACCCTGTCAGCCGTCAGTCCAGCGAGGCCGGCCGGTTAATCGCAGCTCCGGCGTTTAGACGCGCTTGGGGAACTCGCCTGCCTTCGTGCGCTCAAACATCCCGAGTGGCGCCCTGCGCAGCGATTGTCGGTGCTCGAAACGGCCGTCCTCGACGGCCTGACGCCTGACGGGGTGCCCGCGCCACGCACTGAAGCGTCAGAGCCCGCCGCTCCTCGACCTGAGCGGCCTCGAGGTCGGCCGTCGCTTGCACTTGCCGACAAATGACCCGCCGGTCACGAAGGCGCGGCCCTTTTGCGCCCTCGGTTCTGAAGGTCACGGCGGGGCATTTGACCGGCTGACCTCGCGAACGCCGGGGCGAGGTGCGGCGGGCCCTGACGCCCGTGGCCGCTGCCGATGGGGCCATGCCCCGCGGCTACGAGCCGATCTCCAGCAAGGCCCGTTCTAGCAGGTCCGAGACGCCGAGCGCAGGAGCCTGCGCGCGCAGGTATCCGCGGTCCAGCCGGTCGCCCTGAACCCGCACGATGCCGAGCACGTCGCGCCACTGGCGCTCGGAGACGTCGCCTCCGACGCGGAACCAGCGAAGCTTCTGGAGCAGGATGTCCTCGGGTGGGTGAACGAACAGCCGTCGCCCGTCGAGATCCACCTCGAGCCGTCGCGCTATCTGTGCGGCATCGAGCGGTGTGCCGCCGGCGACGAACAGGTCGACCTTCACCTGCGTCGCCTGATGGATCAGGTTGGTGCTGCGTCGTTCACGCACCGCTCGAGCCAGCGACTGCTGGTCCACGTAGAACTCCATGGTTAGCGCGGTGACGAGCGGGCCGACGTGGCGCTCTTCGATCGCGGCAACGATGTCGATGTCAACGGTCGAACGGGGCTCACCGGCCAGCGAGCTTGCGATCGAGCCGCCGATCGTGTGAGGCACTCCTAGACGGTCCAGGACGCCGGTCACCCGGAGCGCCACGTCTATCGGATCCGGTAACTCGCTCACTGGCGGTCGAGGGCGTCGAGCTCCGGGTAGGCACGGCGGGCGAGCTCGTCACCGAACAGGACCTTCGCGAGTCTGAGCTCCTGCTCGCGCGGCCCGGCGTCAGGGTAGCGCCGCCGAACGCCAGCCAGCGCCAGCCGCCGCACGCTGGCGCTCATACCCAGGACCAGCCTGAGCTTCGCCGCGGGCGTCATGCGCCGCCAGCCCTCGATCTGACGCCGCTCGATCTCGAAAGGCGTGTCGCGACTGAGCGGCTGGAGTCCCACGACGCGATTATAAGGTCGGAGCCGAGCCGGATCGTGCACCGCGGGCTCCCCGTCAGCCGTCAGTCCGGCGAGGCCGGCCGGTCAATCGCAGCTCCGGCGTTCACACGCGCTTGGGGAACTCGCCTGCCTTCGTGCGCTCAAACATCCCGAGTGGCGCCCTGTGCGGCGATTGTCGGTGCTCGAAACGGCCGTCCTCGACGGCCTGACGCCTGACGGGGTGCGGCGGGCCTTGACCGGCTCAGTTCGCGGCTGCCCTCCAGAATTCCACCGTGGTTACTGCCCGTTCCGCTTGAGTGCCCGCCCCGCGCGGGCGCCGGTCATCTTCCCATCGGCCAGCGCCAGTTGCCCGTTGACGACGACGGCCGAGATCCCTTCCGCATACTGGTGCGGTTTCTCGAAGGTCGCCAGGTCCTTGACGGTCGCCGGATTGAAGATCACCACGTCGGCCTTCATGCCAGGCCGGATGAGGCCGCGGCTCGCGAGCCCCAGACGTTGCGCCGGGAACGCCGACATCTTGCGGACGGCCTCTTCGAGCGTCAGCACCTTCTTCTCCCGCACGTATACGCCGAGCACGCGCGCGAACGTCCCGTAGGCTCGCGGATGGGGGACGTCCTTGCCGAAGGTTGGAATGCCAGGCGCCGCATCCGAGGCAATCATCGTCGCGGGATGCCGCATGATCCGCACGAGGTCGTCTTCGTTGATCGCATGGTAGACGGCGCGGCAGTTGCCCTTCTCGACAATCTCCACCACCAGTTCGGCGGCGCGCGGGATGGTCACCGGCCGGCCGCGATCGCGCAGCACCTGTGCCAGGCTCTTGCCGGCGAGACTCGGATCCCACGCGCAGGCCGCCAGCACCACGTTGGCCGGATCGCCGCCGCCCCGGTCCGTCTCGATGTTCGTGACGATCGCCGCGAGCACCTTGCCGCGCGTGTTCTCGTCGCGCAGGCCCTCCAGCATCGTCTCCCGGCCGCCAGCCTGGGCCCACTGGGGTACCAGGCCCCCCGTGATCGACGTGCTCGATGCCGTGTACGGATACTGGTCGATCGTGGCGTCCACGCCGCGAGCGCGCGCCTCGTCGATGAGCCGCAGGGTGTCGATGCTCTTGCCCCAGTTCACCTTGCCGATGATCTTGTGGTGCGTCACCTGCGTCGGCAGCCCGCCGCGCTCGCCGATCGCGATGGTGTCGCGGACGCTGTCGAGGACGCGTGCGGCCTCGTCGCGCATGTGCGACTGGTGGATGCCGCCGGCCGCCCCGGCCACGCGCGCCAGCTCCACCACCTCGTCGAGCGGCGCGTAGTTGCCAGGCACGTAGAAGAGGCCGGTGCTGAGGCCGAACGCACCCTCGCCCATGCCGGTGCGAACCAGCTCGCGCATGCGCTCCAGTTCCTCCGCCGTCGCGACCCGGTTCGCCTGACCCACGACCGCGCCGCGGACCGAGCCGTGGCCGATGAAAGTGCCCACGTTGATCGCGGGCCTGGCGGCCTCGACCTTCGCCAGATAATCCGCTACCCGGATCGAGCCGCCCCCGTCGGGGCTGCCAATCACGGTGGTCACGCCCTGCCGCACGTTGTTCTCTGCGGCCGGGTTGCCGATCATGTCCTGACCGCCGTCGCCGGCTTCGACGTGCGAGTGGACGTCGACGAAACCGGGGGCCACGACCATCCCCTGCGCGTCGACGACGCGCGCGCCCGCGGCATCGAGCCGCGGACCCACTGCGACGATGGCGTCGCCCCTGATGCCGACATCCGCCACGAACCACGGGCTTCCCGTCCCGTCGACGACGCGCCCGCCGCGAAGGACGAGGTCGAAGAACGGCCCCTGGGACTGGATGGACGCGGGTGCCAGGAGCGCGGCGAGTGCGAGCGTGAGCGGAAGAACGGTGGTGCGGCGGGCAGTGGTTCGGATCATGGTGGAGTGGCTCACTGTGTGGCGGCGCGCGGGCCCAGCTGCTTTATCAGCTCACCGACCGCCATGTCGAGCTGGGCGTCGCGGCCGGTGTACGACTCGCCGACCCTGCGCTTGACGGGGACGTCTACCTGGCGCGGCGCCTGCTCCATCATCTTCCCCGAGCTGTCGTCCACGCGCATCCCGGGCAGACGAATCACTGTGCCGTCTATCAGAGGCATGTTCGACGTGTAGACAATCCAGCCCGACGTAGGCTCGCCGACCACCTTGCCGAGCTTGAGCGCCCGATAGCCTTCGGTGAAGTCTTCGGCGTCGGACAGCGAATGCTGATTGGTGACCAGAATGGTCGGCGCGCCGAGCGCCCGCTGGCCGAGCACCGTGCGGCCCGGGGCCGACACGCCGCCGCGCGGCGTCATCGTCAGGTAGTTCTTCCGCGTGAAGACGTCGAGCGCGTACATGTTGACGAAGCCGCCGTTGTTGTTGCGGACGTCGACGACGACGCCGTCGCGCCCGTGGTTCTCGGCGTCGAGATCCACGTTCAGCTGGTTCAGAGCCGCGTCCGACATGTCGAACATGTGGACGTAGCCCAGGCGGCCGTTGCTCTCGCGGGTCACGTAGGCGCGGTTCTTCTCCACCCACTGCCGGTACGCCAGGTTCTTCTCGGTCGCCTGGTTCGTGGGCTGCACGGGGACCGTCCGCCGGTTCCCTCCTGCCGCATCGGCGGCGACAACGAGATCGACGCGCCGGTTGATGGTGTGGCTCAGCACCTGTTCGAGGTTGACCCGCGCTCCCAGCGTCGTGCCGTTGACGGCGAGCAGATATTCTTCGGCACGCACGCCGGCAATCGCGGCCGGCGTGAGGGGAATCACCTCGGTCACCTTGAAGCGGCCGTTCTGCTCGTATTCGCGGCGGTCGAAGCGCAGTCCGAGCTTGCCGACCACTGGCCCGCCGCCCGCTGGCGCGTTGACGCCCAGGTGCGAGGCATTGAGCTCACCCACCATCAGGCTCAGGAGGCGCCTCATCTCGTCACGCGTGGCCGCGCCGGCAACGAGGGGCGCGTACCGTGCCCGCACCGCCGGCCAGTCCACGCCGTTGAACCGCGGATCGAAGAAGCTGTCCCGCAGGTAGGACCACGCCTGCTGGAACACCTGCATCTTCTCGACCGCGAAGTCCACGTCCATCTCGGCGCTCACTGAGAGCCGCCGCGAGTTGCGGTTCTCCACCGTGATGACGGTGATGCGGCCCTGCTCGAGCAGGAACACTTCCTTCCCGTCCGGAGTGAACTCGGCGTCGCTCTTCGCGCCCGCCGTCGAGGTCAGCTGGCGCGCCACGGCGGGCTCGTGCGAGAGCTCGTCGATGGAGAAGGTATAGAGGTTCTGCTGCCCGGCGGCGCGACCGATGATCAGCAGCGACTTGCCATCCGGGCTGACGCGCTGTGATCCCGCATCGAGACCGGTGGGCAGCAGCGACAGGCGCTGCCGGATGTCGTCGAAGACGACCTGGAGGGGAGCCTTGGCCGAATCGCGCGTGTCGCCGGCCGCGTTCTCGGGCGGTGCAGTCTCCTTGGGTGGATCCGCCGGGCGTGGCGGCCGCACCGGCTCCTCCCGGAACAGATCCCGGAACTGATCCTCGCGGAACTGTGGCGTGCGCGGCGTCAGGTCGATGCGCGCGATCTGCCGCAGCTCGGTGCGTTGGCCCGTGTCGAAGTACACCGCTTTACCATCCGCCGACCACGAGATGGTGTTGGCGAATGAATTGGCGAGGAAGCTCGCCGCACGGGGCGCGGCGCCGTCGAGGCCGACGAGGTGGACGTTGGTGAACATCTTGGCGCCGGCCGACAGGTAAGCGAGCCAACGGTTGTCCGGGGACCAGGCGAAGGGTGGCTCGCCGGCAAACGGCGGCCGGTCGAAGACGCCGCGCGCGATCGAACGATCCTGCCTGGTCGCGACATCCAGTACGCGCAGCTCGTTGTCGCCGCGAACGAAGGCGATGACTTTGCCGTCCGGCGAGAACGCAGCCGAGTGGTCGCTATCCGTGCCGCTCGTCAGGCGTGTCTCGGTGTTCGCGCCGAAGTCGTAGAGGTACAGGTGCCCGGTGCCGTCGCGATCGGAGGTGTAGACGAGCGTGCGGCTGTCGGGGGACCAGGTGACAGACGCCTCGGACTCGGGTGTGCGGCTGATGCGCGCCGCGTCCCCACCGTCCTTGGCCGACGCCGCGAACACCTCGCCGCGTGCGACGAACGCCACCTTCTTGCCATCTGGTGAAAGGTGCAGCTCGGTGAACCCCTCGGTCAGCGTCAGGTGCTCGACGCCGGTGATGGCAGGGGCGCCGCGCCTCGAGACCTCCAGCCGCGAGGCGCGCTCGGTCGTGGTATCGAGCGTCCAGATCTCGAAATCGTGCTCGAACACGATGAGGCGGCCGTCGTGCGATATCGACGGCCACAGTACGCGCCCGGTCTTGAACGCGGTGAGCGGCCTGGCGGCCGTGCCGGGCGCACCGACCGCTTGTCGCCACAGGTTCTGCGTCCCGTTGCGATCCGAGACGAAGAAGACGGACTGGCCGTCGGCCGCCCACAGCGGCCACATCTCCTTGGCGCCGCCGCTCGTCACCGGCTCGTAACCGGGTGTCTCGCCCTCCCGCGCCAGCCAGATCTCGGCTTCATCGAGATGGCTGCGGCCGTTGCGCCACCACTGGCCGGACGCGTTGGCGCGCGCGGTGATCGCGAGGGTTCGTCCGTCCGGCGATGCCGAGGAGAAGTACTCGTTGGTGTAGCGGTCCGCGGCGACCTCCATCGGCGTGCCGCCCTCGGCGCTCACCCGGAACACGTCGTTCATGCCCGCGATGTCGTGGCTCGTGGACGAGAAGTAGATCCACGCGCCGTCGCGCGACCAACCGTCCAGCTGTTCGTTGCCATCGTCGTAGGTGAGCCGCGCCACGGCGCCGGTGGCCAGCGTCAGCAGGTAGATGTCGCCGCCGCCGGTGCGGTTGGAGACGAACGCCAGCCGCCGGCCGTCCGGCGCGTAGAGCGGGCGCGACTCGTTGGCCGGGTGCGAGAGCAGCAGCCGGGCCTCGCCACCACTGGCGGACACGGCCCAGATGTCGCCACCGGAGACGAACGCGATCTCGCTTCGATCCGGTGAAATCGCCGGTTCCGTGAAGTAGGCGCGCGGCGCGAGGCTGGAGCTCTGCGCTGACACCGTCGTCAGCGCCGCCAGGACGAGGAGGACCGTTCGCATGGCGGGATTCTAGCGGATGCGTTGGCCCGGTGGGCAGCTGCGCCGGCGCTGCTCAGCACGCCCGGGCCTCGAGCCTGGAGCCCAGAGCCTCGAGCCCAGAGCCCAGAGCCCAGAGCCTAGAGCCCAGAGCCCAGGCTAGAGCCTACCGAAGCCGGCCCGCGCGCTTGCCGACGCGGCGTTTCTCCAGGGTCCGACGAATCCGGCCACCGCCCGACACCAGATCCACCATCTGGTGCTGCGACTTCTCCGAGGCGACGCGTTCGAACCACTCCAGCGACCCGTTGATGGCCACGCCCACGACTGGTCCGTCACAGATGCGCTGGCAGCGGACATCCGACACATCCGCCACAACGCCCAGCCGCTCGCGCAGCTCATCGTGCGCGCGGTGATGCCGGCAGGACGATCCGCGGCAGACGAAGACGGTCGGACGCACCATTGGCGGATCCGGATCATACGGCCAGCGGGTGCCGTATGCTGGCAGCGATCCCGCTCGAGCGGGAAACCGGCAACCGGCAACCGGCAGACGGCAACCGGCAGCCAGGAGAGCGCCGATGAGATTCCCGATCCTGCTCCTGACCGCGATGCTCGGGCCGTGGCTGGCGCTCGGCGCGGGCCAACCCCCAACCCAACCGGTGCCAGCGGCGGCCCGGTTGCGCGCTGGCGCTCGCGTCCCGCTCGCGCCTCCGCTCGTGGTGGGCGGCGGGGAAGTGGTGCTCGACGTCACCGTGGACACGAGCGGCGCCGTCGTCAAGGTGGAACCGGTGCGGGCCACGCCGCCGTACACCGAGCTTCTGGTTTCGGCGGTGAAAGGCTGGAGCTTCGATGCGGCCACGGCGGCCGTGAAGGGCGTTCTGCAACCGGCTGAAGGGCACGTGCTGGTCGTCGCGATGTTCCGGCCTCCGCAGGTCTACGCGGCTCCGGCCCTGGGCGCTCCGACGGCCTCCGTCGGCTCGCTCTCGCCGGAGCTGCCCCAGCCGGGCGGGCTCTCGATGCCCGCCGCCTACCCTCCGCGGGCCGTTCGCGACGGCACCGTGCTGGTCGAGATCGCGCTCACCGCGGCCGCCGTGGCGCGCGACCACAAGGTGCTCAGCCCGGCCTCGGCGTTCGACGCCGCGGCGGTCGAGACCGTCAAGGGGTGGCGGTTCGGGTTCCCACCGAAACCAGCTGGCGCGGAACAGCTGTTCGTGTATGCGGTGGTGGGGTTCCGCGAGCCGATCACCCAGTGAGCGCCCGGACCCGCAATTCGCTCGAGTGGCGTCTGCTGTCGGTCTGAGGGGTTAACCCCACAATTCACCTGAGTTGACGACGCCATCAGCCCAGACTTCCAGTCGTTTGCGCCGGTTTCCACCTGATCAGCGAACAGTCGGAACGACCACTCACGTGAGCTGAGGGGTTAGAATCCGCGGCATGCGGCCACTGGCATCCGGCGTAATCGTTGCGTCCATCCTCGCGTTCTGTTCGATCGCGACCACGGCTCGCGTCCGCGAAGGCGCGATCACCATTGATCACTACGTCCGCGTGAAGTCCATCGTCCCGGCCATTGCCGGACAGTTCTCACAGATCTACGTCCGAGAGCGTGTGCTCGCGGGCTCCGGGCTTCGGGGGGCCGCCCGCGCCAAGGGGGTGGTGCTGTTCGTGCACGGCGCCGGCACGCCAGCCGAGGTCGCGTTCGACGTCCCGTACCGCGATTACAGCTGGATGGGGTTTCTGGCCGACGCCGGTTACGACGTGTTCTCGATGGACACCGAAGGCTACGGGCGCTCGACCCGCCCGGCAGCGATGAACGATCCCTGCAACCTGCCCAAGGACGCGCAGGCCGAGTTCATCCCGAGCCTGATCCCGGCGCCGTGCGAGCCGAGCTATCCGCACCAGCTGACGACGATTGCGTCGGATTGGGCGGACATCGATGCGGTGGTGGATTACGTGCGCGCCCTTCGCGGGGTGCCGAAGGTGAGCCTGGTGGCGTGGTCGCTGGGCGGTCCCCGCGCGGGAGGCTACGCCGGGCAGCATCCCGAGAAGGTGGAGAAGCTGATTCTCCTCGCGCCCGCGTACAACCGCAACGCTCGGGCCGAGGCGCCGCCGTTGCCGGCGCCAGGGACGCCGATGAGCAAGCAAACGCGGCAGGACTTCCTCACCAACTGGGATCGACAGGTCGGATGTCCCAATCAGTACGAGCCGGCGGCCGCCGCATCGGTGTGGGCCGAGATGCTGGCCAGCGATCCCGTCGGCGCGACGTGGGGCCCTGGCATCCGCCGCGCGCCGGCGACGACCAGTTGGGGGTGGACCACGGCGGTGGTCGGGAAGACGATGATCCCCACGCTGCTGTTTGCCGGCGTACACGATCATCAGGTCCCAATCACGCGCGTGCGCGAGTTGTACGAAGATCTGGGCACTCCGGACAAGGTGTTCGTGGATCTCGCCTGCTCGTCGCACAACGCGATGTGGGAGGGCAACCACCGACTGATGTTCCGCGCCTCGCTCGAATGGCTCGAGGCCGGTGCGGTGGACGGCAAGAAGACGGGCATGCTGCAGATGGGTTACTGACGCGATGCGATGCCTCCGCCGTCGCATTCTCCTCGCGCTGGCGATCGTGGCGGTGGGGTGCTCGCCGCCGCCCGAGCCAGCTCGCCCGACGCGTCCGCCCAACTTCGTCTTCGTCCTCGTGGACGACATGCGCTGGGACGAGATGGGCGTCGCCGGCCACCCGTTCATCGAGACGCCGAACATGGATCGACTGGCCCGCGAGGGCATGCGCTTCACCGAGGCCTTCGCGACCACCCCGCTGTGCTCGCCCAGCCGCGCGAGCTTTCTCACCGGCCAATACGCGCACACCAACGGCATCGTCGACAACACCGCCCGGCCGAGCCACGATCTGGCCACCTTTCCGCGCGAGCTGCAGCGTGCCGGCTACGCCACCGGGTTCTTCGGCAAGTGGCACATGGGCAACGACGACAGCCCGCGGCCCGGCTTCACGCACTGGGTCGCGATGCCCGGGCAGGGCGAGGCGATCGACCCGCATCTCAACGTCGATGGCCAGCGGCTCCAGGCGAAAGGCTATGTCACCGATGTGCTCACCGGGTACGTCGAGCAGTTCGTCCAGCGCGCGAACGGCCAGCCGTTCCTCGCCTACCTCGCACACAAGGCGATTCATCCCAACGTGATTCAGCAGGACGACGGTCGGGTGGTGCCGATGCCCGGACAGCCGGGCGGCTTCGTCGCGGCCGACCGTCATCGCGGACGCTATGCCGGGCGCGCCATGCCGCGCCGTCCCAACGCGTTCAAGCCGCCGATCGACAAGCCGGCCCTGATGCGCCGGATCGGGTCTCTTCCACCGCTTGGGCGCGAAACGGCAACCACCGACGAAGAGATTCGGGGGCGGGTCGAAATGCTGCTCGGCGTCGACGACAGCCTGGGCCGCATTCTCGACCTGCTCGAGAAGAACGGCGTGCTCGACGACACCGTGGTCGTGTTCACGAGCGATCACGGCTACTTCTACGGCGAACATGGTCTGAACGAGGAGAGACGGCTCGCCTACGAAGAGACGATTCGAATTCCGCTGCTCGTGCGGTACCCGCCGCGGATCAAGGCCGGCTCGGTCGCATCACGGCTCGTCCTGAGCATCGACCTGGCGCCGACGCTGCTCGAGATGGCCGGGCTCACACCGGGACCGCATCTCGAGGGCCGGTCGCTGGTGCCCATGCTCACCGGCGCACCAGTGGATTGGCGCGAGTCGTTCCTGATCGAGTACTACAGCGACACCGTATTCCCCCGCGTGCTGAACATGGGCTATTCGGCGGTACGGACCACCAAAGCGAAGTACATCGAATACCGCGAACTCCAGGGGATGAACGAGCTGTACGACCTCGAGGCCGATCCCTACGAAGAGCACAATC
>Ga0247822_10001969_pt1 | contig 12919 bp, 7 predicted proteins | sample 13C_Cellulose_Da_FD_192423 | JGI IMG/M metagenome (GOLD analysis project Ga0247822, IMG submission 192423) | Soil microbial communities from agricultural site in Penn Yan, New York, United States - 13C_Cellulose_Day30 | ecosystem: Environmental > Terrestrial > Soil > Agricultural land | place...
CGTGCGCGCCAGGCCGGCGCGCACGTGGTCGCGACCGCGCGCGGCCGTGGGGCCGAGCGGGCCCGCGGGCTCGGCGCCGACGAGGTGATCGACACCGCGACGACTCGCTTCGAGGACGCGATCGCGCCGGTCGACGCGGTGCTCGACACCGTCGGCGGCGACGTGCTGGCCCGGTCGTTCGCCGTGCTCGCGCCCGGTGGGACGCTGGTGTCGGCGGTGGCGGCGCCCGATCTCGAGGCGGCGCGCCGCCGCGGCGTCACCGCGGCGTTCATGCTGGTCGACGTCACCCGCGACGCGCTGGCGCCGATCGCGCAAGGGTTCGCGGAGGGGCGCTTGACCCCCGACGTCGGCACCGTGCTGCCCCTGGCCGAGGCGCGCCAGGCGCACGAGCTGCTCGACGGTGTCCGGCCGCACGGCCCCGGCAAGATCGTCCTCCGGGTCGCCGCCTGACCCGTCAGAGGATGCCGGGGATGATCTTGTAACGGACCTTGGCGCAGTAGGCCTTCCAGTCGTCGCCGTACTTGATCGCGCACCGGCCGTCGTCGCGGAACGCGCGGTCGGTGAGCAGGATGCTCAGGAACACGACATAGAAGTAGGGCAGGACGTTCACGAACAGGGCCGGCAGCGTCCAGAACAGCGCGCCCAGCACCTCGGGCACGTAGTGGAAGTGGCGCGAGATCCCCCACCAGCCCGAGGCGAGCAGCAGGCTCTCCTTCTGCTCGCCCTTCTCGGTGGTGTAGCGCCCGACCAGCACCACCGGCGGCTTGCCCCACACCGTGGTCTTGCCGCCGGTGGCGCGGACCCGCTGGCGCTGGGCATCGGCCAGGTAGTTGATGAAGATGCTGGTCACGCCGAGCGCGAAGATGGCGAGCGCCAGCGGCAGGCCGAGGTGGTTGGGGTGGTGGACCAGGTACAGCGACGCCGACGTGTACACCGACGGCACCCAGACCAGGCAGCCCCAGCAGATGTAGAAGCCGGCGCGGTCGTGCATGATGTCGAGCGAGCGCAGGTAGCCGGTCTCCCACCAGAAGAACTTGGCGACGTAGACCAGCTGCAGCCCGACCGAGACCATCATCGCGTCGGACAGCCCGTAGAGCTGCTCCTGCTTGGCGGCGAACGACAGCAGGATGATCGGCCACGCCATCATCCCGAACCGGCAGTTGGTGAACATCTTCACGTCCCAGCCGAGGATGCGCGGGTAGAGCTCGGTGCCCCAGTAGTAGTCGAACACCGGGTTGCCGCTGGTGCCGTGGTCGCTCGACGACGGCCAGTTGCGGCCCTTCACGTACAGCATGGCGCAGAACACCAGGCTGAACACGTTGAGCGCGCCGAGGATGCCGCCGAAGTTGTCGAACACGATCGTCGGCGAGAACAGCTCGAGCCCGTACGAGGCGCCGAGGAACAGGGCCAGCGAGGTCACGAACGCCAGCACGCCGTTGGCCTTGTAGACCGGGACGTTGCCGTTGGCGGTGATCGGGCCGTGGAACGGCTTGCCGGGCAGCGCGCGCATGAGCAGCAGCTCGACCGCGGCGAAGATGCCGATGATCGCCCACGCCGTCTTCGTGCCGAAGAAGACCGGCTTCCAGATCGACCACAGCGACGAGAAGAAGCCGTCGCGCGCGAACTGGTCGAGCAACGCGCCGATCGAGCCGTGGAGCGCGGTGTGCGTGTACCAGATCAAGATCGCCGTCGGCGGACAGACCGTGATCAACGCGGCGGGGACGATGGTCTGGCGGAGCCAGCGAGGTCCCACTCGCTCGCTCTCGTACGTGTGCGCGAAGCCGGTCGTCTGTCCCATGCGGCAAAATAGAACATGTTTCACTCGCGGCCGGCAAGCGTGTCGTCGGTGCGCGGCGATGAACGCTTGCATCTGAACCAGCGATCGAGGATAGTTCGGACAGCGAACAAAGACGACGGCCTGCTCGACCGCGGCGCGGTGGTGCCGTGGCGGGAGTACGAACGGTGAGAGCATCGACCCTGACTGCGTGGCTGGCGCTCGCCCTCGCGGCCTGCGGCGGCGGTCGCGCCGGCGGCGACCCCGTGGACGCCGCGCCCGACCTGCCCGACGGCGCCGACCTGCCCGACGCGGCGCCGCCCGAGCCGGGCCTGCGCGCGGCCTACTTCGATCGCTACGGGCCGCTCGCCGTCGAGCGCGTCGACGCCACCGTCGACTTCGGCTGGGGCGACGGCCGCCCGGCGCCGGAGGTCGGCGCCGATCACTTCTCGGCGCGGTGGACCGGCGTGCTCGACGTGCCGGCGGCGGGCGACTACACGTTCGTGGTCACCAGCGACGACGGCGTGCGGCTGTGGATCGACGACGCGCCGGTGATCGACGACTGGACCTTTCACTTCCCGACCCGCCTCGAGGCCACGGTGACGCTCGCGGCCGGCCCGGTGCCGGTGCGCCTCGAGTACTTCGAGAAGGACCTCACCGCCGAGCTGCGCCTGGCCTGGCGCAGCGACACCCTGGCCGAGCAGATCATCCCGGCCGAGCGCCTGCGCGCCGCGCCGCCGGGCACCGCGGCCACCGCGCCGCGGCCGCCGTACGACAACCCGGTGGTGCCGTTCGACTGTCCGGATCCCGGCGTTCTCGCCGACGCCGGCGCCACCGAGCCGGCCTACTACATGGTGTGCACCGGCGGCAGCTTCCGGATCCGGCGCTCGGCCGACCTGGTGCTGTGGGACGACAGCGGCCAGGCGATCTTCCCCGCCGGCAAGCCGCCGTGGGCGCGCAACGGCGGCCGCAACTGGGCGCCCGAGCTCCACCGCGTCGGCGACACCTACGTGGCCTACTACACCTCGGTCGACGCCGACGACCGCCTGGCCATCGGCGCGGCGTGGGCGACCTCGCCGCTCGGGCCGTACACCGACGTCGGCGCGCCGCTGGTGCAGGATCCGCTCGGCGCCATCGACGCCACCTACTTCCGCGACCGCGACGGCCGCCACTACCTGATCTACAAGATCGACGGCAACTCGCAGGGCCAGCCGACGCCGATCTACGCCCGCGAGCTGGCGCCCGACGGGCGGTCGTTCGCGGCCGGCAGCGTGCGCCACCAGCTGCTGGTCAACGAGCCGGCGACCTGGGAGGGCGGCGTGATCGAGGCGCCGTGGCTGGTCGAGCGCGACGGCCGCTACTACCTGTTCTACAGCGGCAACGTCTACGACGGGCGGTACCGCACGGGCGTGGCGCGCGCGGCGTCGGTGCTCGGGCCGTACCAGAAGCACGGCGCGCCGATCCTCGCCAACAACACCCGCTGGGTCGGCCCCGGCCACGGCTCGGTGGTGACCGCCGGCGGCATCGACTACCTCCTCTACCACGCGTGGCCGGCGACCCCGCAGGGGGGCCACGACACCGCCGCCGGCCGGCACGGGCTGCTCGATCGGATCGTGTGGCAGGACGGCTGGCCGCGGATCAGCGACGGCACGCCGAGCCGGTCGCTGCAGCCGTGGCCGGGCGTCCCTTGATCACTGCAGGTTGCACACGAGGTCGACGCCGGGCGTGGTGCCGCAGTCGGTGCCGATCGGCGTCGCGCTGGTGATGGTCAGCCAGGTGTTCGACTGGCCGGTGCCGTTGGGGATCTGGATGCGCGCCATGCTCCAGGTCGCGGTCGTCAGGTCGGTGCCGTTGAACGTGATCGCGGCGAGTTGCTGGTTGTAGACCTGGTAGGCGTCGCCCTTGCCCGACGGCGGCACCAGCCCCGACGACGTGGTGTTGTTGCCGAACTGGACGTAGCCGGTGGCGCAGCCGGCGCCGGACGCGGCGCGCGCGCTGACGTAGTTCCAGCTGTTGGCCCCGCTCCACGCCGGCGCGCACGCCCCCCAGGTCAGGACGGAGCCGCTCAGCGTGCCCGACGCGTTGGCGGCGCAGGTCCGGTTCAACGTCGGCGCGTGGTTGGTGCAGGTCGCGTCGCCGCCGCCGCAGTTGGACAGCGAGCCGGGGTTGGCCAGGATGCCGACGCTGTGATCGTTGTTGGCGTAGAGGGTGGCGCCGTTGGTCTGGGTGAACTCGAGCGGCATGTACCACTCGACCAGGCGCACCGTGCCCGCGACCGGCGTGCCGCTGGCGTTGTTGGTGAAGCGGAGGCGGGCGAAGCCGCGGGTGAAGGTGCCGCCGCCGGCGAACGGGGTGACGTTGGTGGTGCTGACGAACGGCGGGGTGGTCGCGTTGTTGGTGAGCCCGGTGAAGGTCTGGTCGCCGACGCCGAAGGTGGTGCCGGCGATCTGGAACGTGCCGGTCAGCCGGTAGACGACGTCGGTGTGGGTGCCGCAGGTCGACGCCATGCACGTCGGCGCGGTCCCGCTCCATCCGGTCGCCTGGCAGGTGCGGGTCGCGCCGCCGACCAGGGTGAAGCTCGGGTTGCACGCGTAGGTCGCGGTAGCACCGAAGGTGGTCGAGCCGGCGGTGACCGTGCCGTTGGCCGGCGGCGACAGCGCGCCGCAGTCGAACGGGGTCTGGCAGGTCGTGCCCGAGTAGCCGGGCACGCACGCGCAGACGAAGTTGCTGCCGTTGGCGGTGCACATCCCGCCGTTCGAGCACGGGTTGGGCGAGCACGGGTTGGTCGTCTGCATCATGCAGGTCGGCGCGGTGCCGCTCCAGCTGCCGTTGGCCTGGCAGGTCCGCGTCGAGTTGCCGACCAGCGCGTAGCCGCCGTTGCACGCGTAGGTCGCGGTGGTGCCGAACGTCGTCGACGACCCCGGCACGGTGGTGATCGTCCCGTTGGCCAAGGTGCCCAGCCCGCCGCAGTCGACCGGTGTCGCGCAGGTCGCGCCGGTGTAGCCGGTGCCGGTGCAGGCGCAGGTGAAGTCGGTGCCGCTGCCCGGCGTGCACACGCCGCCGTGCTGGCACGGCGTCGACGCGCACGGATCCGAGACGGCGACGCAGGTCGGCGCCGTCCCGGTCCACGCGCCGCTGGCCTGGCAGGTGCGGGTCGCGGTGCCGCCGGTGAGCACGTAGCCGGCGTCGCACTCGTACTGGGCGACGCCGCCGACCACCTGCGACGACACGGTGACGTCGCCGTGGGCCGGCTCGGTCAGGGCCGGGCACGTCGCCGCGGTCTGGCAGGTCGTGCCCGAGTAGCCGGGCGGGCAGGCGCACGCGAACGTCGTCGGGCCGGTCGGCGCGCAGGTCCCGCCGTTCTGGCACGGGTTGGGCGTGCACGCGGCGGCGATCTGGCAGTTGGTGCCGCTGTAGCCGGCCGGGCACGCGCAGGTGTAGGTGTTGTCGGGGCCGTCGGTGCAGGTGCCGCCGTTCTGGCACGGCGACGCCGCGCACGCGCCGGCGCCGGTGGCGGTGCAGGTCAGGCCGTTGCCGGTGTAGCCGGCGTTGCACACGCAGCGACCGTCGTCGTTGGCGTCGACCTCGCAGTGCGCGTGCGAGTTGCAGAACCGGCAGTCGTCGTGCGGCACGCAGAAGGTCTGCGGGTTGGTGCTGCCCGGGACCTGGTCGATGAACTCCTGCATGACCCGCTGGCAGGCCTGATCGGCGAAGCACTCGAACCCGTCGGCGCACGAGCGCAGGCACACGCCGTAGCCGCCGAGGAAGTCGAGGGCGCCGGCGGCCAGCGGCGGATCGAACGTCTGCTCGAGGTCGCGGAAGGTCTGCTCGTTGACGTTGCGGAACGGCGCCAGGCACTTGCCGTGGGGCCCGCACTCGATGTTCGACGCGCAGTTGGGCTGGTTCGAGCAGTAGCCGCGCGGGAAGTCGAGGCCGATCGTGGCCAGGAACTCGGTCGGCGGCAGCACCTCCATCAACGGGTGGACCTCGCGCAGGCAGCGCGGGGTGCCGCGCACGTCGCACTGGGCGTCGGACATGCACGCCTCGCCGATCTCGCGGTCGGGCACGACGCTCTGGGTGCCGCAGGTGGTGCCGGTCCAGCCCTCGGCGCAGGTGCAGGTGAAGCTGGTGCCGTCCTCGGCGCAGGTGCCGCCGTTCTGGCACGGGTTGGGGCTGCACGGCCCGGCGGTGCAGCCGGTCGGCGGGCAGGCCGGGTCGGGCACGCAGTACGAGGTGTCGTTGATCGCGCCCGGGACCAGCGAGATGAAGTCGGTCAGCGGCGGCTCGCACAGCTGGCCGACCTCGCAGTCGGCCGGCCCGGTGCAGGTGCGCAGGCACACGCCGTAGCTGGGCAGGAAGTCGAGCGAGCCGGCGGTGACGCCCAGCGGCGGCTCGAGCTCGCGCAGGGTGGCGGCGGTGACGTCGCGGAACGGCCGGTAGCAGGCGCCGCGATCGCCGCAGTCGGCGTCGCCGGCGCAGTTGAGGGTGCTCGAGCAGTAGCCCATCGGGAAGACCAGGCCGAGCGCGGCCAGCTCGGCCGGCACCCCGGCCAGCGACGCCAGCGGCTTGATCTCGCTCAAGCACTCCGGCGAGGTCGGGCTGTCGCATTGCGAGTCCATCGTGCACGGCGACCCGACCGCCAGGCCGTCGTTGGGGCCGCTGCCGTCGATGCCGGCGTCGACCGTCGAGGTCGCGCCGGAGCTGCAGCCGGCCGGGGCGATCGCGGCGGCGAGCGCGAGCACGAGCGGGGCGAGCGACGAGACCGACCAGCAGCCGAGGCGATGCCGAGCGCGGGACGCGTGCATGAGCGTGCTCCTCTTTCGGGATCCGGACCGGATCCGGGACGGGATCCGGGGGGATCAGGGCGAGACGGGCAGGACGGCGCGAAGATCGACGTCGGTCGCGAGCTCCCACGAGATGGGGTAGGGCGCGGCCGCGCCGTCGAGCGTGAGGGTGTAGGTGCCGCCGGCGGCGACGCCGTTGCGGATCTGCAGGCCGGTGTAGTCGAGCCCGCCGCGCACCACGACGTCGGTGGCGCCGCCGGTGCCGCGGATGACGAAGCTGAGCACGCCGCTCATCGAGCCGTCGCCGGCGAGGTCGACGTTGGTGTGCTGCTCGCCGTCGATGACGATGCCGGTGAGGTCCTCGAGCTGGTGGTAGGTGATCAGCGTGTTGGGCGACAGCAGCGCCTCGACGTTGACGGTGAATCGGTTGCGGACGGCGCCGGCGAACACCGCGTTGGCGCCGATGTACTGGGTCATGCCCGAGCTGCCGAACCCGAGCAGGCGGGCCTGCGACGTGAACAGCGGCAGGTTGAACACCCGGAACACGTCGGTGGCGCCGGCCGCGGTGGTGACGTCGAGCGCCTCGGCGACCTCGGCGAGCGAGGTCAGGTGCAGGGTCGCGTCGTCGAGGCCGAGCACCAGCCGGCTGCCGTCGCGGGCGATGGTCAGGCGCTGGTCGATCGGGTCGGGCAGGTCGGTGCGCACCGAGCCGTCGCGCTGCAGGATGTCGAGGTCCGACTGGTTGGCGAACACGTACTCGAGCGCGTGGGTGGCCACGCCGCGGCCGTCGTCGCCGAGGACGTAGGAGCCGAACTCGAACCGGGTCGAGCTGTCGTGGGCGACGAAGCCGTGGCCGTAGCAGGCGGCGCGGCCGAGCGGGACCTCGTCGGTCGGGTCGCGGCGGCCGAACAAGAAGATCTCGGTGCCGGCGTCGGTCGAGCGCAACCACGTGCTGGTGGTCTCGACCCGCCCGAGCTGGTCGACCTCGCACGGCACCAGCGCGTCGCGCAGCCGGCCGAGCTCGTGGATTCCGGACGGATCGCAACCGGAAACAGTCAACGCGAGCGAAGACATCGCGAGCAGGTTCCGCATCGCCATCTCCCCAGGGCGCTAGTGGCGCGCCGCGATCGAGAACGAGGTGCCGAGCGGCACGACCCAGGTGGCCGGGTTGCTGTGGTTGACCAGGTCGAAGGGGTGGAGGCCGGCGGTGAGCTGCACCGACAGCGACAGCCAGCCGTTGAGCGTGTAGCCGGCCTGGCCGAGGGCGCCCAGGCCGATGCTGACGTCCTCGACCGGCGAGTAGCGGGTGCCGTTGAGCGAGAACCCCTGGAGCTGCAGGCCGGCCGCCGCCAGCACCGTCACCCGATCGGTCAACCGGGTCCGCCGCGCGCCCAGCACCATCGCGTCGAAGCCGTGGTGGCGCTGGTCGTAGAGCGGGCCGAGCGAGCCGCTGAAGCTGCCGCCCGGGCCGCTCATGTGGCCGGCGACCAGCGTGGTGCCCTCGAGCCGCAGCAGCACGCCGTGGCGCCGGCCGACGAAGAACGTGTACGCCAGGGTCGGACCGTGCAGGGTGTAGCGATCGGACATCTGGGTCGAGAAGATCAGCGTCCGGTAGCCGAGCCCGAGGTCGTGGGTCTTGTCCCAGCCGGCCTTGCCGGCCGGCGCCGCCGGCGTCTCCGGCGCCGGCTCCGCCGCCGCGACCGTGATCCCCATCACCAGCGCGAGCACCAGCGCGACGCGGCCGCAGGTCACACGGCGCATCGTTCTCGTCGCTGGCAGCTGGCGCGAACCGCCCTTCGCCATCGGCTTGGCCTCCTGGTCGCGGACCGTACCAGGTTCAAATCAAGAATGAAACATGTTCTACGTGGAGAAGAACATGTTTCAATTCTTGCGCGGCGCTCCCGCGCGCCAGGGACGTGTCAGGGGCGCGACGGCGAACGTCACCGTCGTCGGCCTCGCCGTCCAGGAGCGCTGATGACGCGCGAGGTGGGACTTTAGAGCGGTCCGGGAGATTCGCAAGCCGGTCGCCGACCCGCTGTCCGCGCCGCGGACGCGCGCGGCGATCACCCTCGATCGCGTGCCGCCCACCTTGGTAAGCTCGCTCTTCGCGCGGTGCGTAGACGGTCTTCACCCACCAGCGACACCTCCCCGATGGCGGCGACGGCGAGCGGCGGCGCCGACGCGGAGGTCACGCCGACCGCGACCGGCAAGCGTGCCCGCCAGATCGTCCTGCCGCCCGGCGCCCGGATCGGCCGCTACCGCGTGATCGAGCGCATCGGCGCCGGCGGCATGGGGGTCGTGTACCGGGCGCACGACACCGAGCTCGAGCGCGACATGGCGATCAAGCTGGTCGCCACCCAGGCCGACGTCGAGGGCTCGAGCGGTCGGGCCCGGCTGCTCCGCGAGGCCCAGGCCCTGGCGCAGCTGTCGCACCCCAACGTCATCGCGATCTACGACGTCGGCCGCCACGAGGGCAGCCTCTTCGTCGCCATGGAGCTGGTCCAGGGGCCGTCGCTCGCGCAGTGGATGCGGATCCGGCGCCGGTCGTGGCGCGAGGTCGTCGCGGTCTTCCTCGCCGCCGGCCGCGGCCTCGAGGCCGCCCACGCCGCCGGCCTGGTCCACCGCGACTTCAAGCCGGCCAACGTGATCGTCGGCACCGACGGCCGCGTGCGCGTGCTCGACTTCGGCCTGGCGCGGGTCGTCGGCGGCGAGCCCCGCGCCGCCGCGTCGCGCGAGGTCGTCGCCGCGACCGCGTCGACCGACGTGACCGCCGAGACCGAGGCCACCGGCGCGGTCGAGGCGACCGCCGCGACGGACGCGATCGAGGCGATGGCGGAGTACGCCGCGCCCGAGCCGACCGCGGCGATGAAGGCCATCGCCGGGCCGGACGCGAGCGCCGCCACCGGCGACGCGGTCTCGAGCGGCGGGGTGACCCACCCGTCGTCGGCCGGGCTGCTGTCGTCGCCGGTGACCCAGCTCGGCGCCATCGTCGGGACGCCGACGTACATGGCCCCCGAGCAGCACGCCGGCCAGGTCGGCGACGCCCAGTCGGATCAGTTCAGCTTCTGTGTCAGCCTCTACCAGGCGCTCTACGGCGAGCGCCCGTTCGAAGGGCCGAGCCGCGACGAGCTGCTCGTCAACATCCACGCCGGGCGGATCCGGCCGGCGCCGCCGGCGGCGCGGGTGCCGGGCTGGATCCGGCAGATCGTCGTCCGCGGCCTGGCCGCCGAGCCCGACGCGCGCTGGCCGTCGATGGGCGCGCTGCTCGACGCCCTCGCCCGCGATCCGGCCCGGCGCCGGCTGCGCGTCGGCGCCGCCGTCGGCGTGGCCGCCCTCGCCGTCACCGCCGCGTTCGGGGTGTGGCGCGCCACCCACGGGCCGGCGCCGTGCCTCGCCAGCGACGCGCGGCTCGCCGGCGTGTGGGACGCGGCCCGCAAGGAGGCGGTCCGCGCCGCGTTCCTCGCCACCGGCAAGCCGTACGCCGACGCCGCCTTCCGCGCGGTCGAGCGCGCGCTCGACGGCTACGCCGGCGCGTGGGTGGCGATGCAGGCCGACGCGTGCGCGGCGACCCGCGTCCGCGCCGTCCAGTCCGAGGAGCTCCTCGACCTGCGCATGGAGTGCCTCGGCCGCCGCCTCGACGAGGTGCGCGCCCAGGTCGACGTGTTCGCCGGCGCCGACGCGACGGTGGTCGAGCGCGCGCCCCAGGCGGTCCAGGCGCTCACGCCGCTGGCCGAGTGCGCCGACGCCACCGCCCTGCGCGCGCCGGTGCGGCCGCCGTCGGACGCGGCGACCCGCGCCCGCGTCGAGGCCGTGCGCGCCGACCTCGCCGTCGTCCGCGCCCTGCTCGAGTCGGGGCGCTACCCGGAGGCGCTCGGGCGCGCGCGCGAGGACGCGACCGCGGCGCAGCGACTCGCCTACCGCCCGCTCGAGGCCGAGGCGCTGCTGTACCTCGGCCGGCTCCAGGAGGTCACCGGCGCCTATGCCGACGCCGAGCAGACGCTGCGGGCGGCCGGCGTCGCCGCCGAGGCCGGCCGGCAGGATCACCTCGCCGCCCGCGCGTGGGCCAAGCTGGTCCTGGTCGTCGGCTCGCGGCTCGGGCGGTTCGCCGACGCCCACGAGCTGGCCAAGGAGGCCCAGGGCAAGATCGAGCGGGTCGGATCCGACGACCTGCTGCTCGCCGAGCTGTTCACCGTGATCGGGGCGATCCACACCGACGAGGGCAAGTACGACGAGGCGCTGGCCGATCTGCGGCGCGCGGTGGCGATCCGTGCCCAGCACCTGGCCGCCGACGACCCGGCGCTCGCCGCCGCCCGCCGCGAGCTCGGCGACGTCTACGCCCACCTCGGCCGGTACGACGACGCCCTGGACAGCTACCGCGCGGCCGCGGCCGCCGAGGAGCAGCGGCTCGGCCCCGACCACCCGGCGCTGGCGGCGACGCTGGGCAACCTCGCCACCGCGCTCCGCGCCAAGGGCCAGTACGACGAGGCCCTGGCCCAGTACGAGCGGGCGCGCGCGATCGGCGAGCGCTCGCTCGGGCCGGAGCACCCGACCCTGGCCAGCGTGCACGTCAACGTCGGGACCATCCTGGTCGCGCAGGGCAAGCTCGACGACGCGCTCCGCCACTTCCGCGCCGCCCGGGCGATCTGGGCGCGCGCCCTCGGCGACGACCACGCCAACGTCGGCACCGTCCACTTCCGCGTCGGCACCGTGCTGATGCAGCAGGGGCGCCCGGCCGAGGCGCGCGTCGAGTTCCAGCGCACGCTCGCGATCTGGGAGCAGGCCCTCGGCCGCGATCACCCGAGCCTGGCCGTCGCGATCAGCGGCATCGCCGACGCGCTGCTCGCGCAAGGCGCCGCCCGCGACGCGCGGGTCGAGTACCGCCGCGCCGTCGCGCTGCTCGAGCACGGCGTCGGCCACGACCACCCCGAGCTGGCCGGCCCGCTCACCGGCGAGGGGCTGGCCGCGCTCGCCACCGGCGAGCCACGCCAGGCGCTGCCGCTGCTCGAGCGGGCCCTGGCGCTCGGCGCGGCCAACCCGGGCGAGCCGCTCGCGCTGGCGCGCACGCAGTTCGGCCTGGCCCGCGCGCTGCGGATCGTCGGCCGCGAGGATGCGCGGTCGGTCGAGCTCGCGACCGCGGCGCGTGCGGCCTACGCCGTCGACGGGGCGCGGCCGCGCGAGACCGCCGAGATCGATCGCTGGCTGGCCCAGCGGCGCTAGCGCTTGGCCGGCAGCCCGCGCACGACGCGGACGACGATGCGCCCGACCACCGCGATCGTCGCCGGATCGATCTTGTCGGGGGTGTCGGTCGGCTGGTGGTAGTCGTCGTGCATGCTGGTCGACAGCCACAGGTAGCGGACGCCGGCGCGGCTGAAGCTGGCGTGATCGCCGCGGAGCTCGACCTGGGACCGGATCGCGTCCTCGAACGGGCCGAAGTCGCTGGCCGCCACCACCGGTCGGCCCTCGGGCTTGCCGGCGTTCTTGACCGCGGCGACCAGGTCGAACGCGCGCGGCGACGCCAGCGCGCCGATCGCGTCGGCGGCCACGTACGCGCGGGCCATCTCGTGATCCTTGCCGGTCAGGAAGGCGGCGCGCCCGATCATGTCGAGGTTGACCATCAGCCGGGCCTGGGCGAGCGGCAGGGTCGGGTCGGCGACGTAGGCGGCCGAGCCGAGCAAGCCGTCCTCCTCGGAGCCGAACGCGACCACGACCACGGTCACCGCCGGGCGCTGGCCGGCGCGGGCCAGGGCCTCGGCGATCGCGACCAGCCCGACCACGCCCGACGCGTTGTCGTCGGCGCCGGGGTGGATGTCGCCGCCGAGGACGCCGAGGTGATCGTAGTGGGCGCCGATCACGACGTGGCCGGCCTTGGGATCGGCCGCGGCCAGCACGCCGATCACGTTCTGGCTCGGCTTGCCGTCGGCGCGGGTGAAGGGCTGCTGGTAGCCGCCGTCGCCGCCCGGCTCGAGCCCGGCAGCGCGGAACCAGGCCGCGATCTTGTCGGCGGCCGCGGCCTCGTCGGCGGTGCCGCCGCCGCGGCCACGCAGCGCCGGATCGGCCAGCACGCGGACCCGCTCGCCGAGCACCGAGACGTCGGGGAACCACAGGTCGCCGGTGGTGGCCGCCGCGCCCTTGCCCGCGTCGGCGGCGACCCCCGCCGCCGGCCGCCCGCCGCCGCTGCGGCGCTCGGCCTCGCGCCCGCAGCCGGCCGCGATCACCGCAGCGGCGATCAGCGACGCGGCCGCGCGCCGCCTCATCGCATGCCCAGGACGTCGAGCATGTCGTAGCGGCCGGGCTTGCGCCCGACCACCCACGCCGCCGCCCGCAGCGCACCGTGGGCGAAGATCCCGAGATCGGCCACCGT
>Ga0247822_10001970_pt1 | contig 12919 bp, 13 predicted proteins | sample 13C_Cellulose_Da_FD_192423 | JGI IMG/M metagenome (GOLD analysis project Ga0247822, IMG submission 192423) | Soil microbial communities from agricultural site in Penn Yan, New York, United States - 13C_Cellulose_Day30 | ecosystem: Environmental > Terrestrial > Soil > Agricultural land | place...
GCGGCCCGGGTGACCACCGCGAGGTTCATGCGGTTGGGGCCAGCACCGAGTCGGCCTCGGAGCCCGGCCGTGCCGAAGTCCAGGTCCGCAGCGAAGCGATCGGCCAGGTCGGCCGCTGCGGCGCCGTCGCCCGCCTCGGCGGCGGTGATCACCGCGTCGAGCTCGTCGCGCGTGGTGGGATCGGGGTCGGCGGCGAGCCAGGCCCACGCCCGCTCGAGCAGCTGCGCGTCGACGGCCATCAGAGCTGCCGCACGATCTGGGCGATGAGCCCGCCCATGCGGTCGGCGGACTCGGCGGCCACGGCGAGCACGTCGTCGTGCGCCAGCACCTCGTCGGCCAGGCCGGCCGCCAGGTTCGTCACCAACGACACCGCCAGCAGGTCGGCGCCGGCGTGGGCCGCGGCGATGGACTCGAGCACGGTGGACATGCCGACCAGTTCCCCGCCGAGCGCCGCCACCATCCGCACCTCGGCGGGGGTCTCGTAGGTGGGGCCGAGGAGGCCGCAGTACACCGCCTCCTCGAGCGTCGGGTCGACGGCTCGGGCGAGCTCCCGGAGGCGGGGCGTGTAGGCCTCGCCCATGTCGGGGAAGCGTGGCCCGATGCGCTCGTCGTTCTCGCCGAGCAGCGGCGTCCGGCCGGTCATGTTGAGGTGGTCGGCGATGAGCACGGGCTGGCCCGGTCGCAGCCCCGGCCGCAGGCAGCCCGCCGCGTTGGTGAGCACGACCGTCGAGCAGCCGGCCCGCACCGCGGTGCGGACACCGTGGGCGACGACGTTGGGGTGGTGGCCCTCGTAGAGGTGCACCCGGCCCATGAACGCCAGGACCCGCTTGTCGCCGTTGGCGATGGACCGGACCGTGGTGCCGTGGCCCTGCACCGAGGCCTCGGGGAACCCGCCGAGCTCGGTCATCGGCAGCTCGGCCACGACGTCGCCCATGCGGTCGGCGGCGGGCTTCCAGCCTGATCCGAGCACGATGACCACGTCGTGGCGGTCGACGCCGGTGGCCTCCGCGAGCCGGGCGGCCGAGGCCTCCGCCGCGTCGAAGGGGTGGCTGACCGGATCCGGATGCGTCACCCGGACAGTCTGCCGCGACTTCGCCCGAGACGTTTCGGGTCATCTGAGCCGCCCCACGCGGCACGAACGACCCGATTCAGCCAGTGGGCGGCCATCCGGTCCGAATCAGGTCACCTGAGCCGCCCCACGCGGCACGAACGACCCGATTCAGCCAGTGGGCGGCCATCCGGTCCGAATCAGGTCACCTGAGCCGGCCCACGCGGCAGGGACGACCCGAAAGGATGGGTGGGTCAGTCGAGGAGGCTGACGGTCTGGGCGAGGCTCATGCCGGGGCGGGGGCCGATGTGGCCGATGACGGCCGCGGCGGCGATCGAGCCCAGGCGGCCGCACTCGGCCAGGGGACGGTCCTGCGACCAGCCGTAGAGGAAGCCAGCGGCGTAGAGGTCGCCCGCGCCCGTGGTGTCGACCCGCTTGGGGACCTGGTGGGCCTCGACCTCGACGACCTCGTCCTTGGTGACCACGACCGAGCCGTTGCGGCCGCAGGTGACCGCAGCGATGTCGCAGATGCCGCGGACCGCGTCGACGCCCTCGTCGAAGCTGTCGACGCCGTAGAGCTTCATGATCTCCTCCTCGTTGGCGAAGAGGATGTCGACGCCCTCGGCGACGAGGGTGAGGAAGTCGTCGCGGTGGCGGTCGACGCAGAAGCTGTCGGACAGGGTGAGCGACACCTTCCGACCGGCCTCGTGGGCCGCCGCGGCCGCCACCCGGAAGGCGTGCTTGGCGTCGTCGCGGTCGAACAGGTAGCCCTCGAGGAACGTGACCTTGGCCGAGCCGATGAGGTCGAGGTCCAGGTGGTCGGCGCACAGCGTGGCCGAGGCCCCCAGGTACGTGTTCATCGTGCGCTCGCCGTCGGGGGTGACCACGATCATGCAGCGGCCGGTGGGGTCGCCGTCGGTGGCGAGGTCGGCGCTGAAGTGCACGCCGAGCGAGTTGAGGTCGTGGCTGAACGCCTTGCCCAGGCCATCGTCCTTGACCCGGCCGATGTAGGCGGCGCGGCCGCCGAACGAGGCGACCCCCGAGAGCGTGTTGGCAGCCGACCCGCCGGACATCTCGGTCTTGTCGCCGCCCATGGCGGCGTAGAGCTCCTCGGCCCGCTCGGTGTCGATGAGCGTCATCGAGCCCTTCACGAGGGCCATCTGCTCGATGAACGCCTCCTCCTCGGTGCTCAGCACGTCGACGAGGGCGTTGCCGATGCCGAGGACGTCGAAGGCGGCGGGACGGTCCGATGCGTTGCTCACAAGGGGGAAACCCTAGGCGTCCGCCCGGTGAACCCCCGAACCCGCCGCGGGCCCCGTCCGCCGCGCCTCCGCTGGCCGCGAGGCCCCCGAGTAGCGTGGTCCGACCGCCCTTCGGCCACCCCTCCCCACCCCTGGAGCCCCTGATGACCGGATCCGTCCGCACCCGCACGACCGTCGCCGCCCTCGCCCTGACGACGGCCGGGCTGCTGGCTGGCTGCGGCTCGAGCGCCGACGAACCGGCCGACACCACCAAGGCCGGGGCCACCACCTCCACCACGACGGCTGCCGACACGAGCGAGACCACCTCGACCCCGCCCGCGACGAGCACCACGACGGCCGACGGGGGCGAGACCACCACCTCCCTCGACAACGAGGGCGTCGACACCGAGACGAGCCAGCTCGACACGCTGTCCGACGGCGACCACTACGTGTACATGGCCGGCCTCGAGCAGGGGAAGGTCGAGGGCCAGGACGTCCAGGTCCTGATCGTCGACCCGGTCGAGTTCCTCACGGGCCAGGCGGCCATCGACGCCGCCGCCGAGGACGGCACCACGCTCGACACCGACTACTACATCCGCAACTCGGAGCAGACGGTGAAGCGCATCGCGGTCGTCCCCGAGGCCTCGGTCACCACCCTCGACGGCGGCACGGCCAACACCGTCCCCTCGAGCGTCGACGACGTGTGGAAGCAGGAGCACCTCTTCAAGATCAACGTCGGCAACGTGCGCGGGATCACCACCATCTCGAGCATCGACGCGGTCTACCTCCCCTAGGGGCCGCCGGTAGCCTCGGCCGGGTCCCTGATCCCGACCCCGTCGAGGAACACCGTGGCCGCCCACGACCTGAACCGCCTGCCCACCACCGTGGTGCCGTCGCACTACGACCTGGAGCTGGCTCCCGACCTCGAAGCGGCGACGTTCGCCGGCACCGCCGAGGTCACCCTGATCGTCACCGAGCCCGTCGACCAGCTGATCCTCCACGCCCTCGACCTCGAGATCTCCGAGGCGTGGCTGGAGGGCGCGGAGGGCGAGCGCATCGACGCCACCGCCACGTTCGACACCCCGTCGGAGACGGCCACCCTGGCGCTGTCGGCCACCGCGGCGCCCGGCCCGTGGACCCTGCACACGACCTTCACCGGTGAACTGAACGACAAGCTCGTCGGCTTCTACCGCTCGACCTTCACCGACGACGCCGGCGCCACGCACACGCTGGCCTGCACCCAGTTCGAGTCGACCCACGCCCGCCGTTCGTTCCCGTGCTGGGACGAGCCGGCGTTCAAGTCCACCTTCGCCATCCGCCTGGTGGTCGACGACGGCCTGTTCGCGGTGTCGAACGCCCGGGAGACCGCGGTCGACCAGCTGCCCGATGGCCGCAAGCGGGTCCACTTCGCCCCGACCATGTACATGTCCACGTACCTGGTGGCGTTCGTGGTCGGCCCGCTCGAGGCCACCGACGTGGTCGACGTCGACGGCGTGCCGCTGCGGGTCATCGCGGTCCCGGGCAAGGGGGACCTCACCCCGTTCGCGCTCGAGATCGGCGCCTTCTCGCTGCGCTACCTCTCCGACTGGTACGGCATCTCGTACCCGGGCGACAAGCTCGACCTGATCGCCATCCCCGACTTCGCGTTCGGGGCCATGGAGAACCTCGGCTGCGTCACGTTCCGGGAGACCGCGCTCCTGCTCGACGAGGGCCGGTCCACCCAGGCCGAGCTGCAGCGGGTGGCCGACGTCGTCGCCCACGAGATCGCCCACATGTGGTTCGGCGACCTGGTGACGATGGGCTGGTGGAACGGCATCTGGCTGAACGAGGCCTTCGCCACGTTCATGGAGATGATGACCACCGACGCCTTCCGGCCCGAGTGGCAGCGCTGGACCGACTTCGGCCTGGCCCGGTCGGCGGCGTTCGACACCGACTCGCTCACCAGCACCCGCGCCATCGAGTACGAGGTCGTCACCGCGGCCGACGCCGAGGGCATGTTCGACGTGCTCACCTACGAGAAGGGCGCCTCGGTCGTCCGGATGCTCCAGCAGTACCTGGGCGAGGACCGCTTCCAGGCCGGCATCCGCCACTACCTGGAGGCGCACTCGTACGCGAACACCGAGACCACGGACCTGTGGGATGCCATCGAGGAGGCCACCGGCGAGCCGGTCCGCCAGATCATGGACTCGTGGATCTTCCACCCGGGCCACCCCGTCGTCTCGGTCGCCGCCTCCTCCGACCGCACCGCCCTGCAGCTGCGCCAGGACCGCTTCTCGTTCGCCCCGGACGCGGCCGCCGGGATCACCCTCCCGCCGAACGAACCCCGCTCGGTCCCGGTGGTCCTGCGCATCGGCCACGGCGACGACACCTCGCTGCACCGGGTCCTGCTGACCGAGCCCGAAGCCACGGTCGAGCTCGACCACGCCGCGGACTGGATCGTCGGCAACCACCAGGGGAACGGCTTCTACCGGGTGGCCCTCGCCGACGAGGAGCTCCAGGCGGTGGCCGGCCGTGCGCAGGCCGTGCTCTCCCCGCTCGAGCGCTACGGCCTGGTCGAGGACGAGTTCGCGCTGGTGCTCGCCGGGCGCGGCTCGGTCACCCGCCTGTTCGGCCTCCTGCGCAGCCTCAGCGCCGACGACGACCTCTCCGTGTGGCAGCGCATCATCGGCGTCACCGCCAGCATCGGGCGGGTTGCGCCGGACGACCAGGTCGAGGCGTACCGGGCGTTCGTCCGGGCGCTCATCGGACCGGCGCTCCAGGCGCTGGGCGACGCCAAGGTGCCCGGGGAGCCCGAGCGCACCACGGCCCGCCGGGCCTCGCTGTTCGACGCCATCGCCCGCTTCGGCGACGACCAGGCCCGTCGGGACCAGGCGGCCGCCCACTTCACGGCGCTGGGCGAGGACCCCGACGCCGTCGACGCGGACCTGGCCGACGCCGTCGTCCGCGTGGTGGCGTCCACGGCCGATCAGGCCACGTGGGACGAGCTGCGCCGCCGGGCGGCCGCCGCCCGCACCGCCCAGGACGCGCTCCGCCACCAGGGAGCGCTGGCCGATGCCCAGGATCCGGCGCTGGTGCTGCAGTTCTGCGAGCTGTGCCTCACCGACGAGGTGCGGACCCAGGACGCGCTGTTCCTCCTGGCCCGAGCCCTCCGCAACCGCTACGCCGCAGCCGAGGTGTGGGGGTTCCTGACCGAGCACTGGGACGTCATCTCGACCCGCTTCCCGTCCAGCACGGTGCCCCGCCTGATCGACGGCATCCGGGGCGTGAGCGACCGCGAGCTGGCGACCTCGATCGCCGCGTTCCTGGCCGATCACCCGATCAAGCAGGGGACCAAGCCGGTGCAGCAGCACCTCGAGCGCATGTGGGTCACGGTCGCGCTCGCCGATCGGGTGCACGCCGAGCTGGGCGCAGCGCTCACGTGATCCACCGGCGTTCGCCCGCCATCTGGCTGTTCGGCGTGGACGAGGACGCCGTCCAGCTCACGTGGCGCAAGCTCGGCACCGAGCCGCTCCGGCTGCGGGTGCTCGAGGGCGACGTCGACGTCGACGTGGTCGTCGAGGAGCCGGGCGACAGCGGCGCGACGCTGCTCACCGGCCTCCCCGCGGGACGCCTCCTGCGCATCGAGGCGGCGGGCGGCGCGCTCCCCGAGCCGGTCGTGTTGAGCGCCCGCACGCTCGCGCCGCTGCCCGGCGACGAGCTGTGCCGCGTGGCCACGGTCAGCGACCTGCACCTCGGGTCCCGCGCGTTCGGGCACCGCGGGACGATCACCGATCCGTCGGACCACCCGGTCCCCCACCCGATCCGGTGCGCCCAGGCGGCGCTCGACGAGGCCGTCGCCTGGGGCGCGGACCGCATCGTCGCCAAGGGGGACCTCACCGAACGGGCCAGCCCGGCCGAGTGGCGGACCTACGCCGAGCTCGTCCACCCGCTGCCCGTGCCGGTCGACGCCCAGCCCGGCAACCACGACCACGGACCCCGCGGGCTGCCCGGCCACCTCCTGCCCGAGCAGGCCGCCGAGGTGTTCGACCTGTCGATCGCCCGCCCGCTCCTGGTGCGCGACCTGCCCGGTCTCCGGCTGCTGATCGTCGACAGCACCCGGCCCGGCCGCAACGACGGCACCATCCGCCCGGTCCTTCCCGACGTGCTCGACGCCGTCGCCGACGCGGACCGATCCGGCGGCGTCCTCGTCACGCTGCACCACCAGCTCCTGCCCCACCGCATCCCCGAGGGGTGGCCGCCCGGCATCCCCCACGCCGAGAGCCTGGCGTTCCTCGACGCGCTCGGCGCTGCCCACCCCCACGCGCTCGTGACCTCCGGCCACACGCACCGGCACCGCCGCTGGGGCCGCGCCGGGGTCGTCGCCACCCAGGTGGGCTCCACGAAGGACTTCCCGGGCGTCTGGGGCGGCTACGTCGTGCACGAGGGCGGCATCCGCCAGATCGTCCGGCGCACCCAGCACCCCGATGCGATCGGGTGGACGGATCACAGCCGCATCGCCGCCTTCGGCGCGTGGGAGCACGCCGCTCCCGGCCGCCTCGATGCCCGCTGCTTCAACGTGGCGTGGGGCCGTCCGGCCTGACGCCGGTCAGCCGGCGGCGTCCTCCACCTCGAACGCCAGCGTCCCCGCGGCGTCGGTCACCGTGACCGTGACGGTGCGCCGGCTGGTGGCGTCGCGGGCCGCGCAGGTCGACGTCGATCCCGGTTCGCGCACCGCAACCTCGTCGGTGTCGCAGGACACCTGGAAGTTCCGCTCGAACTGGTCCTTCAGCGACGCCTTCAGCTCCGAGGTGATGCGCTCCTGGGTGACCACGGCCGCTTCGGGCTCGACGTCGAGGGCCCCGTCGCCGTCGGCCTGGGTGACCGTCACCGGAAGCTTGCCGGCGCCCTGCAGCACGACCACGCACGTGAAGGTGGCGCCCTCGTCGCGCTCGATCTCGTCGGGACAGCTCGTGGAGGTCACCTTGGGGTCGACCTCGGCGGCGACCGCCTTGCCCACCGCCCGCTGCGTGGCCGTCGGCTCGAGGGTGCCCGCGTCGTCGCTGCACGCTGCGAGCAGCGCGAGGCCGGCGACGGCGACCAGGGCGGCGAGGCGATGGACCGGCACGCTCACACCAGCCAGGCGACGAGGCCGATCTGGCCCAGGTGGTAGGTGACCATCACCGAGAGCGGACCGAACCGCCGCAGCTCGAGGAACCGGTTCCACGCCAGCGTGGCGTCGGAGGCGTAGAAGAGCGAGGCGCCGACGATGGCCCACAGCCCGGCGGTGCCGAACGCGCTCACGACCATGGCGGAGATCACGACGAGGTACGCCACGACCGGTCCGACCATCGGGCGGTGCTCGCTGGCGGCGACGCCCAGCACGATGCGGCGCCCGATCGTGGCGATGGCGAGGGCCACCACGACCAGGCCCACCAACGTCCAGCCCCAGGAGCGGGGTGCCAGCTGGAGGCCGACGATGTAGGCGACGTGGCCCAGGAGGAACGACGCCAGCCCGGCGACGAACCACTTCTCCTCGAGCATGAGGAAGACGTCGCCGGCGAGCGACAGCACCAGGCCGATCACCATCCAGGTGCGGATGGTGGGATCGAACGGGTCGAGGGTGACGGCCACGCCGATGAGGAACGCGAGGGTTGCCGGCTTGGTGACGAACCGGATGTCCCGGCGGCCGGCCCAGGTGGCCCACCAGTCCGCCACCGCGAACGCGAGGGTGACGGCCAGCAGGGCCCAGGAGGTCGTGGTCACAGCATCATCCCGGCCGTAGGCATCGACGCAGGCTAACCGTGCTCGTGCGGAGGCGGTCCCGTCAGCGCGCCCAGCGCGGACGCCGCCAGCGTCAGCGAGTCCGGGCAGAGCTCGTGGCCGGCGATCCAGCGCTCCACGTCGTCGAGCGGGATCCGGTCGGCCTGGAGCACCTCCCCGTCGGGGAAGGTGAACGGCCCGTCGTGGCGGGCGAGGTACACCCGCCCCACGAGCGAGACCTCGAAGTCGTCGTAGGTCCCGCCGCCGAGGGCCTGGAGGCCGGCCTCGACCCCCGCTTCCTCGCGCAGCTCGCGGAGGGCCGCATCGCCCCAGTCCTCACCGACGCCGACCACGCCCCCGAAGGCGACGTCCCAGCGGCCGGGCCACACGTCCTTCCAGAGCGCCCGCTGGTGGACCACGAGCCGCTCGCTGAGGTCGACGACCACGATGTACGTGCAGCGGTGGCGCAGCCGCTGCGCCCGCATCACCGCCCGGGGCACCACGTCGACCACGGCGCCAGCCTCGTCGACGACCTCGACCAGCTCCTCGGCCGCCGCGCTCGCGGGGTCCGACGGCTCGGTCACGGCGCCTTCGGCGCCGCCGCCTCGGCCGCAGCGGCGAGGGCGTCGTCCCACCCGAGGCCCTCGGCGATCTGGCGGCGGTACCGGATGACCCGAGCCGGCATGTTCATCGTGAGCGCCCCGACGACCCGGCCGTCGCGCCCGTACAGCGCGCAGAACCTGCGCTCGTCGACGGACCCGGCAACGACCTCGATCTGGTCGGTTGGCCGGACCCGGCCGGCCAGCTGGATCTTGCGGTCGTACTGGTCGCTCCAGAAGAACGGCACCGGGGCGAACGGCTCGCCGGGGCCGTCGCCGGCGAGCAGGCGACGGGCCGCGTGCGCACCCATGTCGAGCGCGTGCTCCCAGTGCTCCACCCGCATGACCTCGTCGAACAGGGGGTTGGGCCAACGGGCCACGTCGCCGCACGCCACGACCCCGGGTGCCGCCAGCGTGGTGTCGTCGCAGAGCACGCCGTCCTCGATCATGAGGCCGCAGCCGTGGAGCCAGCCGGTGTTGGGGATGACCCCGATGCCGACGACGACCAGGTCGGCGTCGACGGTGTGCCCGTCGGTGAGCGCCACGTGCAGCGGGGCCCCGCCGGAGGAGCCCTCGGTGATGGCCTCCACGCCGGTCCCGAGCCGGAGATCGACCCCGTGCTCGCGGTGGAGGTCGGCGACGATCTCGCCCATCTCCGGGCCGAGGACGCGAGCGAGCGGGGCCGGCAGCGGCTCGACCATCGTCACCTCGACCCCGCGCTCGCGACACGAGGCGGCGACCTCGGCACCGATGAACCCGGCACCGACGACGACCACGCGGGTGGCGCCGGCGTCGAGCGCGCCGCGGACGGCGAGCGCATCGTCGATGGTGCGCAGCGCGAGCACGCCGGGGAGGTGCTCGGTGCCGGGGATGTGCCGCGGCGCCGCACCGCTGGCGATCACCAGTCCGTCGAAGGGCAGGGCCCGGCCGTCGGCCAACGCCACCGTGCGCCACTCGAGGTCGAGGCCGGTTGCGGCCACGCCGAGCTCCCAGACCAGGTCGAGGGCCTCGTTGCGCCCGGCGGGCAGGACCACGCGCTCGGCGTCCCACTCGCCCCGGAGGACCTGCTTGGACAGCGGGGGACGGTCGTAGGGCGCGTGGGGCTCGTCGCCCACGAGGGTGATGGTGCCGGTGAAGCCCTCCGAGCGGAGCGTCTCAGCGGCACGCAGGCCGGCGAGGGAGGCGCCGACGATGACGATGCGTTCGAGCGGGTGCATGGATCCGATCCAGGTGGCGCGGCTGGTGCGGCGCGGCCCGGTCGCCGCCGGCGCTCAGCCTTCGATGGTGATGGCCTGCTTGGGGCAGCGCGATGCCGCTTCCTCGACCTTCGGGCGGAGCGCCTCGTCGGGCTCCTCCTGCAGGACGTAGAGGAAGTCGTCGTCGCGCACCTCGAACACCTCGGGCGCGATGCCCATGCAGACCGCGTTGCTCTCGCACAGATCGAAGTCGACAACCACACGCATGACGCCTCCCGAGAAGGTGGAACAGGTTCTCGTTTCTGCAACGTAGCCGCTGCCCGGACCCCGGCGTGCCGCCGGACGCGCCGACGGCGGCCCGAGGGCCGCCGTCGTGTTCCAGGTGGAGGTGAGGGGAATTGAACCCCTGGCCTCCTCGATGCGACCGAGGCGCTCTACCAACTGAGCTACACCCCCGAAACGGGAATCGAACCCTAGCGCGAGCGTCGGCCACCTCTGCCAGTCCGATGCGCCGTCGGCGCCACAGGCCCCCCACACCGCCACAGAAAGTGAGAGAACTTTCACGCTCCGTATCCAAGCTCGGCCAGCGAGGGGATGGGCCGTTCGCCTCATTTCTTGACGGCCCCATCAGCGAAGGCCCAGGCCACGCCACTGACGGTGGGATCTCGGTCACGGAGGGCGGCAATCACGGCTCAAGGCACCGCGCCCGCAGGCCGAGAACCAAGACATGGCTCCAGCGTCCCCGATCTCCTCCTCCAAGCGCCGGCAGGTCCTCGTGGCCACCGTCCTGTGCGCGATGGCCCTCCTCACCGGCTGCCTCCGCAGCACGCAGTCCCAGGTGCTCAGCGAGCTCAACGCCGACCGGGCCGCCCACAAGCTGCGCACCCTCGGCACCCAGGCCGACGCCCAGCGCAAGGCCCAAGCGTGGGCCGAGAAGCTCGCCCGGGAGAACAAGCTCTACCACTCGACCCTCTCCGACGGCATCAAGGTCAAGTGGTGCTCCCTCGGCGAGAACGTCGGCTACGGCCCCAACGTCCCCGCCATCGAGGACGCCTACATGAACTCCTCCGGCCACCGGGCCAACATCCTCAGCACCAAGTGGAACGGGGTCGGGGTCGGCTACGCCACCAACGGCTCGCGGGTCTTCACCGTCCAGGTCTTCATCAAGACCTGCTGAGCCCCGCCGCCGGCGGCGGCACCTGCGTCTGGACGATCGGCCACCTCGCTCCGAGGTGGCCGATCCGCGTCCGGCCCGATCCCCGGACCGTCACGCTCCGGCCCGCCCGGACCGCACCGCCACGGGGCGCGACCGGGCACGGACACGGGAGGGTCAACCACCGGCCACCGCGTTCGATGACGCCAGATCCGCGACGGTCTCGACATCTCGGGCCGAAGCCGCCGGGCCAGGTGCCACCATGGGCGGCGTGCCTCGCTCCACCTGGTCCCCCTGCTCCGACGGCGTCTGCCTCGCCCCGAGCCTCCTCGCCGCCGACTTCGGCCACCTCGCCGAGTCCGTGGCCGCCTTGGAGGGCGGTGGGGTCGAACGGCTCCACGTCGACGTGATGGACGGCGTGTTCGTCCCCAACTTCACCTTCGGCACCGATGCCGTGCGGGCGCTCAAGCGCATCACGGACCTGCCCCTCGAGCTCCACCTGATGATCGTCGAGCCCGAACGCCACTTCGAGACGTTCGTCGAAGCGGGCGCCGACGCCATCACCGTCCACTACGAGGTGTCACCCCACCTCCAGCGCAGCCTCACCCGCATCCGCGAGCTCGACTGCCGCTCCGGTGTGGCGATCAACCCGAGCACCCCGGCTTCGGTGCTCGACGACGTGCTCGAGGTGAGCGACCTCGCCCTCGTCATGACCATCAACCCCGGCTTCGGCGGCCAGAAGCTGATCCCCCGCACCCTCGGGAAGGTCGAGCAGGTCCGGGCCGAGATCGATCGGCAGGGCCTCGCCACGCAGCTGGAGGTCGACGGCGGCGTCACCGCCGAGAACGCTCGGGCCTGCGTCGACGCCGGCGCCGACGTCCTGGTGTCGGGCACGGGGGTCTACGGCCACCCGGACGGTCCGGCCGCCGGGGCGCGGGCCGTGCTGGCCGCGGCCGGCATCGACACCCCGCACGCCCACCCGCACTGAGGGCACGCAGCGCCGCCGCTGTTCACTCGAAGTGCGGACGCAGCTCCGTGCGCACCTGGTCGACCGTGGCGGGGGTCACGCTCCAACGAGCGGCGTCCGCGTCCTCGAACTGGATCCGGTAGGCGCCCTGCGTCCGGTCGAACTGGCCGAGCAGCTTGATGGGGGGCGCGTCGTCGGGGCCGTACGTCGCCGTCGTGTACGTGTCGACCGCAACGACGATGCCGGCGGGCCGAGCAGACACGGCCGAGACGACATCCCATGGGCCGTAGGCGAAGCCATGGGTGCTGCGGAGCCCGTCGCCGTCGAACTCGAGCACCATCGCCAGCGACTGCCATCCCTCGGACGCACCTCGGAGGTGCTCGAGCAGCGCTCGGATGAGGCCCACGACCGGGTCGACGGGCCTCGCCCCGGTCACCGCTCCACCTCGGGTCCGCGGGCTGGGGGGGCAGCCTCCGGCCGCTCGGCCGAAGGAGGCGGGCGAGGAGGCGATCGTCAGCTCGTGGCGGGACGCACCACGCGCAACCCGCCAGGGGGCGCATCCATGCCGTCGGGCCGTCCATCCCGCCTAGGCGGTGGGCGACGACCGAGCGCTAGTTGGAGGCGCTGCGGCGGACGGCGAGGTTGGTGGTGCCGACCGAGCGCTGGGCCTGCGGGCGCAGGACCCGGACCTTGGAGGCAGCCTCTTCGGCCCGGATGCGGATCTGCACGAGGGCGTACACGTAGGCGGCGAGGGCGCCGCCGGAGAGCACGAACAGCAGGACCGTCATGGCGCTGGTGGCAACCAGCGCCAGCAGCAGGAAGAACACGGTGGTGCCGCCCAGGCCGAACAGGACGTTCTGGCGGCGGCGCTGCACCTCGCTGCGGCGGAGCTGCGGGGCGTACGAGCTGCCCGACACCGAGGCCGAGCGGGCCTGCGGGAGGGGGCGGAGCGAGCGCGCCACCCCCGGCACCTCGC
>Ga0247822_10001971_pt1 | contig 12918 bp, 8 predicted proteins | sample 13C_Cellulose_Da_FD_192423 | JGI IMG/M metagenome (GOLD analysis project Ga0247822, IMG submission 192423) | Soil microbial communities from agricultural site in Penn Yan, New York, United States - 13C_Cellulose_Day30 | ecosystem: Environmental > Terrestrial > Soil > Agricultural land | place...
GATCGGATGCTGCTGCCGACGACGCGGCATCCACGACGGCGCCGTGGTCGGCGTCGGGTCGTCGAAGGCCTCCGCGGTCGTCGGCCGGACGAATGGCGTCGTCGGCAGCAGCATCCGATCGGTGTCGTCCATACCGTGGTTTCCCCCCTGGTGGGACAGGCACCCTAAGTTCACGATCGATCGGGCTCAAGCAAAATCGACGATGCCGTACGAACCGTGAGCGAGCTTGCACCCTGAACGCGGGAGCACGCGGCCCACTGGAAAACTGCACGGCGATCGTTGGGGCTCCTAGGTCGTGCCGTCGGAGAGCGACAGCCCACCGTCGTCGTCGCGGCGAGTGAGCTCGAACTTCCACAGGAACGACAGGCCGACGACGCCGTCGATGCCGGCCGGCAGGTCGTCGACGATCACCACCTCGGTGTCGGGGCCGACCGCCTTGCCGATCGCGAGGGTCACCGCCGCCGGCAGGCCGCTGCGGATCTTGCCGGCGGCGATGGTCTCGACGCGTGGCGCGCCGGCGCGCGGCGCCAGCTGGACGAGCTGGGCGAACGCGGTCGACAACGCGGTGGTGCCGCAGCGCTCCTCGACGAGGAACGTGCCCGCGACGTCGCCGATGGTGACCTCGACGGTGGTGCCGGCGTCGGCCGGCGGCGGCAGCGCGGCGGCGCCGCGGCCGCGCCGGGCGGCGCACTGCGCGCTGAGGTCGAGCCCGGCCCGGCGCTGATCGAGGTCGTGGGCCAGCGTGCCGCCGTGGGCGTCGACGAAGTAGTCGAGCGCGAGCACGCCCTCGCACGGCTGGCCGGCCGGGCCGGCGATGTCGAGGATGCGCGCCGCCGCGAACCGCGAGTAGCGGTAGTTGGCGCTGTTGGCGAACGACTGGCGCAGATCGGCCAGCGCCTGCGGGTGCTCGTTGGTGTGATCGCGATCCTCGGCCCGCCACCACCAGTAGTCGCTGTCGTAGGGATCGCGCTCGACCAGCACGGTGGTGTGCTTGATCGCCTCGGCGTAGCGGCCGAGCTGGCGCAGCGGGTAGATCAGCTCGCGGTCGATCCGCGGGTGGGCGCCGCACTTGGCGAAGTAGGCCTTGCCGTCGTCGACCGCGTCGGCGTTGCGCTTGAGCTTGACCAGCTCGCGCACCAGCTTGACCACCGCCTCCTTGTCGCACGGCGCCTGGTCGCGCTGCTCGCGCAACGACGCGATGTACGGGTCCTTCTCGGCGTGGGGATCCTCCTTCGGCCGGTCGGCCGCCGGCTTGCGACCGAACCCGAAGATGCCGAGCACCGCGACCCCGAGCACCACCGCCATCAGGCCGCCGACCTTGAGCCCGGTCACCAGCTTGCGCCGGCCGTAGCGCTTGTGCGCGCACGGTGGGCACATGAAGCCCTCGAGGGTTCCCTTCGTGCACTTGGTGCAGATGGGCTTCTTGCAGTCGTCGCAGGTCCCGGTCGCCTCGACCGCCGCGTGGGCAAAGCAGAACGCCATGGCCCCGCTTATAAGAGGTCCGACCGGGCCGGCACCAGCGAGATCAGCCGGCCCTCGATCATCCTTGCCTCGCCTTCGCTCGGCTCAGGCCTTCTCGAAGCGCAGCTCGATGTTCGGCGGCCGGAGCAAGGTGTTGTAGACCGGCGAGAACTCGGCGCACTCGCGCAGCTTGTCGGCGGGCGCGTCCGAGTCGACCTCGAAGGTCACGGTGATGTCGCGGAAGCCCGGGGTGATGTCCGGGGCGATCCCGAGGAACCCTCGGACGTCGAGCTTGCCCTCGACCCGCGACCGGATCCCGCGGATCTCGAGGCCGCGCGCGGCCGCGTGATAGACCATCGCGCTGGTCAGGCACGCGACCAGCGCGTTGAGCAGGTGCTCGACCGGGTTGGGCCCGCGATCCTCGCCGAGCAGCACCGCCGGCTCGTCGGCCTCGAGCTCGAAGCGGCGCACGTGCTCGATCTCCTGATCGACGCCGTGGAAGGCCTCGACCGTGGTCTTGTTGTGACCGCCGCGATCCCACTCGTTGCGGACCCGGAACGCGAAGTCGCCGAGCGACGGGTTGCTACGGACCTGACGGATGACCTCGGCCAGCTGCTCGACCGCGACCCCGTTCACCTCGCGTGACATCGGTTGCGCCATGACACACCTCCGCCGCCGAGCGGATGCAGCGCGCGTGCCGCCCGCCGCGGCGAGCGCGCCGCATCGGCGAACGGTCGAGGCTCAGTCGATGTTGATGCGATCGACGTTGGAGCCGCCGGGATAGCCGTAGCTGACGAAGCTGTCCCAGCCCCACACGATCAGGCCGAAGCGCTCGCCGCCCTCGGACGTGAGCAGGTGGACGCCGTCGTCCTGCAGGCCGGGGCCGCCCGGCATCGGGAACGACAGCTGGCAGCGGGTCGCGACGTACTCGACCGGCGGCCCGCCGTCGGGCGGCGCCTGCAGGCCGATCGGATCGCGCTCGCAGGTGAGCACCATGTCGATCGGCAGGTTGTCGTAGTAGAGGCGGGTGGTGGCCGGCGCGGCGATCAGCAGGAAGTCGAACGCGTACTTGTTGGGGACCAGGAACAGGTAGCGGTTGCGCCACTGCTCGACCGGCGGCACCCAGATCAGCGACGGATCGCCGCCGGGCGGGCGCTGGCCGTCGGCCAGGGTCGACGGGATGCCGGTGGCCTGCTGGCTGGCCGGGACCTGGAGCACCGCGATCGGCGCCGACGAGGTCATCAGGAAGTCGCGCTCGGCCTCGAGGATCACCGACGCGCCCCGGGCCAGGACGATCTCGTCCTGCGGCACCGGCAGGGTGGTGCGCACCACGGTGCCGTCCTCGGCGGCGAGGATGCGCCAGTACTCGGGCTCGTCGGGCACGACCGCGACGTCCCAGCCGGCGGCGTCGACCAGCCGCGACCGCAGCGGCGTCTTGGTCAGGACGAAGTGGGTGCCGAACGAGTCGAGCGGGAACACCTGCTCCTCGAGGTGATCGGCGCAGCACGACCGGGTGGCCAGGGTGTCGAAGCGCGGCGCGTCGGACGCCTCGCTGCCGGTGAACACCGCGATCCGCTTGTTGTCGCGGGCGAACACCGAGCTGCCGGTGAAGTCGGCGTTGAAGCCGTCGCTCTCGAGGTTGGCGACCTCGAAGCGATCGAGGGTGAAGGTGATCACCTCGCCGGCCGCGGCCGGGCCGAGGCCGCCGCCGCCGAGGATCGCGGTCGACAGCCGGACCTCGACGGTGGTGTCGTCCTCGAGGCCGACGATGGTGAGGAACGCGCGCAGGTCGATGCCGGCGTTGGTCTCCGACTGCTCGGTGCGGGCCAGGGTCTGCGGCCACGACGCCACCAGGTAGCTGCTCGACAGCGCCTCGCTGGGCAGGAGCAGGGAGGCGTCGTTGCTGAACACGCCGACGTTCTCGAGCGGGTTGAACTGGTAGGCGATCAGCGGCGCGTTGGACACGATCCGGTAGGCGTGCTTCGACTTGAACGTGCCGGGTCCGTCGTTGAGCTCGGGCCGGCTCGAGCCATCGACCTCGCGGGGATCGAGGTCGAGGATGCGCAGGTCGCCTGGGGCGAGGCGGACCGGGCCGACGACGGTGTACGGCTGGCCGACCGTGCACGGGGTGGCCGGGCGGGCGGCGTCGGCGTCGGTGCACATGATCTCGACCCGGACGTCGGCGTCGAGCGCGCTCGCGTTCGACACCACGACCGAATACTGCTGGGCCGACGCCGCGCCCTGGGTCGCGACGACCGCGTTGTCGAGATCGACCGCCCAGTACTCGCAGCCCTCGTAGTCGCGGCTGACCGCGGCCAGCTCGCAGGCGTCGAGGCAGTCGCCGCCGAAGCAGGTCTCCTGGGCGGCGCCGTCGCAGGTGGCGAGGACGTCGTAGCCGCTGCCGTCGGGGCGACAGCGCACGATGTCCTGCCCGAGGCAGGTGCGCGCGCCCGGGAAGCACGCGCTGCAGCCCATGCCGACGATGCAGATCTGGTCGGCGGCGGCGCAGTCGTCGAGCTCGACCCAGGTCCGGCCGTCGTCGCCGCACTCCTGGTACTTGTTCTCGAGGCAGACCTTGGTGCCCGACTCGCACAGGTCGCCCTGCCCCTTCGAGCACGCGGCCAGCCCGCAGGCGAGCACGAGGACGACGACGGCGGCGCGGGTCACGGCGGGGTCGGGAACTCGGCGGCGTAGGTGGCCGACGCGTAGGCGCGCCAGTACGCCGAGCCGAGCCAGCGGTAGGTGAAGTCGCGGTAGGGGCCGGGGCCGGTGATCGACCACATCGTCCACGACAGCGGCTCGCCGGTCGGCGGCCACGCCACGCCGATCGACGACAGATCGGGGAGCGCGACGTCCTGGACGCCGGCGCAGGTGATGCCGCGCCAGACCGGGTTGCCGTCGCCGTCGGCCAGCATGTGGAGGTGGAAGGTCGGCGTGCCCGACGCCGGCGCCTCGGGGGCGAACACGACGCGGCGGCCGCTGGCGACCCCGCCGGCCGGCGGATCGAGCGGGCGCGGCACGCCGAGGAAGTCGCCGATGACGATCGGCGCCGACGCGTCGACCAGCTCGCGCACGATGCGGACCGAGAACGGCGAGCCGCCGCCGGTCGCGTAGGCGCCGACCTGGAACGCGTACGAGCCGTCGGCGACGGCGCGGGCGAGCGCCGGCACGTCGGTGAGGGTGATCGCGGTGGCGCCGGCCGGCAGCAGGTACTCGCCCGGCCAGAAGCCGGCCTCGTAGGGCAGGCCGTGCTTGCCGAGGTGGGCGACGCCCTCGCCGCCGAGATCGACGCCGCCGCGGACGCGATACTCGGTCGGGCCGAGCCAGCCCGGGGTGCCCAGCGCCGGCGGCCCGGCCAGCTGCACCCGCAGCGCGGCGTCGAGCGGGACGTTGACGACCAGGTCGACGCCGTTCTTGGTCTCGCCGGGGCCGACCAGCACGCCGCGGGCGACGCCGATCGCGAACGGCTCGAAGCCCTGGATGCCGGCGCCGGTAGGATCGCGGGCCGAGTCGTACAGGCCGGCGACCGCGACCACCGCGAGCGAGCCCGGGCGGGCGGCGACCTCGAACGGCCAGGCCAGGCGATCGGGGCCGCTGTAGTCGATCGGCGCCAGCGGCGGGGTCGGCTGGCCGTTGATCGCCGACGCCGCGGTGGTGACGTAGACCCGCTTGCGCTCGGTGGCCGTGCGCGGCTCGGGGACGATGGTCCAGAACGGCGAGCCGAGGCCGACCGCGTCGCCGAACACGAGGTGGCCGCGGATGCGCGCGCCGACGGTGCCGACCGGCGGCGGGCCGGTGTCGGGCGGCGGCAGCGGCGAGCGCAGCCAGATCGACAGGTTGGTCGAGTCGACGCAGTGGAAGGTGGCGACCTCGTGATCGGCGGCCCACGCGGTGACCACCACCGGCCCGCGCAGGTCGGGGCCGCTGAAGGTGATCTCGCCGAGCGCGTTGGTGGTCCCGCGGTAGGCGGTGGTGGCGGGATCGCCGACGGCGACGAACGCACCCGCGATGCCGTTCTTGGTCCACGCGTCGAGGATGACGACGTTGAGGACGCCGTTGATGGCCCCGCCCGAGAACCCGCCCGAGAACGGATCGCCGGTGGTGAAGTAGGTGTAGCCGCGGTCGGCGTGCCAGGCGTCGGTGGCGGTGGTCACGTCGACGTCGGCGTCGCCGGCGATGCCAGGCGGGGTGTAGCCGGTCAGCCGCTGGGCGTTGTGCACGGTGACGCCGGTGAGCGGGACGCCGTCGAAGCGGACGGTGGTGGTCGCGTCCCACGCGGTGCCGTAGCCGGTGAGCGTGACGAACGTGCCGCCGGCGACCGAGCCGCCGGGCGGCTCGAGGGCGATGGCGTCGAAGGTGAAGGCGCCGGCGCGCATGGCCAGGTCGCCACCGCCGGCGCGGCGCACCTCGACGGTGGCGGCGCCGGGCTCGCCGGGCGGGGTCTCGACCTCGAAGCGGCGCGAGTCGATCCACCGCTGGCCGATCACCCGGCGGCCGCCGATCCACACCTCGTCGTCGTCGCGGAAGCCCTGGCCGCGGATGGTCGTGAGCGTGCGGCCGCTGAACGGACCATGGTCGGGGTCGGCGTACTGGACCGCGAAGCCGGGCAGCGGCGCGTCGCCGCCGCCGTCGTCGGGAGCGGCGTCGGGCGCGGGCGCGGCGGCATCGGGGTGGGCGCCGCCCGGGCGATCGCCGCACGCCGCGAGCGTGAGCAGGGCGGCGACGAGGGCGCGGCGCACGGCCGGCAGTATCGCACAGCGGATGGGCGGCACAGCGGGATTCGGTGCGGCGGCGCGCAGTTACGCGGTCGCGTCGCGACCACGCAACCGGCGACGGGGTTCGTCGATACGAGCCGCCGAACGAAAGGACACGAGTCATGAGCAAGCACCTGTGGAGCGTTCTGTTCCTGGCCGCCATCGCGCCGGGATGCACGATGATCGAGGAAGGCACCGGCGACGGCGATGGCGACGGTGACGGCGGTGGCAAGACCTGCACCACCGCCCGGCTGTTCGCCGGCGACCCCGGCTGGCGCAGCGACATCGATCGCTCGATGTGGAACCCGGCCGGCCAGCCGGCGCGGGCGACCCCGCCGCTGATCGCGATGAACCTGGCCGTGCACGGCAACCAGCTGGCGATCTCGACCCAGGAGTCGATCTGGCTGACCGACACCAGCGCGGCCAGCCCGACCTTCAAGCGGATCGCCGGCGTCGACGATCTGCGACCCAGCCAGTACCAGCCGGCGGGAGCGTGTGCGTCCGTCCGCACCATGGCCGGCTCCGGCCTGGCCTACCTGCCCGATGGCCGCCTGGTCGCCGGCGACGGCTGGGGCAACGGGGTCATCGAGCTGTCGGACCCGAGCAGCTCGAGCTGCCAGGCCAAGCCGATCGCCGGCACCCAGATCGCCATCGACAGCACCGATCTGATGTCGGACCAGATCTACGAGCAAGGCGACGTCGACGGCCCCGGCGCGCAGGCCCGGTTCCGCCGGCCGCAGCAGCCGACCGCCGACGACGCGGGCAACGTCTACGTGTGGGACCAGAGCAACTACAAGATCAAGAAGATCGCCACCGACGCGGCGCGCACGGTCAGCGTGGTCGCCGATCTCACCGACACCGAGCCGACGATGCACGCGATGACCGTGCTCGACGGCAAGCTGTACGCGGTCGGCAACGACGGCGGCGGCGACGTCGTGCTCGAGGTCGATCTGGCCGGTGGCGCCGCGCGCCGCGTGCTCGAGGGCCGGCCGTGGGACGTGGCGCCGGGCTCGGCGGGCATCCCGGTCGGCGTCACCACCGACGGCCGCGACCTGATCGTCCTGCTCTACCAGGGCTACATCTACCGGGTCACCACCGGTGGCGAGATGACCCTGATCGCCGGCGCCGGCCGGCCGCGCGGCAGCCACTTCCCCGACGAGATCGACCTGGACCAGCCAGTGCCGGCCGACCAGCTGCCGCTCTACGTGGCCAGCCAGACCCAGGGCGGCGGGTACATCGGATGGAACGCCGGCCACCTGTACGTGCCGGCCGACTATCCGTCGGGCGCCGGCTGGGCGATCTGGGACGTGAGCTGCCCGATGTGACCGCTGTGGGACCGTCGCGGCGTCGCGGTCGCGATCTGGCCGCCGCGGCTTGCGACCGAGCCCGGCGCGATTACGCTACGGGTTCATGCCGTCGCGCCGCGCCGTCCTCGTCCTCGGGCTGGTGGCGGGGACCGCCGGGACCGCGGCGGCGCAGGACGCCCGCCGCGACGAGGCGCCGCCGCCGGCCGCGGCGCCGGTGGTGACCAAGAACCCGGTGCTGCTGCAGGCGGTCGCGCCCGAGTACCCGCCGGCCGCGCTCGCCGCCGGCAAGCAGGCGTCGGTGCCGGTGCGCATCCACATCGACGCCACCGGCGTGGTCACCAAGGTCGACGTCATCACCCCGCAGGGCGACGGCTTCGACGAGGCGGCGGTCGCGGCCGCGATGCAGTACGTGTTCGATCCGGCCGAGATCGACGGCAAGCCGGCGGCGATCGCGGTCGAGACCTCGATCCACTTCGTCATCGAGGAGCAGGAGGTCGAGGAGCCGCCGCCGCCGCCGCCGGCCGAGCACCACGATCCGGAGGCGGCGACCGGGCCGCCGTCGCACGGCGGCGACGTCCGCGCCGCGGTCAACCTCGAGGGCGAGGTGGTGGAACGCGGCACCCGGCGCAAGCTGAGCGGGGTGATCGTGGCGGTGGCCGAGCTCGGGCTCGACGCCATCACCGACGACGCCGGCCGGTTCTGGTTCCACGGCCTGCCGCCCGGCCCGTACACCCTGGTCGTGGTCGGCGACAAGCACGACCGGCTCGAGCGCGCGATCTCGATCGCCGCCAAGGAGCAGGTCGAGGTCCGGCTGTGGATGCGGCCGAAGGGCGGCAGCATCTACCAGACCGTGGTCGAGGGCGAGCGCGAGGTGCTCGAGGTCACCCGCCGCACCCTGCAGCGCCAGCAGCTGACGTCGGTGCCCGGCACGTTCGGCGATCCGATCCGGGTGATCCAGACCCTGCCCGGCCTGGCCCGCACCCCGTTCGGCCTCGGCTTCCTGGTCATCCGCGGCTCCAACCCCGACGACACCGCGGTCTACATCGACGGCCACGAGGTGCCCCAGCTGTTCCACTTCCTCGGCGGCCCGTCGATCTTCAACGCCGAGTTCCTCGAGAGCATCGCCCTGTACCCGGGCGGCTACCCGGCGCGGTTCGGGCGCTCGCACGGCGGCGTGGTCGCGGTCGAGACCCGCGCCACCAAGAGCGACGGCGTGCACGGCTCGGCCGACGTCGACCTGCTCGACGCCGGCGGCTACATCCGCACGCCGATCACCAAGGCGATCTCGTTCGCCGCCGCCGGGCGGCGGTCGTACGTCGACGCCCTGCTGCCGCTGGTGCTGCCCGAGCCGTCGCCCGGCTCGACCCGCATCGTGGTGCCGGTGTACTGGGATGCCCAGGCCCGCCTCGACGCCAACCTCGGCCGCCAGGGCACGCTCAGCCTGTTCGCCCTGTACTCGAGCGACACCCTCGACGTGCTGCAGACCGACGAGGACGAGGAGGAGTCGCTCGACCTCAACACGTCGGTGACGTTCTTCCGCCTGATCGCCAGCTACAAGCGCCCGCTCGGCCAGGACTTCCAGCTGGTGATCTCGCCGGCGTGGGGGCGCGACACGCTGTCGTTCGCCGCCAACCAGGCCGGCGCCAGCGGGCCGTTCACCGGCGCCGAGGTCACCAACGACGTGCTGTCGTACCGCATGCGGGTCACCGGCCCGCTCGGCAAGCGGCTGCTGATCGACACCGGCATCGACATCGAGTCGCGGGTGACCTCGTTCGACGCGCTCGCCCCCGACGACACCAACATCCGCGAGGGCGACGACATCGACATCGATCCATCGCGGATCTTCCGGACCACCGAGCAGATGTCGGCGAGCGTCTACGCCGACTTCGCCATCGACGTCACCCCGACGCTGCGGCTGATGCCCGGCGTGCGCATCGACGGCAACGCGATGTCGGGCCAGGCCTGGGCCGACCTCGACCTCCGCCTGACCGGACGCTGGGGCCTGTCGCCGACCTTCCTGGCCAAGGGCTACGTCGGCACCTACAGCCAGCCGCCCCAGCCGGAGGCGGTCGACGCCCGCTTCGGCAACCCCGACGTGCGGTCGGAGATGGCGATCCACGCCGGCATCGGCGGCGAGTGGCGGCCGAACCGGCTGTGGCTGATCGACGGCGAGTTCTACTACATCGACCGCAACGACCTGGTCGTGTTCGCCGGCGAGGGCGAGCTCGACGGCGACAGCGGCACGGTCGACCTCGACACCTTCGCCAACAACGGCAGCGGCGAGGGCTTCGGCTTCGAGGGCATGATCAAGCGCGAGATCAGCGACCGGGTCTACGGCTGGCTGTCGTACACCTACTCGAACAGCGTCCGCCGCGCGCGCCCGGGCGGGCGCACGACCAAGACCGCGTTCGATCAGCCGCAGAACCTCAACGCGGTGGTGAGCTGGAAGCCGGGCGGCGGCTGGGAGCTGGGCGCGCGCCTGCGGCTGAGCTCGGGCCGGCCCGACACGCCGTACACCGGCGCGACCTACGACGCCGACAGCGGCGGCTACCGGCCGGTCAGCGGCGGGTTCCGCAGCGTGCGCCGCGAGCTGTTCCACCAGGTCGACGTCCGGGTCGAGAAGGCCTGGCTGTTCCGGCTGTGGACGATGGGCCTCTACCTCGACATCCAGAACCTGTTCAACGTCGACAACGTGGAGGCGATCCAGTGGGACTACCGCTATCGCGAGTCGGCGCCGGTGACCGGCATCCCGTTCCTGCCGACCATCGGCATCCGGGGGCAGTGGTGAGCGCGGCGCGGGTGGCGATCGCGGCCGCGGCCGTGGCGGTGGGCGCCGCCGGGTGCGGCAGCTTCGAGGATCCGGCCATCGTGCTCGATCTGCGCATCCTGGCCATGAGCGCCGAGCCGCCCGAGCAGGTGGTGCCGTTCGATCCCGCCAACCCGCTCGACGTCACGTTCGCGCCGTTCGAGGTGTGCATGCTGGTCGCCGATCCCGGCGCTGACCGCGCGCTCGAGTGGTCGATGACCGCGTGCCCGCCGGCCGGCGACCGCCGGTGCGAGCCCGATCGTCCCTCGGTGGCGATGGGCCGCGGCCGGATCGAGGATCCCGAGACCGCCGGCGCGCCGCAGGTCGCGTGCGCGACCCTGCCCGAGGGCGGCGGCCTGCTGGCGGTGCTGCAGGACACGATCGCGGACGACGACCTGTCGGGCTTCGGCGGCGTCGACATCAACGTCAGCGTGCGGGTCGTGCCGGCCGGCGGCGACGAGACCAGCGCGGTCTACGGCGCCAAGGGCGTGCGCTTCTCGCCCCAGGTGCCGGCGGAGCGGGTCGCCAACCGCAACCCGACCCTCGAGCGCATCGACGTCGATCGCGGCGACGGCGCGCTGGTGCCGCTACCGCTCGGTCGCTGCGCCGACCAGGCCGCGCCGCTGACCCTCGCGCCCGGCGCGTCGATCGAGCTGACCCCGGTCGAGCCGCCGGGCGCGCGCGAGGACTACCTGGTGCCGACCTTCGAGGGCGGCGTGCGGATGTTCACCGAGAACCTCAAGTACCAGTGGCTGGCCCGCGGCGGCGACTGGACCCGCGCCAACACCGGCGGCCCGCGCGACGGCGCCGGCAACCCGGCCCAGCTCGACACCGGCTGGGAGGCCCCGCCCACCGATCGCGTACCCGCCGACGGCCTGGTGTCGCTGTGGGTGATCCAGCGCGACGAGCGCGGCGGGCTGGCGTGGTTCGAGAGCTGCGTGCGGGTCCAGCCGTAACGGGCACGGGGACTCGGTGAGGCCCTTCGGTCCTCACCGAGTCAGGCGCAGCCGTCGCAGCGGCCGCGGACCTGGACCTCGACCTGCTTCTGCTTGACCGCGCGCGGGGCCGCCTTGCCGACGGCGAGGCCGACGTCGGGCAGGCACTCGACGGTGCCGCACTCGGTGCACACGAAATGGGCGTGGGGGTCGCCGGCGTGGGTGTCGTCGACGGCCTCGAAGCGCCAGACGTGGTCGCCGACGTCGGAGCGGCGGGCCAGGCCGACCTCGGCCAGATCGGTCAGGTTGCGGTAGATGGTCGCCCGGTCCCAGCCCTGATCGCGCAGGCGATCGGCGGCCTCGGCGTGCGACAGCGGCCCGCCGGTCCGGCGCAGGAGCGCGAGCACCGCGATCCGCGACGGGGTGGCGCGCAGACCGCGGGCGCGCAGGCGCGCCCGCAGATCGTCGAGCTCACGACGGCTGACCACGATGGCGGCAGTCTAGCCGCGCCGCGCCGGGGCCGCAATGCTGTTGCAACCGAGGTGCAACTACCATTGAGTCGTGGTAGCAACCGGGGTCCACCATGGGCCTGGCGCTGTTCACAGCCGTGACGTCGGTGGTCGCCGGCCTCGCCGCCGCGATCGCCGCCCACGCGCGCCTGTGGGTGCTGGCGCCGGTGCGCGCGTTCGCGATCGTCGCGGTCGCGGCGGCGATCGCGGTGCACATCCTGCCCGAGGCGATCGACGGCGCCGGCTGGTGGGTGCTGGTCCCGCTGATCGCCGGGTTCTTCGCACCACCGCTGATCGGCCGGGCCGCGCGCGCGGTCGGCACCCACCGCCGGGTCGCCGCCGAGCTCGGCTACGCCGGCGTGCTGGTCCACCAGCTCGGCGACGGCCTCGGGCTCGGCGCGGTCACCGGCGCCGGCCACGCCGGCCACGTCCACTGGGACTTCCTGCTCGGCCTCGGCGCCCACACCGTGCCGCTGGTCGCGGTGGTCGCGCTGGCGTTCGCCGAGCTCGGCGGCCGCCGCGCCGCCATCGCCCGCGCCGCCGGGCTGCTCGCCGCCACCATGGTCGGCGTCGCGCTGACCCGCGCCGACGACTCGCTGATGCTCGACGCCGGGCCGTGGATCAACGCCGCGGTGGCCGGCCTCCTGTTCCACGTCCTGCTCCACGACGCCGACGATCGCGACGTGCCGGCCGCGGCCCGGCCGCTCGAGGCGCTCGGCGCCGCCGCCGGCGCCGCGCTGCCGTTCCTGTTCGCCGCCGACGAGCACGGCCACGACGGCCACGGCGCGATCACCGGCGAGCTGCGCCACGATCTGATCGACGTCGCCCTCGCGCTGGCGCCGATCGTGGTGGTCGGCGGCGCGCTGGCCGTGCTGCTCGCCCCCGGTCACCGCCGCGCGCCGCGCTCGATCGCCGGCGTGGTCACCGGTCCGCTGACCGTGCTCGGCCTGATCGTCGCCGCCTACGCGGTGGCCGCGCGACGCAGCGCCGGTGCGGCCGGCGAGCTGGCCGCCGAGATCGGCGATCTCGCCGCCGCGGTCCCCGATCCGGTCGCGGTCGTCGCCGCCGTGACCCTGGCCGCCGCGATCCTGCTGCGGATCGCCACCGGCGGCTTCATGGCCTGGCTCGGCGGCGGCCAGGGTCACG
>Ga0247822_10001973_pt1 | contig 12913 bp, 9 predicted proteins | sample 13C_Cellulose_Da_FD_192423 | JGI IMG/M metagenome (GOLD analysis project Ga0247822, IMG submission 192423) | Soil microbial communities from agricultural site in Penn Yan, New York, United States - 13C_Cellulose_Day30 | ecosystem: Environmental > Terrestrial > Soil > Agricultural land | place...
GGGCGTGGTGGTTCGTCACCGGCGGCGAGCTCGCCGCCGGCCACACCGGCCGCGCCGAGGACGATCGCGCGACCACGACCGACAACCGGTGGACCGCGCCGTCGACGCCGGGGCCGGCCCACCTGTGGATCGTGCTGCGCGACGATCGCGGCGGCGCCGGCTGGGCCAGCTTCCGGTTCGAGGTCACCCCGTGAGGTCAGCGCGGGTACAGGATGACGTCGTGGCAGCGGGCCTCGGAGCTGCCCGGGTTCTCGTAGACGTGCGGCCGGTCGGCGGCGAACGAGATCGAGTCGCCGGCGCCCAGATCGTGGGCGACCCCGTCGACGCGGATGCGCAGCGAGCCGCTCAGCACGATCACGATCTCGCGGGTGCCGGCGGCGTGGGCCTCGGAGGCGTGCTGGGCCCGCGGCATCAGGCGCAGCTCGTACAGCTCGACCTGCGGGCTCGAGCCGGCCGGCGTCAGCGGGCGGCTCTCGAACTTGCCGTCGGTCGAGCGCAGCACCTGGGCGTCGGCCCGGCGCAGGATCGACGCGCCGGTGCGGTCTTCGCCGAGGAGCTCGGAGAACGGGATGCCGAAGCCGACCGCGATCTTCCACATCACGCCGAGCGTGGGGTTGGTCTTGCAGGTCTCGATCTGCGACAGCGCCGCCCGGCTCACGCCCGACGCGCGGGCGAGGTCGTCGAGCGACATGCCGCGGGCCTGGCGGTAGGTGCGCAGGTTGCTGGCGATGCGACGGGCGAGGTCCGCCGCGCCGAGCTCGTCGCCGGGCGGGACCGGGGCCCGCGTGCTCGGCTTGTCGGTCGAACGTTTCGGCATGCGCGCCCGCGGGGGTCGGTGTTTGTTACCAGACCGACATATGGGGTCGCAACCATCGGGAGGCGCCGGTGAGCGGCGACTTCGGCCTGGTGGCGGCCGCGATGGGCGCCAACCTGCGCCGGCTGCGCCGCCGGCGCGGCCTGTCGGTCGAGCGCCTGGCCGCGCTGGCCGGGGTCAGCCGTTCGACGATCAGCGACATCGAGCGGGCGACCAAGACCCCGACCGTCAACGTGATCAGCCGGCTGGCCACCGCCCTCGGCATCGACTTCGCCGCGCTGGTCGACGGCCGGACGAGCGGCGCGGTGGTGGTGACGCTCGGCGAGCGGGTGGTGAAGGCGAGTCGCGACCGCCGGGTGACGGTGGCCTGTCTGTTCCCGGCCGCGCGGCCGCGCTTCACCCGGCTGTACCAGCTCGACCTCGGCCCCGAGGCCTGGTACGCGGCCGGCCCGCGCGCCGCCGGCACCTCGTGCCACGTGGTGGTCGAGCGCGGCGCCGCGGTGATCGACGTCGGCGGCCAGCGCCACGCGGTGGCGGCCCGCGACGCGATCGTGTTCGCGGCCGACGCGCCCCACGGCTACGCCAACCCCGGGGGCGCCGACGCGGCGCTGTACGTGGCGGTCAGCGGCGGCGCGGCCGACGAGGACGGCGCCGGCGACTGGTACGACCTGGACGCGCCCGACGCCACCGGGCGAAGCGCCGGCTGATCGTGTCCAGTAAAATGGACATGTGTCTCGTCCAGGGACGGGGCCCGCGGCCGCTCAGGCCGCGACGCGCTCGCCGTCCACGATCACGCGGGCGCGGCGCAGCGACAGCCAGATCGCGTCGCCCGGGCGCAGGCCGAGCGCGTCGGCGCGGCGGCCGTCGAGCTCGGCGTGGACCGGCCCCTCGACGCCGTCGACCGCGACCTCGACCCGGACCACCGAGCCGAGCGGCGCCAGCCGGACCACGGTGGCGGCGACGTCGACCGGGCGCGGCACCCGGGTCAGCTCGACCTCGTGGGGCCGGATGTAGACCCGCGCCGGCTGATCGGCGGCCCCGGCCGGCGCCGCCGCGTCGAGCGCGACCTCCCCGAAGTGGGCGCGGCCGCCGGCGACCCGGGCCGGCAGGACGTTGACCTGGCCGAGGAAGCGGATCACGAAGTCCGACGCCGGGTGCTCGAACACGTGCTGGGGGGGGCCGACCTGCTCGACCTTGCCGTGGTTCATCACCACCACCCGGTCGGCGACCTCGAAGGCCTCCTCCTGGTCGTGGGTGACGAACACCGTGGTCACGTGGATCTCGTCGTGGAGGCGGCGCAGCCAGCGGCGCAGCTCCTGGCGGACCTGGGCGTCGAGCGCGCCGAACGGCTCGTCGAGCAAGAGGATGCGCGGCGCGGCGGCCAGCGCGCGGGCCAGGGCGACCCGCTGGCGCTGGCCGCCCGACAGCTGCGACGGCAGGCGGTGGCCGAGGCCGTCGAGCTGGATCAGGTGGAGCAGCTCGCCGACGCGGGCGTCGATCTCGGCCCGGGGCCGGTGGCGGACGCGCAGCGCGAACGCGATGTTCTCGGCCACGGTGAGGTGGCGGAACAGGGCGTAGTGCTGGAACACCAGCCCGACGTTGCGGTCGCGCGCGCTCTGCCGGACCAGGTCGTTGCCGTCGTGGCGGACCTCGCCGCTGTCGGGGCTCTCGAGCCCGGCGAGGATGCGCAGGAGCGTGGTCTTGCCCGAGCCCGACGGACCGAGCAGCGCGACCAGCTCGCCGCCGGGGATCTCGACGCTGACGTCGTCGAGGGCGACGAAGCTGCCGAACCGCTTGCGGACGTGCTCGACGGTGATGGTCATGGCGTGGTCTCCGGCAGGACGAGGGTGGCGGTCGGCGGGGTCGGCTCGCCGGGCGTGGCCGGCGCCGCCGGCGCGATCGCGACGGCGAGCTCGGCCTGGCGGGCCCGGTGCTCGACCAGCCGCTTGGCGCCCAGGGTGGCGAAGGCGAGCAGGAGCAGCAGCGACGCGACCGCGAACGCGGCGGCGTAGTTGTACTCGTTGTAGAGGATCTCGACGTGCAGCGGCATCGTGTTGGTGCGGCCGCGGATGTGGCCGGACACCACCGACACCGCGCCGAACTCGCCCATCGCGCGCGCGTTGCACAGGATCACGCCGTAGAGCAGGCCCCACTTGATCTTGGGCAGGGTGACCCACCAGAACATCTGCCAGCCGCTGGCGCCGAGCACGATCGCGGCCTCCTCCTCCTCGGCGCCCTGGGCCTCCATCACCGGGATCAGCTCGCGGGCGACGAACGGGAAGGTGACGAAGATGGTCGCCAGCACGATGCCGGGCAGGGCGAAGATCACCTTGATGTCGTGCTCGGCCAGGAACGGCCCGAGCACGCCGTGGGCGCCGAACAGCAGCACGAACACCATGCCGGAGATGACCGGCGACACCGCGAACGGCAGGTCGATCAGCGTGAGCAGGAGCGCGCGGCCGGGGAACCGGAAGCGGGCGATCGCCCACGACGCGGCGACGCCGAACACCAGGTTGAGCGGCACCGCGATCAGCGCGACGGTCACGGTCAGCTCGATCGCCGCGCGCGCGGCGGGATCCTGGACCGCGGCCAGGTAGACGTCCCAGCCCTTGCTGAAGGCCTGGTGCAGCACCGCGGCGATCGGCAGGATCACGAACAGGCCGAGGAACAGGGTGGCGACCGCGATCAGCGCGAGGCGCACCGCGAGCGGCTCGGTGCGCACCTGCGGCGCGCGCGCGGCCTTGCGGCCGACCAGTCGTCCGGGTCCGGCGCCGGCCACTAGTGCTGCTCCCCGGGCATATCGACCCGCCACGACGCCGATCCATCCCCATGCGCTTCGTTGCCGCTCCTCGAATTACGCCGAGTAGTCCATCGTCGCGTCGCCTCGCGCCTGGGGCGCCTCGACGCCGTGACGGGATCGCTATGCCCGGGGAACAGCACTCTAGACCTCCGTTCCCCGGCGCCGGCTCCAGCCCTGGAGCACGTTGATCGCCAGCAGCAGCGCGAACGAGACGAGCAACATGACCAGCGCCAGCGCGGTGGCGCCGGCGTAGTCGTAGTTCTCGAGGCGGGTCATGATCAGCAGCGGCGTGATCTCGGTCTGCATCGGCCGGTTGCCGGCGATGAACACCACCGAGCCGTACTCGCCGACCGCGCGGGCGAAGGCGAGCGCGAAGCCGGTGATCACCGACGGCGCGATCGACGGCAGGATGACCCGGGTGATGGTCTGCCAGCGGCTGGCGCCGAGCACCGCGGCCGCCTCCTCGATCTCGGGCTCGAGCTCCTCGAGCACCGGCTGGACGGTGCGGACCACGAACGGCAGGCCGATGAAGACCAGCGCGATCGTGATGCCGTACTTGGTGAACACCACGCGCAGGCCGTGGTCGTCGAGGACGCCGCCGACCCAGCCCTTGGGGGCCAGCACCGCGGTCAGGGCCAGGCCCGACACCGCGGTCGGCAGCGCGAACGGGATGTCGACCAGGGCGTCGAGCACGCCGCGCCCGACGAAGCGGTAGCGGACCAGCACCCAGGCGACGATGGTGCCGAACGCCACGTTGATCAGCGCCGCCACCAGCGACGCGCCGAAGGTCAGCTTGTACGACGCCACGGCGCGCGGCGACGTCGCCAGATCCCAGAACCGGGCCCAGCCGAGGTCGGTGCTCTTCCACACCAGGGTGGCGAGCGGGACCAGCACGATCAACGACAGCCACGCGACGGTCCAGCCCAGGGCCAGGCCGAACCCGGGCAGGGGCGACGATCGTCGGCGGCGGAGGAACCAGGACATGCGCGGGGCTCGGCTCGGGCTCACTTGCCGGCGGTGTAGATCTGGTCGAACACGCCGCCCTCGTCGAAGTGGGTCGGCTGCGCCTTGGCCCAGCCGCCGAACGCCTCGTCGATCGTGAACAGGCGGACCGCGGGGAACTGGCCGGCGGGGGCGGCCGCGGCGTCGCGCGGGCGGTAGTGGTGCTTGGCGGCGAGCTTCTGGCCCTCGGGCGAGTACAGGAACTCGAGGTACGCGGTGGCGACCTCGCGGGTGCCGCGCTTGTCGACGTTCTTGTCGATCACCGCGACCGGCGGCTCGGCGAGGATCGACACCGACGGCACCACGATCTCGAGCTTGTCCTTGCCGAGCTTGTCGATGGCCAGGAACGCCTCGTTCTCCCACGTCAGCAGCACGTCGCCGATCTCGCGCTCGACGAAGGTGGTGGTCGAGCCGCGGGCGCCCGAGTCGAGCACCGGCACGTTCTCGAGCAGGGCGGCGACGAACGCCCTGGCCTTGGCCTCGTCGTGGCCGTGCTGCTCGAGCGCGTAGCCCCAGGCGGCCAGGTAGTTCCAGCGCGCGCCACCCGAGGTCTTCGGGTTGGGGGTGATGACCTGGACGCCGGGCTTGATCAGGTCGTTCCAGTCCTTGATGGCCTTGGGGTTGCCCTTGCGGACCAGGAACACGATCGTCGACGTGTACGGCGCGCTGTTGTGGGCCAGCCGCTGCTGCCAGGCCGGATCGATCAGCCCGGACCTGGCGATCTGATCGATGTCGTGCGAGAGGGCGAGCGTGACCACGTCGGCCTCGAGGCCGTCGATGACCGCGCGCGCCTGCTTGCCCGAGCCGCCGTGCGACTGCTCGAACGACATCGCCTTGCCGGTCTTCGCCTTCCAGGCGGCGGCGAACGCGGTGTTGACGTCGGCGTACAGCTCGCGGGTCGGGTCGTACGAGACGTTGAGCAACGTGCCGGCGCCCCGGCCCTGACCGGCCTCGCTCTTGCTGCCGCAGCCGGCGACCGCCACCGCGCACATCGCCGCCGCGGCGAGCAGCGACGACGGGCGGTGCACGAGGGCCTGGCGAGCGGGCGCGCGCTTCATGCGTCCGAACATCCGTTATAGCGGAGAGGCTGTCAAGGCGGATGTCTGTCCGCGATACCGGAAGCCGTTGAATTCACATCAGACCTGCGGACCGGGGGCTGCGACATGCGGCGCGAACGCGGCGTGGCTGCGACACCGATCGTGGTGACGCGCGGTGAGGGCGCGTCCGCCGCGGGCGCGCGTTCGCGGCGATCATGCGCAGCTCCACGCTCGTCGTCGCCGTCCGGCTGGTCGCCCTCGCGGTCCTGGTGACCGCCGGCGCCCCACCCGGGACCGTCCAGGCCCAGACCGCGACGACGGGGGCCATCCAGGGCGTCGTCACCGACCGCAAGACCGGCGCGCCGCTGGGCGGGGTCACGATCGTGATCGACGGCGGCGAGCTCAGCACGGTCAGCGACGACGACGGCACCTACCGGATCACCGGGCTGACCCCGGGCGAGCACGTGGTGACGTTCTTCTTCGGTGAAGCCATGGTGTCGCGGCCGGGGGTCGGTGTCGGTGCCCGCCGGACCACCTCGGTCCACCAGAAGATCGACGTCACCGGCGAGGTCATCGACCTCCAGGGCGACCGGCTGATCGATCCGGTCTCGACCACCCTCGGCGATCGCTACGACCGGCGCTACTGGACCAAGGTGCCGGTGCCGGGCAACACCTTCTTGTCGGTGGTCACCGCCGGCGCCGGGGTGACCAACGACGGCAACGGGCCCGCGATGTCGGGCTCGACCTCGGCCGAGAACCGCTACTTCCTCGACGGGGTCGACACCACCGGCCTGCGCTACGGCCAGGTCGGGTCGCCGGTGATCAACGAGTTCATCGAGGAGATCGAGGTGATCTCGGGCGGCTACAACGCCGAGTACGGCCGGGCCACCGGCGGCGTGGTCAACGTGGTGACCCGCACCGGCACCAACCGGCTCGAGGGCAGCGTGTTCGCCTACGTGCGGCCGGGCGCGCTGACCGCGGCGCGCGAGCGGACCCCGACCGAGGCCAGCTCGATCGACGCCCGCACCGACCTGACCGTCGACGCCAACGTCGGCGCGGTGGTGAGCGGGCCGATCGTCCGCGACCGGCTGTGGTTCGTGGTCGGCGCGGCGCCGACGTACACCCAGCAGGCGATCACCCGCACCACCCGCCGGCGCACCGACTGCCGCCAGCTCATGGACGACGGCAAGCTGTCGGAGTGCCGGCCCGAGTACGCCGACACCCAGCCCGACGTCGATCCCGCCACCGGGTTCCGCATCTTCGAGGACCTGAGCTCGCGGGTGCTGCGCCCGACGGCGATCGGCGCCAACCTGCTCGGCAAGCTCAACTACCTGCTCACCCCCGAGCAGCAGGGCCAGCTGAGCGTGAGCGGGATGCCGTCGCGGACCCGGTCGTACGGCGTCTACGGCCTGCCGAGCACCACCGACTTCGACGGCCACGGGCTGACCACCGACGTGTCGGCGCGGTGGACGTCGAAGCTGAACGATGGCAAGACCGACGTCGAGCTGGTGCTGGGCTGGCACCGCGATCAGGTGGTCGCCCGCAACCGCGACGCCGCCGCGCGCGACCTGCCGCTCGAGATCCTGCGCTACGGCAACCTCGGCACCTGGAGCCAGCTGCCCGCCAGCGGCGAGAGCGCCGAGACCCGGGCCGGCTGCCTCGACGGCGGCGCCGGCGACGCCTACCCGCTGATCGCCAACTGCCCCGACGAGGGCGTCGGCTACCGGGTCGGCGGCGGCGGCAGCTTCGTCGACGACGTCGAGGACCGCGCCACCGCGCGGCTGTCGCTGACCCAGCGGTTCCGTGCCCACGGCACCCACGAGGTCAAGGCCGGCGTCGACGTCGAGGACGACCGCCTGCGCCAGCCGCGGGCGTACACCGGCGGCGTGTTCTACGACAACGATCTGCGCGCCGACCTGGTCGACGCCAACCTGTGGGTGCAGGTCGGCCCGCCGGGCACGACCGACGCGCGGTTCGATCGGACGTGCGCGTACACGCCGGAGGGCGCGAACATGGCCTCCGCGCTGCCGTGCCGGCGCATCGGCCAGCGCGGCGAGGGCGCGACCATCGAGGGCGAGACCCTCAACTGGTCGGCCTACCTGCGCGACTCGTGGCAGCTCCGGCCCAACCTGACGCTCAACGCCGGGGTGCGCTACGAGGAGCAGCGCCTGCGCTTCGCCGACTACCTGCAGGACGAGGTCGATCCGCTGACCGGGCGCGCCTACGGCAAGAACGCGATGACCATGACCGGCATGTGGGCGCCGCGGGTCGGGCTGCTCTACGACTGGACCCGCGAGGGCCGCTCGAAGCTGTACGGCCACTGGGGGCGGTTCTACGAGGCCATCCCGATGGACATCAACGCCCGCTCGTTCGCCGGCGAGGTCAACTACCGGATGTCGTTCTCGACCGCGCCCGATCCGAGCGGACGGCTGCCGTGCGGGGCGGCCCCGCCCGGCTACGGCGGCGCCAGCGGCACCGGCTGCGACCTCGACGCGCCCGACGCGACCGATCTGGTCGGCGTCAACGGCTCGGTGGTCGCGCCCGGCATCAAGCCGCAGTACCTCGACGAGCTGATCATCGGCGCCGAGTACGAGATCATGGACGACACCAAGCTGGCGGTGTCGTACCAGCGCCGCGGCCTGGGCCGGGTGATCGAGGACGTGTCGACCGACGGCGCGTCGACCTACGTGATCGCCAACCCCGGCGAGTGGGACGAGGACGCCGAGGCCGACCTGGTCCGCCAGCGCGCCGCGGCGACCGATCCGGTCGAGCAGGCCCGGCTCGATCGCCTGCTCGCGCAGTTCCGCGGCATCCGGGTGTTCGACAAGCCGGTCCGCGACTACCACGCGCTGCAGATCGCGGTCACCCGCCGGTTCTCGAAGGCGCTGTTCCTGCAGGGCAGCTACACGTTCTCGCGCACGATCGGCAACTTCCCCGGCCTGATCTCGTACGACAACGGCCAGATCGATCCCAACATCTCGTCGCAGTACGACCTGGTCGAGCTGCTGGCCAACCGCTACGGGCCCTTGCCCCAGGACCGCCCGCACTACCTCAAGCTCGACGGCTACTACCAGATCGATCTGCGTCGCGCCGGCATGCTGACGCTGGGCACCCGCATGCGCGCGCTGTCGGGCGTGCCGCGCGACGTGCTCGGCCGCCACCCGCGCTACGGCCTCGGCGAGTCGTTCCTGCTGCCGCGCGGCGAGATCGGCCGGACCCGGTTCGAAACCGGGCTCGACCTGCGCATCGGCTACGCGCGCCGGCTGGCCCACGGCATGGAGCTCGAGGTCTACGCCGACGTCTTCAACGTGCTCGACGACCAGGGCGTGTTCGGCGTCGACGAGAACTACACGTACCAGTCGGCGGTGAACCCGATCGTCGGCGGCACCTACGAGGACCTGGTGTTCGCCAAGGAGAACGTCGTTGCCGGCGCCGACCGCGGCGCCGAGACCCGCAACCCGATCCGGCGCAGCCCCAACTTCGGCAAGGTCAGCCAGCGCTACGCCCCGCGCTCGGCGCAGCTGGGGGCGCGGCTGAGCTTCTAGTGCACGTCGATCGCCAGCGACGCCGCCGCGATGCCGCCGCGGTCGTCGTGGAGGACGGCCCACGCGTGGACGCGCCCCGGCGTCGACGGCGCCGTCCACGCGACCTCGCCGCCGCCGGTGGCGTCGGCGGCGAGCGCGCCGCCGGTGACGAACCAGCCGACCCGCAGGACCTCGACGCGATCCTCGAGCACCGCGCGCGCCCGGTCGTACACGACGTACGGCTCGGTGGCGTCGGCCGGCCAGGTCGCGACCAGGGTGAGGGCCTCGCCGGCGGCGATCGCGGCCGGGTCGGCGGGCGCGCCGGCGCGGGCGACGCCGAGCGAGGTCAGCACCGGGTGCTGGTTGCGCACGTAGCGCTCGCGGTACTCGCGCACGATCGCCGGCGGGGCGTCGCCGAGGTTGCAGGCCAGCCGGTGGAGGCCGAACGCGAGCGGGGCGCCGTCGAGCCCCGCGCGCACCGGCTGGTAGTAGCCACCGCTGGGATCGGGATCGCGCGGCCGGAACCCGCCGGGCGGGGTGTCGGGGCCGTAGGTCGCGCACGCCTCCGCCGGCAGGGTCGCGCTCGCCGCCATCGCCGGCGCGTCGCCGAGCGAGACCAGGGCGGCCGGATCGTCGACGCACCCGGGCGGCACCACGTTGTCCTCGGTCGGCGGCTTGGGCGCCGTGCAGTAGGCCCACGCGATCGCCGGTGTCGCCACCGGGCCGTCGGGGGCGGCCACCACCGCGGCGTAGGTCACGGCCTCGCGCGGCGCCGCCTCGGCCGGCGTCGGGATCACGGCGAGCACGCGCGGCCGGTCGATGCGCGACACCTGCTGGTCGAGCTCGTCGACGCAGCCGGTGAGCCCGGCCGCCGCGAGCAGCAGCACGGCCGGCCTCATCGCGTCCACCTCACGCCGGCGAGGACCAGGAACGGCAGCCCGCTCAGGTAGCCGCGCGTCGCGTAGTCGCCGCTCCACACCAGCTCCTCGGCGTTGGCGCGGCCGAGCACGTTCTCGAGCTCGACGAACGCCGCCAGCTCGGTGCCGCCGAGCGCCAGCGAGCGCTCGCCGCGGACGTCGAGCTGCGCGAAGTCGGGCAGCCGGATGCCGTAGATCGGCCCGGTCACCGGCTGGTAGCGCCCGGCCCGGGTGTCCCAGAACGCGGCCACCACGTCGGTGCGCGGCGCGCCGGTCGCGAAGCGCGCCCGCGTGCTCGCCGACCACCGCCCGCGCTGCCACGTCGCGGCCACCGTGAGCTGGTGGGTCTGATCGTGCTCGAACTCGCGCCACGGCCGCAGATCGTGGTCGCGCCGCTCGCTGTGCGACAGGCCGTACGCGATCCACCCCGACAGGCCGCGCCACCCGCGCAGCCGCGCCACCAGCTCGAGGCCGAGCGCTCGCCCGCGGCCGTCCTGGGTCAGCGTCGCCGCCAGCGGCGGGGTCGCGGACGGCTCGCGCGCGACCAGGTCCTGCAGGCGCCGCCGCCAGCCGGTCAGCTCGAGATCGGCGGCGCCGACGCGCACCGCGACGGTGGCGGTCAGGTGATAGGCGCGCTCGAGGCCGAGCGTGGGCGCGCCGAACACCGCGCTGGTGTCGTCGGCGCGGCGGGGCTGGTGATGGACGCCGGCGGCGCCGCCGACGGCATAGCGGCCGTGCCGGAAGGTCGCGGCGATCCGCGGATCGACGGTGACGTGGCCGTGCTGGTAGCCGATGCCCGGCGTCGAGCCGACCTTGGGCGTCAGCCGGCTCGCGGTCAGCAGCCACGCGTCGGTGCGCAGGCCCGGGCTGACCGTGAGGCCGCGGTGCACCCAGTCGGCCTGGGCGTAGACGCCGGCGTCACCGGTCTGCGCCGACCACGTGTCGCTGGCGACGTCGTCGCCGGGCGGCTGGCCCCACACCGACAGATCGCCCTCGCGGGTCGGGATCGACAGCGAGCCGTCGCGCGCCAGCTTCGCGTGCGACCACGACGCGTCGAGCCCGAGCAGCAGCACGACCGGCCCGGCGGTGGTCCGCCGCTCGGCGCGCGCGCCCGCCGCGCGCGTGCGCTGGTGGAGCCGGGCCGGCACCGCGCCGAACCTCTGATCGCGATCGTCGCGATCGACGCCGACCCACGCCCGCAGCCGCGCCTCGCCGTCGTCGAGCGGCCGCCGCCACGCGATCGACGCCCGCGCGAAGTCCTGGGCCCGATCGTCGGACTTGGTCGCCGCCGGGTCCATCGACGGCAGGGTGCGCTCGAGGCGATCGCCGGCGGCCAGGACCAGCACGTCGAGCCGGTCGCGGCCGAGCGGCACCTGGGCGACGAGCTGGGCGTCGGCCCAGCGCGGGATCGGGATGCGCTCGGCGACCTCGGGATCGATCGCCTCGCCGACCACGCGATCGAGGTAGCTGGCGCGCGCCGCGGCGGCGACCCGCGCCGGCCCGACCTGGCCGGTGGCGACCACGCCGGTGTCGATGAAGTCGCTGGCGATCGTGATCGCGCGCCCGGCCGGCAGGTCGGCGGTGGCGACCCGCACCAGCCCGCCGATCGCGCCGCTCCACGGGGTGGCGAAGCCGGCCCGATCGACGGCGAGGGTGGCGACCAGCTCGGTCGGGACGATCGAGCGCCAGCCGCCGAGGTGGTACAGCGCCGGCACCGGCACGTCGTCGACGAGGATCGCGGTGTCCTGCGGCGCCGCACCCCACACGACGATCTCGCGGGTGCCGGCGGCGGTGCGCGCCACGCCGGGCGCGTCCTGCACCGCCTTGAGCGCGTCGCCGCCGGTGCCGGCCTGCCTGGCCGCGGCGCGGGCGTCGATCGTGGTGCGGCCGGGGACGAGCGGCGCGGTGTCGACCACCTCGAGGGTCTCGCCGGTGTCGAGATCGACGTCGACCGGGACGTCGAGCGCGCGCTGCTCGCCCGGCGCCAGGGTCAGCTCGACGCGGGCGGCGCGCACGTACGCGGCCTCGACGACGAGCGTCACCGCGCCCGGCGGCAGGTCGAGCACGAACCCGCCGGCCTCGTCGGTGAACGCCACCGTCGTGCCGGCGGTGAGCTGGACGCCGGGCAGCGGCTCGCCGGTGGCGGCGTCGACGACCCGGCCGGTGACGATCGCGCGCGCCGGCTGGGCGACGGCCAGGCCGGCGCAGATCGCCACGAGCGATCCGGCGAGCGACGCGGCGGCCCACGGGCGGATCATGGCGCCAGGTCGAGCGCGAGCACGGTCACGCCCTGATCGGCGCCGTGGGGCAGCGCCTCGTGATCGGGCGTGGCGATGCCGGCGGCGGCCGCGACCGGCTCGGTCGCGCCGGCGCGGTAGACCGCGGCGTAGTAGTAGGCCGACGGCGCGCCGCACAGCGAGCGGGCGTCGACCCGGACGACGTAGCGCCCGGCCGGCGGCGGCATCGACCAGATCACGTGCTCGCGCGGCCGCGGATCGCGGCGGCAGCCGGCGTTGGCGTCGCGGTCGAGCAGGCCCCCGGTGCGCCACGCGTCGGGATCGGGCGGGGTCCCCGGCGGCGGCGGATCCCAGGTGTTGGGGTCGCCGGACCAGGCCTCGCCGCCGTCGGGGGCGATCACGTGGAGATCGAGATCGGCAGCGCCGTCCCACGCCAGCGCGAACACCAGCTCGCCGGCCGGCGGCGCGACGTCGTCGGCGATCAGCGGCAGGGTCGCGGCCTCGCCGGCGCGCTCGTCGCCGTCGATCGCGATCAGGCTCAGCGTGACCGGGCCGAGCGGCGCGTCGGCGGTCAGCGCGACG
>Ga0247822_10001974_pt1 | contig 12913 bp, 11 predicted proteins | sample 13C_Cellulose_Da_FD_192423 | JGI IMG/M metagenome (GOLD analysis project Ga0247822, IMG submission 192423) | Soil microbial communities from agricultural site in Penn Yan, New York, United States - 13C_Cellulose_Day30 | ecosystem: Environmental > Terrestrial > Soil > Agricultural land | place...
GGCTTACAGCGTCCTGATGCTTTCCTTACGCACCCCATCGCAGTCCTGACAGCATCCTTGCGCGGTCAGTCTTAGCATTCCGCCGATGACTTTGACCGACCCCGTTCTCCACCCCCAAGAATCCCTCAATGGACCTCCTCTATCTGGCGCTGACCTGCGGCTTCTTCCTCCTTACCGGCGGGCTCGTCGTGGCCCTCGGGAAGCTCTGAAGCCTACCTCTCCTCCCGTTCCCACGGAGCCTGCTGTGATGTCCCCCCTCTATCTGATCAGTGTCGTGCTGGCGGTCGGCCTGATGGCCTACCTGCTCTTTGCGCTGCTCTTCCCGGAGCGTTTCTCGTGAACACCACCTCGTGGATCGAAATCGTCGCCTTCGTCGCCGCGCTCGCCTTATTGACGAAGCCGCTCGGGCACTTCATGGCCCTCGTCTATCAAGGCAAGCCCTGCGGCCTGGACAAAGTTCTCGGCCCCATCGAACGGCTCCTGTACCGCCTGTGCGGAATCGACCCGAAAGAAGAGATGGGCTGGAAGCCATACGCCTTCGCGACGCTCGCGTTCAGCTTCGTGAGCACGCTCGCGGTCTACTTCCTCCAGCGGTTCCAGGCCTTCCTGCCCCTCAACCCGCAGGGGCTCGCGGCCCCGACGCCGGACCTGGCCTTCAACACCGCAATCAGCTTCTCGACGAACACGAACTGGCAGGCCTACAGCGGCGAATCGACGCTGAGCTACCTCACGCAGATGCTGGGGCTCAACGTCCAGAACTTCGTCTCGGCCGCGGCCGGGATGGCGGTCCTGGTTGCCGTGATCCGCGGGCTGACCCGCCGCAACGCGGAGACGATCGGCAACTTCTGGGTCGACCTGACCCGCAGCACGCTCTACATCCTCCTCCCGCTCTCGTTCGTCCTGGCGGTGGCACTCGTCTCCCAAGGCGTGGTCCAGTCCTTCTCGCCCGCCCGCGAGGTCGCGCTCGTCGAGAGCGTGCAGGATGCCGAAGGCAAAGAGGTCACCACCCAGAGCCTCCCGCTCGGACCGGCTGCGTCGCAAATCGCGATCAAGCAGCTCGGCACCAACGGCGGCGGTTTCTTCGGCGTCAACTCGGCCCACCCGTTTGAGAACTCGACCCCGCTCAGCAACTTCCTGCAGGTCCTGGCGATCCTGATCCTCCCCGCCGCGCTCTGCTACACGTTCGGCGAGATGGTCGGCGACACGCGGCAGGGATGGGCGCTGTTCTCGGCAATGCTGCTGATCTTCGTTCCGTTCCTCCTCGTCTGCGTCTTCTCCGAAGCAGCCGGCAATCCCCGGATCGCCGCGCTCGGCGTCGACCAGACCTCTTCTGCCCTCCAGTGCGGAGGGAACATGGAAGGGAAGGAAGCCCGCTTCGGGATCGGCCCGTCAGCCCTCTGGGCGACGGTCACCACAGCCGCCTCGAACGGCAGCGTCAACGCCATGCACGACTCGTTCACACCGCTCGGGGGACTCGTCCCGATGCTCCTGATGCAGCTCGGCGAAGTCGTCTACGGCGGAGCGGGAAGCGGACTGTACGGGATGCTGATGTTCGCCCTCGTGGCGGTCTTCGTCGCCGGCCTGATGGTCGGCCGAACGCCGGAGTACCTCGGTAAGAAGATCGAGGCCTACGAGATGAAGATGGCCTCGCTCGTGATCCTGTTCCCCTGCCTCGTGGTCCTGGTCGGGACGGCGGTCGCGGTGGCCCTGCCGGTGGGGACGGCAACGATCGCCAACCCTGGCCCGCACGGCTTCAGCGAAGTCCTGTACGCCTTCTCCTCCGCCGGGAACAACAACGGCAGCGCGTTCGGCGGTCTGGGGGTCAACAACCCCTTCTACAACGTCATGCTCGCCTTCGCGATGCTCATCTCCCGCTTCTGGCTGATGGTCCCGGCCCTGGCGATCGCCGGATCGCTGGCCCGCAAGAAGCTCACCCCGGCCGGCTCCGGCACGCTCCCAACCCACACACCGCTGTTCGTCGTGATGCTGGCAGGGATCGTCCTCCTCGTCGGCGCCCTGACCTTCGTTCCGGCCCTCGCCCTGGGTCCCGTCGTGGAGCATCTCCAGATGGTGCAGGGAGCGGGAGTCTAGGGACGAGCGTCTAGGGACTAGGGACCAGAGCGATTCTCGGAATCGCGCGACAGGCAGTACCCCGAGGGTGCGGCCTCCCTCTGACTGAAAACTGATCACTGACGACTGAAAACTCACTCCTTCCAATCATGTCCACTCACAAGAATCGTCCGCTGTTCGACCCACCGATTGTCCGGCGGGCGCTTTGGGAATCGCTGCTGAAGCTCAACCCCCGGCATCAGCTCCGCAATCCGGTGATGTTCACCGTCCTCGTGGGGAGCGTCCTCACGACCGGCCTGTACGTGCAGGCCGTGGTCGCCCCCTCATCGGCCGGCAACGACTCCCCGGGGTTCATCCTGGGGGTCTCGCTCTGGCTGTGGTTCACGGTCCTCTTCGCCAACTTCGCCGAGGCGATGGCGGAAGGCCGCGGCAAGGCCCAGGCGGACAATCTCCGCTCGGCCCGTCGGGACGTCATGGCCAAGAAGCTGAAGGAGCCGCGGCGCGACGCCCCGTACTCCGCCACCAGTGCCCCGGACCTCCGCAAGGGGGATGTGGTTTTGGTCGAAGCGGGCGATTTCATCCCCGCCGACGGCGAGGTTCTCGAAGGGATCGCCTCCGTCAACGAGAGCGCCATCACGGGCGAGAGCGCCCCGGTGATCCGCGAGAGCGGCGGCGACCGCAGCAGCGTGACCGGGGGGACGCAGGTCCTCTCCGATTGGCTCATCGTCCGGATCTCGGCCAACCCCGGCGAGACCTTCCTTGACCGGATGATCTCGCTCGTCGAAGGGGCCAAGCGGCAGAAGACCCCCAACGAGATCGCCCTGGACATCCTGCTGGCGGCGATGACGATCGTCTTCCTGCTGGCGTGTGCCACGCTCGTCCCGTTCTCGATTTACAGCGTCGCGGCCGCCGGTCAGGGGCTGCCGATCAGCATCACGGTCGTGGTCGCTCTTCTGGTGTGCCTCATCCCGACGACCATTGGCGGACTCCTCTCGGCGATCGGGATCGCCGGGATGGACCGGATGATCCAGGCGAACGTCATCGCCATGTCGGGCCGGGCCGTCGAGGCGGCGGGCGACGTCGACGTCCTGCTCCTCGACAAGACCGGGACGATCACGCTCGGCAACCGTCAGGCGGTCGAGTTCATCGCCACCGACGGAATGACGGTCGCGCAGCTGGCCGACGCCGCGCAGCTTTCGTCCCTGGCCGACGAGACCCCCGAGGGCCGCAGCATCGTGGTCCTGGCCAAGGAGAAGTACGGCCTTCGTGGCCGGGAGCTGACCGACCACAGCGCGACCTTCATTCCGTTCATGGCCCAGACCCGCATGAGTGGGGTGGACTTCGATGGCCGGCAGATCCGCAAAGGGTCCGCCGATGCCATCGAAGCCCATGTCACGCAGCGGGGGGGGACCTACCCCAAGATCCTCCGGGACCATGTGGAAGCGATCTCGAAGAAGGGGGGAACGCCGCTCGTCGTCGCCGAAGGGAATCGTCCCCTGGGAGTCATCTACCTCAAGGACATCGTCAAAGGGGGCATGAAGGAGCGGTTCGGCCAGCTCCGCACGATGGGGATCAAGACCGTGATGATCACTGGGGACAATCCCCTGACCGCCGCCGCGATCGCCGCCGAGGCGGGAGTCGACGACTACCTGGCCCAGGCGACCCCCGAGGCGAAGCTGAAGCTGATCCGCGAGTACCAGACCGGCGGCCGGCTTGTCGCCATGACGGGCGACGGGACGAACGACTCTCCCGCCCTGGCCCAGGCCGACGTCGCGGTCGCGATGAACAGCGGGACGCAGGCAGCGAAGGAGGCGGGGAACATGGTCGACCTCGACTCGAACCCGACGAAGCTGATCGAGATCGTCGAGATCGGCAAGCAGCTCCTGATGACCCGCGGGGCGCTGACGACCTTCAGCATCGCCAACGACGTCGCGAAGTACTTCGCGATCATCCCGGCGGCGTTCGCCACGACCTACCCGGTCCTGACGAAACTGAACGTGATGGGCCTCGCCACGCCGGCGAGCGCGATCCTCTCGGCGGTGATTTTCAACGCCCTGGTCATCATCTGCCTGATTCCGCTGGCCCTCCGGGGCGTGAAGTACCGCAGCGTGGGGGCGGCGACGCTGCTCCGCGACAACCTCCTGATCTACGGCGTCGGCGGCCTGATCGTGCCGTTCCTCGGCATCAAGCTGATCGACCTGGCGCTCGTCGCCGTCGGACTGGCCTGACGTCTGAGCTGGCAGCGTTCAGCTGTCAGCCGTCAGCGAGTTGACCTCTCCCGCACTCAATCCTCGGCCGCCGCGGGAACGCGGCCCCCGAGGCAGACCAAGAAAGCCTGATCATGCTCAAGACTCTTTGGAATGCCACCGCGATCCTGATCGGCCTGACGGTCGTGACCGGTGTCGTGTACCCCCTCGCCGTAACGGCCGTCGCCGCTGTCGTCTTCCCCCGCCAGGCGCAGGGGAGCGTGATCGAAGTCGACGGGAAGCCGGTCGGATCGGAACTGATCGGCCAGCCGTTCGAGGATCCGAAGTACTTCTGGGGCCGCCCGTCGGCGACCGGACCGTTCCCGAACAACCCGATGGCAGGAAGCGGCACCAACCAGGGACCGACCAACCCGGCCCTCATCGAGGCGGTCCAGGGACGGATCACCCGCCTCAAGGAAGCGGACCCAGGCAACGACAAGCCGGTCCCGGTCGACCTCGTGACCGCTTCCGGGAGCGGACTCGATCCGCACGTCAGCCCGGCCGCGGCGGAGTATCAGGTGTCGCGCGTCGCCCGCGTGCAGGGGCTTGATCCCGTGAAGGTCCGGGCACTCGTCGCCGCCCACACCGAGGCTCCGCAGCTCGGCATCCTGGGGCAGGCGCGGGTCAATGTGCTGAAACTGAACCTGGCCCTGGACGGCTCAGAGTCGAACTGATCGACATTCGGCTTGCCCGCGCAATGCAGCCATCTCGCTCCGCGAGATGAGCTTGCGAGCGGCGTATCCAAATCACACCCGCGCCGCACTCTCCCTGCGAGCTGAGGCCGCCGCTGCCCCTTCGAAAGCACGGACCGCGGGCTCATCTCGCGGAGCGAGATGGCTACAGACCGCGACGCGACCACCATGCACACCCCGCTTCATCACCTGTCGCTCCCCAGCACCGCTTGGCTCCCGCAGCCGATGCCCAACCGCTCCGACCGATCCACCGTCGGCACCAACATCTCGCCCCCTCCTGTCGATCCCTGCGCCGCCTGGCGACGACCGTCACGCCTCTGCCGCAGCCTCCTCGTCGGCCTCGCCCTGACCCTCCCCGGCGGACTGTTCGGCGCTCTGCTTGGCCTCGTCACCGGCACGTTCACTCTCGGCATCCTCGCCGGGGGATTGCTCGCCGCCGTCGCCGGGGCGACATTGGAAGTCCGATCGTCGGCCCTGCCGCTTTCACCGTCGCGCCGGTCCGAGTCGAACACGAACACCCGATGACCCTCTCCCCTTCGTCCGCCGGCCGCCCCGATCCCGACGCCCTGCTGGCCCGCGTCGCCGCCGAAGAGGCGAAGGAGGCCCGCGGCCGCCTCAAGATCTTTTTCGGCATGGCCCCCGGCGTCGGCAAGACCTACGCCATGCTCGAGGCCGCCCGAAAGGTCGCCAAGGAGGGAGTCGACGTCATCGTCGGCTATGTCGAACCCCACGCCCGGCCTGAGACTCAGGCCCTCGTCATGGGACTCGATCTCCTGCAGCGGCGGGAGATCACCCGCGGCGGCTCGACACTCTATGAGTTCGACCTCGAAGCCGCCCTGACCCGACACCCGCAGCTGATCCTCGTCGACGAACTCGCTCACACAAACGCCGAAGGCTCGACCCACGCCAAGCGCTGGCAGGACGTCGAAGACCTCCTGGCCGCCGGGATCGACGTCTACACGACCGTCAACGTCCAGCATCTCGAAAGCCTCAACGACGTCGTGGCCCAGGTCACCTCGATCCCGGTCCGCGAGACCGTTCCGGACCATGTGTTCGAGCAGGCCGACGAAGTCGAGCTGGTCGACCTTGCCCCGGACGACCTCATCGAGCGGCTGCGGGAGGGGAAGGTCTACGTTCCCGCTCAGGCGCGGCGGGCCATCGAGAACTTCTTCCGCAAGGGGAACCTGATCGCCCTGCGGGAGCTGTCGCTCCGCAAGACCGCCGAGCGGGTCAATGCCCAGGCCCTCGACTACCGCAGCGAGAACGCCATCCAGCGGATCTGGCCGACCTCGGAGCGGCTCCTCGTCTGCGTCAGCCCCAGCCCCTTCTCGGCCAAGCTCGTCCGCGGCGCACGGCGGCTGGCCGGGAGCCTCCAGGCTCCGCTCACGGCGCTGCACGTCGTCTCCATCCGGAGTCCGCGGCTTTCCTCTGAAGACCGGCAGCGGCTCGACCAGAACCTTCGTCTCGCCGAAGAGCTGGGGGCGAAGGTCGACACGATCACGGCCGACCGCTTCGCCGAAGGGGTCGTGGCCTACGCCCGCGAGCACAACGTCACCAAGATCGTCGTCGGCAAGCCGCAGGGGCGGAGCTGGCGGGACTGGTTCCGGGAATCGGCCATCGACGAGCTGATCCGGATCTCGGATGACATCGACATCTACGTCATCCGCGGCGAAGGAACCAGCCCGGCCCCGCCAGTGCGGAACCCCGTTTCGCGGCCGATCAACCACCGGGCCTATGCCCTGGCCCTCACGGCCGTGGCGGTCTGCACGGCGGTCGGCTGGCAACTGCGGACCATCCTCGCCCCGACCAATCTGGCGATGCTGTATCTGGCGACAGTCGTCGCCGTCTCGCTCGTTGGCGGCCGGGGACCGTCGATCGTCGCCACGATCGTCGGCGTGGCGGTCTTCGACATCGTTCTCGTCCCGCCCTACTGGACCTTCGCGGTCACGGACACCGAGTATCTCCTGACGTTCCTCGTCATGCTGACGACGGGCCTTGTCGTGAGCGAACTCAATGCCCGGATCCGGTCGCAGAACGCACTCGTGCGGCAGCGCGAGCGACACACGGCGGCGCTCTATTCGCTCAGCCGCGAGCTGGCGAATCTGCCCACCGCGGACTCCGTGGCCGAAGCCGCCCGCCGCCGGATCCGGGAAGCCCTCGACATCGACGTCTGGATCGCCATCTCGGATGACGGCAAGACGCTCAAGGCGCCGGATCTCTCGCCCAGCCCGCTCCCGGCTCAGGACGAAGGGGTGGCGCGGTGGGTCCTCGAACACCGCCGTCCCGCCGGCCGCGGAACCGATACGCTCCCGGGGAATGCCGCGACCTATTTTCCCCTCCTCGTGACGGAGGGGATCGTCGGCGTCCTGGGGGTCCACTCGCGGCAGCCAGAGGGGCCGCTGCTCTCAGAGCCGATGCAGCTTCTCCAGGCGTTCGTCGGGCAGGTCGCGGGAGCGATCGAGCGCTGTGGACTCGCGCTCCAGGCGGAGAAGATCCGGCTCCAGATGGAAACGGAACGGATGCGGAACGCCCTCCTCAGCGCCGTCTCGCACGACCTGCGAACCCCGCTCGCCACGATCACGGGGGCGACGAGTCTCCTGGCCCAGTCCGACCCGCCGCTCCCTCCCGAGACGCAGCGCGACCTGGCCCGCTCGGTCGTCGACGAAGCGGAGCGGCTCCACCGGCTCGTCACAAACCTTCTCGACCTGACGCGGCTCGAATCGGGGGCGATCCAGCTCAGCCGCGAGCTCCAGCCGATCGAGGAAGTGATCGAAACGTCGCTCGCCCGGACCGAGCGACACTTCCCGGGACGGCCGGTCACGACCGAGATCGCGCGGGGTCTCCCTCCCGTCTCAATCGACGCCATTCTCATCGAACAGGTCCTCGTCAACCTGCTCGACAACGCCGACAAGTTCAGCCCGCCGGGCCTTCCCATTGTCCTGCGGGCCTTCGCCGAAGGGGACCGGCTCGTCGTCGAAGTCGAAGACCGCGGGCCGGGTCTCCCCCCCGGCGAGGAGCGGCGGATCTTCGAGAAGTTCTACCGCGTCAGTCCCCAGGCCCAGCGCGGCAGCGGGATCGGCCTCACGATCTGCCGCGGCATCGTCGAGCTGCACGAAGGTACGATCGCCGCCCGGAATCGCGACGCCGGAACGGGGGCCGTCTTTCGTTTCACGATCCCGTTTGCGAAGCTGCCCGAGCCTCGGCGCGCGGCCGAGTGAGTCGAGAGCCCCATGTCCCAGGACGCCCCCCGCATTCTCGTCGTTGAAGACGAACAGCCGATCCGGCGGTTCCTTGGCATCTCGCTGGAGTCACAGAACTTTCGCGTGACCGAGGTCACGACCGCCGCCCAAGGGCTCCAGAGCGTCCTGGCCGAGCCTCCCGACGCCATCCTCCTCGATCTCGGCCTCCCTGACGGCGACGGTCTCGATCTCCTCCGCAAGATCCGCGAGTGGTCGCGAGTCCCGGTGATCGTCCTCTCGGCCCGCGGGCATGAGGCGGACAAGGTGACCGCCCTCGACGCGGGGGCGGACGACTACCTGACCAAGCCGTTCGGGATCGGCGAGCTCACCGCGCGGATCCGGGTGGCCCTCCGGCACGCCGCCTCGCATGGATCAACCGAGCCGGCCCCAGTCTTTCAGGTCGGCGGACTCAAGATCGACCTCACCCGACGGCAGGTCTTCGTCGACGACGCCGAAGTCCACCTCACGCCAACGGAGTATCGGCTACTCGTCGTCCTTTCAAAGAACGCCGGCAAAGTCGTGACGCACCGCCAGCTCCTCAAGGAAGTCTGGGGCCCCGACAGCGTCTACGAGCACCAGTACCTGCGGGTCTTCGTGGGCCAGCTCCGCCAGAAGATCGAAGCGGACCCTGCCCGGCCGCGATACCTCAAGACGGAAACCGGGGTCGGCTACCGGCTGCTGGATGCGTGAGGGGCGAGAGAGGATTAAACACCAAGACACCAAGAAGGCACAAAGAGCACGAAGAAGAGACGAGGCCATTTCCCTGCTTCTCCTCTTGGTGTCCTTGGTGCCTTCTTTGTGTCTTGGTGCTTAACTCCCTGGATCACTTACCAAGGAACCCGACGATCCAGTAACTGATCGCCGCCAGGAGCGCGCCGCAGGGGACGGTTGTGATCCAGGCCAGGAGGATCTCGCCGACTTTTCGCCAGTGGGCCTGGCGGGTCGTGATGCCGATTCCGAGGAGCGAGCCGACGCTGACGTGCGTTGTGCTGACCGGGAGGCTGTGGAAGCTGGCGGTCGCCACGAGGCAGGCGGTCGAGAGGGAGGCGGCGAAGCCCTGGCCGGGGTTCATCGCCGTGACCTTCTTCCCCAGCGTCTCGGCCACCTTGTCGGCGTCGAGGAGTCCCCCGAGGGCAATCATGACCGCCACCGCCAGGAAGCCCCACCGGACGTCGATCCCCGGCGCGACGAGCAGGAGGGCGACCATCTTGGGCGTGTCGTTGAGACCGCGGGCAAAGCTGGCCGCGCCGGCACTGAGAAAGTGGAGCGTGTCGAGCGTCCGGGTGCGGTGATCGGGAGCGAGGCGGATCGCCCGCAGGATGACGTAGATCAGACCACCGAGGACCACGGCGACGGCAGGACTGAAGAACAGCGGATAGAGGAAAAGCTTTCCGAGGGCCCCGAGATGAACTTCGCTTCCGCTCCCGGCGAAGCCCGCGCCGACGAGGGCCCCGGTCAGGGCGTGCGTCGTCGAGACCGGGAAGCCGAAGCGGGTCGCGAGGAAACTCGTCAGCGCCGCCCCGAGGGCCACGGCGCTGACGAACGACGGCGATTGAACGAGCGTCTCCGGGACGATCCCCCGGCCGCTGAAGGTCTTGAGCAGCCCCTGTCCCAGGAACGCCGCCGCGATCGAACCGGCGAAGGTCATCGCCGTCCCCCAGTAGAGGGCCTGCCGCAGCGATGTCGTTCCGCTTCCGTAGAGCGACGCCACCCCTTTGAAGTTGGCGTTCGCCCCGTTCGTAAAGGCGACGAAGCAGACGGTCAGGATCAGAAACGCAGTGAACACGACGACTCCGGCACTGTTTGAGCAATCACACGAGCCCGAAGCCCGAGCGAGGGACGATGTCGGATTCCCTCGCTTGCGCTTCGGGCTCGTGTCAGACGGCCGTTCGAGACGGACTTTCGCGGCGCTACTGCGGCTTGTTCTCTTTCGTCTCGGCCGGGTGCTGCTTCATCGAGGCGTACTCCTTCCACGAGCCCTCGTAGAGCCGGACGTTCGGATACTTGGCGACGTGCCGCAGGTAGAACCGCAGCAGGCTCCCTTCGCGGGAGGTGCCGCAGTACACGAGGATCTCCTTGTCCGGCGTCAGACCGGCAGAGGCGAGTTCCGCCTTGACCTTCTCGAAGGGGAGGAACTTGTGCGTGTTGTCCTTCTCCATCAGGCGGGCCCAGTGGAAGCTGATCGCGCCCGGGATGTGCCCCTTGCGGACCCAGATCTCATCGTCGCCGAGGTACTCGTTGTGCGGCCGGGCATCGACGAGGACGACGCCGGGCTTCCCTTTCCGCGACAGGACGTCTTCGACGTCGAGCGCGATCTCCGGCAGCATCTTCTCCGGAAGCGTTCCCGGAGCGTTGCCGAAGTACTCCTGCGTCACCGGCAGCTTTTCCTTCTTCCACTCCGGGAGGCCGCCGTCGACGATCCGGATGTCCTGCACGCCGAACTTCTCAAGGACGTAGGCGACCATGCTGGCGCTGAGGATCTCGTCATTGGGGAGCTGCTCCCCGGTCGCGTAGATCAGATGCGTGCGGCTGCGGTCGACTCCCGCACGGATCAGCAGGGCCTTCGTGATGTCGTCCGGCAGATACTGGACCGGGACACCGTGATCGGTGCCGCGGAGCGTGTCGAAGTTGATGTGATGGGCGGTCGGGAGATGGCCGCGGAAGTAGTCCTTGTAGCCGCCGCGGGTGTCGAGGACGATCGGCCGTTTGGCGGCATCCGGGGCGTCGATGAGCTTCTTGGCCTCGACCGGGGAGATGATGTTGATCTCGGCGAAGGCGCTGTTCGCCAGCAGGAGAAAACCGATCGCGTAGACAAGCTGTTTCATGGGAAATCGATCGCAAACCGGGAGAATGAGAGCGACGCCGCGCCGACGCGCGACCGATCCGCAAAGGACCGCACCCGGAGAGCGCCGTCCTCTCAAACAAATCGTGATTTGATGATACTGACCCGGCCCCGCAGGGCAACGCGGGAGGAAGAGCGAAACACCAGGCCACCAAGGAGGCAGAAAGAACACAAAGGTCGGATTCCGGGGACGAGTGCCCCTTTGTGAACTTGGTGCGATCTTTGTGTCCTGGTGTTTCACCCTGGCTTCGCTGACGAACGTGGACGAACTGATGGAATCGACGATCGATCTGCTGCTGACCGGCTTCGGCCCGTTCCGGGACATCGCGATCAACCCGTCGCAGCTCATGGCGGAGCGGCTCGACGGCGCCCGGATCGGCGCCGTCCGGATCACGAGCCTGATCCTGCCGGTCGTCTTCGGACAGGACCGCGATCTCATCGGCGCGGCGATCGGGCGGCATCGACCCGCGATCGTCCTGTCCCTGGGAGTCGCGGCCCGCGAGCCGGGACTGCGGTGGGAGTCGATGGGCCGAAACCGGCGGCAGTCCGAAGAGGGGTTTCGGCCGATCCTCGCCGACGGGCCGGACGCCTATTCGTCCACGATCCCTCACGGTCCCATTCTGGCCGCTGTGGAAGCAGCCGACGTTGCGATCCGGCTCAGTGACGACGCCGGAACGTACCTGTGCAACCACCTCCTCTACACAACACTGCACCTCGCGTCTCACGGGACGCATCGCTTTCGAGCCGCCTTCCTGCACATCCCCAGAGCGACCGAACACGCCCGGCCCGACGAGTCCTCGATGCCGCTCGACACGATCGAGCGCGGCATCCGGGCCGCGATCCAGGGACTCCAGCTGTCGCACCGGACAGCATGACTCGCACTCAGCAACCGGGGGGACTTAACCGCTTCCGCAGCCGGCGCCACCCGTGGACGCACTGTTCCAGATCTTCGGCCGGCGGCTCCAGTGCTTCGCCGTCGGTTGTGCTGTCCAGGCTATGCCGCGCCAGGATCTGCTGGTCGTTGAAGTCCCCGAGTCTCTGCAGGAGAGGACGGAGGGGCTTGGTCTTCTCGCCCATCCACTCCAGGGCGAAGCGGTAATCCCTCAGCTTCCGCCGCAGCCGGTGAGCCGACTCCGGGCTCGGACTGTTTCGAAGCTTCTTGCCGGCGGAGCGAACCTTGCGGAACAGACCGCACGCCGCGGCGCGGGCAGACTCGAAGTTGAGTGGCGGGACCTCTTCCAGATCCCGGACGAGGCGCTCCACAGCGGGGGACTGTAACCGGCGAACGAGAAGAGTTCGTTGTCTCTCGATCTCCGCAACGAGTCCGGCGGGGGCGGTCGATCCGAGTTGTTCGTGGACGACGTCCAGATCGCGAACCGCTCCGACTTCGCGTCGAAGGTCACGGAGGCGGGTTCGGAGTTCGGTGTGGTCGGCGAGGCGGAGCCAGACCATGAGTCGACCGAGGGCGCCGCGGAGTTCGTGGAGGCGCTCGGGCGAGGCGTCGTCGGGAATCGTCTTGAGCCACTGAGCGAAGCGGATCCGCCAGAAGTCATTCCGCAGCAGCAACGGATGAGGAGCGCGAGGCGGGATCATCCTGGAATCTTCGCAGATCGTGCCGGCCCCTGTCACGTCGTTGCCGGCGCGGCGCCCATTGCTCAAACCCGACGTGCCACGGCAGCCGGGGTCAAGGGGGTCTCACCCCCTTGCCGCCGGAGGCACTTCCATGAGGAACCGTGGTACGCAACGGACGACCGCTTTGTGGAGCCGGCGTTGAGGAATCCCCCCTCGCTCTGGAATCCCCGCGGGTTGGTGAGGGGGCATCCG
>Ga0247822_10001976_pt1 | contig 12905 bp, 9 predicted proteins | sample 13C_Cellulose_Da_FD_192423 | JGI IMG/M metagenome (GOLD analysis project Ga0247822, IMG submission 192423) | Soil microbial communities from agricultural site in Penn Yan, New York, United States - 13C_Cellulose_Day30 | ecosystem: Environmental > Terrestrial > Soil > Agricultural land | place...
CCCAATGCACACTAAGCAATGAAATACAGACCACCGGGAAACATAAAGCCCGCCTACGCAGAAACTGCTTCGGCGGGCGCAGTCGGGGCGACTGGATTCGAACCAGCGACCTCTTCGTCCCGAACGAAGCGCGCTACCGGGCTGCGCTACGCCCCGAACTCATTGCAATTGCGAGTGCGGTCTGACGCCCCTGTGGATGCCAGACAGTGCATCGAAAAGGTGGGTCCAAAGTAACCATTTCGTCCAACGCGCACAACTTCAAATACATGCATTGTTCATTCCGAACACAACTGCACGAACATGATTACTCCACCTCAATGCCCCTCTTCCTCCTCACTGTTTTTGATTTTGGATAAAATCGCGTAAGCTCCTTTTATTACAATTTGCGCAGAGTCAATGCCTTCGGGCAACGTGATTTCTGTAAATCCAAGTTCACTGTTGCCTGGTTGCACCTCAACCATTTTAAATCGATGGTGCCCGCTCCTGCCTGCCTCACCGGCGCTTGTGCTCACGACAACACTGTCATCTGGTACGAAGATGTATTTTGTCCCCTGAAAGTCGACGATTGCGTCATCCGGTAGTGCAGGTACTTCCACGCCTCCCGTCTCCACAATGGCCTTCAGATACATCCCTGGAAGCAGGTTCGTATCCTCTTTGTCGATATGACAATGAATGCGTATGGTCCTATCGTTGCCTATTTCCCGACCGATAAGATACACGGTTGCAAAGCGTTCCGCATTCTCGTTAGTAAGAGTGAACCGAACCTTTTGTCCGATCTTTATTTTGGGGACATCCCTTTCGAACACAATCAGCTCCGCATGGAGATGCTCAGTATCTACTATTTCGAACAAAACATCCGCGGGATTGACAAACTTTCCAATGTTCACGTTGACACGCGTTACATATCCGCTGATTGATGAATATACCTTGGCAGTGCTCGTAATGTCGCCGGTAGCAAGCTTGTCGAGATCAATGTTCAATAACTTCAACTTCGCAAGAAGTCCGTTTTTCCTGGCAAGCCATCCCTGATAAGTAGCTTTCGCTTGCTGCAGCGTCTTCAGTGAGTTGACATTCTCGGATGAAAGTTGTTGCTGCCGTTCATAGTCTGCCTTTGAAAACTCAAACTGTGTCAACGCCTCGAGGTAATCCTGCTGAAGCTGGATGTATTCGGTATTCTCGACCACAGCAATCAATTGCCCCTTCGACACACGTGAGCCCTGAAGCAATGACGTACTCTTCAGGAAACCACCAAACGGTATGGAAACACTCACTTTTTGCTGAGGGGGTACATCCAGTATTCCATTGACCTTAATGGTTCCGCTGATCACCTTTCGCTCTACAGATCCCATTTTTATTCCGGCAATCTCCAATTGGTCGTCAGAAAATTCAGTGGCGCTTGCTTCATCTTCATGATCGGCCTCTACAAGCTTTTCATCGTGTCTGGCACAGCCTGCGAGGAGGCATCCCAATAGAAGCACGAAAAAATATCGGTTTATGAAGTAATTCATTCTCTTGTCTTTGTTAGTTATGTTTTGGCTCTATTGGTTGGTTTGTATTCCAGCGAGGAACTCGAGATAAATAACTGACTGGTTTACGTCGTTCATGCTCGTGAGAAAATTTTCACGTATCTCCAATGCATTACGCGTTGCCAGCAGGAACTCTAAATATCCGATCTCACCGTTTCGAAAAGCAAGGTTGGATTGCTTCAAGATCAATTCAGCATTCTGCAGGGCTGCGCTCTGATAATACAAAAGACTGCTTTTGCTTTTTGCGTATTGCTGAGTGGCCTGCTGCCATTGACCATTCATGACAGTTCGATTGTAATCGTATAATGACTCGGCTCGCTGCCGACCAACGGCTGCTGCCTTGATCTTCGCAGACTGGGGACCAAACCAGAGTGGCAAAGACAGGCCGACTTCAAAACCCTGGAAGCGATCGCTGCGGGTGGCAAGATCCCCATTGCTGTTGGCGGGCGTTCCAATCAGCGTTTGATTGAAATACCCAAGAACGATGTCTGGTAGAACCTTTGCACCAGCGACCTTTCTTTCTGCATCAGCAATTTCAGTCTGCTGCCGGAGGTAGGCAAGGTGCGGATTTTGTCTCAACAGTGCAGTGTCTGCACTGAGATCGAAAGATCGCTCTGTAAGGGTTTCAACAGCTGCATCCAGTGGTATTCCATTATTGATTAGCGTTCCCAGAAGTTGCTGATATATCCTCACGTCAGATCTTGTCTGGTTCAACTTGTTCGCTACTTCGCTTCGCTGTGTTTCTGCTGTGGTCTTCTCAAGTAGGTTTGTCTCACCAGCGCGGTATCGGGCATCAGCCGCCTTCACGAAATCCTGAAAGATGCTGTCTTGCCGCAACAACAGGAGCTCCTTCGACTTCAGAAATACCAGTTCATAATAGGCTTCCTTTACGCGATACAATAGTTCATTCCGGACCGAAGACTTCTGCAGTTCACTGCCTTTTATTAAGGATTGATTGAGTTTGCTCTGGGCTCCAAAAACAGCGGGAAAGGGAATGCTTTGGGAGACGGTAATATTGTTATCGTCTTTTGCAAAGCTGTTGTACTGTCCGCGCATATACACCACGTTGGTCTTCCCAATGTCAGTTGAAGTTCGCTTAAGTTGCCGCTGGTATTCAATTGCCAGGTCCGCAGCCTGGATGCTTTTGTTATTTTGGATTGCCTGTGTCATCGCCTGTTCGAGGGTAACCTTGCCCGGTTGTCCAAATGTGAACAGACTGCAAAAGATCAGAGTCATCACAACAAGTAATCTCATAGGTCAAGACTTTAATAGTTCAATATTTTTCTGATTTGCCGATGAAGTCAACGTGTCGATTCGTGCACACCAACGATGTTCTTCCGCATTCGCCAGTCCGCTGATCAGCGCGAACAAGCCAACGGCAGCCATATGCGTCCCTTTGCGCGGAAACCGGAAGCGTTCGAAATAGATATACAGGCAAGGGAGTACGATCAAAGTGAGTATTGTCGAGCTGACTAACCCACCAATGACGACCGTTGCGAGTGGTTTTTGAACTTCTGCTCCGGCACTGGTAGCCAACGCCATCGGCATAAACCCGAGCGATGCCACCGCTGCCGTCATCAGCACAGGACGTAAACGGATCTGAGTTCCCTTTCGTACAACTTCGTAGAGATCGTTCAATCCTGACTTCCGTAATCTGTTGAACTCAGCGATTAGCACTATTCCATTCAACACGGCAACACCAAACAACGCAATAAACCCCACACCGGCTGAGATACTGAATGGCATGTTACGTATCACCAAAGCCAGTACCCCTCCGATTGCCGCCATTGGAATGGCGAGGAAGATAAGCATGGATTGTTTGAATGAGCCGAAGGTAATGTACAACAGTACAAGGATGAGAAACAGGGCGGCTGGTACGGCAATCAGAAGTCGGCCCTCGGCTTCCTGCAAATTTTCAAATTGTCCTCCATAGGTGACGTAATAGCCAGGCGGAAACTTAACTTGCGAGGCAACCTTCTGTTGAAGCTCTGTGACTACTGAAGCAACGTCACGGCTACGCACATTGAATCCAACAATGATTCTTCGTTTTGCATCCTCCCGCTGAATTTGATTCGGTCCCACTTTAAACTCCACTTCGGCCAACTGTTTAAGTGGTATTTGATTACCCGTTGGTGTTGAAATGAAGATGTTTCGTACGTCTTCAATACTCTGCCTGCTCTGGGACGCAAGTCGCACGGCAAGCTCGAAACGTTTCTCCCCTTCATAAACGACACCAGCAACCTGGCCGGCAAACGCTGTGTTAATAACCTGATTGATCGTCTCAATGTCTAAACCATTCTTTGCTACCTCATCGCGATTAATGGAAACAACTATCTGTGGCAAGCCGGTCATTTCTTCCACATACAGATCGCGTGCACCGTTTACAGATCCGATAACCTTAGCAACTTTTTTCGAGAGACCGGTTAGTACTTCCAGATCTTCGCCAAAGATCTTCACCGCTACATCCTGCCGCACACCCGTCATCAACTCATTGAAACGCATTTGTATTGGCTGCTGAAAACTGAACGTCACACCAGGAAGCAATTCAAGTGCTTCCGCCATCTTGTCCGCCAGTTCCTCGCGGCCTGATGCCTTCTTCCATTGGCTTTTGTCCTTCAGAACGATGATCAAATCGCAAGCCTCAATTGGCATAGGATCTGTCGGTATCTCAGATGAACCAATTTTACCCACTACTTCCAAGGCCTCGTCAGGAAATTCCCGTAGCAGAATCTCAGCAGCTTTGGTCGCCATTTCAGTCGTGTATGAAAGACTGCTCCCGGTCAACATGCGCGTCTCGACAGCAAAGTCGCCCTCTTCCAGCGTGGGCAAAAACTCACCACCTAATCTTGAGAAGATAATTATGCTGCCGACAAACAACGCGAAGGCTACTCCAATAACAACGATCTTATTACTTAAAGCTGCGTTCAGCACCGGACTATAGATCCGCTGAAAGAATTCTACCATTCGATTGGAGAAATTCTTGCCTGCCGGTGGGTTCTTGCTCAGAAACAACGCCGACATCATGGGTACATACGTCAATGAAAGAATGAACGCACCGAGTATGGCAAATCCGACTGTCTGTGCCATCGGTTTGAACATTTTTCCTTCAACCCCAACAAGTGCGAGTATCGGCAGATAAACTATGAGTATGATAATTTCACCGAATGCTGCCGAGTTTCTGATCGAAGATGCAGACTGGTACACTTCTTCGTCCATTTCTGGCTGCGTAAGCCTGGTTGTAATGGAGCGCATCCCTAAATGATGCATGGTTGCTTCTACTATTATTACTGCGCCATCGACAATGAGTCCGAAGTCAATGGCGCCGAGACTCATGAGGTTCCCCGAAACCCCAAATACTTGCATTAACGATACAGCGAATAACATCGCCAGCGGTATAACAGATGCAACAATAAGCCCGGCCCTCAGGTTACCCAGAAACAACACAAGTACGACAATCACTATAAGCGCGCCTTCTATAAGGTTCTTCTCAACAGTTCCCACTGCACGCTCAACGAGTTTACTGCGATCGAGATATGCATCAATAGTAACACCTTCTGGTAAAGTCTTTTCGATTTGTTCCATTCTGGCTTTTACCCTATTTACCACCGCGTTAGAGTTCTCACCCTTTAGCATCAGAACGATTGCACCAACGACTTCACCTTCCACATTATAGGTCATGGCTCCGTACCTCGTTGAATACCCGAAACTGACTGTAGCCAGATCCCTGATGAGTATAGGGATGCCGTTGTCCGTATTACTGACAACGATCCTGTCGATGTCCGCTAACGAATTAATCAGTCCTTCACTCCGTATAAACCATGCTTTTGGCTTCTTATCGATGTAGGCTCCACCCGTGTTCTGATTGTTCTTCTCCAACGCCTTAAACACATCTGCAATTCCAAGATTAAAACTTCGGAGCTTATCAGGGTCCAATGAAATTTCATACTGCTTCAGATAACCGCCAAAGCTGGCTACGTCAGCTACACCAGGTGTGCCCAGTAACTGTCGACGAACGATCCAATCCTGAATGCTACGCAGTTCCATCGCATCGAACTTTTCCTCATAGCCCTTTTTAGGTCTGATAATGTATTGATAGATTTCGCCCAGCCCTGTCGTGACTGGGGCCAGCTCAGGAATGCCAACGCCACGGGGTATCTGATTTGCAGCTATAGCTAGTCGTTCGTTTACCTGCTGTCGCGCCCAGTATACATCGACCTTGTCACCAAACACGATCGTCACGACAGAAAGACCGAATCGCGAAAAACTTCTCATCTCCTGAATCCCCGGTATTGTGGCCATGGTGTGTTCTACCGGAAAGGTTACGAGACGCTCTATGTCGAGCGCCGACTGCGAAGGAGCAACGGTAATAATTTGCACCTGGTTGTTGGTAATGTCAGGCACAGCATCGATGGGAAGCCTCATAAGAGAATAAATTCCCCAGGCCACCAAAGCCACCGTTGCAAATCCAACGATGATTTTATGTCTTATTGAATATTGAATGATCTTATCTAACATACTTGAAAAAAAATGGTGAGTGTGCAAACAATACATTCCGCACAGATCGGAAGCATTGACGAATTGCTTATTCCGTTCCCCCACAAGGAGAAACAGAAACGCATCACTTACGCGTCGTGAACAAATAGTATTGAAGGAATAACAATTGCAGACGAACGCTCAGCAAGCCGTTCGCTTAACAGAAATGAGACTATGAGATTCTTGGCGGCTGCCAAATGCTGGCGGTCTGATCAACCACAGGATCAATTACGTAGAGGGTGATGAATTTTGGATTGTACTGATATAGTGAGCAGCGTACTTCGGCCAAATAATTTAATTGAATGGGAGAGGCGCAGCAGGTACAAATGCAAAACGGTGCACATAGGTCTTGTTCATGATGTCCGGAAGGGGACGTAGCTACGACAACAGTACTGCTGCCGGCATCGGTATACCCGTCGGCACACGGCATGATAGCCAATGACAAAATATAAAGCGCAAAAATGAGCCGGAACGCCATACAACTCAAACTTACAAATTAAAACGACGCAACAGGGTTGCAAAACGCCATCTGTCGCCGAAGTGCCAAATATCGCAAATGACCGTCCTCTGTCGCGCCGCTCTGACAAGGCCGGGTAACGGCCTCCACGAGTCAGTTTGCAGCCGTGGCCAACTGTTTTTCGATCCCGAATAGTTTCAACTCGCGCATATTCCAGGCTACCTCATAATCGAATGGCTGACCGCGTCTTTCCCCGTGTATAATTTGCTCCGATTTAGTCAGTGTGATGCGCAGGAACTTTCCATCGGTCGGCTTGAACCGGACTACCGAATTCTGTCCTGTACCCTCACCGTTAGCAACAACCTTCGTCCATGCTTTACCGTCCGTTGAAACTTCAATGTCGTAGCCTCTCGGACAAGTTTGTATGGGTGGCGGATCATTGCCCCGCGCCCTCCTGATGGATGGCGACTTGAACTGAATCTCAGTCAGTGTTAACACCTTGGGCAATTCAACCTGAAACCACATGCCGGATTGCTGCGTCACACCAGTGGTCCATCCTTCGAATGTAAATGCCGCCTTAGGCGAGGCAGTGCTACCCTTTCGCACCTCACCGGTGTGACTAGCGGTAACTTTCCATTCCTGGGTAGGCTCAATGATCTTTGGAATTGTCGGCCAAAGCTCCTCAAATGTATAGGGCTTGGTCTGGTTAGCCGTCTCTTTTCTCAGCCGTGCTACATCCTCCCGGGTAACGAGCGAAGATTCATTTTCGAAGTTCGCTCTTATGTAGGATGCAACCGACGCAATCCATTCATCCGAATTCTGCCCCATCGATGTCATCATCACTCCCGCGTAATGAATGCCGTTGATATTGCCGGTCATACCGCGAAGCAAGACTTTAGTTACATAGTCAGGATGTGCCTGCACGCGCGGCGATGCAACCAGGGAAGGCGCCATAAGCTTGCCCTCGCCAAATGGAAGGCCCGTTCCCAACGCTCCGTGGCATGTCGAACACAGGCTGGAGTATATGTCAGCGCCTTTTGCCACTATGGCTTTTTCGGCTTCGGTAAAATTCGGATTGCTCCTTCCAAAGAAAGAATTCACTTCGATTGGAGTCAGCACCTGCTCACCCACCAGCTGTATCCCTTTTGATTTGTCTGCTTCCATGAGTTTCTTCACTACCTCTGACGTACCCGCTATCTTAAAAAGTCTGCACGTCATCATGGCACGGATCTTCACATTTGTGTCGGGGTCATTGATCAAGTCCAGGTACTGTTTAGCCAACGCCTTATCGCCACCTTTGTACAATGACTCGCTGGCCCAAAGTGCCTGAATCCGCATACGGGGATTGCTGTCTTTCATCATATCGGTCACCAACGACGACTCTAACTTTCCAATTCCTTCAAGCACCCACATCGCGTGAAATCGCGCAAGCAAATTATCGCTTGTCCTGACAAGGTTTATTAACGCAGGCGCTACTGAAACATCCTTACGCTGAACAAGTACCTGTTGTGCCATGTCGCGCCACCAACCATTTGGATGCCCGAGATGTTTCAACAATTCGGCGGACGCTTCTTCGTACATACGTGGTCTCGCTTCGTCACGCTTGAAGTCTTTATGCTTAAGGCGCCATATGCGGCCAAGACCAATCACTTTATCGAGTTGATATTGTTCGATCTTCGCGCGCAGGTAGGAACCTACCGGCGTCCATTCCCCCTCCTGAATGATGCCGTGGTACATATCAACGATATACATCGTTCCATCAGGAGCTGTAGCCATATCAACTGGCCTGAAAAGAGGATCGGTCGATCTGATAAATTCAGATTTTTGGGATTGATAGACATTGCTCAGGGTTGTGAGGCCCTCCTTCAAGTCTGGATGTACACGCCTGACAATACGAGCCACAGGCTCTCCGTAGAAATACTCGCCCTTCAGTTCAGCTGGCAACCGATCGCCGCGAAAGACGTCATTACCAGCCGCACCTGATACCCGATTGAGTGTTCCCTCAGGCATGCGAACAGCTCCCATTCCCCCCTGCATATCTGCTACGAAAACCGGGGCGCCCCACGGAACATCAAAACCCTCTTCGAAATTTTCCTTTACAACGTAGTCCCCATAGTGAATTGGAAACTGAAAGTATGATGGAAGGCCATTTGATCCTCCCTGAAACCAGAGCTTTCCATCGTCGTCGTGTGAGATTCCCCACTGCGCGTGATTCGACGCCGTCGATTCGCGCACCACACCTTCCGCCGTCTCGCGTACGCGAAATGGATTAACCGTACTATATAGCCAGTTATCCATTCCCCAATACAAAAATGCCTGTTGATGCTCCACGTTTCCCGCACGACCGAAGTTATCAGTGAAGAACTCCTTCTTATCGGCATGACCATCGTTATCCGTGTCAGTGTACTTATATACGTTGTCCGCGTTGGACTCCATGGTTAAAATACTGTTGGGTCCGACCGGCAACACAAATCGGGGGAACACCAGGCTATCGACGAACATCGTACCCTTTTCGTAGACGCCATCATTGTCTGCATCCTCCCACCTTGATATTCCACTCACCGGGTTAAGTGTACCCCGGGAGTCGGCATCAAGCATATATGTTCTTAGTTCAAGCACATACATTCGGCCGTTGCCGTCGAATGTAATGGCTGCAGGCTGCTGAATCTGGGGCTCCGTGAGGATTGGCTCTAACTCATAACCCGCCGGCAATAAGAATTGCTTAAGCTGGTCATTTACAGACACCGGTTTTACAGGGGGTTTGGGTTTGAGATCGATACCTTTCCAGTATTCGCTGGTGGTATCAGCTCCGTCAGGCAACTTAACAATTGGCCAGTCTGCTGATGATTGCTGCTTTGAGCAAGATGTGATTACGAGAACGAAACAAAATGACGCGACAATGGCAACGTGAATGGATTTCATTTAATGTTGGATTCCTGTGAAGATGATAATATGTACTCACGATTGCCAATGCATAGTTTCCATCGGTAGTTTTCCTGTTTGGATTAATGCAACAAGAACATGCAACTGTTCTGCAACCGGACTTTATGGTTGCAATACTGCCCGTTGGTAAAAATCAGTTTGCAGAACACTGAAAATGTTAGTAGCTATCGTATAACATCACTTCGAATGCCATTATGAAAAACAAGTTTCTTCTTACGGCGGGCCTATTGCTCACCGCATTTTTGATATCGGTATCGTTTCACAAATCGGAGGCGCAGGCAATAGGCATGCAAATGGGCAGCATGCGGGAAATGTATAAAGAAGGGATGCCTGCAGTTCTTGCCAAACTGAAAGAGTTGGGCGTGACTGAACTGGAGGGTGGTGCGGGCCGTGGTAATCGCGAAGAGTTCAAGAAGCTTGTCAAAGAGTATGGAATGAAATTAATTGTTACAGGGGCCGGATTTGAAAAACTGGAAAATCCCGATAGCCTGAAAAAGGTAATTGCAAACGCAAAGGATCTGGGAGCTCCGTATGTTGTTTGTTATTGGATACCGCATAATGGCGATAATTTCACCTTTGCAGATGCAAAAAGAGGCGTTGAGGTATTTAATGCAGCAGGCAAGGTATTGGCTGAAAACGGCATTGGCCTCTGGTACCATGCCCATGGTTACGAATTCAGACCCTACGAAGGAGGAAAAGGAACGCTCTTTGAATACATTATGGACAACACAAATCCTAAGTATGTCAACCTTCAGATGGACGTATTCTGGATGAAAAACCCCGGGCAGGATCCCGTCGCGCTTCTGAAAAAATATCCCACTCGCTGGAAAAGCCTGCACCTGAAGGACCGCCGCATCGGCACGTCAAACAACCTGGACGGCAGGCAGGACAAGGAAACGAACGTTGTTTTAGGAACTGGTGATGTTGGTATTGAGGCCGTCATGAAAACTGCAGTCGGCCTTGGTATTAAACACTTTTTCATTGAAGATGAATCATCCCGTGCGCTGGCCCAGGTGCCGCAGCATATCGCATTCCTTAAAAGTATTAAGTACTAGAAAAGTCATTAGCTAAAACAGAATCGCTCGTTATCGGGGCAATTTCGTATCTTCCTGTAAGTTCACGAAGCCCCTATGACGCGCCTTGTTTTCCCATTGCTCAGCCTGCTCGCCAGCCAGTTGGCGTTTGCGCAGGAAGCATTGGAATCGCGCGACCACACAGTAAAGCTGGACGTAACTTCACAGTTGTTCTTTAATAAGTCGCTTGCCTTTAGCTATGAGCGCTACCTCAAGTCCAGGCAGGCTGCAAGTGTGACTCTTGGCTACCACACATTCCCATCTCTGCGTTCCCTGGGAAACGGCGTTAATGTGCACGAGGATAAGTCAAGTAGTGGATACGTTATAGGTGGAGAATACAGGTTCTACCTGGGTAAAGAAAATCGTTATGCAGCTCCGCGCGGTGTTTACATTGGACCTTACGCAACTTATCATAATTTCAAGAACGACCGCGACGTTACTTTGACCTATGACGACGGCACCGTGAGTGAAGCGCTGCTCAAGACAAAAGTAAATATTCTCAACATCGGCGTTGAGGTAGGCTACCAGTTCATTATCAATCAGCGATGGTCAATCGACCTGGTATTCATAGGTCCATCGATCTCAAAATACAATATAGATATGGATTTGATCGGAAACATTGATCCGAGCGAGCTTCCAGAGAAACAACAAGAAATTCTGCAGACTTTGGCCGATCGATTTCCTTTCTTCAAAGATCTTTTCGAAGATCAATCTGTATCGGCAAACGGAAAGGCTGATACCTGGTCGTTCGGATATCGCTATCAGGTGCAGGTTGGTTACCACTTCGGTCGAAAGAAGAGCAGGTGATTTGTTGACCGTGAATGCCAAACGAGCTGACCCGGCAAAATAAAAAGCATTACACACCCGAAGGATTCTTTGGAAATTTGCGTATCGCAGATTGCCAAGCAGATACGTGCTTAAACACCAGCAATATGGACAGCAAGAGCATCGAAGCCTTTTTTCTGAACACGCTTTTGAAATTCGCCACCGCGGGCGTGTTTATAATTACCCTTGTTGACTTCCTTTTTTACCCGGAAGATCGCATGTCGATCATCATCGACCTTATCGTACTGGGTACATGCCTCCTATCCTATGGGCTTCGCCAGCAGTCACCAGGTATTGCCATGTTGATTTTTACCTCGGTGATCCTTACCACCATGATCTACCAAAGTCTCGCCGTACCACTGAACACGACTATTTCACTCTCCATTATCCTGCTTGATGGTTTCATCGTATCCGTGATGCTGAAGGGCAGCTATAAAGTGGTTATGCACACGCTGATCGTCACAGCCGTGATTGTTATTTTTGTCGTCCAGTTTATCACACCATCACTGCGCTTTACGGCAAATCCAAATGAGCTGCTTACCATCGCGACAACCTATCTGATTGTCTATTTCAACCTCGCTTATCCTGCCGCAGTCCTCAAGAAAAGATACGACCTGATCAATCAACATTTATCTGAGACCAATGATGCGCTCACCAGAAAAACGAGTGATATGTCTGATCAGAATGCGGAACTGCTTCAGGCCCAGTACGCATTGAACAGCCTCAATTCAAACTTAGAGCGCATCCTGAATGAGCGCACGGCAAAGATCATGGCCCAAAATGAGCAGCTAGTCCGATACAGCTATAACAACGCGCATCATCTTCGCGGACCGGTTGCCCGTCTTCTGGGGCTGGCCGCTATCTATAAGATTGATGCACAGGCCGATGCTGATTTTATTATTGCCAGGATGGTCGATCAGGCTCACGAGATCGATGCCGTGGTTAAACTGATCAACGAGGATTTGGAAGCCCAGGATTTCACAGTACATTGAGAGGTGAAGATTAATTGTTCGGCTCTGGCCGACCTTCGGACCTTTTCGGCCCACGGCGTTGTTATCGCCGTGATGGAGTTTGTCGGACCAATTAAAGATCCATTCGGGCAGACACCCTCGTAGATAAGGAACATCATTCATTGCAAACCAACGTCGCATGAAAACGACCATAATTCTAGCCCTGACAGCGCTCCTCTTCAGCTGCACGGCAAAATCGGAACGCAGTACAAATCCGCCCGTTCTAAGCACAGCGTTTAAGGATTCACTGAACCAGGGAAATCCCAATCCGTATTACTCTCGAACGGATACGACCAAACTGCATGTGAGTAACGCAGAATGGAAAAAGATACTTCCTCCTGACGTTTTTGAAGTAGCGAGACATAAAGACACAGAGCGGGCTTTCACTGGAAAGTACTGGGACTTTACTGGAGTAGGAACATATTATTGTGCGGTTTGCGGCAACAAGCTCTTTACTTCGGATCTTAAGTATGCGAGTGAGTGTGGGTGGCCCAGCTTTTTTGAAGTGGACCGAAAAAATGCTGTGCGGTATCTGCGT
>Ga0247822_10001978_pt1 | contig 12902 bp, 14 predicted proteins | sample 13C_Cellulose_Da_FD_192423 | JGI IMG/M metagenome (GOLD analysis project Ga0247822, IMG submission 192423) | Soil microbial communities from agricultural site in Penn Yan, New York, United States - 13C_Cellulose_Day30 | ecosystem: Environmental > Terrestrial > Soil > Agricultural land | place...
CTCGGCACCACCGGGATCGCAATCTCGGTCATCGAGCCCGACTCGGGCTTCAGCCGATACAGCCGATGAGTGAACATTCCGGTGATGAGCACGTTGCCGTCCGGCTCCACGACCAGGTCGTGCGGCAGGTCCTGCGCGACCGGCATCATGTACTCCCGCACGTCGGCTCGCCGCGAGGCGGGCACCGGAATGTCCGCTACTTCCCCCGCGCGCAGGCTCTTCGCCAGCCAGGCCGCGGTAGCCTTCGCATCGCGATCGGCCGCGATCACGGGGAAGGAGGTCGTTGCTCCGGCGTAGCCCAGCATGCGGGTGACCGCTTCGACCCACTGGGCTTCGGTGCGAGGCGAGCCCTGCGGCCGGGCGATCTTCTCGTCGAACTGGTGGCAGCCGGTGCAGTCGAGAATGAACTTGCGTTTGGCCTCGCCGTCGGGGAGAAGCGACAGCCAGGCCGAGCTGCGCGGCGGATCGGCGGCACCGGCGGTGACCGCGGCAACCGTCGGGGCGCCGCAGAGCATCAGTGCGGCGAGCCCGCGAGCGCGCGTCACCCCTTGCTCTCCGGCTTGCTCTCCCAGAGCACGTTCACGATCACCCACCGCCCGTCCACCTTCGCGATCTGGAGATAGTCGATCCAGTCCGCCATCACCGCCTTGACGCTGGCGGCGTTGCCGAAGATGTCGAGGATGGTGACGTCTTTCCGCCGACGGTCGGCGGGCGTCTTCTTCCCCCAGCCGTGCCGCGCGCCGTTCACCAGGGCGGTGGCCCCCATCGTCTCAATGACGCTGTGCTTGGTAGCGGTGTCGCTGACGACGATGCGCTTCACCAGCTCGGGGTGGACGGCTCGGCTCATCCGCTCGGCGTTGCCCTCGTACCACCCTTCCACGTAGTCCAGCGCGGTTGCGCGAATGGCCGAGGAGTCGGCGGCGGTCTGGGCCCGCGCCACGGCGGGGAGGGCCAGGACTGCGACCAGCAGGCCGTAACGGGCGATCATGGGGTCTCCTGGGATGTTGGCGGTTTGGGCTCTACGGCGGGGCGGGTTGGGGTGTTTCGCGCCTAACTGCGGCCGCCTCCTGGAAGCGCTCAACGCGTCCGAGGGGACGGCGGCAGCGGCGCATGCGGGACACCACTCCGGACGCAAGCGACGGCCGTGAGATCTTCGCCGAGCGGAGGCTGGGCCGGGAGTCCACCGTGTTCAGGAGCTGGCTGCTCCAGGGCCCCCCATCGGATGACGGCGAGCGGGCAGGGTAGTCAGGCCGTCACTCCGGCAGCCTCCATAGCTCGACCCGATCATTCCGCAGTATGGGGATCGCAACCACCCCTCGCTCCGGGTCCACGCCGATGTCGGCTGGGGTGGGGACGCCGCGGATCAGCGGGTGCAGCGCCTTGCCGACGACTTCGCTCACGGTGGAGTCGTTCCAGGCCGCGACTAGGATCCGTCCGTCGGGGAGCACCTCGACCCCGTCGTATCGGCCCGGGCCATGCGCGATTGGCTCCGGCCGAGCGGCGCCCTCGGTCCACTGCTGCACGGTGCTGTCGCCCGCCACCGGGGCGAGCAGGAGTCGCTTGCCGATCGGATCCCAGGTGACTCCGTTGGGCTCACCCAGCCAGTCGCCCTCGAGCGCCACCGACGGCTGCCCTGCCCGGATGCGGAACACGCGGTCGGGGCCGATGTGCTGCCGCTTCCCCGCGCTGTCGAACTGGACGCCGGTGTCGGTCACGTAGAGCGTGCCGTCGGGCGCGGCGGCGATGTCATTGAGCAGGAGCGCGCCGAGGGGACTCAGGTCCACAGTGGCAAGAGGTTCGCCCGTGCGGCGATGGAAGCCGTTGACGGCATCGATGTCCGCCACCCAGAGTGTGTCGCCGACGAGGGCCAGGCCCCGCGGGGCGTGCAGGGTGACGCCGTTTCTCCCGCTCTCGATGAACCGCAGCGAGTCCATCTGCCCGTCGGCCCCGAGCCGGCTGATGAAGCCGTTTCCGTCCTTCATGGGACCAACGTTGATGTTGCTGACCCACCAGATCTGCTGCTCCCGGTCCCAGCGGACACTCTCCGGGATGGCGAATCCGGTCGGGGTTGCCAGGCGTACCGGACCATGCTTCGTGGACGGTGCGGCTCCGCCGGTCCCGGCGGATCGTGCGCAGGCGCCGATGGCCAGTGTGATGGCGAAGAGTCGATGGATCGCACATCGCATACGTGGATCTCCGGACATGCTCAGGTCAGGTGCACATTGTCACCACCTCGCCCTGGAGACAACTCACCCGTGAGGGTTGTCACATCCTTCTCACATTCCCCGCGGCCATCATCCAGCGGATCGTCAGACCATTCAGGAGGTACATCGTGGCCGTCAAGAAGAAGGGTGTGCGCTGGGCCGGGACGAAGAAGGCCGGCAGGCCCGCCCCGGGCAAGGCGAAGGCCGAATCCGACCGGAAGCTCCAGCGCGAGGCGGAGCAGCGGCGCCGGAAGGCGGGTGGCACCGGCAAGCAGGAGCGTGCGGTGCAGGCGGGCGAGCGGAAGTATCCCCAGCCGCCACAGCCCAAACAGCGACAGGAGAAGCCGGGCCTCGAGTCCGAGCTCGAACCCCGTCCCGAGTATCTGGCCCCGGAGTACCGCGGATCGGGCAAGCTGGAGGACAGGATCGCCCTGATCACCGGCGGTGATTCCGGGATCGGCCGAGCGGTAGCGGTGCTCTTTGCCCGCGAGGGTGCGAACGTGGCCATTGTCTATCTGACCGAGCACGAAGACGCCGAACAGACGAGGCGCGCGGTGGAGGCGGAGGGCCGGCGCGCCCTCCTGATCCCCGGCGACGTGACCGACTCGTCCTTCTGCGAGGAGGCGGTCGAGACCACGGTGCGAGAACTCGGCGGGCTGGACATCCTGGTCAACAACGCTGCCTACCAGGAGCACCTGCCGTCGCTGGAGGACATCACCGACGAGCAGCTCGACAGGACGTTTCGCACCAACATCTACGGCTACTTCTTCATGGCGCGTGCGGCCCTCAAGCACCTGAAGGAAGGCTCCGCGATCATCAACAGCGGCTCGGTGACCGGGATCCAGGGGAGCAAGGAGTTGCTGGACTATGCCTCCACCAAGGGAGCGATCCACGCCTTCACCAAGTCGCTGGCGCAGAACCTGGTCGAGCGGGGGATCCGGGTGAACGCGGTGGCGCCGGGACCGGTGTGGACCCCGCTCAATCCCGCGGACCAGGACCCGGAAAAGGTCGAGAAGTTCGGCACCGACGTGCCGATGAAGCGGCCGGCCCAGCCGGAGGAGGTCGCGCCGGCATACGTCTTCCTCGCGGCGCCGGTCTGCTCCAGCTACATCACCGGCGAGGTCCTGCCGGTGCTCGGCGGCGAGACCGTAGGGTCGGGCTGAGCCTCAGCGGAGGGTGACGGTGAGCTCGTATCGGGCGCCCTCGTCGGCCGGCACGACGCTCACCACGTAGTCCTGTGTGGCCGGCAGCTTGCCGGCCCACAGCTGGCGCCGCTCGGGCAGCGGCGCCAGCTGCCTCCCGTCGTCCAATCCATAAACGTGCAGCGTGACCGGATCGATCTCGCGGACCGACGCGGCCAGCGTCTGCCCACTCTCCCCCGCGATGATGTAATCCACGGGCGCGCGCGAAGGCGCGGAGCCCTCGATCGCGGCCGTCGGATCCTCGTAGGTCGGGGTGAGTCGGCGTGGGATCTGCACCGCGAGCGTGTACGCAGTAGGCCCGGTGGCGCTTACCCGCACCGCGTAGTCCCCGCTCGAGGGGAGCCGCCCCGACCACAGTGGGCCGGTTCCGGCCGGTGCCGCGAGCTCCTGGCCCTCAGCCACCGAGTAGACCCGTACCGTCGCCGCCGGCTGCGGCGCCCCACCTTGCATCACCGGCCAGGTGATCGCGTGCACCATCATCACCTGTCCCCGCTCCGCGCCGATGAGATAACCCCGGGTATCGCCGGCGCGCAGGCTGTCGTTCACCAGACCCGACGTCGTTCCCCGCGCGAACCGCACCCGGAACAGCCCAACAGTATCGGAAGGTGACGTGGAGGCGCTGATGGCGGCGGGGGCGGCTTCCGGCGTGGCCTTGGTCCCGCCGCATCCGGTGGCGGTGAGTGCGGCGGCGAAAGCGGCGAGCAGGATCGGCGACCGCATGCTTGGGATCTCCCGGGTGGACCTGGGAGAAGAATAACGCGCGGGGCGTCTGCCTGGTGATGGACCTCGGATCGTGCTACAGGTGCAAGCCCTGCTCGAGCACCGCGAGCGCTACGCCATCCCCCTCGCGACAGCGGGTACCGATGACCCCGAGCGACTGACTGGTTCCGTCCTTTCGCCGGAACCGGACACAGGCGGTCCAGTGTTCTTCGTCATTGGCCAGGGCCATCACGCGCGGCAGCTCCTCCGGGCCCGCGAACAAGCCGGACGCCTCGCTCAGCCGCTGAAGCTCGGCCGCGGAGTCGTAACCCAGCAGCCGGGCGAAGGGCAGGTTGGCCACCCGGACCGTCCCGGCGGGGCGCATGAGACAGAGCCCGGTCGGCGCCGAGTCCCCCAGGGCACGGAGCTGCTCCTCGGAATGCCGGATCGCGTCCTCCACCCGCCGACGGATCACCATCTCGGCCTTGAGGTCCGCGACCTGTTTGCGGAGCCCGGCGACCTCGTCGCAGAGCTCTTGCTTGGAGCGGTATTGATCGCGCATCGTGCATGAAGGACGGTTGGGAGACCCCGGCTTGCACCCGCCGGCAGCGACCGGCAGGCGCTGGGTTCACCGCTGCAACGGAAGTGCAAGCTGCCGCACACCTTTTACCGGGCATGTCCCCATGAGATTCGAGCTGGCGTCCTCGTTGGACATCCTGCGCCGCACGCCCGCCACGCTGCGCGCCCTGTTGGAGGGGGCAGGCGACGGCTGGACCCGAAGCAACGAGGGCCGGGACACGTTCAGCCCCTTCGACGTGGTGGGGCACCTCATCGACGGCGAGGAGACCGACTGGATGCCTCGGGCGCGCGTCATCCTCTCCCGGAATCCCGAGGCCGCCTTCACGCCCTACGATCGCTTCCGCCACTACCAGAGGAACCGGGGACGGTCGCTCCCCTCCCTTCTCGACGAGCTCGCCCGGCTCCGCGCCGGGAACCTCGAGGCTCTCGCGGCCTGGAACCTGGGCGATGCCGAGCTGGATCTCCGGGCCATGCACCCGAGCCTCGGCGCCGTCACCCTGCGGCAGCTGCTCGCGACCTGGGTGGCGCACGACCTCGGACACGTCGCGCAGGTCGCCCGGGTGATGGCGAAGCAGTACCGGGACGAGGTCGGGCCCTGGGTGGAGTACCTGCCGGTGCTCACCGACCACGAGTCACCGCGCTCGTGAGGCCTGTGAGCCGAGTCACGCCGCCGGCCGGGCACCGCGGCGCGGTCCTCGCCGGCCTCATCATGGTTCTCCTCCTCGCCGCGCTCGACGGCACCATCGTCGCCACCGCGCTCCCGACCATCGTCGCCGAGCTCGGCGGGCTCGCCCATCTGGCCTGGGTGGTGACCGCGTATCTGCTGGCCCAGACCGCCGTCATCCCGCTCTACGGCAAGCTCGGCGATCTCTACGGGCGGAAGCGCGTCCTCCAGGCAGCCGTCATCATCTTCCTGGTGGGCTCTGCCCTGTGCGGCCTGAGCGGAGACCTCACCCAGCTCATCGTCTTCAGAGCAATCCAGGGTCTCGGCGGCGGCGGGCTGATCGTCGGTGCGCAGGCGGCGGTCGCCGACGTCGTGTCGCCCCGGGAGCGGGGACGCTACCAGGGCATGTTCGGCGCCGCCTTCGCGGCGGCGAGCATCGCCGGTCCGCTGATCGGCGGATTCGTCACCACCCACCTCTCCTGGCGCTGGATCTTCTACATCAATCTGCCGGTCGGCGCAGTGGCGCTGGGGGTGCTCGCGGCCACGCTCCCGACCTCCGGATCGCGCACGAGGCATGACCTGGACTGGCTCGGCGCCCTCACCCTGGCGGTCGCGCTCTGTGCGCTGGTGCTGGTGGCGGACCTCGGCGGGAACCTGCTGCCCTGGACCTCGGCGGCACTGGTGGCGCTCGCCGTCGCGGCGGTCGTCCTGCTCGCCGTGTTCGTGCGGATCGAGTGGCGGGCCGCGGAGCCGATCCTGCCGCTCCGTCTCTTTCGCGACTGGGTCTTCGTCATCGCCGGCGCCATCAGCCTGGTGGCGGGGCTCGCCATGTTCGGGACCGTCACCTACATGCCCCTCTATCTCCAGACGGTGCGCGGCTCGTCGCCGACCGCGTCGGGGCTGGAGCTGTTGCCGGTGATGGGCGGCGCGTTTCTCACCTCGCTGGTCTCGGGACAGCTCATCAGTCGCCGGGGTCGCTATCGCGTGTTCCCGATCGTGGGAACCGCGCTGGCGTCGGCCGGCCTGCTGCTGCTCTCCACCATGGGTCCCGCCACCGGGCGAGCCGCGCTGTATGTCTACCTGCTCGTCTTCGGACTCGGGCTGGGCATGGTGATGCAGGTGATGGTGCTGGCGGTGCAGAACGCCGTGTCTTACGAGGATCTCGGCGTCGCCACCAGCGCGGTGACCCTGTTCCGCTTCATCGGCGGCTCGCTCGGGACCGCGGTGCTCGGCGCCGTTTTCGCCGCGAGGCTGGGCGACTCCGTGGATATCGGTGCGCTGCGTGAGTCCGGGCGGATCGACCCGGCGGTCTTCATGCGCGCGCTGGACACCGTGTTCCTGACGGCGGCCGCCGTCGCCGCATTGGGCTTCCTGCTCGCCCTGCTGCTGCCGGAGCGGCGGCTGCGGGAATCGGTTGCGGCGGGAGCGGCCCGTGAGCAGGGGTCCATGGTGCACACGGGCGACTCACTGGACCAGGTCAGCCGGTGTCTGTGGGGCGCGCTGAGCCGGGAGGACAAACGAGCCGTGCTGACGCGACTGGCCGCACGCGCCGGGCTGGACCTGCGCCCAGCCTCGACCTGGCTCATCGGCCGGTTCGGTGAGACGCCGGGTGCCGACCTGGATGTGCTGGCCCGAAGGTTTTCGGTCGAGCCCGCGCTGCTTCACGGCGCCTTCGCGGACCTGCGGGACCGGGGACTGGCGGACGAGTCGCGCGTGCTGACGTCGGCGGGCCATGCCGCGCTGGAGCGTCTGGTCGCCGCCCGCCGCAGCGCGCTCGGAGAGCTGCTCGCGGACTGGTCACCCGAGACGCACGGCTCGCTCGCGGACTATCTGCGGCGCGTGGCTCGCGATTTCGCGGCCCAGGCGCCGGCCTGAGCCGTCTTGAGGCGCACCTCATGGCTTCATGCCGGCTCGACGACTCCCCCGGCTGCCGTGATCCAGGTCGCAAAATTCCCCATCCCGACCAGCCCCATTACGCTTCTGCGCACATGTGCACAGGAGCCCTCGATGCGGCCTGAAGACCCGGCCGAAGTCCCGCTGGAGCCCGTCGCCCCCCGGCCGGCGGTGGCCGAGCAGCCGGCCGAGACGCTGCCGCGACGGCGGTCGCACCTGGTGGTGGTGGTCACCCGCGCGCTGGACGCGAGCGAAGCCGGCGACTCGGGCGCGGTGCTCAGAGCCCGACACTGGAACCCGCACGAGCGCCGCTGGAGCGAGAACGACTACGACGGGGTCGAGAGCCTCCGGCGCCGCCATATCGAAGAGGAAGGTTGGGAGCTGCTGCAGGAGCAGCGACTGGATGCCCCACTCGCCGTCGAGCTGATCTTCAAGGCCTACCGTGTCGATTTCACCCGGCCGAGCCGGGAGCAGGTCCTGCGCGACATCGGCATGACCCCCGACGACGTCAGCCAGCTGCTGGAGGACGTGGACCGCCGGCAGGAAGACGAGTAGCGGCGTGCAAGGCACAGCCTACGCCGTTCTTTGGGCAATCACCGTCTGCCATCTGCTGAACGACACGATGCAGGCGCTGCTGCCCGCGCTCTACCCGGTCCTGAAGAGCGCCTTCGATCTCGACTTCGGGCAGATCGGGCTCATCACGCTCACCTTCCAGCTGACGGCGTCGCTGCTGCAGCCCGCCGTCGGCTTCTACACCGACCACCGCCCCCAGCCCTACTCGCTCGTTGCCGGCATGGGGCTCAGCCTCACCGGCCTCCTAGTCCTCTCGGTCGCACCTACCTATCCCCTGCTCCTCCTCTCGGCGGCGCTGGTCGGGATGGGATCGGCCGTCTTCCACCCCGAGTCCTCGCGGGTGGCGAGGATGGCCTCCGGCGGGCGGCACGGCTTGGCGCAGTCGCTCTTCCAGATGGGCGGCAACACCGGCTCGGCGCTTGGACCGCTGCTTGCCGCGTTCGTGGTGGTGCCCCGCGGCCAGCGGAGCATCGCCTGGTTCAGCGCCGCGGCGCTCGCGGGGATGATCATCCTCTCCCGCGTCGGCGCCTGGTACAACGCGCACCGGCGGAGCGCCGCCAAGATCCGGAGCGCGACCCCACCGCACGACTTCCCCCGCGGCAAGGTGGTGGGCGCGCTCACGATCCTGCTGATCCTGGTGTTCAGCAAGAACGTCTATCTCGCGAGCATCAGCAGCTACTACACCTTCTTCCTGATCGAGAGGTTCGGCCTCTCGGTGCAGAGCGCGCAGCTGCACCTGTTCGTGTTTCTGGGGGCGGTGGCCGCGGGCACGATCATCGGCGGCCCGGTTGGCGACCGGCTGGGCCGGAAATGGGTGATCTGGGCGAGCATCCTCGGCGTGCTGCCGTTCACCCTCGCGCTCCCGTACGTGAACCTGTTCTGGACCGGCGTGCTCAGCGTGGCGATCGGGGTGATCCTGGCGTCGGCCTTCTCGGCGATCCTGGTGTTCGCCCAGGAGCTGGTGCCCGGCCGGGTGGGCATGGTCTCGGGACTCTTCTTCGGCTTCGCCTTCGGCACCGCCGGCATTGGCGCCGCCTTGCTGGGCGATCTGGCCGATCGCGGAGGCATCGAGCTGGTGTACCGGCTGTGCTCCTACCTGCCGGCGCTCGGCCTGCTCACCGCGTTCCTGCCCGACATCGAGAGCGGGGCGCGCCGACTGGAGCCGGCGCGTCCCGAGCCCGAGGCCGACACCGTCCCGCTGGTCTGAGGTGCATCAGCGGGGACTTGACCTCGGCCCCGCGCTTCAACTCTCTTGCTGTACTCGACGGATTGGAGGAGCCGCGTGGATCCACTGGTCATCGTGCTTCGACTGATTCATGTCGTTGCAGGCGCTCTCTGGGTCGGAATGGTGACGTTCGTGACTTACTTTCTCCAGCCCGCGTTGCAGGAGGCCGGGCCGGAGGGCGGCAAGGTGATGGCCGCCGTCCAGCGCCGCGGCATCATGACCGTAATGCCGATCCTCGCCGTGGCGACCCTGGTCTCCGGGCTGTGGCTCTACCTGCGCGCGGCCGGAGGACAACACGCGGAGTTCGCGCGCTCCGGACCGGGCATGGCGTTCGGACTGGGTGGGCTGGCCGCGATCGCGGCCTTCCTGACGGGAATGACCGTCATGCGGCCGGCCATGATGAAGGCGGTGGCGCTGGCCCAGTCGCTCGGCCCCTCCGCGACGCCGGAGGAGCGCCAGCGGGTCGGAGCCGAGGCGCAGCGCCTGCGGACGCGAGCGGGGGTCGCGGGCAAGGCGGTGAACCACCTGCTCTTTCTCGCCGTGGCGGCGATGGCGGTGGCCCGGTACCTGGTGTAGCGGATCCGTGACCGGATTGCTGCTGCTCGCGCTGCTCGCCCTGACCGGGTGCGCCTCGCGAGCGGCGGAGACTCCACCTCCCGCTGGTCCTCTCGCCGTCGCCGAATCCCTCTATCTCGACCTGCGGGACGTGCGGGATCGGATCGACGTCGCCGCGGCCGCCGCCCGGAACGTCGCCTCCGACGGCACCCCGGTCTCCGCGCTCGCCGCCCGGCACCACGAGCTGCGGCGCGCGGTGATCGAGCGGATCGCGGCGGTGGATTCGGCGCAGCTGTCGACGGAGGACCGACGAGCGTTCGGCGTGATGCGGCGGGCGCTCTCGCGCGATCTGACGCCGGTCTCGACCGCGGCAGCCTCGGCCGTCGCCGAGGGGCGGCCGGACTGCGGCTACGATCCAGGAGCGATCGCACGCGCGGATTCGCTGCGCGCCCGGATCTACGCCTGCTACGCCTGGGCGCAGAGCCATGTGGTGGTGGACGACGACACGCTCGACCGGCTGACGGTGTACGGCGAGCTCGCCCGCACGGAGAGCCGCGACCGGCGGCGCCTGCTCTTTCTCGCGCTCGATCCTGTCTGGCGCAGCATCAACGGCGACAACTTCGCTTCGAGTCCGTACCGCACGCTGATCGCGCTCGACGCACCCCGGCGCGGCAAGCTTCCCGCCGCGCGCGACGCCGGCCTCGCCGGCGTGCCTTCGGACTCCCTCGATCCTTGGCTTCTCGCTGTTCTGGCGGCCTGGCGAGCGGCCGCGCCGGATTCCGTGATCGAGCCCTGGGACTGGTACTATCTCGCCGGCCGACCCACCCGCGAGCTCGGAAGCCGGGTGCCGAGGGAGCGGCTCGTCGCGATCAACCAGGCCGTCTATCGGGCCCTGGGCGCCGACCTCGGCGCGCTGAACGTGCGCTACGACCTGGAGCCGCGCGGGGGCAAGACGCCGGTCGCGTTCTGCACCTTCGGCGCGAGGCCGCGTCTAGCGAGCGGACGCTGGACCCCGGGCGAGCCGTCGGTCTTCGCCACCTACCGCACCGGCGGCCTGGACAACCTCGCCGAGCTGCTGCACGAGACCGGGCACGCGATCCACATCGCCGCGATCCATACCCGACCCGCGTTCACCGACTGGCCCGACAGCGATCCCTTCACCGAGGCGGTGGCCGACTTCATCGCGCTCGACGTCGCGGAGCCCGCATGGCAGCAGCGCTGGCTGGGAGACTCGGTCCCGCTGGCCGACGGCCTCCGCGCCCGGTACGGTGGAATCGTACTCGACGTCGCGTGGTCGCTGTTCGAGCTCCGCATGCTGCGCGACCCTTCGGCCGACCCGAACGAGGTCTGGACCCGGCTCACGTCCGAGTACCTGCGCATCCGGCCACACCCCGAGCTCTCCTGGTGGGCGATGCGGGGCCAGCTGGTGGACGCGCCGGGATACATGATGAATTACGCGGTCGGCGCGATGCTCATCGCCGCGTTGCGCGCGCGGACCTTGGAGCGACACGGGCCCTGGATCCAGGGCGATACGAGCTGGTACCCCTGGGTCTCGCGCACGCTCTTCCGCTACGGCCTCGAGCGCCCAACCCGTGAGGTGGTGGAAGAGTTTCTCGGTGGGCCGGTGACGCCGGCGGCGCTTCTGAAGGACATGGGGAGAATGAAGCGCTGAGAGTGCGCCGGGATCAGTGAGGACTGCCGCCGCTGGTGTCGACGGTATCCCCCTGGTTCACGAGAGGTCCGTCGTAGGGACGCATCCGAACCTCGCTGCTGCCGGTGTCGGCCACGGTGTCCCTCGACGGCGTGCCGACATCGGTGGAGGGAGCCGCGCTGGTGTCTTCGACGGCGGCGCGGGTCTCGTGATCCTCGGTGCGCCGCGGACCGCACGCCGCAGCCAGCATGAGCATGCCGGAAAGCGCCAGCAGGTTCGCTTTCATGTATAGTACCTCTCGTTGCGGTCCTCGGGCCCTCTCGGCCAACCTAGGCGGCACCGTCCCGACGGGACGTGACCCCAGTCACCCGGGAGGTCAGGTGCTGGTTCGCTGGCTCTTCGCATGGCTGCACCTGCTGGGCCTGGGCGTCGGACTCGGCGCGGTGTGGGCCCGGGCGCGGGCGCTCCGCGCCCCGCTCGACACCGACGGCCTGCGACGGGTCTTTCATGCCGATGCCTGGTGGGGTGTCGCGGCCGTGATCTGGATCAGTACGGGGCTCGTGCGGATGATCGGTGGACTCGAGAAGGGGACCGAGTACTATCTCCGGAATCACGTCTTCTGGGGCAAGATGGCGCTCCTGGTCGTCATCCTCCTGCTGGAGCTCGGGCCCGCCGTCACGCTGGGGCGGTGGAGGAGGCAGGTGGCGAGCGGGACCAGGCCCGACACCGCTCCCGCCGAGCGCTTCGCCCGGATCAGCGTCGCTCAGGCCGTGCTGGTGGTGCTGATGGTCCTCGCCGCGACCGCGATGGCGCGGGGCATCGGCATGCCCGCGAGCAGGTAACGCCACCCACCCATGCCGTCCGGTCCGCTCGCCCGATTGCGCAGAGTCTGTCTGGCACTCCCGGAGGCTCACGAGGTCGAGGCCTGGGGCGAGCCTACCTTTCGGGTGCGGAACAAGCTGTTCGCCATGTACGCCGCGCCGACCAATCATCACGGGGCCGGCCGGCCCGCCGTGTGGTGCAAGGCGGCGCCGGGCAACCAGGCGCTCATGGTTCGCGCGGAACCGGCGCGCTACTTCGTGCCGCCGTACGTCGGGCCGAGCGGCTGGGTCGGCGTGTGGCTGGATCGGAATCCGGACTGGTCGGAGGTACGGGAGCTGATGCGAGACTCATACAGATTGGTGGCGCCGAAGAAGCTCGCGGCCTTGCTGGGAGGTGACGAGTGACGAGTGCTGTCGTGGACCGCCCGCTGGTGCTGCGCGATGGCCGCCAGGTGCGGATTCGGCGGGCGGAACCGGACGACGCGGCGGCCATCCTCGCCTATCTCGGCAGGGTCGGTGGCGAGACCCTCAATCTCACCTTCGGCGCCGAAGGACCCGGGTTCACCGAGGAGGAGGAGCGGGCCTACCTCACCTATATGGCGGCAGCGGACAACTCGCTCGCGATCGTGGCGGTTACGGAAGACGAGATCGTCGGTGCGCTCACGTTCGACGGCGGTCGCAGGCCGCGGATGCGGCACGCGGGCGAGTTCGGCATCAGCGTCCTCCAGGCGTACGCCGGCGTGGGGCTCGGCAAGGCGCTGCTGGGGTACCTGCTCGCATGGGCTGAGCGGGGGGGAATTGTGCGGAAGATCAACCTCAAAGTGCGAGTGGATAAC
>Ga0247822_10001979_pt1 | contig 12900 bp, 12 predicted proteins | sample 13C_Cellulose_Da_FD_192423 | JGI IMG/M metagenome (GOLD analysis project Ga0247822, IMG submission 192423) | Soil microbial communities from agricultural site in Penn Yan, New York, United States - 13C_Cellulose_Day30 | ecosystem: Environmental > Terrestrial > Soil > Agricultural land | place...
CATCCGCGAACGTATGAACCCGGGCAACCGGATCTCCTACATCATCGCGCGCAACATCAACTACACCAACGTCTGCAACGTCGACTGCAACTTCTGCGGCTTCTATCGCAGCGACGACCCGAAGCGCAAGGGGCACGACGAGGGCTACGTCCTGACGCGCGAGCAGATCCGCCAGAAGATGGACGAGCTCGCCGATGCCGACGGTGTGCAGGTGCTGCTGCAGGGCGGTGTCAATCCAAACCTCCCGCTCGAGTACTACACGAGCCTGTTCCGCTGGCTCAAGAGCGAGTGGCCGCAGATCCATCTGAACAACCTCTCGGCCGACGAAGTGCTCGGACTCTGTCCCGATCGCACGCCCGCGCAGATCGAGCACGTGCTGCGCACACTGCGCGACGCCGGACTCGACGCGCTGCCGGGCGCCGGCGCGGAGATCCTCGTCGATCGGGTGCGCCGCCGCGTCTCCTACAAGAAGAGCCGCTCGTCGATCTGGCTGGAGGTCATGCGCCAGGTCGGCAAGATCGGCATGAAGGCGTCGGTCACGATGCTCTACGGAATGGGGGAGACCACCCGCGACAAGTTCGCGCACATGGCGAAGATCCGTCAGCTCCAGGATGAGGTCGAGCCGTTCACCGTGTTCATCACCTGGCCGTATCGCAAGGCCGAGGAGCAGAAGCTCCGCAGCTTCGATCAGTCGGGCGCGACCTACCTGCGCATGCAGGCGATCAGCCGCATCTACTTCGACAACATCCAGCACATCATGTGCTCGTGGGTCACGCAGGGTCCCGACGTCGGACAGGCCGCGCTGAGCTACGGCGCCGACGACTTCGGCTCGGTGATGTTCGAGGAGAACGTCGTCTCCGCCTCCGGCGTGACCTATCGCATGGATGCCGGCTCGATGGAGCACTACATCCGCGACGCTGGGTTCATACCGTTCCGGCGCAAGGGCGACTTCAGCGACTGGAATCGCGAGGAGCACGACGCGCTGCGCGCGCGCGCGATCGTCGCCGAGCTCGCGCCCGGGCAGATCTGATCGCGAGCGTCGCGTCGGCACGGTGCCGACGGTCGCCGATGCGACCCGGCAGTGCCTTGCGCGGGAGCCCCGCCGGCTCCACTATCATGCGTGTCGCCGACGAGCGCCGAGGCGACCGCACCGTATCGATGTGATCATGCCCAGTCTGGCTTCGCTCCGTCTCGTGCTCTGTCTGATCGGCGCGCTCGCCGCGGAGGCGAGCGCGCAGCACGTCGTCGTCGTCGGCTCGGCCGACGAGCTGCAGCGACTGCTTGCACGGCGCGTCGACTCGATCGAGATCCGACTGTCGCCGGGCAGTTACCACCTCGTTCCGACCCACCACGTCGAGCCGACCTGCGGCAACTGCATCGACTCGTTGACGCGCGTCGCGTACACGCGCGGCGTTCGCATCAGCGGCCGGGCGGTACGCCTCGTCGGTCCTCAGGATCGCTCGGCCGAGATCGTCACGCACGCCGGCTACGGACTGCTGGTGGAAGACTGCGTCGGCTGCACGATCGAAGGACTGACGATCACCGGCGGCGAGCGCGACTCCTCCGGCGCCGCGACCGATGCGGCGATCGTGGTACGCCGCAGCAGCGTCGAGATCGTCAACAACCGCATCACCGGCAACCTCGGCGACTCGGCGACGGTCGGGCGCCTCGTTGTAGGGATCATCGGCATCGCGGGTCGCGAGGGCAGCGATATGCACATCACGCGCAACGACATCACACGGAACTCGTGGGATGGCATCGCGCTGTATCGCGGAGCGCGCGCCGACATCCGCGGCAACGTCATCGACGGCGTCGATGCGGCGACCGGACCGCGCGTCGGCGGTGGGAGGGGCGTCGCGATCGGCATCACCTGGAACGCCGTCGCGACCGTCGAGGAGAATCTCGTGCGGCGCTACTGGAAGGGCATCGGCGTCTTCTCGAACGCGACGGCGTTCATACGCCGCAACGTCGTCGAGGAGATCGTCACGTGGGGCGTGGCGCTCTGGGGTGGTGACTCCGGCCGCCCGCGCGCCGAGATCGTCGACAACGTCGTGTACTCGACCGGTGCGTGCGGAGTGTCCATCAGCCGCTCGATGTCGGGCGAGGAGCCCGGACGCTTCGAGCGCAACGTCGTCGTGCGCTCGGGCCAGAACCCGAAATACGATTCGGCTGAGTATTATTGCCAGCAGTGCGCGCTCGCGCTCAACGCCGTGCCGGTCGGGTTTCTGATCAACGACAACCTCTTCTTCGACAATCGCCGGGGAGACCCGGCGCTGCCGCAGCTCGACGTCAGCGACGAAGCCTTCCTGCGGTCGATCCCCGCCTGGTGCACGCCCCTGTCGCGCGTGGCCTCGCTTGGACGCTCCGATTTCCTGCGGCGATACTGCTCCGACCGCGAGCTCGAGAGCGAGCGGCCGTGAGCGCTCGACGATGACAACACGCAACGCACTTCAATCCATCAAGAGAAGATGACGCGCATTTCCTTTCCCGCTCTGATTCTCGCGCTCGCGCTGGTCGTGGGCTGCGACGCTTCGAAGTCCGGTCCGCAGAACTCCGGCGCCGTCCCCGGCGGCAAGCCGAAGATCGAGGTCGTCGGCGGCGATGTCGCCGACTGGGGCAACCCGCCGACCGGCATTCTCAAGCGCGTGATGAAGATCACGAACAACGGCGACGGCACGCTCAACATCGCCGAGGTCAAGCCGAGCTGCGGATGCACGACCGCGCCGCTCGACAAGAAGGTCCTGCAGCCCGGCGACACCGCTTCGATGGAAGTGTCGCTCGACGTCGCGCACAGCACGGGTACGGTCACGAAGAACATGACGATCTACTCGAACGACTCGACCAACCCCGCGCTGCTGGTCACGCTCAAGGCGAACCTCGTGCGCGATCTGACGGCCGTCCCCGACTTCTTCCCGATCTCACAGGAAGCGACCGCCGGCAAGGAGTTCGCGACGTCGGTCGCGCTGAAGAACACCGGCAGCACGCCGATGTCGGTCGGACCGCCCCGGCTCAAGGATGCCGCCGAGATGCTCGTGCGCTTCGACATGACCGCGCCGACCGTGCTGCAGCCCGGCGACAGCACGACGATCGTCGCGCACGTCAGGCCGCTGAAGGCCGGCGTCGCGAGCACCGACGTCATCGTGCCGACCGACAGCAAGGCAATGCCGACGATGGACGTCCGGCTGACCGTCTCCGCGAAATAGACCATCAATGGACACCAATCTCGGATCGATCCTCGGCACGGTCGTGATCATCCTCTTCGGCGCCGGGATCGCCTACTTCGTTCCGCGGATGATCCGCAGCGAAGGATCCGAGCACGGTCCGGGCGATCTGCCGATCGACAAGTGGATGCGCATTCTCGGCATCATCGTCATGGTCGTCGGCGCCATCCAGGCCGTCCTGATGTTCGTCCTGTAGATCATCATGTCCACGACCGCCGAGGCCGAGCTTCCCGGCGCATCGCTCGACGATCGAACGGCTCACCGACGAGTGACCGCCGCGACCGCCGCACAGCATTCGTACTGCACGCCATGAGCACCGACAACACCGCGCGCTTCTCCGACCGCGTCGACGATTACGTCAAGCACCGACCCGGCTACCCGCAGGCTGTGGTGACCTATCTGCACGGCGTGCTCGGGGTTGACCCGCGCGCGACGGTGGCGGACGTCGGCTCGGGCACGGGCATCTTCACGCAACTGCTGATCGACGCCGGACACACCGTGTTCGCGATCGAGCCGAACACGCCGATGCGCGCCGCCGCCGAGCGCCTGATCGGCAACCGCCCCGGCTTCATCAGCGTCGCGGCCACGGCCGAGCGCACGTCGCTCGACGATGCCAGCGTCGACCTGGTGACCGCCGCACAGGCGTTCCACTGGTTCGACGTCGAAGGCGCACGTTCCGAGTTCTCACGGATCCTCCGCCCCGGAGGCTACGTCGTGCTGCTGTGGAACGACCGACGCGAGGACGGCTCGGACTTCTCGGTGGAGTACCAGTCGCTGATCGATGAGTACAACACCGACCTCGCCGTCGTCGACCATCGGCGGCTCACCCGAGGCGATGCCGTCATCGAACGCTTCTTCGGCGCCTCGGGCCACCGCACCATCTGCTTCGAGAACCGTCAGCGCCTGGACTTCGAGGGACTCCGGGGACGTCTCGTTTCGTCGAGCTACATCCCCGCCGCGGGCGCGCCGCGTCACGACGAGATGATCGACGAGCTGGCTGCACTCCACGCGCGGCACGCCGTCGACGGCTTCGTCGAGATCTCCTACGAGACGAAGGTGTACTACGGTCGGCTGGAGGGCCGTTCGTGAGACTCTTTCGAGCGGAGGCGCTCTTCGACGGCGACGGCCGGCTGCTGCGCGATGCGGGCGTCGTGGTCGACGACGGAGGCACCGTGCAGGAAGTCGGCCCGATCGATTCGATCCGGACCGGCGTCTCCGAGCGTCACGACGTGCAGGTGCTGATGCCAGGCGTCGTCAACGCCCACACGCACCTGACCGACGCCGAGATCGAGCGTCCCGTGCCCGGAGGCGACGGTCTCAACGCCTGGGTGCGGCGGCTGCTGAAGCGGCGAGACGGTCGTCCGGATCCGGAGGACACCATCGAGCAGGGCGAGCCTCGTCGAGCCAATGGCCCGAGCCAGAGCGTCGCGCTCGACGCGGTCGCCGAGGTGCTACGCCGCATGCGTCAATCCGGGACCGTCGCCATCGGCGAGGTCTGCAACGGCATCGCGACGCTCGAGCCGATCCTGCAGTCCGGGATGCGGACGCGATTCATCCAGGAGCTGCTCGCGTTCAGAAGCGAGCGCGCCGCTCCGGCGCTCGAGGCGGCCGTCGAGATCGAGACCACCGCCCGCTGGAACGACCGCGTGCTGCCCACCGTCGGCATTCATGCGCCGTATTCGGTCTCGCCGGAGCTCGCGGGGATGATCCTCGAGCACAACACGAAGCGCCGCCGTCTCACGTTCGTGCACCTGACCGAGGATCCCGCCGAGCGCGAGCTCTACATCAACGGTGACGGACCGTGGAAGGAGTACCTGAAGGAGCTCGGCGCATGGGACGAATCCTGGCGCGCCCCCGGCGTCGCGCCGATCGAGCACTACGACCGGCTTGGGCTTCTCGGACCGAGCCTCGCGGCGGTGCACCTGGCCGACGCGACGGACGACGAGATCGCGCTCGTCGCGACGCGTGGCGTGCGAGTGATCCTCTCGCCGACCTCGAACCTGCACATCGGCAACCGACTGCCACCACTCGAGGCGATCGTCGCCAGGGGAATCCCGTTTGCCCTCGGCACCGACGGCCGCGGCTCGAACCCGAGCATCGACGTCTTCGACGAGGCCGGGCTCCTCGCCGAGCGCTTCGAATCGCTCGACGGGATGCTGTTGATTCAGGCGCTGACGGCCAACGGCGCAGCGATGCTCGGCTTCGGCGAGCTCGGGCGGATCGCCCCTGGCATGCGTCCCGGCCTCGTGGCGATCGAGGTCGCCTCGCTCGACGGCAGCGACGGCGACGTGGCCCGGCGTGTGATCATTGAGCCGATCAGCCGCGGCGCGCACCCGGGTGGTTGATCCTGCGGTCCCGGAGGCCGAAGTTGTGGTACGTGGAGCATGTGATGGGTCGGCGACTCGCGCCGGCGGTGCCGGCCGGAGGGCTCCCGGCGCTAACCGATTTTATCACGCAGTTCCCGGCCGCGGGCGGATATTGACCCCTCGACGGGACCACCCGAAGGATCGACGACCCTATGCAGTCACAGCAGGCCGAGAACCCGCCGGCGGGCGTGTCGCTCTTCGAGCGCGCGCGCACGTTCGGGCGGATGATCAAGTTCAGTCACAGCGTCTTCGCGCTGCCGTTCGCGTTCGTCTCCGGACTGATCGCGTGGGCTCGCGTTGGCGTGTCGCTGACGGCCGTCGACGTCCTGCTGCTGCTGGTCTGCATGGTGAGCGCGCGCACCGCGGCGATGGGCTTCAATCGCGTCGCCGACCGCGACATCGACGCGATCAACCCGCGCACGCGCAACCGTGAGATACCCGCCGGCGCGATCTCGCTCGGCGAGGCGCGCGCGTTTACCGCGCTTGCGTCGGTCACGTTCATCGCCGCCTCGTTCGCCGTCAACACGCTGTGCGGAATCCTCTCGATCCCGCTGCTGGCGCTGCTGCTCGGGTATTCGCTGACGAAGCGCTACACCGCCGCGGCGCATTTCGTGCTCGGCCTGTGCCTCGGCGCGGCGCCCATCGGCGTCTGGTTTGCGCTGACCGGCAGCTTCGCCTGGCCGCCGCTGCTGCTGGGCCTCGGCGTGACGCTGTGGACGGCCGGCTTCGACATCTACTACAGTTGTCAGGACGAGCGCTTTGACCGCGAGAGCGGCCTGCGCTCGATGCCCGCGCGCCTCGGCGCGCTGCGCTCTATCAGGATCGTGCGCCTGGTGCACGCGCTCGCGTCGATCGCCTTCGTCGCCTTCGGCCTGATCGTCGGAATGGGTCCGATCTTCTTCGCCGGACTCGCCGGCGTCATCGGCATCCTCGCCTACGAGGCGTGGCTGCTGCGCAACGGCGACCTCGCGCGCATCGACCTGGCGTTCTTCAACCTCAACGGCTACGTCAGCATCCTGTTCGCGGCCTCGACGCTCGTCGATCTCCTGGTGTTCGGCGGACTCTAACGACCGAGAGAGCTATCCCCATGAAGTCCATCCTCTTCGCCGCCGACGCCACGCCGCTGCAGATCGCGGCCGTCCGTCGCGCGCTCACCAATGCGGGCGCGGCCAGCGTGTCGATGCTCAACGGCGCGCGCTCGGTGATGCTCATCGGCGATCCGGCCGGCGAGATCCACCTCGAAGAGTACCGCGCGATGCCCGGCGTCGAGGACGTGATGCAGCAGGAGGAGAAGAACGTTCACGTCTCCGGTGACCGCCCGCCGATGGACCTGACTTCGGGCATCGAGGGCATGACCATGATCGCCGGTCCCTGCGGCATCGAGAGCGAGGAGCAGGTCGCGGTGATCTTCGCGCACCTGGCGAAGGAGGGGCTCCGGTTCGTCCGCGGCGGCGCGTACAAGCCGCGCACATCGCCGCACGATTTCCAGGGCGCCCGCCGGGCCGGACTCGAGATGGCATCGGAGATCGCGCGCGACTACGGGCTGCAGCTCGTCAGCGAGGCGGTCGATCCGCGCGACATCGAGCTGATGGCGCGCTACGTCAGCGTGCTGCAGATCGGCACGCGCTCGATGCAGAACTTCGCGCTGCTCAAGGAGGCCGGCGCGAGCGGCCTGCCCGTGCTGCTCAAGCGAGGCATGTCCGCGACGGTCGAGGAGTGGATCGGCGCCGCCGAGCACGCTCTGGTCGCCGGCGCGGCCACGGTCATCTTCTGCGAGCGAGGCATCCGCACGTTCGAGTCGATCACCCGCAACACACTCGACATCCTCGGCGCCGCCGCGCTCAAGGAAAAGACGCAGCTTCCGGTGATCATCGATCCGTCACACGCCGCCGGCCGCCGCAGCCTCGTCATCCAGGGAGGCCTCGCCGGCGTCGCCGCGGGACTCGACGGCCTGCTCGTCGAAGTGCATCACGATCCGGCGTCCGCACGCTCCGACGCGTCGCAGGCGCTTACGCTCGACGACTTCTCGCGCCTCATGGAGCTCTCGCGTGCCGTGCGCGCGGCGCTTCGAGAGGCACCCGTGGCGGTCCGTTAACGGATCTCTGTGGACCGTGCTCCCTGCAGCACGCGTCGCGGCTGCGGTCGAATCAGTTTCCGACGTCAATCAACCCTGCGCTCAACGTGACCACGCTTCGCCTCGCCTACAGTCCCGATGCGGATGACGCGTTCATGTTTCGCGCCGCGATCGAGGGGCTCATCGATACCGAAGGGCTCCGCTTCGAGCCGGTGACCAGCGACACGCAGAGCCTCAACGACGCGGCCGGGCGCGGGGAGGTCGACATCAGCGCGATCTCGGTGGCGGCCTATCCGTACCTCGCCGAGCGCTTCGTGCTCTTCGGTCACGGCGGTTCGGTCGGCATGAACTACGGTCCGGTCATTGTCGCCCGTAGCGGGCACTCGATCGCAGAGCTCGCCGGCATGCGGATCGCGACGCCGGGAGAGCGCACGACCGCGCACCTCGTGACCAGACTGATCGCGCCGACGGCGACGTTCACGACCGTTCCGATCACGCCGTACGAGTCCGTCTTCGATGCGATCGAGCGCGGCGACGTCGACGCGGGCATCATCATTCACGAGGGACGACTGACGTATCCGCTGCACGGTCTGGCGAAGATCGTCGACCTCGGAGAGTGGTGGTACACGGAGCACGGACTGCCGCTGCCGCTGGGCGCGAACGTCATCCGTCGCGCGCTCGGCGCCGATGTGATCGCCCGCGCGAGCCGGGTGCTTCAGCGCTCGATCGGATGGGCGCTCGAGCATCGCGACGAGATGATCGAGTTCCTGATCACGCACGTGCACCGGCCGGCGGAGGTCGCGACGCACGAGCTGCTCGATCGCTACCTCGGCATGTACGCGAACGAGGAGACCTACGAGTACACCGAGCCGTCGCGGCGGGCGATCCAGATGCTGCTCGATCTCGGCGCCGAGCGGGGATTGCTGCCGCACACCATTACCGCGGAGTACGTATGAAGCGTATCCTGTATCTGTTCTCGTCCGACCTCGAGCGCAACGCGGCGTTTCCTGACGGCGTGCCGGCGGGCGCGATGATCGACACGACGGGCGTCGGCCCGATCGACGCGGCGATCGGAACCGCGCGCGCCGTCGCCGAGCACGCGCCGGATGCCGTCGTGTTCATCGGCACCTGCGGCGCGCACCGCGATGCGAGGCTGAAGATCGGAGACGTCATCCGCGCGACCACGATCCGTCTCGGCAGCGGCGACGTCGCGAGCGGCGAGATGAGAATCCCGTCGCTGCTACCGAGCGAGGTGACGTGCGACGACGATCTGGGACTGGCCGTCGCGGGCTCGATCGCCGCATCGCTCAACAGCGAGATCCGCGACGCGCGCGTCTCGTGCACGCTCGGCGTCACCGAGAGCGACGAGCTCGCCGCGACGCTCGCCGCGTTCGACGGCAGCCAGGTCGAGAACCTCGAAGCGTTCTCGGTCGCCCACGCCGCACGGCCGCTGCCGGTCGCTGTCATCCTCGGCGTGACGAACATGGTCGGCGTCGGCGCCGGCCGCGACTGGTTCGCGAACTATCGATCGATCATGCACCGTCTGTCGCATTGCGTCGTCGCGACGAGCGAGAGCGCTACCGAGTAGGGATCCATGACCATGCACCCAGCACCAGTCGACGCCGGCTCCCCGGTCATCGCCGAGCTCGAGCGGATGTTCGGGGACTTCCCGGACATGCCCGCCGAGGCGATCCTCAAGCAGGACCTCCTGCGACAGGGGATCGCCTTCGAGGAGTCGGCCCTGCAGGTCGCCAGCGGATACAAGCCGAAGGATTACTTCATCTTCTCCTTCGACCTCGTCCCGATGCGCGACATGCAGCATCACGAGGCGTACCGCTCGCCCGAGGAGATCCGCATGACCGGCGGACCGTACGAGCTGCGTCCGACGATCGTCTCGGTGCGCGTCAACCCCGCGTCGCCCTACGTCGTGCGCATCGTCGAGGGCCGCCTGGCGCTGACGTGCGGCGCGACGACGCTGGCCGAGCTCGAGTTCCCGCCGATTCCCGAGTACTACCAGCACAGCCTCTCGAGCGGACTGAAGATCTCGCAGATCGCGCCGGCGATCGAGTGGGGATACCTCGTCTACCTGACCGTCTACCGGCTGTGCCAGTACTGGGGCAAGGAGGAGGAGTGCCGCTTCTGCGACCTCAACGAGAACTTCCGCCAGCAGCGCGATCACGGCCGCGAGTACACCGCCGTCAAGACGATCGACGACGTCGTCGAGGCGATGGCGCTGATCAACGCGCACGACACGGTCTCGCGCGCGTACACGGTCACCGGAGGCTCCATCACGTCGACGCTGCAGGGGATGGGGGAGGCCGAGTGGTATGCGCGCTACGCCGAGGCGATCGAGAGCCGGTTCGCCGGACGCTGGATCCCGAAGGCGGTCGTGCAGGCGTTCCCAAAGAACGAGGTGCAACTGCTCAAGGACGCCGGCTACCGGATCTATCATCCGAACTACGAGATCTGGGACGAGAAGCTCTTCGACTGGATCTGCCCCGGCAAGGCGCGCTACGTCGGCCGCGACGAGTGGATGAAGCGCATCGTCGACGCGGCGGAGGTCTTCGGACCCGAATACGTCATCCCGAACTTCGTCGGCGGCGTCGAGATGGCCCGGCCGCACGGCTACACCGACGTCGACGCGGCGATCGCCTCGACGACCGAGGGTCTCGAGTACTTCATGAGCAAGGGGATCATCCCGCGGTTCACGACGTGGTGTCCGGAGCCGACGAGCGATCTCGGGCGGCAGGAGGGACCGTCGCTCGAGTACTTCGTGAAGCTGCTGCTGGCCTGGCGCACGACGTTCGAGAAGTACAATCTGCCGGCGCCTCCGGGATACGGAAGACCGGGCGTCGGCAACGCCGAGTTCTCCGTCAGCGCGTTCATGGACGTCATCCGGGTGGAGAAGCTTCCGAAGGGTCGCGAGATCGCGCCCATCTGACGCGCGGCGACGTCGACGCCGAACCGCCGCGCGCGAGAGTTGTACCGTCGCTGGCCGAACCGATCGCGAACATGCCCGACACCAGCTCCATCACCGTCGGTCGATCGCGCGAGCTGCGCGGCACGCTGCGCGTGCCGTCGGACAAGTCGATCACCCACCGCGCGCTTTTCTTCGGCGCCATCAATCGGCGCACGACCACCATCATCGATCCCTCGCCCGGAGACGACGTCCGGCGCACGCTCGCGCTCGTCACAGAGCTCGGCCGCGACGTCGACGTGCTCGATGACGCGATCGTGCTGCGCGACGGCGACGCGCGCAACGACGGCGCGCCGCTCGCGCTCGACTGCGGCAACTCGGGCACGACCGCGCGCCTCGCCATGGGCCTTCTCGCCGCCGAGCCCGGACGCTTCACGCTCGACGGCGACGAGTCGCTGCGACGCCGCCCAATGGAGCGCGTGGCCGCGCCGCTGCGACGCCTCGGCGCCGTGATCACGACGAACGATGGTCGGCTCCCGGCTGAGATCCTCGGCGCCTCGGACCTCGCCGGCGGCGCCTCGCACGGGCTCATCGCGGTGGAGTCCGCGCAGGTGCACGCGGCGCTCGTGCTCGCCGCGTTGCGATCGCGCGCGGGCGCGACGCTCTTCGCCGCGCGACCGATGCGCGACCACACGCTGCGGATGCTCCGCGCGTTCGGCTGCGACGCGTCGACGAGCGAGGCGGGCGTGCATCGCATCCTGCCGACAATTCTCTCGCGCGATGTCGAGCTCCGCGTGCCGGGGGATTTCTCGTCCGCGGCGTTTCTCGTCGCCGCCGCCGTTCTCGTTCCCGGCTCCGAGATCGTTATCGAGAACGTCGGCCTCAACCCGACGCGCACCGCGTTCCTGCGCGCGATCCAGAGGATGGGCGCCGACGTGACGAGCGAGGTCGTCGGCGACGACATCGAGCCGCGTGGGCTCATCGTCGCACGATACTCGCCGGAACTGCAAGCAGCGACGTTCGGCGAGGAGGGCGACGATGACGTGCCCGTCGCCGAAATGATCGACGAGCTCCCGCTGCTGGCGCTCGTCGCGACGCAGGCGAGCGGGCACAGCGTCATCGGAGGCGCCAACGAGCTGCGCGTCAAGGAGTCCGACCGCATCACGTCGACGGTCGCGGCGCTGCGCGCGCTCGGGGCGGCGGTCGACGAGCTCGAGGACGGCTTCGCGATCGGCGGACGGCAGCAACTGTCCGGAGGCGGTCGTGTCGATCCCGCGGGCGATCACCGTCTCGCGATGATGGCCGCCGTCGGCGCGCTCGTTGCCGAAGAGCCGACGGTGATCGACGATCGCGATGTCGCGTCGGTTTCGTACCCGGACTTCTGGCTCGACCTCGAGCGCCTCGGCGGATCGATGCACCCCATTTGATTACCTTGAGCCATGGAGAAAGTCGTCCTCATCGGTCGCAACATCGAGCACTCGCTGTCGCCAGCGATCCATAACTACCTCTTCGATCGATTCACTCTCCCGCTGCAGTACGAGCTGCTCGACCTCTCGCGTGAGGAGCTCGTGCCGACGCTGCGCACGCTGAAGCGCGGCGGCTACCGCGGCGCCAACGTGACGTCGCCGTACAAGCAGGCGGCGATCATGGAGCTCGACAGCCTCTCCGAGGAGGCCGAGACGATCGGCGCGGTCAACACGATCGTCTTCGATCACGGTCGCGGCATCGGGCACAACACGGATAGCCACGGCTTCGCCTGGTCGCTCAAGGGCGAGCCGCTGCTCGACGGCGAGTTCACGGCCGCGGTGCTCGGCACCGGCGGTGGCGCGATGGCCGCGGTCTTTCACCTGCTGAGACTGACCGGTCTGACATCGCTGACGCTGTACTCGCGCGACAGCGCCCGCGCCGACCACGTCGTAGCGGGATGGAACGATCCCCGCCTGCACGGCGCCGCTCTCGCCGACTTCACCGCAGCCGACCTCGTCGTGCACGCCACGCCGGTTGGCATGCCGGGCACGCCCGGTCGACTGCTGTCCGCCGACCAGCTCCGCGGCGTCGAGCTGCTGTACGAGATGATCTACGCGCCGTCGGAGACCGAGCTCACGCGCGCCGCGCGCGAGGCCGGCGCCCGCGTGCTCGCCGGATCGCAGATGCTCCTCGGTCAGGCCGCGCGCGCCTTCTACCTCTGGACCGGAATCGAGGTCGAGCCGGGAGACCTGCCGACCGGGATCTTCTCGGAGATCCACGGCGCACTCTGACAACGTCCAACACGCGAACGACGAGACGATGATCATCTGGCTGGTCGGACCCTCCGCCGCCGAG